>WNFH01001430.1_pt1 | contig 19173 bp, 17 predicted proteins | sample 5400411 | NCBI WGS metagenome assembly WNFH01 (sample SAMN13153347, study PRJNA577476) | soil metagenome | isolation source: 200 cm saprolite under Douglas fir tree site 2 hole 3 | place: USA:California | collected 2015-04-18
GTGACCGCCGCCTGCAGCGGCGAGGCGAAGCTCAGCGCGGCAATCAGCGGCGCGAAAATGACGCCGATGACGATCAGCACCACTTCGATCTTGGCGCGGGTGACGCGCGCGGGCGGCAACGGCGCGGTCGTCACCAGGTCGGCGGCGTCTTCTCCCGATATCGTCAGCCAGGCCAGACCGCCCGCAAGCTGGCCTGCCGCCATCACGATAACCGGCGTGATCAGCACGATGGCGGCTGAACTGTCGGCAAAGCTTCGCCACAGCATCACGGCCGGCGGCACCAGATAAAGCAGCTGCATCAGGGTCTGCGACACCAGCCAGGGATCGCGCCGCAGCAGCACGAATTCCTTCCAGCGCAGCGCCCGTTGCCGCGAACCGGCGCGGAACGCTGTTGCGCGGCAGTTTTGCAGGGCCGGCGCCGCATTCGCCGAAACCCTGACGATGGTGTCGGCAAACCGCGGCGAGAACATCGCCATCACGGCGCCGAGCAGCACGAGGCCGCCGGCCAACAGACACAGCAGCGCCTGCCCATCGCCGAGCGCGGCGCGCGCTGGCCACCAGACGAGACTTTCAAGATCCGGTGCAAACCCTGCCGCGGCCTCCGATGTCAGCACCGCGAACCGCGACAGCGTTCCATAGGACAGGATCGCGGCGATCTGCAGCGCAATGACAAAACCGGCGCCGACGATCGCGGCGAGAATTTGCGCAACCAGCCGGGTCCGGCTCGGGCCGATCAGATGAAACAGCACGATCGTGACCGCGACTGCCACCGCCGCGGCCGACAAGCCGATCGCGATGACGACGCCAAAGGCTGCGAACCATCTGATACCGCCGCCGATCACGAGAACATCGACAAAAGGCGTCGACAGCAATAGCGCCATCGCAACGACCGACAGCGCGATCGCCGCGATGCGCACCGAGAACACGTTGGCCAGGGTGGCCGGCGACGACATGATCAGGTCGAGATCGGCGCGGGCATAAAACACCCGCGTCACGGATTCGATGGCCTGCGACAGCATCAAGGCCCACGCCAGGAAGATGGTCGCCGTGATGACGATCAAGGTGGATTTGTCGAGCGGCGCCTGAAGATCGGCAAACCTGCCGATCACGGCATAGGCCGGCAGATGCATGACCGCGGCAAAGACCGTCAGGCCAATGATGGCCGCGCGTTTGCGCCCCTTGCGGCCGGCCGTCATCATCGCGAGCCATTCGCGCCATGCCAGCCGGATTTCGTGCCGGGCGAACCAGGTCAGGGCCGCAGTTGAACTCATGCCGCGACAGCCTTGGTATCGACCAGCGCGATGAACATGTCCTCGAGACTGGTGTCGTTGCGTCCGTTCTGCTGGCGCAGCTCGGCCAGCGTACCTTCGGCGACCAGCCGGCCCGATGCGATAACGCCGATCCGGTCGGCCATGCGTTCGGCGACTTCCAGGATATGCGTGGTCATGATCACGGTGCAGCCGGCACGTACCCGCTCCCCGAGCAATCCCTTGACATGCCGCGCGGAGACGGCGTCGAGGCCGGTGAGGGGCTCGTCGAGGATGATCAGCCGCGGGTCGTGCACCAACGCGCCGGCGAGCGCGACCTTCTGGCGCATGCCCTTGGAAAATCCTTCGCAGCGCTCGCGCAGATGTGGCTCAAGTCCGAGCGAGAACAAGATATCGTGCGCGGCCGGTTCCGAAACCCTGGGATCGATGCCCCAGAGGCCGGCGACGAATTCGAGATATTCCAGCGGCGTCAGCTTGTCGTAGATCATCGGCTCGTCCGATACCCATGCCATGATCTGTTTCGCGGCAACGGGATCAGCGAGCGCATCGATGCCGAGCACCGACACCGAGCCGGCGTCGGGCCGCAGCAGGCCGGCCACCATGCGCAAGGTCGTGGTCTTGCCGGCGCCGTTCGGCCCAAGCAGCGCATAGAATTCGCCTGTGCGGACGGTGAGATCGAGCGCGTCGACCGCATCGCACCTGCAGCGCGGATTCTTCATGGTTCATGGTGTCGAAACAATCGTTGGTTTGGTTTCGAAACCAACCATGGACCCAAGATATTTCGGCACGGTGAATCGGGCGCGGCAAATCCCGCCAATGCCCGGGATTGGCGCAGGGCCGATAGCCCAAGGCCGATAGTCCAAGGCTGATCCTTCAACGCTGATCGTTCAAGGCTGCGGCATTTGTGCTCAACTCGGGATGCGGTTGGCAACCAGCGCTTTGTTGACAGCGATCGGCGCATTGGGCTGTATAACCACCAATTGGTCATGCGGCTTTTCGGCGCAAGCGGCGGCGGGCAGCGCGTGGACACAAGATGCGGGAAAAGCGATCGCTAGAATCGCCGCGCATCGGGGGGAGGGGTGTCGGCAATGCTGGACTTTGTTCAGCAGTTGGTGAGCGGCATTGCGCTCGGCTGCGTTTACGGCCTGATCGCGCTTGGCTTCGTCCTTGTCTACAAGGCGACCGAAGTCGTGAACTTCGCGCAGGGCGACCTGATGATGCTGGGCGGATTTTTCGCTTTCACCTTCATCGGCATTCTCGGGCTCAATTACTGGATCGGCTTTGCCGGCGCGGTCGCGGCGATGGCGCTGTTCGGCATGCTGGCCGAACGCCTGGTGGTGCGTCCGATCCTCGGCTATCCGCAGTTTTCCATCATCATGGCGACGATCGGGCTTGGATATTTTCTGCGCTCCGTGGTCGGCATGATCTGGGGCACCGATGACTTCAAGATCGAGACCCCGTTCAGCCAGGGCGTGTTGCGGATCGGCAGCCTGGTGCTGGCCTATGACAAGCTCTCCGTCATCGCCGCGACCATCATCCTTTGCGCGCTGCTCTATCTGTTCTTCAACAAGACCACGCTCGGCACCGCGATGCGCGCCAGTTCGGAGAACATGCTGGCCGCCTATTATATGGGCATTCCGGTCAAGCGCGTGGTGTCGATCGTGTGGGCGATCAGCGCCGCGGTGGCGACCTGCGCCGGCGTGCTGCTGGCGCCGATCACCTTCATTCATTCCAACGTCGGTCTGGTGCTCGGCCTGAAGGCGTTTCCGGCGGCCGTGCTCGGCGGCTTCGGCTCGATCCCGGGGGCGGTCGTGGGCGGCGTGCTGATCGGCGTGATCGAGAGCATGGCCGGCTTCTATCTGCCGCAAGGGTGGAAGGACGTCGCACCCTACATCGTTCTGCTGGTGGTGCTGCTGCTCAAGCCCGAAGGCCTGTTCGGCCTTCGCATGCGCAAGAAGGTCTAGGATTTAGCCATGCGCTTCATGTTCAAGACCGATTATGAAGACGACATCAGGCTGTTTTCGCACTCCGGCTATGTGGTCTCCTACGGCATTCTGCTTGCGGTTCTTGTGATCGCGCCGTTCGTCCTCTCCAGTTATCTCGTCAGCCAACTGGTGTTCGTCTGCATCTACGCCACGGTCGGCGTCGGGCTGATGATCCTCACCGGGTTCACCGGGCAGGCGTCATTGGGCCACGCCGCCTTTCTCGCCATCGGCGCCTATACCGCCGCCTATTTGCAGCAATTCAACGTTCCGTTTCCGGTCTACTTCCTCGCCGCCGGCCTGTTGACCGGGATTATCGGCGCGCTGGTCGGATTCCCGGCGTTGCGGCTGCAAGGGATCTATCTCGTCATCGCGACGATTTCCTTTGCCTTCATCGTCGAGGAAATCCTGGCGCGCTGGGAAAGCGTGACGCACGGCAACGAGGGCATGCGCGTCAAGACCATTCAGTTGCTGGGCACGTCTGTGCCGCGCGACAGTCCGGCTTTCTATTTCCTTTGTCTTGGCGTGCTGATCCTGACCATCGTCGGCACGCTCAATCTCTTGCGTTCGCCGACCGGCCGCGCCTTTGTCGCGATCCGCGACAGCGAGACGGCCGCGAGAAGCATGGGCGTCAACGTATCGCTCTACAAGGTCAAGTCATTCGCGATCAGCGCTGGCATCACCGGCTTCGCCGGCTGCCTGTTTGCCCACAAGCTGTCCTTCATCAGTCCGGAAATGTTTACGCTGCAGCTCTCGATCGAGTTCATCATCGTGATCCTGATCGGCGGCGCATTCAGCCCGCACGGCGCCGTGCTGGGGGCGATCTTCATCGTCATGATCGATCCGTTCCTGACCTACCTCAAGGACGATGTTCCCGGCATGGTCGCCGGCGTCGCCGCTACGCTCGGCGCGGGGAAGGAGAGCGTGGCGCACATCCAGAGCAACGTCGCCGCGTTCGCTTCCGCCAACGGCCTGAAAGGCGCGATCTACGGGATCATCATCGTTCTGTTCGTGCTGTTCGAACCACTCGGTCTTTACGGCCGCTGGCTGAAGATAAAGCTCTTCTTCCAGCTGTTCCCGCTCTACAAGCGCGCCACCTTCAAGCGGCAGAAGATCTATGTGAAATCGGAGCGAAACCGGTGAGCTATTTCCGCGCCGAAAATCTGTCGTTGCATTTCGGCGGCCTGAAAGCGGTCGACGCGGTCAGCTTCGCCGTGGAGAAGGGCGAGATCCTGTCGATCATCGGGCCCAACGGCGCCGGCAAGAGCTCGATCTTCAACCTGATCTCGCGGATCTACAGCCCGACCTCGGGAAGAATTTATTTCGAGGATCAGGACATCACCCAGGAGCCGGCGTTCGGCATCGCCAAGCTCGGCATCGCCCGCACCTTCCAGAACATCGAACTGTTCGAGAATGCGACGGTGCTCAGCAATCTTCTGGTTGGCCGGCACCGGCATTCCACCACGCAGCTCTGGCAGGAGTTGTTGTTTCTGCCGAGCGTGCGCAGCAACGAAAAAATCCATCGCCGCCGCGTCGAGCAGGTGATCGAATTTCTCGATCTCGAGCCCTACCGCGACAAGCTGATCTCGGGACTGCCCTATGGCGTGCGCAAGGTCATCGAGCTGGCCCGTGCGCTGTGCACCGAGCCGAAACTGATCTTGCTCGACGAGCCGTCGTCCGGACTGAATGTCGAGGAGACCGACGACATGTCGTTCTGGATCCGCGACATGAGGACCGAGCTTGGCATCACCGTGCTGATGGTCGAGCACGACATGACACTGGTGAATCGTGTTTCCGATCGCGTGATCGCGGTGAACTACGGCAAGGTCCTGGCAATTGGATCGCCGGCCGAAGTGCAGCGTCATCCCGACGTCGTTGCCGCCTATCTCGGCACCTGAAGGATGACGGCATGAGCGCTCCCGACATCATCCTCAGACTCAGCAACATCGAGAGCTACTACGGGCCGATCATGGCCATCAGAGGCATCAGTATCGAGGTGCCGCGCGGCAAGATTATAACCCTGCTCGGCGCCAACGGCGCCGGCAAAACCACGGTGCTCAAGACGATCTCCGGCATTCTCGATCCGCAGAAGGGCTCAATCGAATTTCTCGGTAAGCCGATCCAGCGCATGGAAGCCGACAAGATCGTGCGGCTGGGCTTAAGCCATGTGCCCGAGGGGCGCGAGGTATTTCCGTTCCTGAGCGTGCGCGAGAATTTGATGATGGGCGCCTATCCGCGCAAAGATCGCGATGATGTCGCTGAGGATCTGGAGCGGGTCTACGGATATTTTCCGCGGCTTAAGGAACGGCTCAACCAGCCCGCCGGTCAGCTTTCCGGCGGCGAGCAGCAGATGCTCGCGATCGGGCGCGCGTTGATGAACCGCCCGACGCTATTGCTGCTCGACGAACCCTCGCTCGGGCTGTCGCCGATCCTGGTGAAGGAGATCTTCACGATCATCCGCCGCGTCAATGAAGAGCAGGGCATGTCGATCCTGCTGGTCGAGCAAAACGCCAAGGTCGCGCTGGAGACGGCGCATTATGGTTACGTTCTGGAAATCGGCCGGGTGGTCATGAACGACAGTTGCGAGCGGCTGCTGCACTCCAAGGACATTCAGGAATTCTATCTCGGCGCCAAGGAAGCCGGCGCGCGGGGCGAACGGCGCTGGAAAAAGAAGAAAACTTGGCGTTAAGGAAGAAAACTTGGCGTTAAGAAAGACAACTTGGCGTTAAGAAAGACAACTTGGCGTTAAGAAAGACTTGGCGCTAAATACGGGTTCTGCTTCGGAAAAAAGACCGGCTGTCAAAGCCGGCATCCGACGCGGGCGAGACGAGGGAGGGAACGAGCATGGCCAGACCGGCAGTGCTGACCGTGGCCGACACGATCGCGAACAGTTTTCTGCTTGCCGCGGAAACGCGCGGCGACCGGACGGCGATCCGCGAGAAGAAATTCGGTGTCTGGCAGCCGACCAGTTGGCGGCAGTGGCTGCAGATATCGAAGGAAATCGCCTACGGTCTGCACGCCATCGGCTTCCGTCCGGGGGACGTCGCCTCGATCGTCGCGAACGCGGTACCGGAATGGGTATTCGCCGATATGGGCATCCTGTGCGCCGGCGGCGTTTCATCCGGAATCTATCCGACCGATTCCAGCAGCCAGGTGGAATATCTTGTCAATGACTCCAGCACCCGGGTGATCTTCGCCGAGGACGAGGAGCAGCTCGACAAGATCCTGTCGTGCCGTGCGCGCTGTCCGACGCTCGAGAGGATCGTCGTCTTCGACATGGAGGGCCTGAGCGGCTTTTCCGATTCGATGGTGATGTCGCTTGCCGAATTCACAGCACTCGGACGCAACCACATCCAGGGCCGCGAAGCGTTGTGGGAGGAGATGGTTGCGAGCCGTGGTGCCAACGATCTCGCCATCCTGGTCTACACCTCAGGCACCACCGGCCCGCCCAAGGGCGCCATGCATTCCAACCGCGGCGTCACCCATCAGATGCGCCACGCCAACGATCTGTTTCCCTCTACCGACAGCGAAGAGCGTCTGGTGTTCCTGCCGCTCTGCCACGTCGCCGAACGGATCGGCGGCTATTACATCTCGCTGGCACTGGGGTCGGTGATGAATTTCGCCGAAAGCCCGGAGACGGTACCCGACAACCTGCGCGAAGTGCAGCCGACAGCGTTTCTGGCGGTACCACGGATCTGGGAAAAGTTCTATTCCGGCATCACGATCGCGCTGAAGGACGCAACCCCGTTCCAGAACTGGATGTACCGCCACGCTCTGGCGGTGGGCTATCGCATGACCGATTGCAGGCTCGACGGCGAGACGCCTTCGCTGTCATTGCGTCTCGTCAATCGCGCCGCCTACTGGCTGGTGTTCCGCAACATCAGGTGCATGCTCGGTCTCGATCGTTGCCGTCTGGCCTTTACCGGTGCGGCGCCGATCGCACCGGATCTGATCCGCTGGTATCTCGCGCTCGGCATCGACATCCGCGAAGTCTACGGTCAGACCGAGAACTGCGGTGTTGCCACCATCATGCCGCCGGATCGCATCAAGCTCGGCTCGGTCGGGAAAGCAGCACCCTGGGGAGAAGTCGGAATCTCGCCCGAAGGCGAAATCCTGATCAAGGGCGACTTCCTGTTCATGGGCTATCTCAATCAGCCGGAAAGGACCGCCGAGACCATCGACGCCAAGGGCTGGCTGCACACTGGCGACGTCGGCTCGATCGACAATGAGGGCTTCGTCAAGATCACCGACCGGATGAAGGACATCATCATCACCTCGGGCGGAAAGAACATCACGCCTTCGCAGATCGAGAACCAACTGAAATTCTCGCCCTACATCTCGGACACTGTCGTGATCGGCGACAAGCGCCCCTATCTGACCTGCCTTGTCATGATCGACCAGGAGAATGTCGAGAAGTTCGCCCAGGACCATGACATTCCCTTCACCAATTATGCGAGCCTGTGCCGCGCGGCGGAGATCCAGGATTTGATCCAGCGCGAGATCGAGGCGGTCAACGCCAATTTCGCACGGGTCGAAACCATCAAGAAGTTCTTCCTGATCGAACGCCAGCTGACCCCCGAAGACGAGGAGCTGACGCCGACCATGAAGCTGAAGCGCAATTTCGTGAATAAGCGCTACGCGATCGAGATCAACGCCATGTACGGCGACCGGGCGGTGGCTTGAACAGCGCGAGCGCTCTTGAAATTGGCGAAGGATTGAAGGCCCACCCTTCGCTCAACACGGGCCAACGGAGAGGAGACTGACATGTCGAAATCGTTCAAGGCGCTGGGCCTTGCGGTGGGCGCCCTTGCGCTGACCCATCTGCCGGCATCAGCACAAACCAAGGTCACCAATGAAGGCATCTCGGCGACCGAGATCGTGATCGGTACCCATCAGGACTTGTCGGGCCCGATCAAGGTCTGGGGCGTTCCGGTTTCCAACGGCATGAAAATGGCCGTCGAGGAAATCAATGCGGCCGGCGGCATCAATGGCCGCAAGATCAGGATGATCCTCGAGGACAGCGGCTACGATCCGAAACGTGCGGTGCTCGCGTCGCAGAAGATGATCGAGCGCGACAAGATATTTGCCATGGTCGGTCCGATGGGGTCGCCGACCGTGCTCGCTGCACAGGATATCCTGTTCGATGCCGGTGTTTTGCAGCTGTTTCCGCTGACCGCGGCCGAATTCACCTTCAAGTTCGATCCGGCCAAGCCGCAGGAAAGGCTGAAGTTCAATAACCTTCTGCCCTATGTCGAGAGCACCCGCGCTGCGCTCAAATACATGATCGAGGCGAAGAATTTCAAGAAGCCCTGCATCATGCATCAGGACGATGAGTACGGGAAAAACGTGCTCGATGGCTTCACGCAGCAGCTCGAGGCCATGAAGCTGACGCCAGCCTCCATCACCAGCTACAAGCGCGGCGCATCCGACTTCAGCGCGCAGGTCGCCAAGATGAAATCCGACGGCTGCGATCTGGTCCTGCTCGGCACGGTGATCCGCGAAACCATCGGCGCGATGAGCGAAGCCAAGAAGCTGGGCTGGGATGTGACCTTCCTGGGCGCCACGCCGACCAACGTGCTTGAAGTGCCGACACTCGGCAAGGAAGCCGTGGAAGGGCTTTACGCCGCCGCTCTCTTCGAGATTCCGTACGAGGACACCGCCAAGGGAAAAGTGAAGGACTGGCTGGTCAACTACAAGAAGATGTTCGGCTCGGACGCCAACACCCAGGCAATCATCGGCTACAATTCGGTGATGACGTTCGCGCACTACGTGAACAAGGCCGGCAAGGATCTGACGGGTCAGAAGTTGCTCGACGCACTGGAGTCCGGCGACAAGTTCCTGGATATCTTCAATTCCCCGCCGACCAAATTCTCCAAGACCGACCATCTCGCCAGCGCCGTGACGCAGATCCAGCAGATCAAGAACGGCCGCTGGGTGCTGATGAAGGACAGTCTCTCGTTCTGACGACGATCTCTCGTTTTGAACGATGGAGGGCTGCGCGCGAGTCTCGCACACAGCCCTCCTGATTTCTTCGATCTCTATTTTCATCGGCCAATGCTTGGGCCGTCGCTGAGCCGGCTCCCCCGCGATCGCCCGTAAATTCGTCACCGCCGATCCGAAGGATATCATCACCATGAGGATGTCGAGCGGCCGGCCGATGTCCAGCTCCGGATGGCAGGCTTCGAGATGCGCCCAAACGTTTGCTGTCGTCTTCCGGCGTTTTGATCGTGCTGCAATTCGGCGTCGTTGGATCGCGATCTAATCTTTTGTTCGCAGGATCGTCATTCGCGTTTCGTCGACGAAGTTCTTCATGTCCTGATCTGGTTTACGAAACAGATTGCGTTCGACGACGATAGAGCGGTTTTGGGTGTTCTTCCTACAGCGTTCGCTGACGTAAACGCCGCCGACGGGCTGCTCGCCGGCGTTGGGCTGGGCTTGCGTGCAGGTCCAACCATCGAGCCCGTATCGCGATTTCACCTGGATGCCGAACAGAAAGGCCTTCTTGCGGATATACAGCCGCGCTTTCGGATCGGTCTCGATTCGAAGCCCGCTGGCGGTTCCGGCATCGTCGATCAGCAGCGTGAGAACCGCCGGGTGGCCCGCCACGATCGTACCATCGGGGCTTGTGGCAGAGTCATAACCGAATTTGATCGCGTGAAATCCCGAGGCATCAGCGGGACAGTCGCGCCAGCCCAACCAGGTTGTCAGCGTTTTTCGCGAATCGTCCGCGCAGACGAGGTTGACGTAGCCCGCGTCAGGCAAGTCCGTCGCCGGCTTCCCGAGCTGGATGTCGCGCAGGTCGTTGCCGTCGGGGTCCTGGGCCGCAGCCGGCGTCGTCGCCGCCGCCGTGACCAGCAGCGACAAAATGAAAACGGACGTCGCGATCAATCGCTGCGCTCGATGTATCATTGCGCTTTTCCTGCGCCCGCGGCGGAATTTGCGGTCGGCTCGGCCTGCGTCTTGTAGATATCGCAGACGCGCGAAGTATCACCGAAAAAGCTGACGCATTCGGCGTAATTCGGCTCGCTCTTGCCCTTGATGCGCGCGATCACATAGTCCGCGACGGCCTCGATATCGTTCGGACGAAGGAAAGTATTGGCCTCGGGCGGCATCTGGCTGCCAGCATCCTGGCGGTTCATGTCGTAGCACTTGATCGTGTCGTAAGCACCGCGGATGAAGAACGGCATGCCCGTGCCTGGCCTTCCGCAGCCGACCGTTTCAATGATCTGCTCGCGCGTCAGTTCGGTCTTGCGCAACGACAATGCATCGCCGCCGTAACCGCCGCCGCCGTTCCCGTGCCACTTATGGCAGCCAAAGCAGTTGGCCCGCTTGAACACCGCCTTGCCGGCATCGGTTGGATCCGAGGTCGTTGCCGATTGGCCGAGAGCCGTACACGGCGCCGACAGGGCCGCCGCGACGGCGGCTGCAGCAATCAACGCCGCGATCGAAGACATTTTGCCTGATGTCATTGGCTTTTCTTGCCTGAGAAAGGCAGACGGATCGGGCCGTGGCCCGATCCGTCCATACGATGTGAGGTTAGAGTGCAAACACGTAGAGCATCGAGCCGGGCTGCATCCGCTTCAGTTCCGGGGTGGCATCGATGAACCACTTGTCCCAGGCGCCGCCCAAGCCGACCAGGATCGCGATGTACTGCTTGCCGTCGACCGAGAAGGTCATCGGCGGCGCATTGACACCGCCGCCCGTGTTGAACTCCCAGCGCTTCTCCAGTGTTTTGGCGTCAAGCGCCATCACTTCGCCGGAGGGTTGGCCAGAGAATACCAGATCGGGTGTCGCGAGAATGCCGCCCAGATTCGGGTAAGGCGTTTCCAACTTGCCCGCGACTTTGCCGGTGGTTACGTCGATCGCGGTCACGCTGCCGGTGATCTTGAACGGCTGGCTCGGCCCGCCGCCGGTCCAGAAATCACGCGCCTTCAGCTTCTCCGGAGTCGACTCCTCGACGGTGATCCGGTTGCAGCTTTCGATCACGGGAATGTACCAAAGCTTGAGATCGGGATTATAGGCTGTGGGCGGCCAATTCTTCCCTCCCATATTGCCGGGACAGATATCGGCGATCTTGTTGTCGCGATGCGGTGTCACGGATGCGTTGTAACGCTGCACCTGTTTATTCGGATCATACTCGATCGGCTTGCCGGATTCCTGATCGAGGCCTTTCGTCCAGGTCACTTTCTTCACGAAGGGCAGTCCCCACACGAACTTGCCGGTGGTGCGGTCGATCGCGTAGGCGAAGCCGTTCCGATCCGCTTCCAGCGCGAGCTTCAACGTTGTGCCGTTGGGTCCGGGCACATCGACCAGGACGTTCTCGGCGACGCTGTCGTAGTCGTAGGGATCATTCGGCGTGTGCTGATAGTGCCATTTGATCTTTCCGGTGTTGGCATCGAGCGCGAGCGAACTGTCGGTATAAAGATTGTCGCCGGGCCGATACTGGTTGTCCCAGTCCGGGCCTGGATTGCCGACGCCCCAGATGATGGTGTCGGTCGCTGGATCGTAGCTTCCCGTGACCCAGGTCGAACCGCCGCCGCTGGCCGCGGCGTTCTTGTCGTCCTTCCAGGTGTCGTGACCCGGCTCGCCCTTGCCTGGAATCGTGAAGGTGCGCCAAACTTCTTTCTGGGTCGCCAGATCGGTCGCCGCGACCCAGCCACGGATTCCGTACTCCGCGCCGGCCACGCCTGTTATCGCCATGTTCTTGACGATGAGCGGTGCGCCGGTAATGACTTCGCCCTTGTCGGGATTGGCGACCTGGCGTTGCCAGGCGACCTGGCCGTTGTCCTTGTTGGTCGCGATCAGCCTGCCATCGAGCGTGTGCGAGATGACCAGGTTGCCCCACAACGCGACGCCGCGGTTGTCGACGCCGCAGCACGCGACGGCGCCGGCCCAGTCATGATCGGTCTTGGGATCCATCTTCCAGAGCAGGGTGCCTTGTCCGCCATGGGCGTCGATCTTGTACACCGAACCCCATCCGTCGGTGACGTACATGAAACCGTTCTCGACGATCGGCGTGCCTTCCAGGCCGCCATGGGTCCAGATGCCGCCGCCCTCGACGCCGCCAAGATGCATCGTCCATGCGACCTTGAGGTTCTTCACATTGTCCCTGTTGATATCCTTGAGACTAGAAAACCGGGTCGCCGAGAAGTTCTTGTGATGAAGGAGCCAGTTGCCCGGCTCCTTGTCCGCGTTGAGCAGCCGGTCGTGAGTGACCTCATCCGCTGCGCGGGCGGGCAGGGGGCCGGCAAAGCCGACAGCCGCAAGCACAGTTGCGAGCACGGATGTCCGCATGAGGGGTCGATGATTCTTGAAACGTTTCATGGTCGTTTACCTCCTCGTTGATGACTTCGTTTTGCATTGCACGCCCGGCACGTCCGGGCGCACGGTTGAGAAGTCTTGTTTCAGCAAATCAAATCGCTTGCTGTCGCACGCTCATGGTAATCCCTGGACTTTCACCTCCGTCTCTATCGTCCCGGCCTTCTGAAAAACGATGGAGCAGTTGAATGCCTCGCCCGCGGCGAGCGCCTGCCGTGTCTGCAGCAGCATGACGTGATAAGCGTCGGATTTGAGAACGGTTGTGCTGCTCGCCGCGATCGGTATCGAGGGGATCTCGCGCATGGCAGGAGACCCTTCGCCGCGATCGACCGTATGCTTCGCGGAGAAATTCGCGACCGGGCATCGCACGCGCAGCAGCATGTCCGCGACATCGGCTTCGTTCTTTATCGTCATCGATAACGCGATATTGCCGCCCACCTGCTCGGCTGCATGCACCCACGCATCGGAAATTTTGACAGCTTCGCCTCCAGCGCTACGGGCAGGAGTGATCGCAGCTCCCAGATGAAGCAATACAACGGCAGCGCCTGCAAAAGTTGCGGTGCAATGTTGATTCGGAATCAATGCCGAAGCCGCGAACACGGATCGTTTTCCCCTCTGATCGATGGTCCGGGATCTCGATGCGAATGCTCGGATGAAGATCGTCGCACGGTTCAGCCGCCAAGATTCTTGACGATCGAACCCGCACGACCGCTGCTGGTATTTTTCGCACCTCGCGCGATGTCCGACCCGAGTTCGTAATGCGCGCCACAGTGGACACCCGCCTGATCGGCCGTCTGGGCACTCGCACCGAACGGAGCGAGCAAAGCAAGGCTTGCGGCAAGCGCGATGCATTTCATGCGTTCTCTCCCAATGGATGCGCGTCATTTTTTTTGACGCTGCGTGCCGACAATCTTCCTGAAACCGGAAAGCGTCAATACGAAAACAAGGGAGACGCGAACGTAACTCGACGCCATGGCGTCGACTGCACAACGATACGGCAAGAAAAAAATTTGCGCCGTCATTTTTCCGCCAAACGAAACGCGACACGCATTCCGGTGCGACGCAACATCTGAAGAACCACTCGAACTGTCTGAATTGGCAGGAAAACGAACGGATTGCCGGATCGCGCTACCGCGCCTGTCGTTGCTTGATTTCTAGGGGCCGCCCAGCGCAACCCCGACCTCGATCGGTTCGAGCGCGGGTGTATTGCAGCGCCAGCCGCCGCTGTCGGTTTTCTGGAAGGCGAACGTCTTTTCAATCCGTAGTTTGTGCGCCACCGAAAAACTATCTCTGCTTTCCTGCAACGGTTTTGCTTTCCCGGATCTCAGGTCCCAGCATCGCCCGGTGCAACCTGATGCGATCGGACTGCAGACCGCAAACGGGGACAGAACGACCATTTCAACCTCGGCCGTCACCAGGGCCTCTTGCGCCGATACTTCGGTGTCGATCTGGAAGACACGGCTGACCAAAAGGAAGTCCTCGCAAGCGTTGGCCGAATGGATTTGCGCGACGCATAAATCAACCGCGTCGGCGTCGGGGACGGGCGAGAACTGATGCTGTCCAAAAATTCGTTTGGGGTCGCCTTTGGCAGCGACGATCTCGGCTGTTTTCCGGCTGATATACTCCGCCAGGCAACTCTCGGACGGCGACAATTCCTCCAGCGGCACGTTTTCCTTATCCGTCAGATTGCACCTTCGGTCGCGGTCTCTGCTCCAACGTTCGTATTCGGCGAACGCTGCTTTTGCCTCGTCGCCCTTCAACTTGGCAATCAGCCCGAGAACGTGGCTGTTGAGTTCGGTCTTTGCAGTGGCCAAGGACGGATCGCTGCAAATCAGCATCCCGGCGGCGGTATTGGTCGCCAGGCAATCGAAATTCGGATCGCTTAAGATGGCGGTTCTCTCTTCGGTTTCCTTCAGCAGGCACGTCTTGATGGATTTGACGTCCTGGCTCGAAATATTTTGCGCGGCAAAAATACCGCAGCTTGAATTGCGATCCGCGATCCATTCCGCGTTTTCCTCGATCGCGAGGCTGCGATTGGGAAGCCGATCCAGCCTGTCCTGGATCGCGCCGTTCAGCCTCGCGGCTGCGTCGTTGAGTTCGGGATCGCCACAAAATAATTGCTCTGCCGGGTGGGCGAATGCTGCACAATGATTTTTTTCAAACAGCGGCAGCGTCTCCCGGATCGATCGGTCGGAAGCGAGTGAGTTGTCCGCGCGCGCGAGGTGCCCTGACCCGATCTGGATTGCAACGATGGCCAGTATGATTGCCCGCATGCCAATTCCCGCTCAATGAAACCGCAATAAAATGATGTCGTCGACCATGGTAGCTTCTCAAACGCCGCTGCGAAATGAAATTGTTGACCGGGGTGTTTCAGATTGCCGCGGCTCACCGCAACCGATCTCGGTCGGGACGTCAGGCCGTGAACTCATAAATGCGCCAGGCGGACTGCTTGCCAGAGTCTGCTCTGCCCCCGGTAGCCGATGAATCGTTGCATCGCAGCGAAACGACGCGATGTGCTAAAAGCAGAAGTCACCCGGCGAAAATAATGCCAGCGCCGAGCACCGCGAGAACGGCTCCGAGCCAAGCCGTCAATGGTGGCGGGTCACCACTCATAATCCATATCATCGGAAGCATCACAACCGGCGCCATTGAACTGAGAACGGCGACTATCCCGGCGTCGTAGCTGCGTAACGCATAGAGCTGAAGGCTGACAGCAGCGATGTATCCGACAAATCCCGGCAGGATCGCACGAAGCACAACACTGGGCGTTCGCTTTGTCGGAGTTTCGAAGGCTACTGCGGGCCATAGAGCCACGACCGAAATCACCAAGGCTCCTCCTCCGGTGCGCAGTGCGGTCGCCGCAAGGGGGTCGGTCCCCGCCAACAGTGCGGGCTTCAAAGCAATAAGTCCGACGGCATTACAGATCGCAGCGAAGAGCCCAAGTGCAATGACGATTGCAAGAGAGCCCTGGACTGCCTCGATGCGGTGTTGGCCACGCCGACCAAACAAGATTGCGAGAAGCAAGCCACTGAAGGCCAGTCCAACGCCAATGAGCTTCCGAGGCAACATCGTCTCCCCAAGGAACAAGAACCCCAGCAGCGCAGCGAACGGAGCACTCATGCTCACGAGCAGCTGCATGCGTCGCGGCCCGCCCCGCCTCAGGCAGGCGATCATCGCGAGATTAGTGAAGACTACGCCGATCAGACTGGCTGCCACGAACGATGGCCAGTGCACCCAACTAGCGCTTTGCCAGCCATTGAACGCCGTAACAATGACGATCAAGAGCGCGAATGAACTGATCAGCTGCGTTTTTGTGAATTCGAATGCGCCGAGCTGTGTCGCAGGGCGATGAGCTATCAAGGAACCGACCGCCCAACACAAAGAAGCGCCGAGTGCTGCAGTGAGCGCAATAATGGGCATCCGGTGTACTCCTGATGGGGCTACAGATAGAGTAGCGACATCCGTAGCACCCAACAGAGAGAAATGCTACCTATTTAGTAGCAAGAGGATGCCCTCATGAGCCAAACTCCAAAACCGGGGAGACCTGTCCGAGGCTCGCGATCAGGTGTCCCTGTCATGGCGCTCCTGGACTTGTTGGGGCGACGCTGGACAATGGGCGTTCTGTGGAACCTCAGCAAAGGCGGACCCTGCACCTTCCGGGAGCTGCAAGAACGTTGCGAAGCGATCTCGCCTACGGTTCTCAATTCGCGTCTGAAAGAACTGCGTGAAGCAGGCTTGGTCGAGCATTCGCACGAGGGTTATCGCGCCACACCGACCGGACATGAACTTTATGCCCTTCTCGTTCCTCTCGGGGTTTGGGCGAAAAAGTGGGCAGCGAAGTTATCGGCGTAAGTCATTCCGGGGATAGTGCAACGAAGCGCACCAAGCTCGGCAGTCGTGTCGCTGGGTACTTCGCCTTCGGGTCATTTTGGTCGATTTTGGCATGTCCGAAGCATGTCCGGTTAGTTGGTGGACGAGATCAGGCTGGACAGGACAGCGAGATCGAGCGGAGCTGACGGCGAAAGGTCCCGGTCGGGTGCGACCGCAAGCAGCGGCGTATCGGCATACTGCATGACACCGGTTTGATCGATGGCAAAAGTCGGCCGGTAGTTCCTGACGTTGGCGTCCTCGACTATCGCCATGCGGCGATTGTCCAGCATCAGCCAATGCCCATCCAGCTTTGCCGCGGCAACGGCATGGTCCTCGCCTCGGATGGTATCGCGCATGACGATGATCCGCAGATCGTCCGCTGCGATGCCGGCGTGGCGCAGGGCGACGAACTTTGCGATCGCGTAGTCTTCGCAATCGCCGGCGCCGGCAGCGAACGTCACGAGCGGCGAGCTCCAGACATCGATCGCACCGTACTGGGCAAGATCGCTCATCGGCCGGATCGCAAGATTGATCGCGCGATTGATCTCGCCGAGGCGGGCCCGTCCCTCAAGGGCTTTCGCGCTGTCCACGATGGCGAGAAATCGAAGAGCCGCCGGAGACACGCAACGTTCGCGGTCTCCGTCGCATAGCGCGAGCTGCACCCTCTCGTCGTCGAGCTTGCGCTCGACATCCAGCCATTTTTCCCGCAGGCCGCCCTCGGACAGGGGAGACGCGAAAAGGCCGAACGGTTCGGCGGATTTCTCGACCAAGTTGGATGGTTCCGATCGATCCAGCGTCGCGGCGGTAACTACCGCCGCCGGCCCGAACCAGGCCAACCCCGACGCAAGCACCACGGCACGCCAGGCGTGCAAGTGACCGAACATTCCCATCTGACGCCCCGTGTCCGGGCATCGGCGAGGCTGATTAGCCAGCTCGTGACCGGATCATTTCGCGGGCGATGATGGGCGGCGGGGCTTTTATTCTGCTTAAAGGCGGGGCGAGCTGGGCCGGAAAGCACACAACAGGCTGAAAACCGTGTCGCCGTTTTGCGGAAGATTTTACAGATCGCCTGTTTTGGGGCGAAAGGGCCTCGCACAGGCGAGAAAGAACGCGTAACGGTTGCATTTGAAGCGATTTCTAAGGGATATGGCTAATTTGCCGCAACCGCCCGCTTTGCTATCTAGTTCCCATTTTTTGCCGGGAAATTGGCGCACTATCCTCCAGGGAAATGCAGCGAAAAGTTGTTATACGTATAGGCTGGCGATTCTATACTTCATACTACATAAGACTGCCGGAAAACTGGTCTCACTGAAATATCTATACTTAAAATGTCGATGGGTAATACTTCAATTTTCGATACTTGGGGAACGCTGACATCTCGCGGCCGGTCTGCAAAAGCGGCCTGCACAAGATTTGCACAAGCAGGAGATGGTTTCGCAATGCACTTGCCGGTGATATGCAAGCTTAGAACGTTGAATATTATATAAATATTAACCCTCATTCTCATGGGCATCTTCACGTCGATTCCGTGTCTGCGCATGCCCTGCAGGCTCCCGCGGGAGCCATAATCGTCCCGGACGCGCAGCTGCTGTTCAACGGAGATTTCAAACGATCCGGCGTCGACCTCGTGCTGTCCAATGACGACCACGAACTGGTCCTGCCGGATTATTTTAAGGGCGAGAAGCGCGCCGCGCTGTCGTCGCCCGATGGCGCCCACCTTACCGGCGACATCGTCAATGCGCTTACCGGCCATCAACAATTCGCGCAGGCCGACGGCAGCGCAAGCGTCGCCAAGGTTATCGGCCATGTCAGCAAGCTTGCAGGCACCGCGACCGCGATACGCAACGGCGTTTCGATCATCCTGAACAACGGCGACGACGTCCAAAAAGGCGACGTGGTCCAGGCCGGATCCAACTCGACGCTTGGCGTTACCTTCATCGACGGCACCGTGTTCGGCCTCTCGTCGAACGCGAAAATGGTGCTCAACGAAATGGTCTACGACCCGAACGGGTCGAGCAATTCATCGCTGATCAGCCTGGTGGCGGGGACCATCTCGTTTGTCGCCGGCGAGACCGCAAAACACGGCGACATGAAAGTCGACACGCCGGTCGCGACCATGGGCATCCGCGGTACCGCGGTGCTGGTCGAGATCGATTTCGACGTGCCTCAGAACGGCGTCCCAAGTGCCAAATTCCAGGTTCTGGTCGAACCGGACGGCCACACGGGCAACTACGTTCTGTTCGACAAGGTTACGCTTGCTCCGATCGCGACGGTCGATCAGGCCGGCGTGGTGAAGTCCCTCAGTCAGGGAATCCTGACTTCCTATTCGGCGCCGCTGTCGGCCGATGTGCACCAACACCAAGTCCTTCGATCATTATACCGATACGCTGCTGCCTCAGGCGTTCACGCCGATCAAGCTGGCGGATGGAGCGACCGCTGTCCCGATCATCGTGAACGTGAACACGAGCGGCACTGTGCTGTCGTCAGGTCCAGGCGGCCCGCTGGATCCGAACGCGCACATTCCCGGACCGCCGTTGGTCGCCGCGGTCGACGGCACGCTGATCGAACGGATCGGCGTTACCCACAGTTCGGCGATCGACACGGTGATCGGCACGATCAATTTTGTCGACATCAATGCCGGCGATACCCCGACGGTCTCGACCAAGTTCGATTCGTTCACCTACCAGAACGCCCAGCACCAGAACGTCACCGCGACGCTGAACGCGCAGCAGCTT
>WNFH01005468.1_pt1 | contig 19168 bp, 17 predicted proteins | sample 5400411 | NCBI WGS metagenome assembly WNFH01 (sample SAMN13153347, study PRJNA577476) | soil metagenome | isolation source: 200 cm saprolite under Douglas fir tree site 2 hole 3 | place: USA:California | collected 2015-04-18
GTCGATCTTCAGAATGCTAAACGGGATGCCAGAAACGATGTAATCGCACGCGTCGATACCGCGTCTGCGCAATTCCAACAGAAGGCGCGCGGCGTTGTCGTTGATAACATGGACGCGCGCGTCGTGACCAAATTGGCGCTGCAAATCGCGCGAAAAAGCCGGGTCGAGCTCGAAGAGCAGCAATTGACAATCCCGCCGCATCCGACGCGCGATTTCACGGGAATGCACCCCTTCGCCCGGACCGTACTCGGCGATCACGCGGGCGCCGTCGAAATCGATTTTGTCGGCGACGCGCTCGACCAGCGCCTTGGAGCTCGGGACAATTGATGCGATCTGAAAGGGGCGTTTCAGAAATCGCTTGAAGAAAAGGGCGCTCATCGAAAATCGAATAGTCACCCTCTGTCCCGGCGTTGTCCAGTCGCGAGTGCCCCGATCGCCCCGGAATGCAGCATTGTTAGGCTTTTAATCGCCCAAAGAAAGGATTGACATCGATTCTAGAATTTATAATGCTTGGGCAAACGAAATGTCTTGCCCATTTTCCCGCGAATTGGTGATTTTCCCAACATGCATAACCTCCTAACGGTTAAGGAAACGGCCAAATATCTCCGAATCCCGTTGCCCACCGTTTATTATCTCGTCCAACGCGGTCAGCTCCCCGCCATCCAGATCGGCGGCCGCTGGCGCATCAAAAAATCCTCCCTCGACAAAGACATTCTCAAGGAAGACAAATCCGGCCAGCCGACCGTTCTCGTGGTCGACGACGACGAAAGCCTGCAAAATCTTTTCAAACTCTTCCTCCGCAAAATCGGTTTCAGCCGCGTCGTTGTCGGCACAGTGAAGGAAGCCCTGGCCGCACTCGAAAAACAAAAATTCGATCTTGTGTTTCTTGATTTAAAATTGCCGGACGGTCCGGCCGACGATGTTTACGATGCGATCAAGGAAGATCAGCCCGGCTGCCCGATCATCATCATTACAGGTTATCCGGACAGCGCGATGCTCGACCGAATTTTGGGCAAGGGACCGATCACGGTTTTGAAGAAACCGCTCAAAGTCGAGCAATTGAAAGAAACCGTTCGCATTCTCGGCCACAAAGAAGCGGTCAAACTCGCGGCCTAAGAACCACGTCGCTGAAAGGCAAGACCGATATCTTGCCTCTTGACTGGTTACTCGTCACTGGTCACTTATCACTCCGCTTGAAATGCGCGGTTAGCTCAGTGGTAGAGCACTACCTTGACACGGTAGGGGTCAGAGGTTCGAAACCTCTACCGCGCACCATCTTTCTTCGCTATGCCCGGCTCATCTGAAATTCTAAAGAGCGCAATCGCGGCGGCGACGAAGACCTTGCAATCGATTGTCGATCTTGAATCACAAGTCACCAGAGCGGCTCAATTAATCACGGATTGCCTAACGAACGGTGAAAAAGTGTTGGCCTGCGGAAACGGCGGCAGCGCAGCCGATGCGGCTGACTTTTGCACCGAGCTGGCCTGTCGTTTTGTTGAAGATCGCCGGCCGTATCCAGCAATGAATTTGTCGCAAGGCGGCAGTTTGATCACGGCGGTTGGCAACGATTACGGCTTCGAAGAAATTTTCGCGCGGCAAGTGCACGCGTTTGGAAATTCTGGCGACATCCTGATCGCCATCAGCACCAGCGGCAAATCGAAAAATATCCGGCGCGCGATTGAAGAAGCAGGTAGTCGCAAATTAAAAACGATCGCGCTTCTCGGACGCGACGGCGGATCCGTGACTGGCATTGCCGATGTCGATCTTATCGTGAAAAGCGATTCGACCGCACGGATCCAAGAGGCGCACAAGTTCATTTTGCACGTCATCTGCGAGATCTGCGAAGCGCGGCTGCCTCGGGAATAACTCAGATCAAATCGCAACCGCCTCCGCTGGCGCGCTGGAGCCGGCGCTTTTACTCGATCGGTAACGCCAAATCGCAAACCCGACAAAGAGAAGATCGAGAACAACGCCAATCGCGACATAGGTTTCGCCGCCAATCCCGAATCCGTAGGAATGCAAACCTTTGCCGAGAACAAAGTTCACGCCGTACCACGCCATCAGCACGGCGAGAAAACAGACGACGCTGGCCACTACAAGACCGAATTCGGTCCACCAACCGGCTAATCGTCCATGGAGCGCGGTCAGATAACAAAGGAGCGCGATCAACGCCCAGGTCTCTTTCGGATCCCAACCCCAGAACCGGCCCCAGGAATAATTCGCCCAGACGCCGCCGAGAATCGTTCCAGCGGCGAGGAGCAACACGCCGAGTTGCAAAACACGATAAAGCCAAAAATGCATCGGCGAGTCTGCTCGCGCGATGGCCGGATTGCGCGCGTAGCGCCAGAGCAAGATGTGACCGAACCCCATCGCCAATGCGAACGCGGCGTAACTCAACGTGATCGTCAACACATGAATGGTGAGCCAGAAATTATCGCGTAGTACTGGGACAAGCGGATCGATGCTCGATGGCATCGCGATCGGCATTTGGTGAACCAGGAGAAGCGCGACCAGAGTGACCGGCAATGCCGCCAGCAAATAGACCGGTGTCCGGTAGCGCACGAAAAAGATCATGCCGAAAAATGAAACTGCGAACGAAACCCAGATGATCGATTCGTACATGTTCGTCACCGGCGGCCGGCCGGCGATCAGGCAGCGCATTACAATTCCGGTGGCGTGAAAGGCGAGGGCGAGAATTGCGATCGCCACACCGCTGTTCCGAAGCAAGCGGCCGCTCCCGCGCAAATGCGCGAGGAGCAGAACGAGAAACGCGAGTCCATAAAACCAGATCGCGCGATAGAACGCTTCGAAATGGTTGTAGGAATATTCAAGCCGCAATTGTCGATCTCGTGGATAAATTGAAGGACTGAGCGCACGCAGACTTTCGCGAAGCTGGCTGGCGGCGCGGCTGAAATTAAATCCATCGGCCTGCACGTAACTGGTGGCCATTGTTTGGAGCTGGATTTGGATCGGGGCGAACTGCGTTCCGCTGTAGTAACGAGAAAACTCCGGCGGGCCGACCCAAGCCTCGGTTTCGCTTTTCAGTGCCGGCACAATCAGAAGCGCGCTACCATTCATCGCGTTGGCCAGAAGTGCGAGCCGATCGCTCACAGTGAGTGCTTCCTGTTGCTTGCGATCGAGTGGTTTCTCGGCGCGCTTCAAGCTATGCCCTTCGTTCGTCAGGCGCTGCAATTCCGGCAACGCGACAAGTTGCTCAAATGAAAACCGGCGCTGCGTCTTATCCAAACCAAGTTGTTCCTTCAATTTGCCTAACGAAATCAGCACCATCGGTTCGCTCCGCCAATCGTGCGTTTCCAGGGCGGCCGACAAAGCGAAATCGTTCGGCTGCCATTTTCGCCCAGTTTTGTCGGAGTACGTCGATCTTCCGGTGATTCGAATCAGCGTCTCACGGGCAAACGTGTCGATCGGCTTTCTCCGCCCACCGTCCTGAATCGCGAGCAAACCGAATTGATGGAAATTCAGGCCGCTCGTGTCGGCAGGTGGGATGTTGGATTGTGGATCTTGTCCGGTCGCTGCGGCGAGCGCGCTAGCGGCTGAATGCGAAATCGCAACTAGAAGCGCACCCATCAACGACAAGCGAGGTGAACCGCTTGAAACCGGCGGTCGAGGACGACTCCGATTCGCCTTTTGTCCTGAAAGAGGCCGGGATGATGTTGGGGGGAACGCCCGCTGGATCGACATCGGGGCGGTCCTCGGGGCAATGCTCATCTCCAATCGGCGGCCTTATTTTTGGCCGACACGCAAATCCAGCTAAGTGCCGATATGGTCCGCGTCAGCGCAATCGCGCTTGGTCATCCACGCCTTGCCGTGATACCTGGTAGCTCAGCTGCGCTTTAAGCTGCGCAGCTCGTTTAGCAAAAAATTGCCGACCCGACGCGCGCGGTTGCGCAAAGTTCTCCAAATGCCGCGATCGACGAAGTAAGTCAGAAGAATGCTGTCACGAGTTTTCACCTCTGGTCCGACCGGCTTCGCCGAATGCCAGGTGTCATTCCAGACGGCAAAGGCATAACCGGTGTTTGGCGCGAATGGCATTTGCGTTCTTTTCGGTTTGCTCCCGTCCGGCAATTCTTCGTGAAAAATCGTGCCGATATGCGTATGGGAATTGTCGGACGGCAGGTAAAGCTGAACCGTGATTCCCTTCCAAAGACTGTCGGTGTGCTTGAAAACACGGTAGCCCGGAACGTCACGGGTCAGAATTGGCACCGGGTACATCCCGACGCTGGCGAAATTCTCTCCAAAGCGTCGCTTCAAACCTGGCGCGAGGTGCTGGATTAACGCGGCTTTTACTTCGTCCGAACGTAGAACGCGCCCAACCACCTCCCAAACTACAAATTTTTCCGGCGGCAAATGGCGAATGTATTCCGGAAACAAATCAATCTTGGTCCGGGTCGGTTTTCCATCCGGCCGGCTGCTTCCCACCTTGCTTTTGCCCGACATCGGCCGGTAATCGTTCTCGTCCGGCATCGTGCGCAACATCTCCGCGTAAAAGTCGGACGGGAAAACGCGATCGAACTCTAAATGATAAAACGGAACGCCGCCCGCACGCGCGTTTCGCACCGAGTCGGCGACGAACTCAGTTAAGTTTGAAAGCGACCACGAATTTTGCACGGGTTCCCTGTTTGGAGCGGCAATCATTCATCCCAACAGACGAATCCTGTCAAGTCGCTGGAATCGCCGTGCGGATAATGTTAGACGATTGGCCAGCCGATTGAATCATGAACGAGACCACGAAAAATAAATCATTTTTCTCACGGGTGGGACGCTGGCTGGCTGAATTGATACTCGTCTTTGTCGGCGTCTACGCCGCGTTTTGGCTAAACAATTATCAGCAGCATCAGCAGGAGGCGAAACGGCGCGACCAGATCCTGGCATCACTCGAGCAAACGCTGCGCCAGGGAATTGAGAGCGGGAAAATTAACGGCGCACAAGAAGAACGACAAGCCGCGGAATTTCAGCGAGCGCTCGGCGCCGGCGAGATGCCCCCGTTGCATCCGTTTGTTTTCACGACCGACTACACTCCGACCGACCTCGCCACCCTGCTTCAATCCGGCGGCATCGAGCTGCTCGATGTGGAGACGCTCACCGCGTTGCGCAACGACGAATCGGTTATTCGCTGGGGGCTGAGCCGCATGGCGCATTATCAGAAACTCAGCGACGAGCTAATCGTACCGAATCTCGATCAGGACATTTCCTTCTTTTACGATCCGGCCACCAAGAAATTGCGAAAACGCTTCGAGATGTATCCGGAAGCTCTCCAGGCAACTGTGAAATTTGCTCACGACCTCGAAAGAACCCACACCCAGCTGCTCAAACAAATTCAGGCCGAGCGGCAACGCCATTAAGATGATTTCGACAATCCGAACCTTTATATGTCTTTCCCTGATCACTGTGGCTGGCACGTTGGCCGCAGCCGATTATCCCACCCCGACGGAAGGCGATTACACGATTCATAACTTCAAGTTTGCCTCCGGTGAGACTTTGCCGGAGCTGCGGATCCATTATCGAACTCTCGGTAAAATCGACAAAGACGCCCAGGGCAAAACGCGCAACGCCGTTCTCATCATGCACGGCACCACTGGCAGCGGCGCGCAATTTATCCGCCCGGAATTTGCCGGCGAACTTTTCGGAAAAGATCAGCCCCTCGATGCGACCAAGTTTTTGATCGTGCTGCCGGACGGAATCGGCCACGGCAAATCGAGCAGGCCGAGCGACGGCCTGCACGCGAAGTTTCCGCACTACGGTTACATCGACATGGTGGTAGCGCAGTATCGACTCTTGACCGAGGGACTCGGCGTGAATCACGCGCGCTTGGTGATGGGCACCTCAATGGGCGGAATGCACACCTGGCTCTGGGGCGAATCGCATCCCGAATTCATGGACGCGCTCATGCCGCTGGCCAGTTTGCCGACTCAAATCTCCGGGCGCAATCGCGCCTGGCGACGCATCATCATCGACGCGATTCGAAATGATCCGTCGTGGAATAGCGGCGAATATCCCGCGAACGCGGGACAACCACCAAGTCTGCGCACCGCGGCGGAAATGCTTTGGTTCATGAGCAGCAATCCAGTGTTGCGGCAAAAAGAAGCCCCAACGCTCGCGAAAACCGATGAAGCGCTCGACAAGTTCGTGAATGATTATCTGAAAACCGGCGACGCGAATGATGTCCTCTACGCGCTCGAAGCGTCGCACGATTACGATCCCGGCCCGAACCTGGAAAAAATTCACGCACCGTTGCTCGCGATTAATTCAGCCGATGACTTAATCAATCCGCCCGAGCTTGGAATTCTGGAACGCGAAATCAAACGGGTCCCGCATGGGCGCGCGATTGTCATTCCGCTCAGCGACAAAACACGCGGCCACGGTAGCCACACTGTCGCGTCGCTCTGGAAGGATGAATTGATCAAACTACTCAAGGAATCCGAAAAATAATTTGAGATCGACATTCCTCTCCACCGATTTTTCAATCGCGAGATGATGCCCAGATTGTTTCTCGTCGCTTTTGTAACTTGGACAATCGCAGTTGCCGCTCGCGCGCAGGATTTCGATGTCATCATTAAAGGCGGCGCGGTTTACGACGGCACTGGCGGCGAGGCACAACGTGTCGATCTTGCGATCAAGGGCGATCGCATTGCCGGTCTCGGTGATTTCAAGGACGCCAGCGCGAAAACAATTGTTAATGCGAGCGGACTCGCGGTCGCGCCGGGGTTCATCAACATGCTTTCCTGGTCGACCGAATCGCTGATCCAGGATGGCCGCTCGCAAAGCGAAATTCGTCAGGGCGTGACCACCGAGATCATGGGCGAAGGCGAATCGATGGGGCCGATGAACGATCGTGTTCGTGAGTTCATGCTGAAGCAACAGGCCGACATTAAATACGACATTACATGGAAGACGCTGACGGAGTATCTGCAGTTTCTCGAAAAGCGCGGCATTTCCTGCAACGTCGCGTCATTTATCGGCGCGACCACCATTCGCCAGAATGTCATCGGCTTTGACGATCGCCCGCCGACGCCGCAGGAGCTCGATCAAATGCGCGAGCTCGTCCGCAAAGAAATGGAAGCAGGCGCGCTCGGCATCGGGACGTCATTGATTTACCCGCCGGCATTTTACGCGAAGACGGATGAATTAATCGAGCTGTGCAAAGTCGCCGCCAAATACAAAGGCAAATACATCTCGCACATGCGGAGCGAAGGAAACCAATTGCTCGAAGCATTCGACGAACTATTGCGGATCGCGCGGGAAGCGAAAATTCCGGCTGAGGTTTATCACATTAAAGCCGCCGGCCAAAAAAATTGGCCGAAGCTCGACGAGTTTCTCTCCCAAATCGAAGCCGCGCGCAAAGAAGGGCTGAACATTCGCGCCAACATGTACACTTACACCGCGGCCGGAACCGGCCTCGACGCTTGTTTTCCGCCATGGACTGAAGACGGCGGCTATGAAGCGCTGTTCAAGCGCCTGCGCGATCCGGCGACGCGCGAGAAGATCAAAGCCGAAGTGAAGATCGACAGCGACAAATGGGAAAACCTTTATCTCGGCGCCGGTTCGCCCGACAAAATTCTGCTCGCGGCTTTCAAGTCCGATAAACTGAAATCGCTCACCGGCAAAACGCTCGCCGAAGTCGCCAAGATGCGCGGCAAAGATCCGATCGATACCGCGATGGATCTGGTTGCCGAGGACGAATCGCGCATCGGCACGATTTACTATGTGATGTCGGAAGAAAACGTGAAAAAAGAACTGGCGAAGCCGTGGATTTCATTCGGCTCCGATGAAGCGTCGCAAGCGCCGGAAGGACCGTTTCTGAAATCTAATCCGCATCCGCGCGCTTACGGAAATTTCGCGCGCGTGCTCGGCAAATATGTTCGCGACGAAAAAGTGATTACGTTGCCGGAAGCGATCCGGCGCTTGAGCGCGTTGCCGGCAAGCAATCTCGGGCTCGATCATCGCGGATTTTTGAAAGAAGGAATGTTCGCTGACGTCGTCGTGTTCGATCCCGCGACAATCGCCGACCACGCGACCTTCGAAAAACCGCATCAGTACGCGACCGACGTGAAACACGTTTTCGTTAACGGCGTCCAAGTGATCAAAGACGGCGAGCACACGAACGCCAAACCCGGCCGCGCCTTGTGGGGACCTGGCAAAACGAAGTGAAGGAAGATATTGTTGGCGCAAAGATTGCCCAGGTGCGCCGGATATGAATGGTCGCAGAATCAAAGAGCTTTTCTTCGTCATCGACACCTGCCTCCTTAACTTGAGACAGAGATCGCAAGCAGTGAATCAGCTGGAGAAATGGTACCGAGACGGCCTGATCAAGCTAAGATCTACCGGACAGCTTTGGGATGAAACGAAGACGTCTTCTGCTTATCATCAAAAAGCGACTAAGTATCCTGCGCTATTCGCCAGATCGTGTTCGGAAGCCGATAATGAAGCGTTGTGCAGCAAGATCTCTGGAATAATATTTCCAAAGGGAATCAAGACCAGAAATGATCGCATCGACGTCGAAGCTATTTTTGTCGCGAAGATGTGGGGCGCGATCTTTGTTACGAACGACGGTGACTCGAAGACGCAACCAAGAGGCGTCCTAGGTTCCCGCGATCGCTTGCATCGAGAGATTGGTGTTCAAGTAATGAGGCCAGAAGAGGCTGTCGAGATTATCAAACGTAGAATTGCGTTGAGAGATAAATGGGAATTACAGAGCGCCGATCGCGAGTCTCGCACGGTCGCCGATTGGTGCGGCAAGGACTAGGCAGTTCCGGTAACGTCGACATCTAGCCAAGTGGCTTTCAACGCGTTGCGCCCGACTCCCTCGAAAGAGACACGCATTGAGTCGGCGTTCCGCGTAACTATTATAGAAGGCGAGTGGTTTTCTTGAAATGGACCCGATTGGAAGCATTAAGTTGCGCTGGCTCCACGGCGCGTTGCACGACGTCACTTACGAGTTGGCGCGCTCCCGATTTCAATTCGCGCCCCACACGTGGGAGCCAGCCATCAACGCTTACCACTGCGAAAAATGCGTCCGCATCTGTGTCGATCTCGCCGGGGTGGAGCGGTCGCAAATCGATCTCACGGTCGAGCCGCAACGCGTTCTGATTCGCGGGGCGCGCGAGCTTCCGGAACCGACGCACGCCGAAGGCCGCGCCCTCCGATTGCTGGCGATGGAAATCGACTATGGACCGTTCGAGCGCGAGATCGCGTTGCCGGCCGAGGTCGAGATCACTGAGGCGCAAGCCGAACAGCGCAACGGACTGCTTTGGATTGCGCTGCCGTTAAAACAATGATGAACGAAGAACAAATCACAGTGCCAGCCGAACTGGAAATGAAATCCAGCACCGGCCCGACAATTGCCGCAGACATGACCGACGAAAGCCGCGCGCCGCAGATTCCGGAGGAATTGTCGATCCTGCCGGTCCGCGGGTTCGTTGTTTTCCCGGGAACGATCGTGCCGCTGAATGTCCGCCGGCCGGCATCGATTCAATTGCTCGACGAAACGTTGCCGCGCACAAAAGTGATCGGTCTTTTGACGCAGCGCGATGAAGCGAAAGAAGATCCGGAGCCGCAGGACCTTTATCACGTGGGGACCGCCGCCCTCGTTCTGAAAATGATCCGCCAGGCCGATGATCACGTTCTCCTCATCACGCAGGGCCTGCGCCGATTTACCTTGCGCAAAATCGTCGCGACTTCGCCCTTCATCCGGGCCGAAGTCGATTTGGTGAATTCCATTCCGCCACCGGAGAGCAAGGAATGGGAAGCGACGTTCCGAAACCTGCGCGATTCGGCTGCGAGATTGTTCGAGCTGACTCCGGAAGCGCCGGAGCAAGCTCGCCTCATGATTCTCAACATCTCGAGCCCGGAACAGCTCGCCGATTTTCTGGCGCCGAACTTGAATATCGATGTCGCGCAGAGGCAGGCGATTCTCGAAGAACCTGACGTCGAAAAGCGAATCCGCGCGGTCCAGAGACATATCTCCGCCCAATTGGAGATCGCGCAGATCCAGGAAAAATTGCAGAAGGACGTCGCGTCGCAATTTTCCGATGCGCAACGGATCAAAGCGATCCAGCACGAACTCGGTGAAGACGAGACCGGCAGCGATGAGCAGATGGAACAATTGCGCGCTCGGCTGACGGAAGCGAATCCGCCGGAAGAGGTGATGAAGCAGGCGGAGCGCGAATTGAAACGGCTCGATTTTATTCCGCCAGCCAGTCCCGAATTTTCCGTCATCGTCAGTTACATCGAGATCGTCGCCGACCTTCCCTGGAACAAATTGAGCCAGGACAATCTCGATCTCGATCAAGCACAGCAAATTCTTGATCGCGACCATTACGATCTCGAGAAAGTGAAAAAGCGGCTGATCGAATATCTGGCCGTGCGCAAATTGAATCCAACCGGGCACGGACCAATCTTGTGTTTTCTCGGGCCGCCCGGCGTCGGCAAAACCAGTCTTGGTCAATCCATCGCTGACGCGCTCGGCCGCAAGTTTGTCCGAATCAGTCTCGGCGGAATGCGCGACGAAGCGGAAATTCGCGGACACCGGCGGACCTACATCGGCTCGATGCCGGGACGGATCATCCAGGAATTGCGCCGCGCCGGGACGCGCAATCCGGTCTTCATGCTCGATGAGATCGACAAAATCGGCGCCGATTTTCGCGGCGACCCGGCGAGCGCGTTGCTCGAAGTGCTCGACCCGCGGCAAAATAATACTTTCGTCGATCGCTACCTCGACGTGCCATTCGATCTCTCGCAGATCATTTTCATCGCGACAGCGAATTACATCGACGGCGTGCCCGAACCGATGCGCGACCGGATGGAAGTGATTTCGCTGCCGGGTTACACCGAGCGCGAAAAACTTGAGATCGCGAAACGCTATTTGGTCCGGCGGCAGATGGAAGAAAACGGCCTGAAGCCCGAACAGGTCGACTGGCAGGACGACGCGCTCCGCCAAATCATCAACGATTACACGCACGAAGCCGGCGTGCGCGAGCTCGAGCGCCAGATCGGAGCGATTTGCCGTGGAATCGCGTCGCGCGTTGCCCGCGGTAAAACGGAACATGTGACGGTCACGCCGCAATTAGTGGCGCAAATGTTGGGACCCGCCAAATACGTGCGCGAAACGAAATTAAAAACGAGCAAACCCGGCGTTGTCACCGGACTCGCTTATACGCCCGCCGGCGGTGAAGTGCTCCACATTGAAGCGACGCGTTATCCCGGAAAGGGCAACGTGACGCTCACCGGCCACATCGGCGAAGTGATGAAGGAATCGGTTCAGGCGGCGCTCAGTCTCGTGCGAAGCCGCAATGGCGAAATCGGCGTGAAACCGGAAGACTTTCGCGACATGGACATCCACGTGCACGTTCCCGCCGGTGCGGTGCCGAAAGATGGACCGTCCGCCGGCATCGCCATGTTTACCGCGCTCGCATCATTATTCACAAACAAACCGGTCCGTCCCGATGTAGCGATGACCGGCGAAATCACATTGCGCGGACTCGTCTTGCCAATCGGCGGACTCAAAGAAAAAAGTTTGGCCGCGATGCGCGCCGGCATCTCGACCGTCATCATTCCGAAGTTGAACGAAAAAGATCTGGTTGATGTTCCGGAAGAAGCGAAACAGAAATTGAAATTTGTTCCGGTGGAAAATGTCGATGAAGTCCTCGCCGTCGCTCTGGAAAAAGACGGCGCCGCGCAATCAGCGAGTGCGAACGGAACAGACGAAAAAGGTGAAGACTAAGTCAACGTCCTTCGGCGTCGGCGCGTCGCTCGATTTGCTGCAAACTCGGATCTGAATTGCGGATCCAATCGCGAGTGGCGTTGATGTCGCCGCGGTTCACCGGAATTGCCGGCCGCACTTCTTCGGCGCGCGCGACCATCTCGTCGCCAACTTTTACCGGCTCGGCCTTCGGCGCTTTCCAATGGTGACCGAATTTGCGGAGCGCATAATACATTGTCCCTGCTTCCACCGCGCTGACACCGCTGCAACGCATCGCGTTGTAAAACATCCGGTCGCAAACTTCCCATGGCCGGTTGCGCTGTTCGTAGGCAACGTCATGCAGCACCGACGCGTTCCGATATTTTCCTTCAAACGGGCCGCCCATGATTGACCAGAGCGATCGCGGAATTGACGCGCCGTCTACCACCGATCCGGCCGGCGCAATCCAGACCACGCCTTGTGGATCGGTATAACGCAGCTCGCTCAGCAAAGTCATCGTCCGCCCGTCGTTTTCCCAACGCGCTTCGACATAGCCGCTGTAGTGCCCCCACTTGTTCGGTTGTTTCTCCGCGAAACGCACCCATGCCGGTTTTTTGTTTGAAGCGCAGCCGGACAAGACCGTGATCATAATCAGAGATCCTAACGACCGAACGAATTTTGAGTTCACAACCATAAGATTTGTTCAGCGCGCAACCGGATGCAGTTCTTGCGCCCGCTTCGGCGGTTTCGGACCGGTCAGCGTGATCGGTTCGCCTTCCGTTTGCTTCCGGTAAGGCTGGAGATAAAACATCATGAACACGCCGATTACGACAAGGAGGGAACCGATCCATTTCAACAGCCAACCCGGATCACGCAGAATTTGGACGCTGCTTTGACCGAGATTGTCCGGGTTCCACGACGCTTGCGAAATTTTGTAGGTGAACCCCGTCCACGTCCGCAACCAACTGCTTGGATAACTGAACGGATGATTCATCCAGCACACACCGGTCGCGCTTTCGCCCTCTGAACTGCTCACGCGCAACGTGCTTTTGAATCCGGCTGGACTGTCGCTACCTTCGTTCCGTTTCACTTCGAAGTCGAGCAGCTCAAGTCCAATCGGCAGTGGAAGCGTTTTCCAGCCATAGGCGACCATCGTTTCGTTAGGCAAAGTCGGCACTGTAACTTGCCAGCCGGCTGGCACCCATTGCTCGAGTGTTTCGCCGTTTTGTTCCACTCGAATTTGCACACCGTCGGGCAATTCGGCCGCGCCGGCAGATGTCGATGTTGTCTCCGACTTCGCCGGCGTGAAATCCATCCACTGCTCCGCGTGGGGCATCGCTTTGTCGATCACGAGTTGCCAATCGGCCCAACCGGTCGTGAGCGGTTTGTTGATGTCGATCTTGCCGGACGATTTCCCGCTCTTGCGCGAGAGGAGCTCGTACGAGATCGCGCCGTCGTTCGCGACGAAAAGAGTAAGATGATTCGGCCCCGCGTCACCAACGGCCGGCATTGTCGGCGGGCCGCCAGTTGTCGGCAGCTCGCCTGCGCCGTGCGGATTTTTCGTTTCCCCTATGGTTGCGGGAACGGCCTTGCCGCGAATGGTCACGAGCACGGCTGGGTTGTTCGGCTGATCGCTGATCGAACCCGGTTTCCCGTTCTCGATCCGGAAGTCCGCCCAGTAATTGTCGATTTTGAGTGTGAACGGCGTCTTCTCGATCTTCATTTCGCGGCCAACATTCTCGGCGACATCGAAAGACGATTCCTTTCCGCCGAGCGAAATCAGCACCCGGCCTTTGTTTCTGTTTCGAGGCGGTTCGAGTTGAACCTTTGCCCCCGTGCTGCCGCCTTTGTTCACGTGGCCGATCTGTTCGTCGGGCGCTTTGCTGAAAGCGAAAATCGATTCCTCCAGATCTTTTTCTTCATTCTTACTCGTGCTCGTGATCGAGGATGGCGATGTTGGCGCACTTCCACGCTTCAATTCGATGTTCGCGAGCCCCATCGAAAAATTTCCGTGCTGCGGATCGTCGGCCATCAACCAGCTTTCGAGGTGTTGATTCATCATCGCAGTTTCGATTTTGAAATGAATTGCCGGCGCGCCGCCGTCTTTGAGCGGTTTTGGATTGAGCTTGCCTTCAATTTCCAGCGCGTAATCCACAATTTGCAAACGGGCGCCGCTTGCGAGCGCGCCGAGATTTTTTGGATGCTGTGGGCTCGGCGGATGATGCAGAAATTCCGCGGGATAACCTTTGATGATGCCATCGATGTCGTGGACACGGAGCTGATGCTGATCGACGAGCAATCGATTTGTCGGCGCTTCGCCTTTGAAAAGTGTGATCGTTCCTTCGACACCAAGAATCCGGCCGACGAGCGAGCCGATCAGCAGCGTGATAATGCCGAGGTGCGTAATGAGGAACGCGCTATGATATTTTTTCCAGGGCCAACGCGATAATGCGGACACGGTCAGATTGGCACCGAGCAAAACGAGCCAGGCGTTGAACCAGGGCGCGCCATAAACATAAGCGCGCGCCACTTTCGCGTCGAAACTCGACTCGTAAAGTGTTCCCACGATCGCGCCGGCGATGAGCACGGCCAGCAACACGACCGCGAGTTTGAGCGACGCGAAAAACTGAAAGATCGCGTTCTCCTGCCAGACCGGTTGGTCGGATCGACTTATTTTGGCCATGCGAAGATCGACATCCGATTGCGCCGACGAGTCTAAAGACGCAACGACACGCAGCACCCGGCCAGATTTAGCATCCAGCCTTCAGAAACAGTAAGAGATTTCTCGACTTCGCTAGAAATGACAAAAGCTCAGTGCGTCCACGATTTCCAGCGTTTGCGGATCGGCTTGGTGTAACGGTCGAGGTCGATGTCTTTCACGCGACCGACGCCTTCTCGAACTGCATCGGCGGAGTCTTCGAGTCTCTCTTTCATTCCGCGAAAGAGCGGCCAGAGAAACGGCAACGTAAGAACGCTCCAATTAATCCGGTCCAGGGGCGTTTTTATTTTCGCCTCTTTTTCGTCGGGACGCGAGGCGTAACGAATGGCGAGGCCAATGGCGAGCCCCGCGGCCAGCGCCCCAAGGATCATCGGAACCGGATTTTCCCGAAGGAACAATTCGGTCCGTTCCCGCGTGAAACTCCTTCTTCCCCTGATTTGTTCACGGCGACGGGGTGGCGGTTCCAAGACGCTGGGTGGGCGGCGCCGACGTTTTCGACGCGACGCGTTCTGTTCTGCCCCCAGAGGTTCGTCGTTCACAAAATCATCTTCGATCGGATCCATCATCAATTGGTTCGCGACTGCTCGACCGATCGCGTTGGTCCAAAAGCGTTTACTCATCCGGCGCGCAAAAGCAACTGTTTGTAGACAGAAAAAATCTCGCCCATGACCAGGACGAAGATCACCTTGTCGATCTGGTCAGTCGCGCTAAGAAAATCTCGCGCGGTTCGCAGAGCAATCTGAGCCGCTTCCGCAATGGGATAGCGATATGCGCCGCAGCTGATCGCCGGAAACGCGATGGTTTTGATTTCGTTCTCGGCAGCGAGGCGCAAAGAGTTCCGATAACAGTTGGCCAGCGTCTTTGCTTCACTGCGGTTCCCTCCCGACCAGACCGGACCGACGGTATGAATGATGAAGGGTGCGGGCAAATTGTAGCCGCGCGTAATTTTTGCATGACCGGGCTGACAGCCGCCGAGGCTGCGACACTCTTCCAACAACTTTGGTCCGGCCGCGCGATGAATCGCGCCATCGACTCCGCCGCCACCGAGCAAACTTGTGTTGGCGGCGTTCACAATCGCATCGACATCGAGTTTGGTGATATCGCCGCGGAGGAGGTCGATCTTGTCGTCGCGAGTTTTCACGGCGCGAGCCGGTCTATCGACCAAGAGCCGCTGGATTGCAACGTGTAGCGAAACCGGTCGTGTAAGCGATCGGGGCGACCCTGCCAAAATTCGATTCGGTCGGGTTTGAGGCGATATCCACCCCAATGCGGCGGAAGCGGAATTTGTCCTTCGGCGAAACGTTGTTTCATCTCTTCAAGGCGCGCATCGAGAATTCGGCGCGCATCGATCACCTCACTTTGATGGGAAGCCCACGCGCCAAGCTGCGCGCCGATCGGCCGCGTATGAAAATATTCCTCTGATTCCTCGTGTGAAGTTTTTTCGACCTTTCCCTCAATCCGGATCTGGCGCTCCATTTCCATCCAATACATGACCAAAGCGGCATTCGGATTTTTCTCGAGCTGCCGGCCTTTGTCGCTGGCGTAGTTGGTAAAAAAAACGAACCCACGCTCATCAAAGTCCTTCAGCAACACGACGCGCGCAGATGGTTTTCCATCCATGCACGTGGCCACCGTCATCGCGTTAGCATCATGGATTCCGGCTTTAATCGCAGCGGAGAACCAGGCGTGGAATTGCTTTACCGGATCGGGATCGAGATCGGTGCGTCGCAATCCTCCCCCAATGTACTCGTGTCTGAAACCGGCGTAATCGAGCGGAGATTTATCCATACGTAAGCAACGCGGCTTACGATATTCGCCGCTGCGACGATGTCGATCTCAGTTGGTTGCTAAGCCGCTGTGGCCCTGATTCGATCGGTTTCACCAACGCCGATTGAATGTTGTCCCGATGAGAGTTCCCATCCGACAATGGCGCGTTTCCGAATCCGACCGCCGCCGTAATTTCCCAGGGCTCCAGTCTCACGAATGACGCGGTGACACGGAATGATGAAGGAGATCGGATTGGCGCCGACCGCACTGCCGACGGCGCGCGCTGCCTTTGATTGGCCGATTGCTTCGGCGAGTCGCCCGTACGTCGTGAGAGCTCCGGAAGGAACACGCAGCAAAGCGCGCCACACCCGTAACTGAAACAGAGTTCCGCGGACAAAAGCACGAAGAGGTCGGCGTGATGTGCCTTCGCGCCGTCGCGTGAAAATTGTCGTCGACAATTCCGCGATTCGCGCATCATTGCGGTGCAATTTTGCGTTCGGCCATTGCAACATTAAAAAATCTCGGGCACCGTTGCGGCCCTGGCCGTTGAGAAAAGAAAGATGGCAGACTCCGCGTTTGGTCTCGGCGATGAGCGCTTCACCGAATGGTGTCTCGGCAAAGCCGTAATCGATTTGCATGCCAGCTCCGCCGTTTTTCACCTCGCCGGGTGAAGCGGCTTCGAGCGCCACGCAAAGATCGTGCAATCGGCCGGGTCCGGACAACCCGGCATCGAGCGCAGCGTCGAAGACATTGTTTCCCTCGATCAAAAGCTGTTTCACGTGCTCGAGAGTCAGGCATTGCAAAAAATCTTTTGGCGTGACGCCGGCCCAAGTCGAGAAGAGCCGATGAAAATGAAACGGACTCAGCCCGGCCGCGGCCGCGAGCTTGTTGAGATCGGGCTGGTCAATATGATGTCGATCCAAAAAGCGGATCACGTTTGCGACTCGTTCATAATCATTCATACCGTCAGTTTGTCATCGCTCAGACTGCACGCCCACCCGCTTCTTGCTGCGATTTTAGAATCTTTTCCTGGCCAGCCAATTGGTCAACCCGCGCCAATAACCTGGCTGAGCTCGCGAGCAAGCGCTTCGCTCGCTTCCCCGTCGTCCTGATAGCCCCAAACCGCGATCTCGAGCATTTGCGCACCAATCTCGCGACGTCCTTGAAGCGCCGCCCGAAGGCGGCCGCGCGTTGAGGCGTTACCCGATTGGATTCACATGGACTCCATCACCGCCGGATTCGGCAAAGTGAGTTCCCTGTTGCTCACAGGCTTTTGTTCGCCCCTCAATTGCGTCTAGATTTGATCGCGTGACGTCAATCTGGAACCGAGCAAACCGGCAACTGCACGACCTGGCCGTTTACGAACCGGGCAAGCGCATCGAAGAGACGGCGCGCGAGCTTGGGGTCAAACCTGGTGAAATTATCAAGCTCGCTTCCAACGAGAACGCTCTTGGCCCATCTCCAAAAGCGGTCACGGCGATGCGCGCTGCGATTGAATCGGCGCAGCTCTATCCGGAAGGCAGCGGTGTCTATTTGCGTGAGGCAATCGCGGAGCGATTGGGATTAAGCCGCGAAAATATTATTCTCGGAAATGGCTCCAACGAGGTCATCGAGTTCGTCGCACACGCGTTTCTCAACCGCGGTGACGAAGTCATAACTTCGGAGTACGCATTTATCGCCTATAAATTGATCGCGCAGCTTTTTGATGCACGCACTATTGAAACGCCGACAACAAACTTTCAACCGGAGCTGGACGAGATGCTGAGCGCGATCACGCCCAAAACGAAAATCATCTTCATTGCCAATCCAAACAATCCAACCGGATCATTGATTGGGCAGAAGAAGATCGACAATTTCCTGGCCCGTGTGCCGGACGAGGTCATCACCGTTTGGGATGAAGCCTACTTTGAATTTCTGGACGATCCACCCGATACACTTCGCTACGTGCGCAATGGCCGAAATGTTGTCATTTTGCGGACGTTTTCGAAAATTCATGGGTTAGCCAGTCTGCGGGCGGGCTACGGAATCGCGCGACCGGAGCTGATCGAGGTTCTCCAGAAAACCAGACAGCCGTTCAATGTTAATGGCATTGCGCAGAGTGGTGCACTGGCCGCTATCGGAGACGACGAACATTTGCGCAAAAGTAAACGCATGGTTGATTCCGGCCGCGCTTACTTAGAAAACGAATTTCGGGCGATGAAATTGAAATTTAATCCAAGCGCAGGCAATTTTGTTTTCGTCAATGTGGGCGATGGTCCGGCGGTGTTCAAAGGACTGCTGAACATGAAAATTATTGTTCGCCCGTTGCGCGGCTACAATTTGCCGGAGTGGTTGCGCATCACCGTGGGAACAATGGAGCAAAACGAAAAATGCATCGCAGCGTTGAAGAAACTGCTCTCCTAGGATCGGGATCTTCGGCCGCAGGCGATCCGGAAGTGATCGCCACCGAAACAATCGCGGCGATCTCGACACCTGCCGGCGAAGGCGCCATCGCCCTCGTGCGAATCTCCGGTCCGAATGCGATTTCAATCGCGGGCAAGATTTTTTGCGGCAAAGAAGCGCCTGCGAAATTTGCCTCTCACCTTCAGCATTTGGGCGAGGTCGTCAGCGAATCAGGAAACTTGATCGACCAAGTGATGATGTCGATCCATCGCGCGCCGGCCAGTTACACCGGCGAGGATCTGGTCGAGATTAGTTGCCATGGTGGAACATTGGTGACGGCGAAAGTTCTTGAAGCTTGTTTGCGCGCGAGTGCGCGTGCCGCGCGTCCGGGAGAATTTACCGAGCGCGCTTTTCTGAACGGCAAAATGGACCTGACCCAAGCGGAAGCCGTGATCGATTTGATTCGCGCTCGCACCGATCTGGCACTGCGCTCGGCCACCGAACAGCTCGAGGGCAAGCTTGGGGAAAAAATCGCAAATATTCGCCGCGACCTGGTCGATCTTCTCGCCCATCTCGAAGCCGCCATCGATTTTTCAGAGGAA
>WNFH01006305.1_pt1 | contig 19133 bp, 19 predicted proteins | sample 5400411 | NCBI WGS metagenome assembly WNFH01 (sample SAMN13153347, study PRJNA577476) | soil metagenome | isolation source: 200 cm saprolite under Douglas fir tree site 2 hole 3 | place: USA:California | collected 2015-04-18
ATGGATTTCAACAGTCCGACATACGGCAAACTGAGCTTTCAAGCGATGTTTGATCGGCTCGTTGAGTACATGAGCGAGGATTCCGATCAGCACTACCACCTCATCATCGGAACCGACTCGCTTCTCAGCGATAAGACCTGCTTTGTGACCGCCGTCATCGTGCACCGGGTCGGCCACGGCGGCCGCTACTTCTACCGCAAGATGCTCAACCGAAAGATGGAGAGCCTCCGCCAGCGGATCCTCTTCGAAACCTCGCTGAGTCTGGAAACCGCGGGATTGCTCAGCGCTGAACTGGCGCGTAACGGGCACTCCGAACTGCCGGTGGAAATCCACCTGGACGTCGGGCCCAACGGGGACACGAAGCGCATCATCCGCGAAGTGGTCGGCATGGTGACCGGCTCAGGCTATCTGGCCGTCACCAAGCCCGACGCCTACGGCGCCTCCAAGGTCGCCGACAAACACTCCAAATAGACACCCTTTGCGTCAGCGACCTCGACACAGTGGACATCGCGCTTCAGAAGGAGACTGCAGCCCATGTTGAGGACCGCCTTCACAAAACTGGTCGGCGTGGAAGTCCCGATCCAGCTGGCTGGGATGGGCTCAGTCGGTGGACCCGAGCTGGCAGCGGCGGTGTCGGAGGCAGGCGGCCTCGGCGTCACCACCGTCGCCGGGCTGAAACCTGAAGCGGTGGAGGCCCGACTAGACAAGATTGAACGTCATACCCGCAAGCCGTATGGCGCAAACTTCCTGATCCCGATGGTCGACCCAGACGCAGTCCAGGCGGCCGCCCGTAAGGCTCGCGTCATCGACTTTTTCTGGGGCGTCCCCGACGCCGAGTTGGTGCGCCTCGCCCATAAGGGCGGGGCCCTGGTGAGCTGGCAAGTGGGGTCATTGGAGGAGGCCGTCGCCGCCGAGAAGGCTGGCTGCGACTTTATCATCGCCCAGGGGATCGAGGCGGGTGGGCACATCCGGGGTAAACTCGGCGTGCTCCAGCTACTGGCGCAGACTGTCGACGCGGTCAAAGTGCCGGTACTGGCGGCAGGAGGCATCGGCAATGCGCGGGCGCTGGCTGGCGTCCTTGCCGCCGGTGCCGCAGGAGCACGGATGGGCACGCGCTTTCTGGCCGCGGAGGAGACCAACGCACACCCAGATTATGTTCAGGCGCTGATCGATGCTCGAGCCGAGGACAGTCTGCGCAGCAGCCTCTTCGAGGTTACGTGTCCACTATGTCCTTCCACGCACGGCGTGCTGAGGTCTGCTGTCGAGGCCGCGCAGGCGCTCACCACCGAGACAGTCGGCGAGTGGCATCAGCCCGATGGCGTCCGCCCGGTCCCGCACTTCGCGGGAACGCCGCCGAACCGTCAGATAGTCGGCAACATCCGCGCCATGGCCATGTATGCGGGCCAGTCGGTCGGCGACGTGAAGCGGATTCAACCGGCGGGGGAGATCGTCCGCGAGCTAGTCGAAGGCGCTGAGAAGCTGTTGCATCGCACGGCGGGCAGCGTCGCTTGAACTCGGGCTCTTGCTACAGGCGAGAAGCGCACGCCGGGTGTCCTGCCCGTCGGCCCTCCTCCGCTTCCCGTTACCGGTGCTCGGGTTCCCAGCCGTACACGGGGAGCATATCGACCGGAGCGTAGTCGTCGGTCAGCACGGGCATGTCGGTTGTCGGTATGGGAGTGTCGTAGTAGTCGCGCAGGAACGACTTGGTCACCAGCTCGGGGAGTTTCTTCGCTCTCAGCAAGGCACCGAATCTGTCTACGATGGTAGCGCGGGGAAGCCCGCCAGTGGGCGTGGCGAAGAGGAGAATCGTACGCGTGGTCGCCTCTTCCTTACCCGCTGCAAACCCCACGGGGAAGACGGCCAGACTCCCAAACTCGCTTGCGTAAGTCTTGTAGACGGACCGGAAGAGTTTGCTGTTCGCCCCGCCCAACGCCCCCACGATGTTGGCAACCACCACGCCCCCGGGCGCGAGGTGTGCTTTGAGTTGTCCGAGGAATTCCCGCGTCACTAAGTGGAACGGGATCGCATCGGAGAAGTAAGCGTCCACCAGAATCATGTCGTACACGCCGTCGGCGCGACGCACATACTGGCGGCCGTCTTGGACGATGATGCGATGCCGTCCCCCCGCGGGCACGGCAAAGTATTGCCGGGCGACGTCGACCACGGCAGGATCCAGTTCCACGGACTCGACCGAGACGGCGGGATAGGTGGCCAAGAACTGCTTGGGAATCGACCCGGCCCCCAGTCCAATTATCAATACTCGGCGGATCGCGGGCGTAAACACCCACGCCAGGTGGACATAGTCTGTGTAGCGGAGCGGGCTGATCGTGGGGTCTTTCAACAGCATGCCGCCCTGCAACGATCGGTCGAAGCGCAAGTACCGCCACGACGCGTCTTCGTGGACCCGGATGCGGTGGTAGACCGTGTCCTTCTCCACGAGCCAGCGCGAGATGCCGACCGTGGCGGCACTGCCGTCCCAGGCCAGGACCCCCACAAGCAGCAAGGACATCACCGGGGCGACCCGGCGGACGGCACGGAGCGCTAGGAGCACCGCGAGTGCCACTAAGGTGACCCCCAGCGCATAGAGGATCGCCCGCACGCCCATCGCGGGAATCAGCACGAAGGCGGTGAGCAACGTCCCCGCTATACTCCCCGCCGTCGAAATCGCATACAATACCCCGGCCGTGGCCCCGACCGTGGCGAGATTTGTCGCCGCGAGCTTAATGGCAAATGGCGAGGTCATCCCCAATAGCAGACTCGGCAGGACGAAGAGCACAACCGAAGCGAGCAGGGGGCTGGCCCGCGGCCCTAGGTCCCACAGCGTCACCGTCTCCAAGATAGGTCGGGAGGCAACGGGCAGCATGAGGATCAACACGCCGCTGACGGTTAACGCCACAGCGAGAGAGACCGCCTGCGGCCACCGATCGGAGGCAACCCCCCCAAGGTAGTACCCCGCACTGAGAGCAGCGAGGAAGATGCTGATGAGGCTGCCCCACACGTAGACTGAACTGCCAAAATAGGGGGCCAGGATCCGGCTGCCCACGATTTCCAGCGCCATCAGCACCGCTCCCGCGCCGAACACGACCACGCGCAGCGTCACGGAGGACTCTCCGGAGTCACCCGCGTTCTCATGGCGGAGGCGCAATCACCTGCATCCCCCCCATGTAGGGCTGCAGGGCATCAGGGACGCGGACGGATCCGTCCTGTTGCTGGAAGTTTTCCAAAACGGCGACGAGGGCTCGGCTCGTGGCCACCGCGGTGCCATTGAGGGTATGCGCGAACACCGTGCCCTTCGGCCGGCGGATGCGGATCCCCAGCCGGCGGGATTGAAAGTCGGTGCAGTTGCTGCAGGAGTGCGTTTCTCCAAATTCGCTGCGGCCTGGCATCCACGTCTCCACGTCATACGTCTTCGCGGACGGCGCGGCAGTCTCACCGCCGCACAGCACAACGACCCGGTGATGCAGTCCCAGGCGCTGCAGAAAGCGCTCGGGCAAGGACACAAGGTAGTCGTGCTCCTGCCACGACGTCTCCGGCGTCGTGAACGAGAACATCTCCAGCTTGTCAAACTGATGGACGCGGTAGAGTCCACGCACATCCTTGCCGTAGCTGCCCGACTCCCGCCGAAAACACCACGAGATGCCCGCGAGGCGTAGCGGAAGCCGGGACTCCTCGAAGGTCTCGTCGCTGTACATCCCCGCCAGGCTGTGCTCCGACGTGCCGATCAGCACCAAGTCCTCCTCCACCACCCTGTAGATCTGGTGCGTATCCAGCGCCGCACCTCCGTACGCGCCGACGAGGAGGTCCGGGCGCATCAGAAACGGGGGAATGACCGGGGTGAATCCCTCGGCCACCAGCAGATCCTGGGCCAGTCGCATTAACGCCTGCTCCAGCAGCACCCCCGCGCCGCGGAGATAGTAAAAGCGGGACCCCGCCACCTTGGCCCCGCGTTCCATGTCCAAGATCCCAAGGCGTGTGCCGACCTCCACGTGATCGCGGGGCGGGAAGGCAAACTGGGGCTTGGTTCCCCAGGTCCGCAGGGTGACATTTGCCGACGCAACCTCCCCGGGCGGCACGCTCTCGTGGGGGAGATTCGGAAGAGCCCGCAGTGCGCGGTCAAGGTCTTCTTCCAGTGTGCGCAGCTTCGGCTCAACAGCCTTGAGCCCATCGGACACGTGCCGCAGGGCGCTAATCCGCTGCTCGCGTTCGGCCCCCTTGAGCTTGGCCACCTCACCGGAGGCGCGGTTTTGCTCGGCCCGGAGCTGTTCCACTTCCTGCACCAGCGCGCGCCGCTGGCGATCCAACTCCAGGATGCGGTCGATTTGCCCCACATCGGCGCCTTTCTTGCGCAGGCCTGCGCGCACGACATCTGGATTGTCGCGGATCAGTTTCAAGTCCAACACGGGAGCTTATCCCACCTCAGCGGATATCGACACACATGCCTTACACGTCGAAAATGACACGCGCCTGCCACAAGCCATCCTGTTTGATTTCGAGGGTATGGTAGGTTGCGGCCTTCACGTCGAGGTGAAAGTGGTGCCGCGTGGGATCGACGGGTTCCCCCGTCACGTCCGCACGCAGGTGCGTGTCCGTGAGTTCCCGCACCGTAAATCGTCCCGGAACGAACCCGTCGGCATTGAGGAGGACCAGCAGCTCGTTCAGCCAGGCGATGAGCAACCCCTCGCGGTCATCGGCGTCGGCAGTGACGGTCCGCCGCTGAGCCAGACGGACGGAGGCGAGGTCGATGAGAAAGCTCATCATCCCGGCAGCCGCGTTGGCAAACAATTCCTCCAGCGACCGCCCATAGGCGATGATGCCGACATCAGCCGTATGCTCGATCACCTCAAAGGGCTGCATTCAGCATCGAGCTGGTCACGCCCTCGCGGCGCTCACGGATGCTCGCAGCATCTCGGTGAACGCGCGCACCGCTTGGGACAGGCGCCTGTCTTTGAGATGGACAACAGAGAATTGCCGTCGGATGACCAGATCAGGGATCGGGATCACCACCAGCCGCCCTGCGGCGACCTCCGCGCGAGCGGCGAGGCGCGAGAGGAGTGCGGCGCCAAGTCCGGCAGCCACCGCCTCCTTAATAGCCTCGTTTCCCGTGAGTTCCATCGCTGGGGTCACCGTCTGCCCAGCATCTGACAGCGCTTCGTCGATGGCACCCCGGGTATCGGACCCGCGCTCGGGCAGGATCACTCGATGATCGCGCAGCGCCATCGCGCGGGCGCTTCCGACCGCGGCCAGCGGATGCGTGGGGGCCGCGATCAGAACGATCTCGTCGTCAAGAAGTGGCTCAGCCTGCAGGCCCGGAGTGTGGATCTTCCCCCCGATGACGCCCAGGTCGAGCTCATGGCGCATCAACCGCTCTCCGATCTCGGTGCCCGGCGCGATGTGGAGCGAAACGGAGATCTGGGGGTAGCGTTCCTGGAAAGCCGCAATGATCCGGGGCAGGAGGTAGGTGCCTGGAGTTGGACTGGCGCCGACGACCAAATGCCCACGCCGCAGCCCGGCCGTCTCGCTCACAGCTATGCGCGCCTCGTCCGTCAATGCCAGAATCCGGCGCGCATAGTCCTCCAACACACGCCCCGCTTCTGTGAGATGAATCTGTCGGCCTGCCTGTTCGAACAGATCCACCCCTAGCGCGCGTTCCAAATCTGCGACCTGAATGCTGGCGGAAGGCTGACTGATGTGCAACTCTTCCGCCGCGCGCGAGAAACTGCCTCGCTTCGCCACTGTGACAAAAATCCGCAACTGGTGCAGGTTCATCCTTGCTCCGGGTGATTCGTGACGCGCGAGGCGCGGCCTGCCCCTCGATTGCGGCGTGTGCCGCACGGTCCGCCGCGGACGGAGGTTCTTACCTCGCATGGTACAATGACGCCGACGCGCATGTCTGCAATTGCCCACGCCAGATCCGAAGGGAGGTGAGCCCCATGTCCGCACGCGAGCGTATCCGACTGACCACAATGGTGGCCTGTGCCGGGTGAGCATCCAAACTAGGTCCTGAGGACTTGGCGCAGGTCCTGCGCCAGCTACCCAAGATTACTGACCCTCGCCTCCTCGTGGGAACCAGTACCGCCGATGACGCGGCCGTGTACCGGCTCACCGAGGATCTGGCCCTCGTGCAGACTGTGGACGTCTTCACGCCCGTGGTCGATGACCCATACCACTACGGGGCGATTTCGGCGGCGAATGCGCTCTCGGACGTCTACGCGATGGGCGGGCGGCCCCTCCTGGCGCTCAACATCGTCGGCTTCCCTCGGGCCAAGCTGCCGCTCTCGGTGCTGGAAGAAATCCTGCGGGGCGGGGCGGACAAGGCGAGCGAAGCCGGCGTCCTTATCGCCGGAGGGCACAGCATCGACGACCCGGAACCCAAGTACGGCCTGGCCGTCACGGGAACCGTGCGCCCGGATAAAGTCATCCGCAATGTCGGAGCACGGGGCGGCGATCAACTAATCCTCACCAAACCGCTCGGCATCGGCGTCCTGACAACCGGTATCAAACAGGGCAAGACGTCTTCTGCGGCCGTGGCCGAGGCCATACGCATAATGGAGACCCTTAATCGTGAGGCGTCGGAGGCAATGGTCGAAGTCGGCGTCCATGCGGCGACCGACGTGACAGGGTATGGACTCCTGGGCCACCTGTACGAAATGACCTCAGGGAGCCGTGTCCGCGCCCGGATCTGGTCCTCCCGCGTCCCGATCCTCCAGGAGGCTACGCGGCTAGTACTGGACGGTGCGATCGCCGGCGGAACCTCGCGCAACTTTGAGTACCTCAAGCCGCGCGTGACCTTTGCGGGGATGGACGAAGGCGATCAGTTGTTGCTCTGTGACGCGCAAACCTCAGGGGGCCTTTTGATCGCGGTAGCCGCCGACCGTCTGGATGCTCTGACATCGGCGCTGCAGCGAGATCATCGGCGATGGGGATGGCCGGATCGACGTCACCCGCTAGGAGTACACTTGGCGAAGTGACGGATCTAATCCCTTGTCAGGATGCTCTGAGGTGCCGGGCCAGGGCACGACTTCGGGCCTCGTCCAGGTCCGCACCAAAGATCTCACCATCTCGCACTAGAAGCCGTCCGTCTACAAAGACATCTCGCACATCGGCGCCCTTGGCACTATAGACCAGATCTGCGAAGAGATTGTTCCGCGGATAGAAGTGTAGCCCCCGGCGGTCTAACGTGATAATGTCTGCCCGCTTCCCTACCTCGAGAGAACCCACTTGGGCTTCTAGCCCCAACACGCGCGCCGCACTTCGCGTGGCCATGCGCAAGATGCCCTCCACGGGATGAGCAGTTGGTTGCCCGTGGGCGACCTTGAGGAGAAGAGCGGCAATCTTCATCTCTTCGAAGAGGTCCATGGTGTTGTTGCAAGAGGCACAGTCGGTTCCCAGACCGACTTCAACGCCATGGGCGAGCAAGCCGCCCACAGGTGCGACACGAGCCTCGATCTTTGCGTTGCTGGTTGGGCAATGCGCTACTTTCGTCCCCGTTTCTGCCAGCATGGCTATCTCGGTCTCGGAGAGATACAGACAGTGAGCAGCAACCACATCAGGCCCGAGGAAGCCCAAAGCATGCAGGTACTGAACCGAACCCTCAAACCCGCGCCTTCTCACCTCATCCAACTCGTGCTGGGTCTGAGCGACATGGATGAAGATTCGTGCGCCGAGTTTATCCGCAGCCGCGCGAATATCGCGAAGAAGCTCTGATGAAACCAGATCTGGGGCGACCGGAGCAAGTCCGCAGGAGATTCGATTCTCGGGCGAGCTTCCCCAGTGTTTCACGAGGGCGGTGGCCGCACTGAGACTCGCTTGGCGGCCGATGTCGTAGAGGGAGGGGCCCAGAACGGCGCGGAGTCCACTAGTCGCCACGGCCTCACCCACGACCTCCATGTGGGAGAAGCGATCGGCCACGCAGGTGATCCCGTTGCGGATCATTTCGTAGCAACCGAGTAACGCGGACCAGTAGAGATCTTCCTCGGACATCTGGGCTTCGAGAGCCGCAGTGCGAGCGAACCACTGTTGTGGAGTTACGTCCTCAACCAGCCCTCTTTGGTAGGTCATCGCGGTATGCGTGTGGGCGTTGACCAGACCTGGTAGGACGAGCCGCCCTGCGATGTCAACGATGTGATCCTCCGGCGTGATCGAAAAACCCTGAACCGGGCCAATATAGGTGATACGATTTGTCTCCCAGGCCACTGCCCCCGGTTCGAACACGTCGGCTCGGTCGTTTTGGGTGACAACCGTCCCATTGATCAACACCGTACGCGCCATGGCCTTCTCCTGGCAGTGATCGATGTCGGGTCGAGCAACATGCACGCAAACACCTAGAGCATTCCCAGAGTTCGAGATCGATCGAAGGCGGTGAGGCTTTCGTGGAACAGACCGGTCTTGGTTCTTTAGGCGGGGCCTAAGCCCGGCGAATATGGGTCTTTCAGAGGGGACCGCTCAGCGTGACCAGCCCAGCGGCGCAATTCGGCCAACGCTTCAGGGAAGGATCGAAAAACTTGGCCCCGTGTTTCAACACAGCCCAACATGTAATAGTTGAGCGCTCTGGCGCCGGCCGACCAGTCCCATCGAGCAACTCGGGTGTCGTGCAAAATCCCTAAGATGCCCTTCTTCGAGCCATCACGCTGCATCAAAGCATAGAATGACCCAATTTGGCCTGCCACCCCGTCATTGACATTGTATCCATCCAAGACAGCGACTACGGCCTCTGCTTGTTCCAACGCCTGGTAGTCCTCTTGGAGCGTGCTCTCTGCCTGGTCGCTTCCACTAGGATGCCAGCCACCTTCGGTGGGTGTATAGCACTCGAATCCGTTCTCGCGGAGTATCGCCGCGCACGTAGAGAGATACTCCCGCGCATAAGGCGTCGCAATGATGCCGGTCAAGAACACTTTCACGGTCGGGCCCCCTCGCTCTTTCAATCAAGTACACCAGCTTCCCGTAGCTCGTGCTGCCACGTGTTCATCTGATCGATTACTTCTTCGATTGTACGGCAGGTTTTCCCAACATCTTCAACACAACCAAGGGTGAAGGCATTGACTGGTGGGGCACCAACCTGAGCACGCTTCCATGCTTGGGCGTCTGTCAGCAGGCCAACTATGCCCTTCTTTGAAGGGTCGTGTTGCATCAGGCCGTAGAAAATGCCGATTTCACACGCTGTGCCACTACTCACATCCGGGTCGTCCAGAAGAGCCACGATGGCGTTCACCCCAGCGACCATCTCGTAGTCCATCTCGAAGATACCTTTTGCTGTGCGCGGGTGGCCAGACGCCCACTCAATCTCCTTAGTAACGCCACGCTCATGAGGGACGTAGCAGATGAACCCTGCCTCGCGCAGGCGTTGGGCAAGGCGGGCGATGAATGCGCGATGATATGGGGTGAAGAGCGGGCCTGCTGTGTAAATTTTCATTCGAAGAAACCCCTCTCGCGTCCTCGTGCTCGAAGACAATGGACCGGTTAGTTGTGTTTTGTTACGGCCTTGTTTTCCGATCGTCGACCTCTTCTTCCTCATCGATTGCCCGTCTCCCCCTCAAGTCAATGCAACGGCGGGACGAATCCCCCATGACACTCTCCATGCATCGTCGAAGGACATCCCTCACACAGGACGAAGTCGCTAGGGCAACCGATTGGAGATCAGAAGGAGGGGAAACATGAGAAGTCTGCCGGCGACCCGTGGTCTGGCTGGCGTGTTCGCTATTTTGATTTGCGCGCTCATTACTGCAACACCGTCATCGCCGACCGCCTTCGCACAGCAAAAAGTGACTCTCCGTTTCTGGATGCAAGCGGATCCCGCCCTTGAGGCGGCCATGGACGAATTGCTCCGGGGGTACATGAGCGCCAACCCAAATGTCACGGTTCAGCGCGATGCCTTTCCTTTTAATGAATATCATCAAAGGATCGCCACTGCGTTTGCAGCTAGCGAGCCGCCCGACGTCTTCTGGATGGACGTGCGTACTGCGGCGTTTGCGGCCCAGGGCAGCCTGCTCGTCCTTGAGAAGTATCTGACCCCTGAGAACAAGGCAGATATCCTCGAGTCTGGTCTCCTCGAGCCCGTCTGGAAGGGACATATCTACGGCGTGCCTATGCATGAATTGACTGAAGGGTTGTACGTGAACCAGACGATGTTCGCACAGGCTGGAATCAAGATCCCGCAACGTGTGGATGAGGCCTGGACATGGAACGACTTTGTCAGTGTCGCCGCACGATTGACCAAGCGTATCGGGGATCGGACGGACGCCTGGGGGTTTGCAGTACAGCGGCACCTGAGCGATTGGTCGATCCTGCCTGTTATTGTCCAGAACAACGGCGCCGTGCTCAGTCCCGATCTGAAGAAAGCCACCGGCTTCTTGAACGGGCCCGCGACTGTCGAAGCGCTGAAGTGGTATCAAGATCTTTTCGTCAAGCACAAAGTCATCGCATTCGATCCTATCCCCGATGGCTTCCCGGCAGGCAAGGTGGCGATCTTTCAGGCCCCGAGTACGTATCGCGCAGTACTCGACAGACGCTACCCGGACTTCAAGTATGCTGTTGTCCCGATGTTTCGGGGCAAGCGCTGCGCTGTGACGGCAGGAGGATGGAATGTCGCAATCGCGACTAAGACGAAGAATCCAGACGTCGCTTGGACGCTCGTCGACTGGTTGACCCGGGTCAAGCATGCGGACTGGGTCCGGTTGAGCGGGTATCTCCCAGTGCGGAAGTCTTTGATCCAGACGTCACCACAGTTCCGGCAGTACCCATGGAACACATTCACGGAGCAGCTGCAAAAGTGTGCAGTGCACCGACAGCCGACTGCAGCATACAACTTCTTGTTTGACACTTTCCTCGCGGTGGCGAAGGACACTGCTTTGGGGCGCGATGTCCAGACGGTCCTCGACGATGCCGCCGCCCGACTCGATGTCGCGTTGGCACGAGGAGGCCGTTAGGCGGAGCCGCGCAAACGCGCGGCGGACTGATGATTTGGTAGTTTCTCCTGACACTGTTCAATGACGGTGCGCGCGCCGGGTCTGCACCGCGAACGGCATTGGACAGCAGCCATGTTCCTTCTCCCGGCTGCTGGCGGCATTTTGTTGTTCTCCATTCTTCCCATCATGCAAGCCTTCCGAATCAGTTTCTTCGATTACTCGTTGCTCAACCCCGAGCAGGTCTTCATCGGTTTTAGTAACTATGACCGCGCTTGGACGGACCCAGTCTTCCGAGTTGCGCTGACGAACACACTGCTCTACACGGTATTGCTAGTGACAATCCAGACGGCAGCGGCGTTGGTCCTCGCCCTCCTCCTGAAGCAACAGGTCCGCGGATTGGCGTTCTTCCGATCGTCCATCTTCCTGCCAGTCATCACCTCCCTGGTCGTTATCAGCACGGTGTGGAAGCTCATGTTCAACTCGCAAGGGTTCATCAACAGCTTCCTGCAGACCGTGGGCCTGGGTGCACAGCCGTTTCTTGCCAGTCCCGGGCAGGCGCTATTGAGTCTCGTCTTCATGGGCGTGTGGAAAGACGTAGGATTCTACATGCTCATCTTTCTCGCGGGGCTTCAGGCGATCCCGATGGAGCTATACGAGAGCGCGGAAATCGATGGCGCTACGAAAGCGCGACGTTTCGTGTGGATCACTTTGCCGTTGCTCCGTCGGGCTACTGTCTTTGTCATCGTTATCGGAACGATTTCTGCGTTCAAAGTCTTTACCCCCGTGTATCTCATGACTGACGGGGGCCCTGCCGATAGCACAACAGCCATCGTCTTCTATATCTTTCGAAGTGCCTTTCGCTACTTTCAGATGGGCTATGCGTCCGCGATGTCCTTCATCTTGTTAGGGATTGTCCTCATCTTGACGGTTGTTCAGTTCCGTTTGTTACGCCCTTCAGAGGAGTACTAAGGCACATGGTTGGGCACCGTCCTACGATCGCGGACCAGAAGGATCTCGGGGACACTCGGGCGCGGCAGCTGCGCCGGAGATCCGTAGAGCGCGTGGCTGGGCAGGGGTTCGTGTATCTCGCGCTCTGCGGGCTTGCTGCGGGGTTCCTCGTCCCCTACCTCTGGATGGCCTTTTCGTCCCTAAAACCCCAGGTAGAGATTTTTCAGTACGTCTACCCGGTGTCCTGGAAGACGTTTATCCCCCAACACTTCACCCTGGAGGCGTATCGCGAACTGTTTCACCTCGTGCCCTTTCCACTGTCTCGATACCTCCTCAACAGCCTCTTCGTCGCCGTCTCGGTAACGATCCTCAGCCTCATCGTCAATGCGCCCGCAGCCTATGCTTTCGCCCGTCTCGAGTTTCCCGGGCGCACCGTACTCTTCGTCGTGTTCCTCTCTACCATGATTGTCCCGTTCGAGGTACTCGCGATTCCTCTGTACCTCCAGGTTCGATCGCTGGGGTGGGTGAACACCTACCAGGCGCTCATCATTCCGTGGGTGGCCAACCCTCTGGGGATCTTCCTCTTGCGTCAGTTCTTCCAAGACATCCCGAAAGAGCTGGAGGAGGCAGCACGGATCGACGGGTCGTCGTACTTTGGGGCCTTCAGACACGTCGTCCTGCCCAACTCGATCCCTGCTCTCGTGGCGTTCGCGCTCATTCGGTTCCAGGCAAGCTGGGATGCTTTCTTGTGGCCCCTCATCGCCGCACCATCGGCTGAGAAACGAGTCATCCAGGTTGCCATTGCCAGTTTCGTCACAGAAGTTCAGACGCGCTGGGATCTGACCTTTGCGGCAAGCACACTGGCAACCCTCCCTATCGTCATTACCTTCCTGATTCTCCAACGTTTCTATGTCCAAGGCGTCGTGATGAGTGGCTTGAAGGGTTGACTGTGCGAAGTTTTGCCAAACTCTGGCGACTAGTTGCCATGCACGACCTGCTACTGATCGCGACTGTCGAAAACCGATGAAGCGCGTCATCATCGATACGGATCCAGGCATCGACGACGCGGCAGCCATTTTCTGCGCCTTGACCTCAGGGGTCTTACAAGTAGAAGCGCTCACAACCGTGTTCGGCAATGTGGAAGTTGAACAAACCACCCGGAACGCACTCTGCCTTCTTGAGGTGGCAGGGCGATCTGATATCCCCGTCTATCAGGGCACCGCGCGCCCATTGATCCGGGAACCTAACTTCGCGAAATTCATCCACGGAAAAAACGGGCTCGGTGACATCGAGATTGCTCCGCCGTCGTCGATTCCGGCTCCAGGTGGGGCGGTCGAAGCGATCATCTCACGGATCATGAGCGCCCCTGGCGACATTACCTTGATTGCCCTAGGACCTTTGACCAATCTGGCTCTGGCGCTGACGCTCGAACCTCGGGCAGCGAGGAATCTCCGAGAGCTGATCCTGATGGGTGGGGCCGTCTCCACCTGGGGGAATGTCACTCCAGCCGCTTCGGCCAATCTTTACAACGATCCTGAAGCAGCGAGGATTGTCTATCATGCTGGTGTTCCGATGGTGCAGGTCGGCCTGGACGTGTGTCGCCCTATTGTTATCAGTCATGCCAATTTGGCGCGTATCCGTGAAGCCGACACCCCGATGGGGCGCTTCCTGCTGCGGATGACGCCGTTCATCGAACAAGCCTATCGGAAGCGCGGCGTGAAGGTGGTTCTCGAAGGTCGAGGGGTTCAGTATAACGACGTTGTCTGCATAGCCTACGCCATCAAACCCGACATGTTCACGACCGAGAACCTATATGTCGAGATTGAGACACATGGCGCTTTCACGCTAGGCGAGACAGTGGCGGACTTCGAAGGGCGATGGGGGAAGGAGCCGAACACACGTGTCTGCTTGGGCGCCGATGTCCGGGGAGTAGCTGAGCTCTTCACCGAGTGTTTGTCCCGACTACTGGGTGGGATGAAAGGGCCGGAACTGCAGGCTTGAGATGAGGTTCACCAAGCGTTGCAACGAGGTGGGCTAGCCATCGCAGCGTAATGGCAAGACTCCTCACGGCCAGAACCTGACGCAGAGAGTCATGCGAGGAATCTCGGACGGGCTGGGTCCCCGGGATCAGGTTCCACGACCTTCACCACTGTCACGACACCCTGCTGGACGGTCAGGCGTGAGCCTCAGGGCAATCATGGTGCGAAGCGGGCACAGTAACGAGGCCTTCACGTTGGCGAAGTACGTCCACGCCCACGCACTCACTCCCCTTTCCTTCGTCGCCGAATAGCGTGGAACAAGTGCTGCTGGGCGTATCCGGCCAGAGGCCCGAAGCGCTGGTGGGCAAACTCGCGGATTTGGCGCTCAGTCTTGTGGCGGCCACCGAAGTACCAACGTTCGACTGCCCGCTTCACCCACACATCGACCGGAAATGCCTCGCCTTTCCCGTAGGCGAACAGCAAGGCGCAATCGGCGACTTTCTCGCCGACTCCCGGTAACGTCAGGAGGAGTTGACGCGCCACGGAGTACTCGGCGCGCCCCACGGCCTGCAGATCGACGTCTCCGGAGGCGACGCGCCGGGAGACCTCACGCACGTATGGCCCGCGATAGCCCAGCGCACACCGCCGCAGGTCACGCAGGCTCGCCCCCGCGAGCTGGTCCGGAGAGGGAAACGCCCACACCCCCTCGTCGACCTGCTCCCCGAACTGCCTCCCCAGGCGATGCAGTGACAGTTCAATCTTCGGAATGTTGTTGAACGCGGAGATGATGAAGCTGATCAGACACTCCCAGGGCTCTTGACGCAGTAAGGCCAAGCCGCTCGTGGTCGGCAGCCCTCTCGCCAGCACGGAGTCTCGCCTCAGAACACGCTCGATGGCGTCGAGAGGTTCGTCGAGCCCGAGGTAATAGCGGAGGTGCCGCAGGGCGCTTTCGTCTGTGAGTCCATCGCAGGCGATCCCGTCTGATGTCTGCGACAGGCGCACCGGCTTCCCCCGGAAGACACCGGTCGCCCCGGCTGCATCGATCTGCCAGCGAAACGCCTGACCGCACCCGAGCGTCCGATACAGATGGTAGGGAGGGCGAACAGGGAGGAGGGCCCTGCCGCCCGGGCGGTCGATGCGCACGCTTCCGGCGAGTGCCATCGTTACAAGGTCAGAGGGTCCGCGCTCTCCAGAATCAGACGCGACCACGTCTCCATCCGGTCTCGCACCGCCAAGATGTCCTCGCGCGACGCCATGCGCCCAGTCAGTGCGTCGGACTCCCGCACCGCGACGTCCGGGGACTCCACGTCCACCACGTGCACCAGACCAAAATGGACTCGCCCCACGGCGTTCGTTTCGTCGTTGAGCACGCCGACCAACCGGGCGCGCCACGCCCCATGGATGACCAGTTCTTCATCGAGCTCCCGCCGCAGGCCGGCGGCGACCAAGTCGCTCGCCCCTGCGACGTCGCTGCGATTAATGTGCCCGCCCACCCCAATGCTGAAGAGGCCGCGCAGCCGCGCCTCGCTGCCGGCCGCGCTGCGTTGGAAGAGGAACAGCCGATCGGTGTGCCTCACGATCAGATACGGGATGATCTGCTTGAAAGCAAACCCGTGGACCGGCTCCGGCATGAGGTGTTCGCGGGGGACCACAAGAATCTCTTCCATCATATACGCCCTCTACCGCACGCCGCCATTCGCCCCAACTACAGCCCACAGCAATATAAAGTAGGCCACTAACAGCCGGACGCCGAGTGGAATGCCCCATCGGGCCCACGTGCGGCTGCGAATGCCCAGCCTATGCGCGGCAATGATGTTCGGGATATTGCCTGGGATCAACATCCCGCCGCTGATAAGCAGACTCATCAGCACCGCCCGGACCTGATCGAGGTGCATCTGGGGGCTGATCTCGGCCGCAGTCAGCGTGGCGTTATCGAGGATCGCTGACACGGTGTTGATCCAGTACAGCCACCGCGCGTCGAGGGCAACCACGAACCGGTCGATCAGCGGCTTGAGCCCCTCCCCCAGCAGGACCAGGGCCATGACAAACAGGAAGACCCGGCCGGCCCGCGCCAGGACACCGCGGTAGGTCTCTGCTTCCTGGCGTTCAGTCAGTGTCGGTCCAGTCGAGCGCAACGGCAGAAAGGCGGTCCAGGCTCCGAGGACCACGATCCCGGGAACGATCCACGGACCCAGCACCCGCATCAGAAACCAGAAATCTTGGTGCAGCTTGGCCGTCGCGATCGTAGACAGCGGCTCGCCGATCGGCGTGAGCGCCGCTCCGAGCCCGATCGCTACGCACGCAACTACGACCAATCGCGCCTCATCGTCTGCGTGGACCCGCAACGCGCCGACCATCTCCACCAACACGAGGGAGGCGATGATCGCGGTAATGACGCTGCTCAGCACCGCCAGCGCGGTGACGAGTGCCGCCAGGAGCACCGGCAGAGGCATCACCAGCCGCAATTTGACCAACGCTTCCCCGATGTGCGGTCGGGCCCATTTAAACAGGAGGCCCGAGATGAAGACAGCCACCGTGATGGGGATCGGATGCATCAGGGCATCCCGGATCAACCCAGCCGAGAGCACTCCGGCCGCCCATGCTGACAGGGCCCCCATGACGAAGAGAAAGGTTTCGAGGTTCCGCTCCACGCCGTGAGACACCAGCGGCAAGACGAGCACCAGCAGCAGGATAACGATATCGGCGAGGATCGCGAAATCCACGATGGTCAGCGCTCCCGCATCTCAGATCACTTGCCATGTTGCTCGAACAAGACCTTCGCCTGATCTGCCGGACCCACAATCTCAGCACGCACCAGCGAGGCGGCGTCCTCATTCTTCAGGTCGAGTCGGATCGTGAGCACCTCTTTGGCGGAGAGAACATGGGGCAACAGCAGAGGGAGATCGGGCAACACCGGCAGCGTCCCGAGCGCGGTGAGCTCGACCCACCGCAACTCACCTTCCTCGGAAGCAACGGGCTCGTCCGGTGGCGCGGGGGCAGCAGTAAACGTAAAGAGCACCCACAGGTCGCCGGTAGACTTCACGGAGATCACGAGGACAGCGCGCAGGAGGGGGGGATCAATGCGCAGACCGGCCTCCTCCGACACCTCGCGGATGCAGGCCGCGTACGGGTCTTCTCCAGGGTTCAATTTGCCGCCAATGCCGTTCCACAACCCCGCATTCGGCGGGTGGCGGCGATGCAACAAGAGCACGCGGCTGTCAATCTGTAGGAAACACAATGTGCGCAGCGAGATCAGGACGGTCAGGCCTCCCGGGCGGGGAGGGCATCGAGCGCCTCACGCAGGTCGCGGACAAACTGTTCGAGGCGCGGAAGGCGGTCCTGCGGTTCTTCGGCGAGAGACACTAGAGCGCTGCCCACGATCACCCCGTCGGCCACGCCCGCAATCTGGCGGGCTTGCTGCGGAGTGGACACCCCAAACCCTACACACACAGGCAGCTGGCTCTGCGTCTTGATCCTCCGCACCAGCCCGTGGAGTTCTTCGGGCACTCGGTCCCGGACGCCCGTGACGCCAGTGACCGACACACAGTAGATGAACCCGGTGGACCGGGCCGCCGCCAGGCGGATGCGCGCATCGGTACTGGTGGGCGCGAGCAGGAAGATCGTGTCGAGTCCGGATGGGCGCGCGGAGGTGATCAGGTCATCGGCTTCGTCAGGGGGAAGATCCGGGACCACAAGTCCGTCCACGCCGGAGCGCGCGCCCTCTGCGCAGAAGCGCTGCACACCGTACTGGAGCAGGGGATTGTAGTAGGAGAGCAGCACCATCGGAACAGCCGACCGCACGCGGCTCGCCAAGTCGAGCACGTCGCCCAGCGTGACTCCGCGGGCCAGCGCGCGCTGGTACGCGCGCTGGTTCACCGGCCCGTCGGCGACGGGATCCGAGAACGGCACCCCGAGCTCGATGATGTCCGCCCCCCCTCGGGCCAGGGCCCCGACCTCCTCCGCTGTGGTCGCGAGATCGGGATCTCCGGCCGCGACGAACGCTACCAGCGCCGTTTTGTGGGCGGTCCGCAGCCGCGTGAACGCCTGCGCGAGGCGGCTCATGAGCCCTCGATCTTGGACACGTGCTGCACGTCTTTGTCGCCACGGCCCGAGAGCCCCACCACCACGATGCGATCCCGGTCCAGCGTCGGGGCGAGCGCCCTGAGGTACGCGATCGCATGGGCAGGCTCAAGAGCCGGAATGATCCCCTCGGTGTGCGCCAGCAGGTGGAAGCCCTCCAGAGCCTCGTGATCGCTGACCGCCACATACGTAGCGCGCCCCGTATCTTTAAAGTAGCTGTGCTCCGGGCCTACGCCCGGATAGTCCAGCCCCGCCGACACCGAGTGCGTCGACCGTACCTGTCCGGCTCCGTCTTGCAACAAATAGGACAAGGCCCCATGTAGGACGCCAGGGGTACCCGCCACCAGGGTGGCGGCGTGCTGCCCCGTGGCGAGCCCCAACCCGCCGGCTTCGACTCCGACCATCCGCACATCGCGATCGTCGAGGAAAGGATGGAACAGCCCCATCGCATTGCTGCCGCCGCCCACACAGGCCACCAGATAATCCGGAAGGCGGCCGGTCTGCTCCCGGATCTGCGCGCGGGCTTCCCGGCCGATTACCGACTGAAAGTCTCGCACCATGGAGGGGTACGGGTGTGGGCCGACGACCGATCCGATGACGTAGAAAGTCGTCCGCACGTTGGTGACCCAGTCCCGCAGCGCTTCATTAATCGCGTCCTTGAGGGTGCGGCTGCCCGTGTCGACCGGCAGGACCCGCGCGCCCAGCAGACGCATGCGGAAGACGTTGAGCTCCTGGCGCTCCATGTCCTCCGATCCCATGTACACATCGCACTCCAGCCCGAACATGGCGGCCGCGGTCGCCGTCGCCACGCCGTGCTGGCCGGCCCCAGTCTCCGCGATGATCCGCTTCTTGCCCATCCGCCACGCCAGCAGCACTTGCCCCATGGTGTTATTGATCTTGTGCGCGCCGGTGTGCAGTAGGTCCTCGCGCTTGAGGTAGATCCGCCCCCCGCCGAGTTGCTTGGTGAGGCGTTGCGCAAAGTAAAGGGGAGTCGGCCGGCCGCAGTAACTGCGCAGGTAGCGCCCCAGTTCCTCCTGGAACTGGGGGTCGTCTTTGCACCGCGTGTACTCCTGCTCGAGCTGGTCCAGAGCTGGGATGAGGGTTTCCGGGACAAAGCGCCCGCCGTATTTACCGAAGCGACCAGACGCCATGTTACTCATGGGGACTGACGGCGAACTCCCACTCCCGGACGCGCCGGATGAACGCGCGAATCTTGCCGTGGTCC
>WNFH01000965.1_pt1 | contig 19131 bp, 16 predicted proteins | sample 5400411 | NCBI WGS metagenome assembly WNFH01 (sample SAMN13153347, study PRJNA577476) | soil metagenome | isolation source: 200 cm saprolite under Douglas fir tree site 2 hole 3 | place: USA:California | collected 2015-04-18
CGTGAGCCAATGATCTCCCTCGTATATTCGCGAATAGCCGATAGCCAGGATGTCATAAACAGCGTAGAGCTGGAAGGGAAGCAGTACCCAGTGATACCGCCACTCGCGAACGGGTTTGGTCAAGCTGAGATAGAGCAGGAAGCCATAGTAGACCACATCATGCTCGGTATGGCCAGATGGGTAGGTGGGAAATGGCACCAGTGGAGTATAGAGATGGATATGATCGGCGCGCGGATCTGGTCTTGGACGTGCAATCAGGTCATCCAGAACTACATTGAGACCAGCCGAACTCATTACCGTCAAGGCAAGAAAGATGGCCGCCATAATCCAGTTTGTAGCAGGTAATTTGCGTATTCGCCGGACTAAGCCTACCAGCAACAAACCAACGCACCACGCTATTAATGCTACAGCCGAAGGGATGGGATCGTTTAAGAAACTGGGAAAATTAATCATCGCCAGTAACCAGGAGGGAGTCCCCAGGTTCTGAACTGTATGAGTTGTAGACAGGTCGAACGGATATGGCTGTGGATGAGAATGAACGGCAAAACAGGACGCGATGAATATTATCATGCCGATAATCCAGAAGACAGCTTCAACGCGATGTCGTTTTTGGGCATCGCGCCGGTTCTCGCCTCCTGCCGTCGTTGTGGCCGTCGGCGTCTGTATGCCCTGTCCCTTGGGATTAGTTATACTTTTCATTTGTATCCTCTATAGTGCTAAGTTAATGAAGTATCTGTCTAATACACGTTTCGAAAAGCTTAGCAGGATACACTTCCCAAGTGAAAGGTACCGCTATTCTTCTTTCGCCAGCGACCTCAGCACCAGGTACCCTAAGTATCCCAGCAGGGTAACACCACCAACCATGCCCAGAAGTAGAGGTAATGGAGATGAGGTCGTAGGTGGCGGAGGGGCAGGAACAAGGGCGCGTTCTTCTCTAGTGGCGGCATGGCGACGAGCCAGTTCCAGATGCAGGCTTTCTTCTCCTTTTGCCATGGCCCAGTGGTGGTTAGCCGAGAAGATGGGTTTCATAATAAAGGAGAAGTAGCGCAACAAGGATTTCTCAGCGTTGATCTTCCAATCGTAGACCACATTCACCCACGATCCGTCCTGCTCGAATGTCCAGATGCCACGCCCTTCAAAATCTCCCCAGGCAACTAATGTAAAGCCGTCGGGTCGAATTTCGGAGACGCGGAAGTCCCAACGCAAGGTATATGGCAACCAGCCTTTGGTATACAGTCTGACAACTTTACCTAAGCCGCGTTCGTCGCCAGGTTCCAGTACCTGTACGTCCAGATAGACCGAGGGCCACCAGCGCACCAGGTCACGCGCATCACCGATGATTTCGGTTACTTCTTTGATGGTGCCGCTCACACGCCAATGCGTGATGAAATGATAGTCGTTACTGGCCATCTTTGGCTCCTTTTCAGAGGAAATAGTTTGATCGATCCTTGTAAGAGAAATATACCATGTGTACGTAAAGATAAGTGTTTCAGATCACTCAGTTGAAATGGGAAGAGGGTACAACGAGCGATTGCTGCGCAATCGCTCGTTGTACCCTCTTCCCATTTCAACAAAAGAGGCGTGCGTTCCTTGACAAAAACATTGACCATCAATATAATTACATATAAATGTATATTTGGTTTGTTGGGAACAATGGAGAATGGCTCATGACAACAGATCGCCTGGTAGATGATATGCTGGCCATCTATCACCTCATTCGACGCGCCTCACACCCGGTCCATCGGGCCGAAATGACTCAGGAGCAATACTGGCTGCTCCTGCTCTTGCGCCGAAGAGGCGCATTGACGATTGGTGAACTGGCTGAGGTGCTTGGCGTGACCGGCAGCTCCGTCACCACAGCCTGTAAACGACTGGAAAAGGCCGGGTTGGTGACACGCGAGCGCCAAAGCGATGACGAGCGCATGGTACGAGTTGTGCTAACCGAACAGGGGAGCACACGAGTGGAGTCGTGGCAGCAGCAGCGACGTGCGTTGCTTGCGCACCTGCTCGCTCCACTTAACCAACGCGAGCAGGAGACGTTGCAACGGCTCCTCGAATGCATCCTGGAGGCAGCAGATGTTCCTCAAAAGATAGGAGTCACCATGAAGGACGCATACGATAGAGGATAAATGAGAGAAGATATGGGAACAATCGTAGAGGTTCAGGAGCTGGTGAAGTGCTTCGGCGACCATACTGCGGTCGATCATGTTAGTTTTGGGGTGAACGAAGGTGAAGTTTTTGGCTTGCTTGGTCCCAATGGAGCGGGCAAGAGCACGATTATCAAGTTACTCACGACCCTGCCCTCTTCTAAAGGTAATCCTGCCTTGCAGAGAACTGCCAAATAGCGTAAAGTTCCAGGTATCAATATAAGGAGGAACTATGCGTATTCTCATACTGGGCGGCGACGGCTACCTCGGCTGGCCCCAATCACTCTATCTTTCCAGTCAAGGGCATGAGATCACTATCTTCGACAATTTCATGCGCAGGCACTTCGATCTTGAACGCGGCTTCCATAGCTTGATTCCTATCAATACCCTTCATGAACGTGTTGCAGCGTGGAAAGAGGTCTCTGGACGGCAGATCAAGCTATACATTGGCGATACGATGGACTATGAAGCCCTCACCTCTGCCTTTCGAGACGTTCAACCTGAGGCGGTCGTACACTTCGCCGAACAGCGTTCCGCGCCCTATTCTATGATTGACCGCAGGCATGCCGTTTTCACGCAGACAAATAATGTCGTCGGGACGCTCAATGTCCTGTATGCTATGAAAGAGTTTGCGCCCGACTGCCATCTCGTGAAATTGGGTACCATGGGCGAATACGGCACTCCGAATATCGATATCGAAGAGGGCTTTATCGAGATCCACCACAAAGGCCGTTCAGACGTGTTGCCATTCCCAAAGCAGCCAGGCTCCATCTACCACCTGAGCAAAGTTCATGACAGCCACAACATCATGTTCTGCTGCAAAACCTGGGGGCTTCGCGCCACCGACTTGAATCAGGGCGTTGTGTATGGGGTGGAGACTGACGAGACCACACAGGATGCACGCCTGGCAACGCGTTTCGACTACGACCAGATCTATGGCACGGCCCTGAACCGCTTCTGCGTCCAGGTCGCTGCAGGGTATCCACTCACCGTTTACGGCAAAGGTCAACAGATCCGAGGGGACATCAATTTGATGGACACGATCAGATGCATTGAACTGGCCATTGCATCACCACCCAGAGAAGGCGAGTACCGTGTATTCAACCAGATCACCGAGCAGTTCTCGCTCGTTGAGCTGGCAGAAATGGTCGTCAGGCAAAGCGAGCTTTTCGGGTTAGAGGCACAGGTCAAGCATCTCCCTAATCCCCGCGTTGAGGCAGAGCAGCACTACTACAATGCAGCTCACACCGGGCTCGTCGAACTTGGACTCGAGCCGCATCTCTTGAACGGGTCCGTACTTGAGTCGCTGATACAAGTAGCCATCAAATATCGCAAGCACATCGACAGAAACCTGATTCTGCCTACCGTCAACTGGCGCACGACCAAAAATGAGGTTTATCGGACCGACTCCTGATAAGGAGAGATCGTCTTCTCAAGAGAGCAACCGATCAATGATCGGACAAATATCTTGATTGGCCTTCATATTCCAGACTTTGTAGGCCCGAATGCCATCCACCTTTTCAGCGATCATCCCTGGATTACTTGCTATCCTGGAGAGCAGCTCTTGCTGGGCCGTCGTTTCCAGGCAAACCCAACCGAGGTTGTACCGCTCGATGAATTGAAGGTTGGGGGTCTCCTGGCCTGGAATAAAGGCTGTGACGAGAAACGGTTTCTCCAGCATGAATGCTTCGGATATAAAGCTTGCACCCGCTTTACCGGCTATCACATCCGCCGCCGCCATGTATGGAGCGATCAACTCAGTAAAAGGCAAGGCTCGCACCCGCTCAAGGCCTGCATAACGCGCTGCCATGCTCTTGTTACTGCCGGTCGCCAGGATGATCTGCATGGGTACACCCGCACTCTCCGCACTCAGCAGGCTCTCGATGGTCCAATCAGCTCCAGCAGACCCTTTCGCACCTGCCTGTAAAAAGATGGTAAATACCGCAGGATCAAAATCCAGGGCAGCGAGCATCTCATGTCTCCCATCTGGAGAGACTTCTAAAAACTGGTGACGCACCGACCTTCCAGTAAGGTACAGGTGGTGTTTATCGATACCTTGTTGCAGGGCCTGGGCAAAAATTTCGCGGGTTGGAGCAAGGTAAGCATCGGCCTGTTTCTCCGTGAACCACGTCATGTGTAGCTGCCCCAGGTCGGTGAGCTGGAAGACGAGTGGGACACGTTTTCGACGGCGTTCATTAACACGAGCAGTTGCATATGATAACAGCGCATGTGTCGTTATGATAAGTTGAGGCTGGATATGCTCGATAATGCTGAGTAGCCGCTTGCTGCTAAGCGGCACAAGTACGCGGTGCAGCCATAATGAGGTGATTTCATTGTCAGTGAAGGTAAATTGCCACTCTAGAAATTTCGAAAAATGTCGGCTCATCGACGCATAGTAACGATCAACCATAGCAGGCTGTGGATCCACAATAGCAACTTCGTAGTGTGTCTCAAGCATACCCTTTAGTGCCTGAGCGAGATTCAGGTGTCCACCCCCGGTATGAGTGGTCAGGATCAAAATGGTGGGCTCTTTCATCATCGGCCTGCCCTTCAAAAAAATGTGTGATCTTTGTCTTGATTTCAATAACAATATATGCTATACTTGAAAATAACAATTAGTTATATTCAGCCAGTAGCGAGGGATTGGAGATGTAGAGCACTAGTGCTCGAGAAAGGCACGGTTGCAGCCATGACCTCAGCTCTCTTTTGTGATCAATGTGGTGCAGCGCTTCCAGCACAAGCGACCTCCTGTGCCGCCTGTCGTTACTACTTTGGCACTTCTTCATCACCAGCATCAGCGCAAGCAGCTCAAGCGTCTCTCCCTCCCACCATGGCTGCATCTGTAGGTGTCCTGCGTCCTGGTACGCTCTTCGCTCAACGCTACCGTGTCCTCGATAAGGTGGGTGAAGGCGGGTTCGGCGTCATCTACAAGGCGGAGGATCTCGACCAGCATCACAGGTTCGTCGCCATCAAGCAAATCGACCTGAGTCGACTCAGCCCACAACAGATTATCGAGGCGACGGATTCCTTTAATCGCGAAGTTGGCTATCTCTCCCGGCTGAAACATGACCACATTCCCCGCATCCATGAGTACTTTACTGATCCAGATCACTGGTATGTCGTGATGGATTATATCGCGGGAGAGACGCTGGAAGACAAGCTCAAGAAAGCCCACCGGGGACGCTTCTCCGCGCAAAAGGTGCTTGACATCGGGATAGCCCTCTGCGATGTGCTGGCATATCTGCATGCGCAACAGCCGCCGGTCGTCTTTCGCGATGTCAAACCTGCCAACATTATGCTGACCAAAACCGGCCGCATTTATCTGATCGACTTCGGCATTGCCCGCAACTCAGCACCAGGCCAACTTAGAGATACCGCTCCACTCGGCTCTCCGGGCTATGCGGCACCTGAGCAATATGGAAAAGCCCAATCGACCGCGCAAACCGACATCTACGGTCTAGGTGCGACCTTGCAGACGCTGCTCACTGGAAAAGAGCCATTAGAGATCCTGGCCGGAGGAGAACCATTAGATCGCGCCATACCCAAGAAACTGCAGACCCTCCTTACAAGCATGCTCGAGCGAGACGTCAGCAAAAGGCCGCAGAGCATGGATGAGGTGAAGCAGTCTCTCCAATGGCTCAAAGAGCATTCAGCGCCTCTGAGAGCGAAGCGAACGCTTGCTTTCATATGGAATTCTCTCATCCCCTCAATCTTCCGAAGCATGCTGCTCACGGCTCTGCTGCTCTTCATCTATCTCGTCTTTTTCTTCACCGGTTTTTTCAACAGCCTGATCTGGATACTGTGCCTTCTTCTTATGCTGTGCGTTGTTGTTGGTCGGAGCGCCTATTATCTCCGTCGGGAGATGGAAGAAACCGCGACTGGGCTGAGCGCAAAAGCAGCACTCGCTATAGTGGTGAAGTACCTGCAAGGCTCAATACTCTATGCGTTGATACCGGCAGTACTCTTCTATTCCCTCTACTATATCCAGGGGACAGAGTACCTTTCGATACATGATGCTCTTTTCTTTGGAGGTCTCGCCCTTGCCTGCATCATCTACGGCCTTTACTTTTTCAACAGGGAAATCAGCTGGCTATTGCATCTTGTTCCTTCGTGGCGGAGAGCCCGTAAGCATCAGCAGGTTCCTCCTCTCCAGCAGCATATGCACAAACGCCGTTGAATGTATCTGTCTCCTAATCAGGAATCGGCAAGAGGCCAGTATCATGTCCAACCTTACTTTCTAGCGGTTGGAGCGTCTCAATTATTTCAATCTTGATTTCAGCCATGACAGTACTCTCGCGCCTGCTCTGGCGTAACTTTCGCACAAGCCAGGCGGAGAGAACAGTAGCCACCAGCAGGGCGAGAAAGAGGCCTGAGAAGGCTCCAAATATACCCGCCACTTCCTCCCAGCTTGCTGCAAAGATGTAACCCAGACCCAGAGGAATGGTTGCTCCAAGTATTTGCCCACTGACATCCCAGAACAGAAAGTTACGGTACGGATATTGTTCCACTCCCGCGAGGAAGTTTATCGGGCCACCAAGAACCACTATCAGAAACCGCGTGATAAAGATTGCCCATGCCGTTTTCTGCTTGAGATAGGCACGACCCCGTGCCAATGTCTGTGATGAGATCAAACGAAAACGTTTTTGCCGCTCAAACCAGGTCAGGAGAGGACTGCCCACGCGCCGACCGATGAAATAGCCAAGATTGTCTCCCATCACAGCCGCACTCAAGGCAACCGGAAACAGGATCACCATGTTTAGATCACCAAAGGCGGAAAATGCTCCCGCGGCGAAAAGAAGAAAAGAACCAGAAATGGGAGCACCAGCGGCAGCGACGAAAACGATCAACCACAGCACCGGATATCCATATAACTGCAGTGCATTGATCAAGAACGCATTCAATATTTTGCCCTCCCTGTCGCTGGTGGAGCATGTCTCACGCTGTGCTGGGGCGGCGGCATTGGCATCGAGGGGGGTTGTTTTTTACGATACGTCAGGATGGCATGTTGAATGGTTCGAATAACCTGATCGATAGGCTGCCGGTTACGATTCGCGATCTCATTGAGCGTCGCATGGCGGATCTGATCCGGGCTGTTCATATTGAGTGAACGGTACAGGTAATCTTCGGGAACGTGGTAAATATGGGAGATCATATGGATAGTCATCCAGGGATGAATAGCATGTACGTCTCCTGCTTTGATAGCACTATTCTGCTGCTGGAAATTCCGCACTGCCTGAACGGTATTCACAGCAGTAAAGGCGAGAATCCCCAACATGAGGAGCAAAAGAAGGCAGAGAATGCCTAGCTTGGCGCGTTCCCTCAGTGCGTACAACTTCTACTGTTCCTTTCTATTGTCACAATTAGTTACAAGTATTTTTTGAGTGCTCTGGTTATCGATTTAAAGCCATCGGCAGGGTCTATTGTATGTAGCAGCCCTGATGCGATCAGTTTCTGCGCCCGGCCACTAACCTGCTCTCCTCGCATAGCCGATGCCAGTGTATCGGCGGTTCGTCCACTTCCCTCGATGACGATCACCGGGCGAGTGGCTCTCACGCTCTCTGCTATGTCATCCCAGGCAATCTCTCCCCCATTTACCAGGACCGTTACGGAGGGTTTTTGCCCGGCTAATTCATCCGCGACATCGGCTATCCAGGATGATTCGTCACCCCATTGAGAGCCAGGAACCAGCATGAAATGGCTGTGGTGAGGCTCCAACAGTTCATTATGTGGACGGGCTAACACATCAAGGGATAATGCGATAGTGCCAGTTGCTGCCACACCTATTAATGGGAATATCGCCTTGATCTCAGCACGAGCCTGCCCCATCAATCGCATCACCCCTGCATCTGTACCGCCATCTATGATGGCCGCTCCGGCAGATTCGGCAAGGGGAGCCAGAACCTTTACAAAGAACTGGTGAAGATGGGTCAATTCGTCGCTGCTGACGCCACTTGCACCGCCGACCAGCACAACTGTGGGCCGCGGATAGTGTATACCCAGTTCACGCAGAGCAGAGGAAAGTTCGGCTAACTGGTAAACCCGTATAACCTGTGCGGTGTGCTTATTCGGAAATGCGTAGACGAATGACTTCACTGGTTAACTTCTCCTGAGATGACTATTGGGGCATTGTAGCATTGCCTCAGCCTGTTTGCAATATCGCATTTATCCCGCTTGCTCGCTCCGCAAAAAGTTCTGGGCCAGGCACAGGGCAGCGATAGACGGTGCAGATTGTAATTCGCCACTGGCACATAGATCAACAAATGTATCGAGTGGTACCCATCGCATTCCTATCGGATAGTGTTCATCGCCGACCAGCTTGCTGGGCAACAGGTCGCGCGCCAGGAAGACGAATTGCCGCGAGGTTATATACTTGGAGAGGTGTATTTCGCCCAGGTAATCGATCCTTTCCGCACGCCAACCTAGCTCCTCTTGCAGCTCGCGGTTGGCGGTCTCTTCCAACGCTTCACCGGGCTCGGTTGAGCCACCAACCAGTACCAGCACATCCTTGTTGAAGGCGGGAGAGTACTCAACAGCCATCAGTACCTGGCCATCGTCTGTCAAAGGTACGACCAGCACGGCGTCGCCACAATGGACAAAGCCTTCTCCGTCATCGCAGGCCATCAAGGTAAAGTATGCATTACTCGCGACTGTATGACCATGAAGCTCGTTTGGAATATGTTCCATAGGATGCTCTTTCTTGCTTTTCTTCTATTCTACCTCCATAGTATAGTATGACGTGTTCTCTGCTTGTCTTTCCAAATTGAAGGAGTGAAATTCTCACTATAAGAAAGAAAAGCTGCAATTCGGGTGTTTGACTGCAGTCAAACACCCGAATTGCAGCTTTTCTTTCTTAAAAAATGCGGGATGAATCATGTATTCACCCATTTAAGAAATTCTCTATGCGTGTTCGAGGCGGCGAAGCTCGATTTTTCCATTGCGCACGCGCACATCGAAGCCGGGTTGTGCGTAGACGGCTGGGCCGTTGACGACACTCCCATCGCTCATGCGGAAGCAGGAGCCGTGCCATGGGCATTGGACTACGCCGTCTTTATACGTTCCTTCATCCAGCGGGCCCCCAAGGTGTGAACAGGTGGCGGCAATGGCGTAAATTGATTTGCCCTGTTTGAGCAACACGGCTGGAATACCGGACACGTCCACCCGTGTCAATTGGCCCTCGGCCAGGTCTTGGACGTTTATGACCCCGACAAAGTCGTCCGAGCCGCCCTCCCAGGCGACATGGTTCACCCCCACTCCCTTGGCGAAGACCAGCTCGCCGCCAAGGTAGGCGGAGAAGAGAGAGGTCAGATAGCCAGCCGACGCGAGTGCGATGCCTGCACGGCGTTGGCCCGTGCGCCGCAGTAGAAGTGAAACCAGGTACATAACTGTGATACTGCCGTTGAGCAGGCCATGCATCAGGCCGACGCGCCGATCGGTGCCATCCAGATCACTCCAATCGGTCACACCGGTTACGGCCGCGCCTACCGCTCCCAACAAACCCAGCCCTAGTGAGAGGTCTGCGCCATTAGCCAGCCCTTCGCTCTCATCATTGAGCGTGGCAAGGTCGAGCAGCATGGTAGCACTCCATGCTCCCAGGGGTACATCGGTCAGCAGAGGATGGACAGAATGCCCAAGCCAGGTACCGTTGAGCGCATCTTTGATCTTGCGGTTAGGCTGACCCGGCTGGCCAAAAAGGGCTAATAGCCAGTTCTGAAATGGACTTGCGAGCTTATCGAGCCATGTTTGATTCTCGACAAACTCTCCAATCACATGCCTGACAATTGGACTGGCCGGTGGCGTCTCTGCCCAGCTTCTCTGTTGTGCCGCTTTGACTTTTGTGGTCATCTGTTGTATTCCTTTCTAAATTTGCATGAGAGAACGGGTGACAATTTGCGAGTTGTCGCTATTTACTTTACAGTAAGCCAACAATAATCACAAGGAGGGTTTGAACCTAGCACTGAGAAAGGTACTTCTGGCTGTCGCTTCTTCAGTATGTAGCGGACAACGGCCCTGTTATGAGCGTAGAAGAGGCGGGCACAGCGTAAAGCACTTGGGAGTGAGCGGAATCGTACCTTCATCTCGTGGGATAGCGGTAAGCTAACATACTGAAAACCATGCTCAACCAACCAACCATAGTCCTCTCTACGAGGCCAGATGAACACAATTTTGCCGCCTGGCTTCGTCACACGCTGCAGCTCTATCAAGCCCGGCTCACCACCACGTTCCGGTTCAGCAGTGAAAGCAGAGCAAGAGAGAGATATGTCAACGCTATGATTGTCCAGGGGTATCTGATCAAAATATCCCCGATAGGCGATGATCCGACTACTGTCAGGCTGGCTTGCCAGCTTTTGTTTCAGGATACGCAGCAGACCTGGAGAGGGCTCCACCGCGTAGACCAACGTGGCACCATAACGCACACACTCAAATGTGGCACGCCCGCTCCCTGCCCCAACATCAAGGACAGTTTTGCCGCATAGGTCCGGCTCTAACTGCTGAAAGATGCCGGGGTGCAGGCACTCTCCCTCCGTCAGTTCCTCATAGAGCTCAGGAGTTTTCCAGTAGGTCAATTCCCAGAACAGGGTATCGAGAACGCGCTTTTGTGCAGCATTCACCGTATCGCGTGACACGGGCTGCCGAAATGCCATCATGAAGTTCGCACGCTGCCGTGCAGGGAGACCGTAACTGACACGTTTCAGCAATGCTTTGGAGGCCCCTTGCAGGCTCCATGCCACGTCTTCAAGCCTTAAACCCAGGCCACCTCTGCCAAACAGATGCCGCATAGTGGCATCGTCAAACACCATCAAGTCTTCAATGGCAAATGGGTTCTCAAACAACGGGACATCTTTCGAAATTTCCTCAACGCTATCTTGTGAAGATGATATGTTGTCCATTAGCTGTTTCCTATCAGCGTGCGTTGATTGCCCCCTGGCATTTCAAAATACATACTTACCAGCATGATGCTAGATAGTAGTCACCCTTTGAGGAAAGAGGCAAGTCAACAATAAGATATTAAGCAAATGTTAAGTTGTGACTGTTATGGTCGGTGTGATAGAGTGCGATAGAATGGACGCTTTCTATTTTCACAGACGGCGCAAAAAAGAAAGGAGGTGCTCACTTGTATTTACCGGCACCGCTTGCCACGACTGCTCATGCCCTGCGAACTGATCAACTTGATCTATTCGCCTTTATAGAGAGCATTTGCGAGCAGATTGATGCGCTTGAGCCGCGTATACATGCACTCCTACCCGAACCAGGCCGCCGAACACGCCTGCTGGCGGAAGCCAGCAGGTTGCGGGAACGTTTTCCTGATCCTGCCAATCGCCCGGTCTTATATGGCATTCTGCTTGGCGTCAAAGACCTGTTCAATGTCGATGGTTTCCCTACTCGTGCCGGGTCGCAGCTTCCAGCAGAGGTGTTTGCAGGGCCAGAGGCAAGCTGCGCCACCGCACTGCGCGCCGCGGGTGCGATTATACTGGGAAAAACCGTTTCCACTGAATTTGCCTATTTCGAACCTGGGCCAACTCGCAATCCACTAAACCTTAGCCATACTCCTGGTGGGTCGAGCAGCGGTTCCGCTGCGGCTGTTGCGGCTGGATTTTGCTCCCTGGCACTGGGTACGCAGACCATTGGCTCGGTTATTCGCCCGGCAGCTTTTTGCGGTATCGTGGGCTTTAAACCAGGCTATGGTCGTATTTCCAGCGACGGAGTCGTTGCCTGTTCCCCATCCCTGGATACTGTCGGGTTCTTCACCCAGGATGTGGCAGGGGTGGCATTGGTGGCCCCATTGTTGTGCCGGGATTGGCAACCAGCAGAACCCGCGGCATTGCCTGTCCTGGGTGTGCCCGATGGACCTTACCTTGCTCAGGCTGCGCCAGAAGCGTTGGCTGCTTTCGAGACTCAACTGGAGAAGCTTGCAAAAGCTGGCTATGTGGTGAAACGCATCAAGGCAATGAGCGATATTGAGGCGATCAACCGCCGCCATATGCAGCTGGTTTTTGCCGAGATGGCCCAGGTACACGCTGCCTGGTTCGCTCAATATGAGTCTCTCTACCGACCTCGTACATCTGCTGCCATTCGCGAAGGGCAGGCTTTGGATGCCGGGTCAATAGCTGTCGCCCGTACAGGGTGTGCGCTGGTGCGTGCTAAATTTCAGGTGTTGATGTCACAACACGGTTTTGATCTGTGGGTCTCTCCTGCCGCCTGCGGCCCTGCGCCCGAAGGCATTGATTCAACCGGCAGCCCGATGATGAACCTCCCCTGGACCCATGCCGGACTACCCGTTATCTCACTGCCTGCCGGAAGAGCCGAGAATGCTTTACCTCTGGGTTTGCAGTGTGTAGGTGATATGATGACGGATGAACTATTAGTGGCGTGGGCGGAACCCATGGCTATGATACTGGAGAAAGAATGAAGTAACCTAAATCCAGGGAATACGTGGCAGTTCGGGCGAAAGGCACGCCTTTCGCCCGAACTGCCACGTATTCCCTGGATTCTAAGAATAAGCCATATGGCTCCTACGCAAATGTCTACTTCTACCGATACTGTAATCAGAACCATTCGATGAGAATGGATAATAGCTTCCTGGACTTACGCTGTATTGAGTGCTTCGGTATCCAGTAGTTGAGAAACTTCTCTGTAGGAGAACATCATGTACGCTGCACCTTCTTTGAGAAGAGTACTTCCTGCCATGGTGATAGGAATCGCTCTTCTCGCACTCTTTAGTGCCCTTGCAAGGAATATCTTCGATTACCAGAACACAACACAACGGACGAATACCTTAGTCTCCTCAAGCAATATGAAAGGCCCTGTACTTTATACCCCTAAAAATACGCTTCCTGATACCTGGAATAATATTCACCCCTTCCAACTGTTCGACACGCATGTTAGCTCGAATGTTATCGCTCGCACTTACAATGCTATTTGGGCTGCAGGATTGGGTAGAATGCGGATCTATCGCTCAATTAATCCGGGCATGTTCCTGTCCTACTACATCCCTTTTAACCGGGACTATGGAACCTTTTTCAATAACAGCACCATCCACAGCCTGTCTTACTGGCAAGCCGCCCATCCTGATTGGGTGCTCTACCAGTGTGATCGCGTCACACCTGCCTATCAATTTGGCGATCCCAATGTGCCGTTTGATTTTACCAATCCTGCTGTGATGGCCTGGCAGGTGCAAACCTATGCCCAACCCGCCAGCCTGAGGGGGTACGATGCCATCGCGGCAGATAATGTAGACTTCGGCAACTTTTACAATGCCTGCGGCATCTACAAAAATGGCCAATGGGTGCAGTTGTTCTCAGGACAGCCCACAGATACGAATTGGCAGACAGCCCTGCTGAACTGGCTCTCCCAGATGGGAACAGCCCTCCATAGCCTTGCACATCCCCTGACTCTTATTCCCAACCTCGCTTTCAGTGGTCTTTCACCAATGGACCCGCTCATTCTCCAGGCAGCGGACTTAAGCGATGGCACACTGGATGAAGGCGGGTTTACCAACTACGGGGGTGGTTACGTGACCGGCACGGAGTGGGTCCAGCACGTGCAATATATCGAGTACTTGCAAGCCGAGAATAAACCGTGCTTTGTCGTCAATAATCTCCCGACCATGAACAGGCCCAATATTCAGTGGGCCCTGGCCTCTTACCTGATGGGCAAGGATCATTTCAGCGAGATATACATCACAAAAATGCAGAAATATGGTATCAACTCCTGGCTAGCCGAGTACAATGCTCAGGTCGGTAGCCCCAACGGTTCCATGTATCAAAGTCAAAATGTGTATTGGCGCGACTATTCCAGCGGAGAAAGCATCGTCAATCCCGATGCAGCTAGCACCTTCACCATCACTCTCAACCCGAGTGTTCACTATGTTGATCTGTATGGCAACACCGTAAGTGGGACAGTGACGATGCTCCCCCACTCTGGACTGGTGCTGTTAATAGCATTTTAACTTGGAAATTTAGCGAAGAAGCGCAGCCATACAAGCGTTTGACAATGTCAAACGCTTGTATGGCTGCGCTTCTTCGCTAAATTTCCAACATTTCTTACGGGTCGCGCCGTGCAACCAATCCCTGTTGCCAGGCATAGACAGCCGCCTGTGTACGATCCATCATGTGGAGCTTGCCCAGGATATTGCTGACATGCCCCTTGACCGTCTTTTCGCTGATGACCAGTTGATTGGCAATTTCGGCATTGGAGAGCCCATCTGCAATGAGGCGCAGTACCTCTAATTCGCGGTCGCTCAGGTCGGTAAAGAGGTTGGGAATGTCTCGCCTTGCCCCACGAAGTTCCTGTACCACGCGAGCGGCGACGCGGGGGTGCAGCACAGATTCGCCTCGCGCCGCCTTGCGTACAGTGTCGGCTAATTCGTCTGGACCGACATCCTTCAGGACATACGAGAGCGCACCGGCACGCAGCGCAGGGAAAATGTATTCGTCTTCGTGATAGGAGGTGAGCACAATAATCTGTGAATGTGGACTGACCTGCTTCACCTGCCGCGTTGCCTCCACACCCCCTATACCGGGCATCACGAGATCCATCAGCATCACGTCAGGAACGAGTTCTGCCGCCATACGAACAGCCGCCTCACCGGAGTCCGCCTCGCCTAACACAGTCAAATCCGGTTGTAGCTCTAAAAAGGCTCGTATCCCTTGCCTCACAAGAGCATGGTCGTCGGTAATCAGAAGAGAAATCTTATCTGTCATATGCGCTCCGCACCTCTGAATGGATCTAAAACGTTCGCATCCTCATGATTTGATACAACCGAAGCATCGCTCGTACCAACGCCCAGACGTTTGCACTGCGCGCTGATACGTGTCCCTTTTCCTGGTGTACTCTCTATTTGTACGTCGCCCCCGAGTGCCTTCATGCGCTCCTGCATTGAAAGCAGGCCAACCCCCAGATACCCTTGACGAGCAGTATCAAAACCTTGGCCGTTATCGACCACAGAGAGCGTCACCGTATCATCAGTAGTCGTCAAGATCATCTGTACCAGGGTAGCCTTGCTATGGCGGGCCACATTTGCCAATGCCTCTTGCGCAACACGGAACAGTGCCTCCTCTATTATGCTAAGCGGCAGGGTCTGTGTTCCCTCTACCCGCAGGTTGGCGACGATGCCGGTCTGCTGTGTCCACTGGGTTGCCAGTTCGCGCAGCGCGGCGGCAAGTCCCTTGCCCTCAAGCGCGACGGGACGCAGTTCGCGAATCAGCGATGTCAGTTCTTGTTGAGCCTGGTGGACAAGCTTTTCTGCCTCATTCAAGCGTATCTCGGCGGCAGCGGCATCACGTTTGAGCAAGACCTTTGTTGCCCCTATTTGCATAGAGACAGCGAAGACCTGCTGCTTGACACTGTCATGCAGGTCTCGCGCCAGGCGATTGCGCTCTTCTAACGTTGCCAGTTTTTGCCTTGCCTGCAGCAAGTTCTGCAGCTGCTCGGCCATACGGTTGAGCTGGCGCGCCACCTGCCCCAACTCGTCTTCCGAAGCATCCTGTGTGAGTAGAGAGAAATCGCCGCGACTCCACCTGTCCGCCGCCGCAGATAACTTTTGAAGCCGGCGCGTGAGGCCCCGTGCCGTCAGGTAGCCGAAGACCATTCCGGCAATGGCAGCAATAGTCGTGACGATAATGACGCTGAAGATGATCAACTGTAAAAAGCCCGAAAACAGTATTTGTATGAACGATTGAGCAGTTCTCATGATAAGCGCACCTTGTACGGTACCCCCTATCCCCACAATGGGTATTACCGCCACCCGTGTGCCGTCACCTTCTAGACTGACTTTACTCGTTGTACCTTTCACGTCGCTGAGCACGGCGAGGAGATTTGCACGACCTTGTGGAGACAGTTGCGCCTGGATTGGGGTATCAGAGGGAATAGGTTGCGTGCCAACTGAGGCAACAGTCTGACCCTGCGTATCTACTACGGCAAGAAAGATAGGATGATACTGATTCAAAGGCCCTTGATTAGGCAAACCAGCATTGATCACATGTAGCCAGGTCGTCAACGCCTCACGGTCCGGCGAACCATGGACAAAGTAAGGTGCCGCTTGTAGGGCTTCTGGTTTGAGATTGTTCACAATGATACTTGAGACGTTGAGACTGGCAAACCAGAGTATAAGAGAGATAACCGTTACTTCGACGAGCAGAAACGTTACAACTGAAGTCAATGTATACGACAGCGTCAGTTTTCCTCGTAACTGACGAAATGGTCGTGTGAAGCGTTTCATCAACATTGTTTTTTCCCGATCACAAGAGGACTACCTTGTCCTGAGTATAACATATGACATCCCACATTTTTGATACTGCTAACACGAGTGAATACTTGCTGCGCAACATGGTGTGCCTCACACCATGTTGCGCAGCAAGTATTCACTCGTAATTTTTTATTCGTAGCGCAGCACCTCTAGCGGGCGGACACGCACCGAACCCCAGGCCACGAGGGCCGCCGTGAGCATCGCCAGCAGAGCCGAACCACCTATCAGGCTGACGGCTACCAGCGGTGACACGCTGAGCGTCAGATTGAAAAGCAGGTTTCCGAGTAGGATGGTCGCGACGGTTGCCAGCAACATGGCGATGAACGCTCCGACTGCACCTACGATACCATTCTCAATCATCACCTCGCTCAAGACAGTACCACTGGTGTAGCCGACTGCTTTGAGGATGCCAAGTTCACGTCTGCGCTCCAGCATCGCCAGGGCGACCGCGTTGGCGATGATGATAATACCGGCAATCATCGAGAGCGAGGCAATCGCCACGAGGATATCCATCATGCTGTTGAGTTGCTGTGCGAAATATGCACCAATATCGGCCATGTTCTGCACCGTCGCGTTCGGGACGATCTGCCCGAGTTTGTTCAGCGCACTGGTTACCTGTGCCGGGTCAATCTTCATGTACGTGACGGTTGTCACGCCGGTTTTCACCGGGCTGAGTGCCTGCACGGTATTTGCCGATGTCAGGACGCTCCCCACATTATTCAAACTCTGGCTGTTCGCATAGACACCAACGATTGTTACCGTTTTGAACGTTTTACCATCTACACTGGCGAAGCTGATCGAATTGCCAGGCTTCAGGTTCATATGGAACGGGCCGCTGGCGGTCAACAGTTCGCTAATCACCACGTTATTCGTACCTGCATCACTGGCATTGATGTTGCGGCCCTTCACCATGCTCAATGCTGGAGTCGTATATGGGAGATTGTACCCCTCCATGCTACTCAGCAAACCCAGTGCCGACTGGCGATCACTACCTGTTGGCAGCACCTGTTGCAGTGGCTGTCCATTGATCGCCACCGGTAACGCTGGCGTAAATGTATCTGTACGGGTCTTCAAGACGCCCGGAACGCTGCCAAACTTTGCCTGCAGTGTTGTCGTATCTGCGCCAGATGTGGTTGCGACGACATTGTATGTCAGACTCTGGGCGAATAAGCTGCTGATCTGCGATTGCAGGTCTTGCCCCAGGGTCAGCACCAATCCGATTGTAAAGACGCCTATGAACAGGGCCAGCACCGTCGTCGTTGTGCGGGTGCGCTGGCGGCCAATATTGCGCAGAGCCATCTTCGTACTGACCTTCCAGCTACGCGGCAGCAGCACGGTTACGATACCCAGCATCGAAGCTGCGAACAGCAGTATCCCAAACACCGGGATTGCCAGGTACACCAGCGTTGATGCAACCACTCCCACCAGGATCAGGGCAAGGTACTTGAGATTGATGTGTTCCGGTACAGGCAACTTGCTGACGATGAACACAACCAGGCCGAAGAATGCGCTCAGCGCGAGCAGGAAGGCGAATGTTCCATACACCGCCTCAATGCCCAGCAATACGTCATTGTTGAGTATCACAATCGCCAGAGCACAGAACAGCACGGAAAGGATCACCAGTAGGGCAACCGTCAGAGCAAAACTGCCCTTGCTTTTGTTGGCTGAGAGGTCGCGTATCACATTCAAAGGGCGAATGTTGGCCGCCTGCACGATGGGCATCAAGCCGAAGATCAACGCGGTCGCGAAACCAACGGCGACTCCACCGGCGATCGTCCAGGGATTCAGCAGGAACGGAACGTTTATTCCGAAATTCTGCATCAGGTTGCGTACGATGTAGCTTACGCCTGTAGCTGCCGCTGCTCCAACCACTCCACCGATCAGGCCGAGCAGGCCGGCTTCCAGACCGAAGAGCAGGTAGAGATCCTTGCGACGATAGCCTGCCGTCTTGAGCATGGCAATCTCCGTCTTGCGCCGCGAAAGGAGAACCCCCATCGTATTGACGATGCCAACACCACCGATGAGCAGCGCGAGCAGACCCGCAATCTCTAAGAATTTGTTTATCATGTCGATTGAGGACTGCTGTGCTTTCAGCGCGTCGGCAACCGTCTGTGTCGAGGCAAGCGGAAATTGCTGATTGATCGCCTTGACAGCAGCGTCGGTATGTGCCGCGTTGGCCGTGGTCACATCAACTGCGCTATAGGTCGCAGCAGCAGTAGTAGGAGCCGCCGCCTGGTAGTCAACAGCCGAGATCAGCACGAGGCTGTTCGCCTGGGCAAACACGCCCGTATTCGCAACGACACCGGCAATCGTGACCTGCAGCGTTTGACCTGAACCTGCTCGTGCTTTGATATAGACGGCGAATTGACCACCGACCTGCTTGTGATAGGTATCGAGAAAGCTCTGAGTGACGATCACCTGGTTATTGGTGAGCAGGTTCGAGACGCTGCCGTTGTTCGGCGTCACAAATGCCGACTGCGAGACAAGCGGGTAGTTGTTTGGGTCGACCGCATCGACGCTAAAGGCCTGAGATGATGGTGCCACTGCACTCAGAAAGCCGTTTGCACTGCTCACAGCCGTGTAGTTGGTGATAGTACCATTGCTCTTAAGGTGGGCGAAGAAGGAGAGGTCGCTTGCGCTGAGCGGCACACTCTGGGCTGTCACCGCGATATCGCCACCATTTGTGTCGCGCACGTTCGATGCGAACGAATTCTGCAACATGTAACCGACGAGTTGTAA
>WNFH01000966.1_pt1 | contig 19128 bp, 13 predicted proteins | sample 5400411 | NCBI WGS metagenome assembly WNFH01 (sample SAMN13153347, study PRJNA577476) | soil metagenome | isolation source: 200 cm saprolite under Douglas fir tree site 2 hole 3 | place: USA:California | collected 2015-04-18
ACGAAGATGTGCCACACCTGCACGATGCCAGTGAGCGTCAATGCCGCCAGCACGCAGGCCAGGAGCATGGACGCTACCTGCGTGCAAATTACAACCCGCTGCCGGTTCTGCCGGTCAGCCACAATACCGCCCAGCGGCGCCACGAGGAATACCGGAATCTGGCTCGCAAACCCCACCGATCCCAGCAGTAGCGAAGATCCAGTCAGCCGATACACCAGCCAAGACTGGGCCACGCTCTGCATCCAAGTCCCGATCAGGGAGATGAGTTGTCCGCTGAAGAAAAGCTGGAAATTGCGATGCCGGAGGGCACGAAGGGTTGCCGACAAGCCGCCATTTCGCGGCGTAGCCGGACTGGAGCTTCCCGCCTGGTCGCTACCTCGGTTCGCAATAGTTCGATCCACCACTTTCAGTCCGCTCTTATGGCTCCTGCCTAGCCGCTCCCTGATTCCCCCAAAGCACCATGGTTTCTCTCGTCACCAATTTGTAACTTCCCACCCGCCGCTGGCTGAGGTAGAGTAGGGCATAGTCGCCATCAGGTCTGATCGCTAAACTTGCCGGCATGTACGGCTAGTATAGAGGCAAGCTAGCACCCGCTGTGGAATCCTCGCGAAATGCGGGGGAGGATTTTCGTCCGATGTTTGGTTGCGCATCACATTCGCCGGCCAAGCCTCCCGCGCGCACATCGCGGCATTGCCGGGTCAAAACGCCGGCTTTTGGGAGAAGCCATGAGCACCGATCAGGTTCGTCTTGAGCGCCGCGCGGCGCAACGCTTTGCTTTTCACCTTCCTGTTTCCGTGCGGCTGGCGGGCACCGACCGCGAAGGGTACGGCTTCACTCAGGATCTAAGCGCGCAGGGAGCGCTCTTCTACACCGACTTCCCCCTATCGCAAGGGAATGCGGTGGAGCTGACGCTGGTCATGCCGTCCGAGATCACGTTGGCCGAGAACATGAAGGTCCGCTGCCGCGGCAGGGTTACACGTGTGCGGCCGCCCGTCGCGGGAAGCAAGTTCGGCGTGGCAGTCCACTTGGAAGGCTACGAATTTCTGCCCGAAGCTGAGATGGCAAGCGAGGCTTCGGGAAGCTTCGGCCGTATCTCTGCCCTCCACGAACACAATCATGAAGAAAAGACTCCGCCTGTATTTCATTCGCGGAGCGTGCCTGTTCCTTGATCTTGCCTTGGCCTGTGGATTCCTATCCCCCGCCCAACGGCCTGTGGGGCGCGGATTTTACTCGACTTCCCTCCCTTTTCAAGTGGGCCTGTTTCGCATAGAATAGCAACGTAGAGGATGTTCGTTCGCCGCGGGCTGCCCGTTGCTGGGTCTGTGCCTGGGTTCCAGTTGGGATATCGGGGTTAGCTAAAGGGGAGTTTCTTCGTGGAAGTCATACCGGGTTACCAATGTCACTTGGCGCGACCCTTATCCCTCCATAAGATGATCGTACCGTCAGCAAGAATGAGGCCCCAGGCATGCAGGGCATAGCGGTCACCCTTCTCACCGAGGACAAAGAACGGCTTGCCGGACTCCAGCGTCTGCTGGAGAGTACCCAGATGGGCCGCAATGTCTTTAGTCACATCGGGTTTCCCGCCAGTCCCACCGATCCCGTCCTGCGCCAAATTCAGGATGTACGGGCCGAGGTGGTGCTGGTGGATATCGATCCGCAGAACGGGCAGCGTGCCGTCAGCGCCATCGAACTGATCCAGTCAAACACCAGCGACATTGCGATCTTCGCTATCGGTGAAATGAGCCATCCCCCAACCATCGTTTCGGCGATGCGTGCGGGAGCCGGCGAATTCCTTGAGCGCAACGCCACGCCCGAAGCTCTGGTCGAAGCCTTCACTCGCTTGGTGGCGTCGCGCGGCAAAATCCGCGCATCCTCAGGCCGTGCTCGGGTGTTCACGGTCACCAACGCCAAAGGAGGAGCGGGTGCAACCACGGTTGCGGTCAACCTGGCTATCGCCCTCCAGGAATCCCACGGCGGAGTGCTGCTCGTGGATTTCGCTCCGCTAGGCCATGCAGCTCTTCATCTCAACTCCCGGCCTGCTTTCGGAGTCACTAATGCCCTGCAGAACCTGCACCGTCTGGACGCCTCCCTGCTGGAGGGTTTGATGACTCCATGCAAGAGCGGCCTGCAACTGCTGGCTGGCACGCAGATCCCGCACTCGCTGGCGCCAACCGCTGCCGAACTGGCCCGGCTGTTCGATCTTCTAGTGTCACATTTCCGTTATGTGATCGTGGATTGCTCCGACCGTGTCGACCAGATCGCTCGCCTGCTTTGTGATTTGTCCAACGCGGTGCTGCTCGTAGCCCAGGCCGATGTGGTATCCCTCTGGAGCGCGAACCGCATCCGGACATTCCTGGAGGAAGGCGCCGGTCACGACCGGGTCCGTCTTGTACTGAACCGCTACAAAAAGATTCCGGGATTCACCGATGAAGATGTGGAGAAGGCCACCAACTGCAAACTGCTTTGGAAGCTTCCCAACAATTACCAATCGATTGCGCCCGCAATAGATAAGGGAGTTCCCGTAGCGTTGCAGGACAGTCAGGATATCGGCCGTTCTTTTCGCGCCTTGGCCACAGCCCTGGCACAGGCTTCCGCGGGTGCGGAAGGCTCCCTGGACCTGGCCCATCAGCACGACAAGACGGATTCGAAGAAGAAGGCCTCTGGCCGCCTGCTGATCTCGCCTTTGCGCGCGGGCCAGTGAGCCCACGGCCTCACCTCCGAGTTGCCCGCCGATTCTTTGCGACGACTTACCATGGCCTAACCAAGCACCGCTTTGGGGAACACAGGTTGCTGCTTCGTTCACTCCCGGAAAATCTCCTCTCGTACCCCACTCCCTCGCAAATTACAATTCCAGACAACATTAATTCGTATTTATCAGCCTATGGGAAATGTCGCACACTCGCCAGCTTCGCTGGCCCTTCTATTTCTTCGCGATCTGACAAGTAACAAAACAAACTAGAATCCCGGCACCGGGGTAATCCCCTTCGACTCGACGCACTCGTATTCCCGGCCAGCGGCCAGATCCTTGTACTCTTCCGTTCTCCCGCTGGGCCATTGGATCACCACGCGATCAACCCGGTCCCGCTTTCCTACCCCGAATGTGACTGGCAATTCCGATTGCGACAGATAACTCGATCCCCCCTTCACCGGGCGTGATTGACTCGATCCGCTATGAAAAACCCGCACTGCGGCCCCGATCGCGTCGCGGTTCGACTTGGTGCCCACCAGGCGAATCCGGATGCTTCGGTTCCCGGCGAGCTGATCGTTTCGGTAGAGATGAGCTGGGCCGTGATTGGTTGTCATCAGCAGGTCGAGGTCACCATCACGATCGAAATCGCCGTAGGCCAGACCGCGGCCGACCTTAGGCTGGCTGAATCCGTCACCGATCTCCGCCGCTACGTCGTGAAACGTTCCCTTCCCGCTATTCAGGAAAAGCTGCGGCGGCTGCGCATAACCCACATTGCGGACGTTCCGCACTGTATCGTCGATGTGCCCATTCACCACCGCGAGATCGAGCGCACCATCCAGATCGGCATCAAGAAACACGCACCCGAACCCCAACTTATCCTTCGACGCCAGCCCGACTCCGCTCTGCGTGGCCACATCCGTATAATTTGCGCCGCCGGAAGCGCGGTAAAGCCCGATCATCTCGTTGTCGAAATTCGTGATGGCCACGCCCGAGCTTCCCGAGTTCTCGAAATCGGCCACGTCCACACCCATGCCGGCGCGCGCTTTGCCCTCTGCGCTGAATGCAATTCCGGCGTCCACCGCCACATCTTTGAAGGTTCCGTTGCGCTGATTGTGGTACAGCTTGTTGGGCTGCGTGTCGTTGGCCACCAGCAAATCGGGCCAGCCATCCCGGTCGTAGTCGAGCATGGCCACTCCCAGCGACTTCGAGCTGCTGTCGAAAATCCCGCTGGTTGCAGTGACGTCTTCAAAGGTTCCGTTGCCGCGATTACGAAATAGCCAGCAAGTCTCGCCGCGGTAGGCCTCGGGAGTGCAGTAGGATTTACGTTTCCCGTCGAGGCTGCAGAACACATCGTGCTCGGGAGACCACTTGACGTAATTGCACACGAACAGATCCAGCAAGCCATCGCGGTCGAAATCGAACCACAGAGCCGATGTGCTGAAGGCCTGCCGTCCGCCCAGTCCGCTGGATTTAGTGGCGTCGATAAAGGTTCCTTTTCTGTTGCGGAACAGCCGGTTCTGCCCGACGCAGGTGATCAAGACGTCGGGATAGCCATCATTGTTGTAGTCTCCCACCGCCACGCCCATGCCATACATCTCCACGTCGAGGCCGGCGTTGCGAGTCACGTCGGAAAATGTGCCGTTGCGATTATTGCGATAGAGGCGGAGTGTGCTTCGCTCCCGCTTGTGTCCAGGCCAATCCATGCCGTTGATCAGAAGAATGTCCTGCCATCCATCCCCGTCATAGTCGAGGAATGCGCAACCCGGGCCCAGGGTCTCGGGAAGAAGCTTGCCGCCGTATGCGCCGCTGTTGTGATGAAATTGAACGCCGGCGTGATCAGTAACGTCGACCAGCCGAAAACCTGCTGTAGGAGCTTGTTCGGCAGGAGCTGCGAACGCATCAAGCAGCAAATATGACGTGGAAGCTAGGCCAGCCATGCCGAGCAGAAAAAACCGCCGGTTCACGGGAGATTCACCAGCCCGTGGCGGATGGCATAGACGACCAGTTCGGCGGTTTTATGAATTCCTAAAGCGTCCATTATGTTGGCGCGATGCACCGCCACGGTGTTGGCGCTGAGATGGAGTGCAGCCGCAATCTCCTTATTCGACTTGCCATCCACGATCATTCGCAGAATTTCCAGCTCGCGTTGGGTGAGCGCAGCGTTCGGCTCGCCTTTGAGTGCGGCCGGACGCTCGAGTTGCGAATCAAGCACTGTCTCTCCCGCCACCACCCGCCGGATCGCCGCCCCCAACTCGAGATCCACGGCATTCTTGAGAACGTATCCGCGCGCGCCGGCTTCGAGCGCCTGACGCACCAAGGTCTCCTCCGGATGCATGCTCAGCATCAACACTAGGGTTTGTGGATATTTTTCGAGAATCTGACGAGTGGCTTGCAGCCCGCTCATGCCTGGCATCGCGCAGTCCATCACAATAACTCTTGGCCGAAGCTCCTGCGCGAGCCGTATGGCTTCAGGCCCATCACTGGCTTCTCCGGCCACCACGATATCCAGCTCATCCTCCAGGATGCGCCGGAATCCGCGCCGCACCAAACTATGGTCATCGACCAACAAGACGGAAATCTTATTCCGCATGCGAATCCAGCTTCACCCTCGGTACTTTCAGTCGAACCAGCGTTCCGCCCTGCGTGGGCCGCGCAAACGCGATCGTCCCGCCCAGCAGCTCCGCACGTTCCCGCATCGCCACCAGCCCAATTCCCTGCTTCGCCGCTTCCGCCACGAACCCCGCGCCGTGATCTTCCACGTCGAGCTCCAAAGTTTCAGCCAGAAATCGCAAACGCACACAGGCTTCTTTGGCTCCCGAATGCCGGGTGACATTATTCAGAGCTTCCTGCAGCACGCGATAAATATGGACGGCGGCGCTACCATCCACCGGAAAGGGTCTTCCCGACTTTTCATAGGATATGTGAATCCCGGCCTGCCTTTCCACCACCGGGAGATACCAGTCGAGAGTGGTCTCTAGTCCCGCCTCGTCGAGCATCACCGGATGCAACGATTGCGAAAGGCTGCGGACCTGGTCCAGCGTAGATTGCGTGATCTCACAAACCTCGCGCAGCTCGGCGCGAAGCTCAGACCCCTCGGGCGCCTGATTTCCCGCGCGACTCAGCATGGCGCCGACCGCAGTCAAAATCTGCCCGAACTCATCGTGCAGCTCCCGCGAGATGTGGCGCAACGTGGATTCCTGGGTCGAGATCAACTTCTGGGCCAGTTCACTGCGTTGTTCGGAAAGCGCGGCCAGCCGCGCGAACAATTGGCGATTGGAGCGGATCAGGTACATGCTGGTCAGCAGAATCGCGGTTAGCGTCGCAATGAGAAACCAATAGACCTGGCGTTGGACCCGGTCATAAATCTGACCGATCCGCAACGCGGCCTGCTCCTCGCTTTCGTTGTTTTGGACCAGCAGCCGGGCGACTGCTGTGCTCAACGCCTCCTGCCGGGCTTGCAGAGAAATCCGGATCTGCGTCCTTGCCTCGGCTTCCTTGCCCTCTCGCGCCAGCGCAAACGTGCGCTCCACAGCTTCCCAGAACTGCGTCACGGAGTTTCCCAGGTATTGCCGCTGCTCGGGGGTACGGTCGGCCACAGCCACTTGCTGCTCGAGCCGCATGGCATCGTCCAGGTCCCCCCGGATTCGCTGAAATTGCGCTGTCCACGCCGTCAACGGATAAGGCTCATCGTTGTCCAGCATGTCGCGCATCGCCAACGCCAGCGAGTTGACATCATTCTGGATGCGAAGGAGTTGGAGGGAATCTTTGCGGTTGCGATCAACCAGATTGTTCTGCAGTTCTCGCAGATGGGAAATCTGCCGGGTAATATAGGCCGAGTAGGCCACCACGGCAGCCAGCGTGATGATCAGCCCTAAGAATAACCCCGGGGTTGGGGAGCGGCGAGACGCAAGCGAACGCAACACGCCCCGAGGATACAACGCGAGTGACCTTAGTTCCACCTTGGACCGTTCTGGAACTCCGCAGTCCAGTTCCCGCCTCCGGCTTCATCTCCGACACAGCTTGTGATGTATGTCACTGGACCCGGTGAGAACAGTCACAGCACGGCGGCACGCCAGAAACGACAATGTACGCAGTGGGGGGTGAAACCCGCCACGCGGAGGTGCACGATGTCTGACGATAAGCGCGACGTTCTGGACGTTTTACGTTTTGAGCTTAGTTTCCTCGAGCAGGGAGGTTATGGACGCTCGGTGCGCACTCCCTGGAGGCCAACGTCCACCTTCCAGGATTCAGTTACATGCATCAATTTCAATGACCCGGAACGACCGCATCCGTGCAGTGAATGCCTGCTCACCGACTTCGTACCGGCCGAGCGCCAAGAGGAAAGCGTTCCTTGTCATCACATTCCGCTGAACCGAGCGGGCGAAACGGTGGACAGCATGGAGCGGCAGTGCAATCAGCTTGAACTGGAAGAGGCGGTTAGGAACTGGCTGCGCGCGACCATTCAGCGCATCGAGCAGGAGCGCGCGGAACCGGCCAAGCAGCAAGTCTCATGACTGCTCGGCCTGATCAGGTTTGCCTTGACACAGTAACCCAGTGGCTGGTGGGAGCAGCCGACAAAATAAGTGCGCTAAATCCCGCAAATCTTAATCCCGTTTCACCGGCGCGGGAGACATGTCCTGGGGGAACGACTTGAATGCCACCTCGCGTGACTTCGAGGAGGTCTTCTTGTTGGCGTCTGTGCCGTACTGCGTGAGCGTGCCCTTTAGGACATAATAGGCTTCGTCGCCCACGTTCTTTCCTTCTCCGCGCTCGACCGTGCCTTTGAACTCGTACCATACGCCGTGCACAGTCTCGGTCGTGAAGCTTAGTTTCTTTCCGTCGAGCTTGCCCTGCTTGAAGAACTGATCAAGGAACGCACCGCGATCGCTCTCCAGGTCGCCATAGCGGGAAACGAACCCGGTCACCCGCCCCTCGTCCTCGACCGTGATTTGTACGAATTCCCCATCCTGCAGGAACGTATACATGCCGGAGTAATCTTGGGCCGGCTCGGCAGGAGTTGCATTTTGCGGAGCGCTCTGACCAGCCAGCAGCAGACCACTCAGCAACAACGTTAAGAGAACCATCGCCAGTTTGTTCATAATGTTCCTGCTGTTCATTGAACCTTGCGACGCACCAAAGTCATATCGGCGAACTCCACCCACTGGCCCGACTTGTCCTTACCCTGCATCAGCCACTGCCATTGTCCCACGTCCGGTTTCCAACGAAAGGTGGTGCGAAACGGGCCGTCCGGGTACTCGAAGACAAGGCGGATGTCATTCCCGCTGCGGCTGCCGTAGCCCAGCGTCTCCGAAAATCGTCCCCCGTACACATCGATCCAGTGCGCGACGTAGCGTTCGCTGGCATTGTCGTAGCCAAGCATTACGATGGCTTCATAGGACACATCCCCCGGCTTGGTCGCTGCGTCGTTCGTTTCATGAATACGCAGGAACTGGTGGTTCAGCACCCACTCCGCCTGTACGGTGTGATCGGCACTACGGCCCATCACCTTGCCAGCGAGCTTCCAAGTGCCCACCAGGTTGTCCACGAGCGGATCGCGGAAGATGTGCTTCGGACCATCCAACTCCACCTGATCCTGGGCCGATCCCATCGCCACGGACACGGCCAGCCAGAGCAAGACCACTGTCACGATGCTCGCCTTGCCTCTCAATCGATTCACATCTTCTCGAAAATGCTATTAGACCACGGCAAACCGTCCCCATGAACTCCCGAATGTCGTCGGGCTGTCCGCAAAAGATATAATGAGCCAACTCCAGCTGTCTGCGGCGTGTCTCATGAAACAGGGCTCTCGGGGCTCATAGAATCCGCGCGGTTGACCTGATGGCAAGACCTGTGCTCGAACCTACTTTCCTCGTCGAACTAGAGCCCTGGCATAGGGTATTCTTCCGCAACCTGGCAGACCTGTTTTGGCCACGGCGACAACCGCGCCCCGAACTATCCTCTCCTCCAGGAAGATTTTGGCCGGACGTATTCGTCGGGTCCGGTTTGCCCTGGGGTACGTTTCTGGAGTCTGCCCTTTATCACGTCACGGTGATCGCCATGCTGTCGGCATTCGCTCAGTTCTGGCCGCGACCGCCGCGCATTGCGGATCGCGCCGCCTTCAACCCTGCAGACGTGATCTATTACCAAGCTTCGGAATACCTGCCGCCGCTCGACACCGGCGGCGCGCACAGCCCACTGCCGCAAAAAGGCGAGCCGGAATACGCTCCACAGCCGATCATTTCTGTACCGCCGGAGCCGGACAATCGCACCCAGACGATCGTCACACCTCCAAAACTCAAGCTGAATCACGATGTCCCGCTGCCCAACATCGTGGCCTGGTCGCAGAGGCAAGTGGAAGTGCCACTCGCGGCGACGGCACGTTCCGCGGCTGATCTGAAGATGCCTGCGCTGCCGGCGCCGGTTGTCGCGCCGCCACCGCAAGTGAACCCTGCCTCACTCGTGCACACTTTGCAGGCCCCACAACCTGCCATCATTGAGCCGCCACCCAGTGTGGAAACCGCTTTCATCCGCAAGTTAGGCGACATCAACCTCGGACACACCGAAGTGGTCGCGCCCGCGCCGCAGTTGGCGGTCACGGAGCAGCGTGCGTTGGCAGGTATGGCTCGGTCCTCACTGGACAGCGCTGGGGCGGTCGTGCCGCCTCCGCCCTCGATCCAGGGTGCCGGGCCTTCGAACACCGGCGGACGCCTCATCGCACTCGGCATTCATCCCGCTGTGCTCAGTGCGCCGATTGAAGTGCCGGCCGGGAATCGTCGTGGTATTTTTGCCGCAACTCCGGAGGGAAGACCTGGCGCACCGGGAACCCCGGATACTTCTCCGGACGGAAACCATGGCAGCGGAAATGGTGCGGACTCCGGCAACAGCACCAACGGGATCCCTCCCGGACTCTTCGTCGGCGCTGGACCCCAGCCGGCACACCACTCCGCCGTGACTGCCCACGGAAATGCAGCGGTGGGCCGCTCTTCGCAATCGCAGCCCTCCGGCAACCCTCGTCTGATGGCCGATGCCGTTCCGCCGCGCGTCACCAGTGTTCCGCGCCGTCCCACCGGCGAAGTCTCCGGCGATAATGCGACCGAGCTCGAAAAGAAGGTCTTCGGTGACCGGAAGTTTTATTCCATGACCCTGAACATGCCCAACCTGAACTCCGCGGGTGGAAGTTGGGTAATCCGCTTTGCCGAGCTGACGGAGAGTGGCGACAACGGCGAGCTCGTCGCTCCCGTGGCCACGCAAAAAGTTGATCCCGCGTATCCGCTGGAACTGATGCACCACAACGTGCAGGGCACGGTGACGCTCTACGCGGTGATCCACAGCGACGGATCAGTGGGCGACGTGCGCGTGCTGCGCGGAGTGGCCGATCGCCTGGACGAGTATGCCCGCGCTGCACTTTCTGGCTGGCATTTCCGTCCTGCCACGAAGAACGGCAACGCCGTTGATCTCAAAGCCGTAGTGGTGATCCCCTTCCGCCTGATCCGCATGAAATCCAGTTTCTAGTTCCCGGTTTCTAGTTTCGAGTAACCTTTCTTTGAGAAACTCGCGTGTCCCAAGATGCGCAAAACCGGAAGGGCTTGGGATGGGGATCAGACGGAAAGGCTCGAAATACCCGCTCGAAACTAGAAACTGGAAATTCGCAGCTGCGCGCTACTTGCCCGCCACGGCCTTCCCTTCCATCATGGCGTAGACCGCCGGATTGGAGCAGACCTCGTAGTACCACCGTTCCGTCCAGTGCTGCAAAGAGAAGTTGCGAGGATCAATTTGCGGGATGCGGCTGGAGCGCACTACGATCTTGCGAAAAATATCGTTGCCTAGGGGCACCAAACCACTGTGCAGTCGGAAATCTTCGCTGCCCCACAGCTGGGGCAACTCCAGCCGGCGAGGCTCCAGCGAAATCTCCTGCTGCAGCCTGCGGAAGGCCGCCTCGCTCATGCGGATGCCGTTCAGGTTGTAGTTCATCATGAACTCGTCCGGGCTCTCTCCCGCGTCCACGTCGCCGACGGTCTGAAACGAATAAACATTAAAAGCGCTTTGCAGCCGCTCCATGCTTTTCCGCACCCGCTTGCCGCAGGACGACAGCCGGTCACTCTCATTCAGCGCATCGGAAATCATGATCCGCTGTTCACCATCCATCAGGTACATGGGCGCCGAATCCTGGAACGAAATGCCCACTCCCAGCTCCAGCGTGGGGAGACCAGCCCGCTCCAGCAACTGGTTGTACCCGCGCTCGATTTCGAGGATCTCCCGCCCTAGCACGCACGCCCGGCTCACGGCCAGACCCGCCTCGCCTTCGCGCTCCAGCAGCGCCAGAATGATCGCATCGCCTTCCACAAATACCTTGCTGGCGCCGTACTTGGCCAGGAGTTTGTTCACCGGATCGTAAAAATTCAAGCTGAAGTAGGAAGCCGGGTTCATTCCCCGCTCCAGCAGCGATCGCGTCAAGCGTGATGAGTCCCGCACGTCCGCCTTGAGGATCACGTGACGCAGAACTTTCTCCTCGCTGGGCTTCAGCTCTTCGGACGGCAGGAACTCGTAGAGCGTGCCATTCATGGCTGAGAGTTCGCGCATTTTCGCGCTTCCGATCAAATTGACGCTGTCCAGCGCTCCATTCAACGCTTCCAGCCGCCGCAGGTCACGGTGATAGCGAAGGAAGTCGCGCAGGAAGCGTGCCGCGATCTTAGCCCGCTCAGCTCCCCGGCAGCTCGTCACCCGCGCCATCGCCGCGCGCAGGCTCCCGGATGAGAGTCTCCCGTGCTCTTCGATGAGTTTTTCCACCCGCTCGCCCTCTTGCCGCGAGATCAGCGCATTTTTCAGTTGCTGTGGGTTGATCCGCGGCGAGTACTCGGCCAGCAGCGGCGCCACCTCATAGGATGCCACCACGTGCTCCATTAATTTTTCGCTTTCCAGCAACTCAGTCCACAACGCCAGCCGCGCATTCTGGGCTCGCCCTTCGCGCGCAGAATCGTCAGGATTACCTCCGCCCACCAGTTCCTGTGCGTTTTCCGGCACGTTGAGCCAGCTATCCAGCACGCTTTCGGAATCCGCCTCGGATCCCAAATTCAGAGACTGCAGGAATTCGCAGGCGATCCTGCGGACGTTGGAAAACCGGTCTGGGTCTTGGGCGTAGTTCCCCAGCATGACGTAATGCTCGGCGTTGAGGAAGGTGTCGCAGCCATCTTCAATGAAGATGAGCGGGTTCAAGAATAGCTTGTATCCCGCTTCGCCGCCGGTGCCAAAGAGCGAGCGGCGCATACGCGCCAGCGTTTCCTTCTCGATTTCGCGCAGCGTGCGGAATAGTTCCTGCCCCGTCTTGCGCAGGATGATCTTCTTCGCCACCTGGAAGGCCGCAACCCGCTCGCGGTACTCCAGCGCCTTCTGCTGGCGCACGCCTTCGTAGCTCTTGAGCAGCATGCGGCCGCGCTCCAGCATCTGGGCGAACTGCAAATTCAGTTCGATCCGTAAGAACTTGATGATCGCCAGCCGCGCCAGCATGTCTACAGCCGGGTTTTCCGCCGCCTTGGCCCGATTCAGGGCGGCCACCTGCACTCCAGCCAGCAGAGGCTTCAGTTCGGAGGTGCCCGCCTTGGGCGCCGCCTTCGAAGCCGGACCAGATCCTAGAAAGTGATTACCCTGGGTGCTCTGTGGCGCATCCGCGTCCAGCAATCCCTCCATGTCACCGTGGCGCACGATGAGGCGGGCGACTTGCAGACGCGCCTGCTCCACGAATCTGGTACTCAGGTGAACGTCATGCCGCAGGTTATCGACACCCACTTGCAGGCCCTCCAGAGAAAGTGCGGGAGTGTAGCGGGTCAAGTGCGGCGGTTCCATTTCCGCTGCGTGCCTGAGTTTGAATATGGGGATCCGTGGCATCGTGGGCCGTCTCTCCGCGCTAGGGCTGTCCGGCCTGGCTGACCAGGCTGGCGCGGAACTGCGGCACCACCAAGGCCTGCTCCGTCGTGGGCACGTTCGTAGCGGCCAATTTCGCCGCCATCGCCCCGGCCTGCTCTGCCGCTCCCGTGCTGCCGTAAGCTTGCCACAACAGGCGCATGGAGAGTGGATTGGCGGAATCTTCCTCCAGGTGTGGGATGGCCTCGGCGTATTTCTCCTGCGCCATCAGCACCGCCCCCACTGCCGCGTGATAGCAGAGCTGGATCACCTGGCTGCGGCTCTTCTGCGCCATGCTTTCCAATTGCTTGACTGCACTAGACGCAGAGTCCATGACCTGGGCTTCAGCCGAGCGCGTCGCCAGGACCCGCAGGATGCGTGCCTTCTCCTCGTCCCGGTCGCTGCGCGAGAGTTCATGCCGTTCTTCCAGCGCGTTCTGGCCCGCCTGCGCTTGTTTCACTGCCGCCTTGTAATCCGGGTCGTACATGGCCAGAACCCGGTGCGCCTCAGCTTCCAGCTGCGCCAGCCCCGCCGTGTGCGCATGTTTGGCCACATCTCGCAGCGCCCGCTCCGCCTGTTTGCGGTTGTTCTCCCGGATCCAGGTCGCGGCCGACTGCAGTTCGTATTCCACTTTATCGCTCTCGCTCGCCGTGAAAACCACCGCCCGGGCATATTCCTCGCGGGCTTCCTCTTCCTTGCCCATCACCGCATAGGTATCGGCGACGCCCAGCTCCGAACCAAAATTGGGATCAATCCGGATACTCATGCGGTACTGTTCAAGCGCGGCATCGAACTTTCCCGCCAGGCGCAGAATCTCGCCGTAGGAGTCGTGCGGGTTCGGTTGATCCGGCTGTAGCGCCACATAGCGCTCCATCGCAGCGAACCCCTTTTCGAAGTCTCCGCCGAATGCGTAGGCGTAACCCAGTTCATTCAGCGCCGCCGGATAATCGGGAGCCAGGGTCACGGCGCGCTCCAGAACCACGACTGCTTGCCCGTACCGCTCCTGCCGCACCAGCCATCCTCCGGCCAGAAACGCCAGCCTCTGGTCCTGCGGATATTTCGTCAACAGGTCGTTCATGGCGGCGATTGCTGGAACGTAGTTGTCTTCCTGCACTCCGGCCAGCCAGCGGATCAGCAAGCGTTCTCCCGGTGACACGCGCGCTGCCAACAGCTGGGCCTGGCTGCGGGTGGCTCGCTGCTCGTCGGGATCACGGCTCAGGTGTGAAATCAGGATGAGCGCTTGCGCAAAATTTGGATCGGCCTTGACCGATCTCCGCAAATCATTCAGTGCATCGGCCGAACGTATGTACTCCAGGTTCTGCATCGCCTTCTCGAAGCGCTTGCGCGCCTCCACCGAGGAGGTCGTGACTGGCAGCTTGGTTGGTAAATTCTTGTGGGCACCGCTGGCCGGATTGGACTTGCCGTCAGCGAACGCGACCGAGGACAACAGTACGAGCAGGCAGGCACACCAGCGGTTGAGCATCCGTTTCTCGGAAACTGCTGATTTTCCTAATTAGGCTGCTGAAAAACTCCCCATGCATGGTGCGGCTCAATTTTGGGAGGGCACGACTTTAGTCGTGCCGCAAAGTGCTGAAAAACAAGTCGCGGCTTCAGCCCCTGATGAAAAGAAAGCTCGGCTCCATTGAGTGTTTCATCAGCCTCTTCGAGCAGCGTAGCACGGGCCAGCAGGCACCCAAAGTTACCCAAGTTATCTGCGGAAGTGACTGATTTTCGTGCCGCTTCTAGGTGTAGCGCCGGCATCTTGCCGGCTTGTCCCGAGGGCATCCCTTCCACTCCGCTCAGGGCAAGCTTTGCCCCCGGTCTGAGTAGCGACAAGACCGTGGGACACAGCCGGGACGTAGTAACCCGAATTCCAACCGTGACGGCTTTGACTTAGCGTGGGTCTACCCCTAAGATGGCAAACCACCCGCGATTACGCGGCGCCTCATGCTCGGCCAAACCATCTCGCATTACCGCATCGTTGAGAAACTCGGCGGTGGTGGCATGGGAGTGGTGTACAAGGCCGAGGATACCCGGCTGCACCGATTTGTCGCCCTGAAATTCCTGCCCGATGAAGTAGCCAAAGACACCCAAGCTCTTTCCCGCTTTCAACGTGAAGCACAGGCCGCGTCGGCTCTCAACCATTCCAACATCTGCACGATTCACGACATCGGCGAGGAGAGCGGCCAGGCGTTCATCGCCATGGAGTTCTTGGATGGCCAGACTCTGAAGCATCTGATCGGCAACCGCCCGCTTGAACTGGAGACGCTGCTGTCACTGGCCATCGAGATCGCGGACGCGCTGGACGCGGCGCACGCGGAAGGAATCGTTCATCGCGACATCAAGCCCGCCAATATTTTCGTGACCAAGCGCGGGCACGCCAAGATTCTGGACTTTGGGCTGGCGAAGGTGACCGCAAGCGGGGCGAAGCCAGGGGCCGACGCTACTGAAACCGGTACAGCGGGGCCACACCTGACGAGTCCAGGTACGGCGGTGGGTACGGTAGCTTACATGTCTCCGGAGCAGGTGCGGGCCAAGGAATTGGACGCCCGAACCGACCTGTTTTCATTCGGAGCGGTGCTCTACGAGATGGCGACGGGAGCATTGCCGTTCCGTGGGGAAAGCTCTGGAGTCATCTTCCACGACATTCTGGATCGTGATCCGGTTCCCGCAATCCGCCTAAACCCTGACCTTCCGCCTAAGCTGGAAGACATCATTGACAAGGCGTTGGAGAAAGACCGGGAATTACGGTATCAGGGCGCAAACGAGATGCGGGCCGACCTAAAGCGGCTGAAACGAGAGGCGGAATCGCGGCACGGCGTACCAGTCAGTTCGGGGTCAGTGGCGGTCGCACAGGAAACCGGCTCAATGCCCGTTACGCAGCCGCCGGTTCACGCATCTGGTTCGGTTCCTGCAGCTGCTCCATCGGTGTCGTCGAGTGCAGTGAAGGTCGCCGAGGTTCCGGCAGCCGATGGTAGGAAGCTCTGGCAGATTCTGGTTCCGACTGCGGTGGTCGCCGCCCTGATTGGTGGTGGTCTCTACTACCGGTCGCGTCCATCAACGCCGCTGACGGAAAAAGACATCGTTGTACTGGCCGACTTCGACAACACGACTGGAGATGCAGTCTTTGACGGCGCACTGAAGCAGGCTCTGGCTGTGCAACTAGGACAGTCTCCCTTTCTCAACATTCTTTCCGACCGCAAGGTAGGTGAAACCCTGCGCCTCATGGGCCGCCAATCCAGCGACCGCATCACCCAGGAGGTAGCCAGAGAAGTCTGTGTGCGCACAGGTAGCAAGGCAATCATATTGGGGTCAATTTCAAACTTGGGTGGTCAGTATGTGATTGGTGTGGATGGAGTCGGTTGCAACACTGGGGATACGCTGGCCAAGGAACAGGAAGAGGCTGCGACCAAGCAAGACGTGCTGAAAGCACTAGGTCAGGCGGCGGCCAGAATGCGGGCCAAACTTGGCGAATCACTCGCTTCCATCCAGAAGTTCGACGTTCCGGTTGAGGCCACAACAGCGTCGTTAGAAGCACTGAAAGCCCTCAGCATGGGCATAACGACCTTCCGCACAAAAGGAAATGCCGAGGCGATTCCGTTCTATAAACGTGCTCTCGAACTCGACCCCAATTTCGCCGCCGCCTATGCCAGTCTCGGAGTCGCATACTCAAATCTCGGACAGGCCAGTCTGGCTGCTGAAAACATCAAGAAAGCCTACGATCTGCGCGAGCAAGTCAGCGAACGGGAAAAATACCGTATCTCTTCCATGTACCACGGAAACGTAACCGGTGAGTTGGAGCAGGCCAGCCAAGTCTACGAGTTATGGGCCAAGACTTATCCACAAGACCTGGTGCCTCCCACCAACTTGGGGGACATTTACGCCCAACTTGGGCAATACGAGAAGGCGGTGACTGAAACCCAATATGGCTTGCGCCTGGAGCCGAGCATAGTTGGTTATGGCAACCTCGTAGGCGACTACCTCGCACTGAACCGTCTGGATGACGTCAAGAAAACAATAGAGCAGGCGCTCAGGGCCAAATTCGAAGGTGATACCCTGCATTGGGGAATCTATCAACTGGCCTTCCTCAAGGGCGATGCCGCGGAGATGGAGCGGCAACTAGCTTGGGCTGCAGGCAAGCCCGGAAGCGAAGACATTCTGCTCTCGTTCCAATCCGACACCGAGGCATACTACGGTCGGCTGGTGAAAGCGCGGGACTTTTCCCGGCGTGCGGTGGATGCTGCCGTCCGTAACGACTCCAGGGAGACAGCGGCATTGTGGCAAGTGAACGCTGCTTTGCGGGAGGCGGAGTTCGGCAACGCAGCAGCCGCGAAGCAGGATGTCGCGGCAGCAGTGACGCTGTCTCCGGGCCGGGATGTGAAAATGTTTGCTACCTTGACGCTAGCGCGAGTCGGCGAAACCGCCCGGGCCAAAGCGATTGTCGAAGAACTGCAGAAGAGCTACCCATCGCAGACGGTGCTGAAGGTCTACTGGCTGCCAACCATTAAGGCAGCCATCGAACTGAATGCCAACAATCCCACCCCAGCCCTGGTGTTTCTGGAAGCTGCCGCTCCCTACGAATTGGGTAAGCCGCCACAATTCCAGCTGGGGACTCTGTATCCCGCTTATATCCGCGGCCTAGCTCAGCTCATGGCGCACAACGGAAGCGCGGCAGCCACAGAGTTCCAGAGGATCATTGACCACCGCGGGATCATGCTCAACTTCCCGCTGGGCGCTCTGGCCCATCTGCAACTCGGTCGTGCCTATGCAATGTCCGGCGACACCGCCAAAGCGAAAACCGCCTACCAGGGTTTCTTCGCGCTGTGGAAAGACGCCGACCCTGACATTCCCATCCTGAAAGAAGCGAAAGCAGAGTACGCGAAGCTGCAATGAATGTGGCTGAGGCGGCAAAACACTGGCACAGAGGTTTTCCTGCCCCAGCCGCCGTGATTCTTGTCCGCTCTCGCGCACGCCGCGCTTGTGCGTCATCTAACAAACAACAGAATGCGATGAGCGGGCGGCGGGTCGGACCGACAATCGCCTTTGTCCGCCAACAACCTCGTCGATCCATGTGGTGACGACGACAATGGTTGCGCTGCGGCAGGCAAGCGGACGGAACGTGGAAAGTGGCGCGGGTTGTGGGGCTCCTTGGTTGAGCTAGCACCATCTGAAACATGTGGGCAGCAAGTGACGTTACCTTCGGGAGTTGCCTTATTATGCTCTGTGGTCATGTCCTAAAGACTTCTGCCCTCAAAACAGGGGCGTGGTATGCTCCGCCTCACTGTCCGAGTGAGGAGAGTAGCCATGAACCGATTTGCCCTTGTGCTGTTGGTCTTGTTTTCAACGCTTCTGAACGCTCAAAGTCCCAACAGAAATCCCAACAAAAATGAGCCCCCGATTCTCGGCCCGCACCGGGCTCGCAAGGCGCCAAAGCCTGCCACAACGAACAGCAACGACTTGCTTTACCACGGCGGTCCCATCCTGCCTACCGCCTCGGTGCAGGCGATATTCTGGGGCTCAAGCTGGGGCACCACTCCCGGCGACAAGATCACTGGCATGAATGTGTTTTACGAGGGCGAGGGTGGCACTCCGTACGCCGCCACGGTCGATGAGTACACCGACAGTACGGGGCATCGAGTCAGTTCCTCGTTGACCTACAACGGTTACATCGTGGACACCACATCCTCCCCGAAACATCCCAGCACGTCGCAGGTTCTCGGCGAAGTCTGCCGGAGAATCTCCAACCCGCAAACGAACGGCTACTATCCGGTGTACGTTGACCGCCCGCGCAAGGGGAATTACTGCGCGTACCACAGTTGGGGCTCCTGCGGCGGCGTGGAAGTGCAGTTTGGGTTCTTTTGGAAGTTGGATGGCGACGCCGGATGTGACCCCCAGAGCACCGTCTCCGGCGAGTCGCAGGGCTTGCAGGCGCTTGCCAACGTCAGCGGGCACGAGCTTTCCGAAACGCGCTCCGATCCGCACGGCGACGCTTGGTATGCCGCGAACGGGGAGGAGAACGCCGACGAGTGCGCATGGACGTTCGGTGGACCCTATGTCCTGTTCAACAGCAGCATCTACCCGAAGTGGAAGATTCAGGGCAACTGGTCTAACGAGGCGGCTGACGGCACCAGCCCGAACGGCCCCGGTTACACTACTTCTCTGGGTACCGGATGCGTGGACGGGACGAACTACAAAGGCCCCTACACGCAGTAAAGCCGCACTTTTTTAGCGATTTCAGTGGTCGGCAGGATGTTCTTGGCGCGGATCTGAAGCGCCTGCACGTGAAGCTGTCGACCTACATCACCTACCGCTAAAGATGAAAGTGCATGAGTTTGAGCGGCTGGTCGCCAAGTTACAGCTAAAAGTACGAGACTCGCGAGACCGAATCGCATGGTTCGAATACGACGGTCGCGTCATCACGCGCACAAAGCGATCCCATGGGAAAGGGTTTGATCTTCCGGCCGATCTAATCAGAAAACAGCTCAAGGTGAGCGGCAAGGAAATGGCCGGTCTAATACAATGCAGCCTAACCTTGTCCGACT
>WNFH01002283.1_pt1 | contig 19082 bp, 15 predicted proteins | sample 5400411 | NCBI WGS metagenome assembly WNFH01 (sample SAMN13153347, study PRJNA577476) | soil metagenome | isolation source: 200 cm saprolite under Douglas fir tree site 2 hole 3 | place: USA:California | collected 2015-04-18
GTAAGGCCGATGCGTCCATCTAGCGATTGCACTCGTTGACCACGAAGGAGGCCCGATGCCCCAGATCTCGACACAAGAGTTCGAACGGCTGCCACTGCGGGTTCACGACTTTCTTGCCAGCGTGCCGCTTCATGACGTGTGGGCCATCGATCTGCCGCGTACGCGCTCCGGCGTCACCCTGGATGAGTTTTTGCGGACGGCAAGCTCGTGTCTGCTCACGCCCTCGCCGGTCGTGCGCGCGCTCCTGAACGTCCGTCTCTTCGTTGGCCGGCTGCTTGGATGGGATCGCGAGCCGGCTGCAACCGCCTGGGAATCCTTCACAACGCGCATGACAACCGCCGATCGCTCCAGGTCCCTTGTGCCAGCGGGCACGCGCGAGCGACTCTTCCGCGTCGTATACCGCTTCGAGAACGAGCAACTCCTTGAGCTGATCAACCGTACCGCCCACGCCGCAGCGCTGAGCGCCCTTGTCGAAACGGCAAATGGGTACCGCTTCTATTTCGGAGTTTACGTGCGCAGCGTCAGTCGCTTCACACCGATCTACATGACCCTGATCGGCCCGTTCCGCAAGCTGGTCGTCTACCCGTCACTCCTTCGCACCGTCCGCGCGAAGTGGAATAAAACCTTCGGCAAGGCCTGACCAGGGAATGTCGCCGTTACACTCACAACTCCGGAACAGGCGGATACTGGGCGGTTGGTCGGCAACCCTTACCTTACCGGTAAGGGAAGGGTTGCCGACAATACGTCAACCGAGACGCGGGTCGGGTCCTCACAGAATTCACTTGTACCAAAAAGGCGTACCGCGGGCACGCGCGCGATCGTGTATGCGAAACCATACATCAGTCTGTTGACTTGTCTTTCTCTCCCGTAAGCTCGCCGAACAGCCATGCCTTAGCCATCTTCCAGTCGCGCTTAGCGGTCTCCTGCGAAATTCCCGGGATCTCCGCGGTTTCCGCAATACTCAATCCGCCAAAGTAGCGCAGCTCTACTACGCGGCCTTTGCGCGCATCGATCGTGGACAGCGATGACAGCGCCTGGTCCAAGGCGAGCACTTCGATTCCGCGGGCTTGCGTGCCCAGAAAGACCTCATCCAAGGGCACTCGGAGCGCGTTGCCGCCATGTTTCGCATACCCACGACCGCGCGCGTGGTCCACAAGAATGCGCCGGATCATTTGGGAACAGAGAGCGAGAAAGTGGACTCGATTTTCGCAAGGGATGGCGCCGGCACGAACTAATTTGAGGTAAGTCTCATTAACTAAAGCGGCCGACTCCAGAGTTTGGTCCTGCCGCCGCTTCGCCAACTGCTGTCTGGCGATTCGCCGCAGCTCAGGGTACACGTAAGACATCAACTGGCTTAATGCCTGTTCATCACCATTGCCCCAAGCGGCAATCAACCCGCTGATGTCCTGTGGACGGGCGCTGGTCATTCCAGCAGTCATTCTACAAAAGAAATCTGACGGCGATGACCCTTTTCCCCCGCCGTTCCCGGAATACAGGTAGGAGGAAACTCAAACATGACACACCTTTGGAAATCGCTATTGAACCGGAACCTGCTCGCGCTGGTGGTTTTCACTGCTGCTCTTGCACCTCAGGCTCTAAGAGCGGCCGAAGCATTGTGCCCGCTGCAGAACGCAACCCTGCATGGGACCTACTTGGTGGCTGGGTCGGGTACGATTGTGGGCGTCGGCCCCATTTCCGCGGTTGGAGAAGTCACCTTCGACGGACGGGGAAATAGCATTGCGACCTATACAGCAAGCGTGAACGGCACGATCCACAAGGGCGTCACGGTGACCGGCACCTATACCGTAAACCCCGACTGCACCGCGTCGCACGCCGAATCCGACGGCTCCCACTACGATTATGTGGTCGCTCCTGACGGGAACACAGTTACGTGGATTGAGACCGATCCCGGCACGGTCGTCAGCGGGACCGAAGTTCGGTTGAAATCACCAGGCTCCGAGTAAAGCGGTTCGAGTGGGCTCACGGGATAGGGATGCGGTAAAGATTCCGCTGGGTGGTGCCGCGATAGAAGGCATAGACCTCTGGGGAAGGCCCGGGCACCACCCCCTCCGCATCGATCCGGCGCGCTCCCGGCAGGCTGGCTTCTTCCTCTTCGGAATGAAATCCTCCTGCTGGTATGGGCGGGAGGACTTTGCCCCGGGGAAGCGGAACAATGTAAGATCCGTTGATAAGCACAGAGCGGCCATCTCGCGACCACTCCAGGAATGTGTTGAAAGAGACGCCGATTTGGATTGGAGCGCCCCCATCTAATGGGAAGGCTTGAATGGAGGGTGGTCCGTTGCCGGGAAGCGGCGCCCAACCCACGATCCAGCGGCCATCTGGTGAGACAGCGCGTAGAATGAACACCGGTTCTTCGATCGCCTTCTGCAGTCCGGTGCCATCCGGGTGAATGCGGTAAACAAACGTGGACATGCCTTTCGAGTGTCGGAAGAAGATATCGCCGCTGGGCCCGAATCTGGGCTCCACGCCCTCCACGTTCGGGATCTGAACGGGCGCCGAACTCCGGTCAATCGGTGCCACCCAGAGACGCGGTCTCCCTTCGCTATCGGTGGTCCACATCACAACTCGTTGACCATCCGTGGAGATGTCGTAGTCGAGCACCGAAAGCCCGCGCACCAGGGGCTCGGAACGGCCGGATTCCATGTCCGCTGTCCGTAGTTCCCCTGGATTTCTATAGTATGCGAATTCATTTGGGGCCTCTTTTACGATCAGGTAGCACAGCTTTTTCCCATCCGGTGTGAATTTCGGGTTATAGCCGTTGCCTTCCAGTGAAATCTGCCGCTCGCCCTTCGCGTCGTGAACCCATAGCGAGGTGTTCTGGAGCGCCACCGCGGTGACGAAGGAGCGGCCGTCCGGTGCCATGGCGATGCCTTCCTCCTCGGTGGGCCCGGAAGTGATCTGTTCCGGCTGGCCGTCTGGAAAACGCTGCCGCCAGATGTGATTGACTCCACCGGGATCGGCAGTGAAATACATCCATTTGCCATCGTGCGACCATGCCGCGACCGTGCAGCCGCCCCCGAGAGGGCCTACATGTCGGCCCGGCGAACTGCCGTCCATGGGAACCAGGCGGCAAGGCAGAAAGAAATGGTCCTGATCCATTTCAGCCAGCAACACCCATTTCCCATCAGGCGACAAGTAGGAGCGGTGTGCCATAGCTGGCTCGTCCGTCGGGAGGTAAACGTCACGCGCTCCGAGCCGATTCTCATCGGCCGCCACGATTCCCATGTGGATCCCTGTCTTGATCTCCGAGAACAGGACCTGCCGCGGACCGGTCCAGACCAGCCCAGAAGCGTTTCGCAGCAGTGGTTGCGGCTCGCCGCCGAGCGCGGGAACTAGCCAGGTGTCCCAGCGAAACTGCGGGTCCACGGTGGTATACGCGATGCGCGAGCCATCCGGTGGAAATGTCGGGCTCATCTTCAATACGTTGTCGTGAGTCAGTTGTACCGGTTCTCCATCGGGAAGTATTTTGACGTAAACTTGGCCGGGCCCGATCCACGTGCTGTAACCGCGGATAAATGCCAGCATCCGGCCATCCGGCGAAAGCGCTGGCTGGGTGACAGAATCAGGCAACTGCGTGAGCTGCACCCACTCCGAGCGGTCCGCCGGACGAGCCGGGCCACGCAACCATAGGGTTGCTCCGATCACAAGCGTCGCCACAGCCGCTGCCCCAATCGCAACCGCTCGCCAGCGGTTCCATCCACGCTGTGCTTCCTCGATGGTTCTGCGGGCGTCCGCGATGTCAGGCAGGCGGCGGCCCGCGTCCTTCTGCAGACACTGCCGCAACAGCTCGCGGATTTTCGGGGGCGTTTTCGCGGGCAGGGCATGCCAGTCCGGCTCGCGTTCTAGCACGGCCGCAATCGCGTCTGGCAAAGTTTCACCCGCAAAAGCCCGCTTACCGGCCAGCAATTCGTACAAGAGGCAGCCGAAGGCCCATATGTCAGTCCGCTTGTCGACGTCTCGTCCGCGCGCCTGCTCCGGACTCATGTATCCAGGCGTACCGACAATCTGCCCAGCGACGGACTCCACACCCGTCACGGTTGCCAACTGCGAGAGGTCTTGCTTTCCCTGCGATCCCCAGATCGCTTTAGCCAAACCGAAGTCCAGCACTTTCACCCTGCCTTGGGGCGTGACCTTTACATTGGCTGGTTTCAGGTCGCGGTGAATAATTCCCTTTTCGTGCGCTGCTTCGAGTGCCGCCGCGACTTGGCACGCACGGTCGAGCGCCGTGTGAACTGGCAGCGCACCACGGAGCGTTTCCCCCTCCACGAGTTCCAAGACCAGATAATTCGTCTCCTCGGACTCCTCCAGTCCATAAATCGCGGCAATGTTGGGGTGGTTAAGGGATGCCAGCGTGCGCGCTTCGCGCCGGAGGCGCGAGAGCCGCTCCGGGTCGCGCGCGAACTCTTGAGGCAATGTCTTGATGGCGACATCTCGGTCGAGCTTGCTATCGTGCGCCCGATATACCTCGCCCATGCCGCCGGCACCTAACGGAGACACGATGTGATACGGTCCGAATTGCCGGCCAAGCAGGGGCCCCGCGGCCGTCAGCGTGACTGGCATATTCTCAATTGCGGGTACTTCTAGAAAACTTCCGGCTTGCTCTCCCTTCGCCAGCAGTAGCTCGACCTGTCGCCGCAGGTCCGTGTCTGCGCCGCAAATCCCGTCGAGAAATGCTTGCCGCTCACCTGGAGTCCGCTCCAGCGCCGCGTGGAAGAGATCCTCGACTTTTCGCCAAAGTTCCTGCTTCATGGCCGAGTCTTGACGAGTGGACAGTAACCTCAATCAGGGTGCCAAGCCGGGCACGCTGCTGTGCCGGACCGCGTCAATCGCGACAAGGTCGTTGTGGTGTTGCTGCCAATGCCAGCCTCATCATTGGCTGGAAATTATAAGCTCAAACCCGATAGTCCGCAGGCGGTGGAGGTAGCAGCTATCGTTAACAGGCCTCACAAACTGGAATGGCTGGGTTCGGGTTCTGGGTTCCGGGCGAGTCACGGGCTAACCGGAAGGAACCGCATTACTTCCCGTCTGTAAGCGCCACCACTCCCATTTTGGTCGGTTTTTCCCCGCGACCAGCCTCCGCTGCGTTACCATGATTCGCCGTCATCCCAAGACTGGAGCATGCTATGGATCTCGCCGGACGCCGCACCTTCCTCCGCAGTGCCGCCGGAGCGGCTGCCTTGACCTTCACTTCCCGCATGTCGGTTTTCGGACGTACTCACAAACTGAACGTCTCTGCCGCGCTGACGGGCGCCGCCCCGAATCTCCCAGACCGCCTCCCGCCGGACTGGTATCGGCGCAAGATCGCCCAGGTCCAGCAGGAAATGGCGAAACGCAACCTCGACGCGCTGGTCCTGCTGCGCGCCGTGAACGTCATTTACACCACGGGCTACTTTCATCTTTCAACCGAGCGTCCACTGGCTGCCCTCATCCCCAAATCCGGCGACCCCGCCCTGTTCATCCCGGGGCTTGAGTCAGATCAGGTGAAGCTCTGGTGGGTGAGGGACTACGAGTCGTACTTCGACTATCCAGGGCCGGTGAGCCGCGTGCGCTGGATCTTCGAGCGCGTTGCCAGCCGCGGATTCGCCAAGTCCCGCATCGGTGTGGAAGAGTCGGCCCCGAGCAGCATGCGGCAGATCAAGCTCGGCGCGCCCGACGCCGAGATGGTCGAAGCCGGCGACCTGGTCGAACAGATGCGTTATGTCAAGGACGAAGACGAAATCAACATCATGCGCCGCGGCATGTTTTTCAACGACTTCTCCATTCAGGCCGGCCGCGACTTCGTGCATACGCATGGCGCTGTTAGCGAAAACGAAATCCTGAAAGCCGCCGCCGACGCGCTCGCCGACAAAATGGCAGCCGAGTTGAAAGACGTCGTCGGCATAGGCATTGATCCGCCGTTCGGAGGTCTGGTGCCTTTCGGCAAGCGCTCCGCTTTTCCGCATGCCGTCCCGAGCAAGGACCGCCTCAAAAAAGGAGATGCGCTCATCCTCAGCTATACCTGCCAGCTTGGCGGCTATGCCGTCGAGTGCGAGCGGTCGTTCATCGTCGGCAAGCCAACCGACTACGCCAAGCGCCTCTACGACGCCATGCTCGCCGCCCACGACACCGGAGTCGAGAATCTGAAAGAAGGAGCGATCGCTGAAGAAGTCGATAACAAGAGTCTCGACCAGATCCGCAAAGCCGGATTCGAGAAGTTCCTCAAACACCGCACTGGTCACGGCATTGGTCTCGAAGGCCACGAAGCCCCATGGATCGCCGAAGGCGACAAGACCGTCCTCAAGCGGGGCATGACTTTCAGCTGCGAGCCGGGAGTCTACGATCCCGACTGGGGAGGCGTTCGACACTCTGACACTGTCGTGGTCCGCAAAGACAGGGGCGAAGTGCTGAATAAATACCCCACTCGCCTCGAAGATATGATCATTGAGATCTGATGGAGAAAAGAACCGGAGTGCACGAACGGTAGTTCTTATTGTTGCCATCCTGAGCGGATCCGAAGATGCAGCGAAGTATTCGATCAGCGGTCATGATCGCATTGGCATCGAGCCGAATCCTTGAGCTGGGTGGGCGGTTGTGGAAGGGTTACCGACAATCCAGCCGGAATCACGCCGATAGAAGTATGGATTCCCCCGCTGGTGCGTACACTCGAATACCTAATTGGGCACGAGCCCTCGCGCGCACATCACACAGCCCGAGCTGTACGTGTCAACTTCGCAGCGGAAGTTCACGCATTCGCCATTGAGCCACTATTACAGCGTCACGCACCACATTAACAGTTCTTCAGTGTAGGAGCCGAATCGTGCCAAAGTGTAATTGAACTCGTGGAGTAGGGCTATCGTTGTGAGCGGATGACTCTATCAGGAACCGTGCGCCTGGGGAATCATGGCCGCTTCCATCCTATTTGCCTTTTCATCAATAACGGGCTGTTAGCATGAAACTTGCCTTAGAGTCACGCGGGCAAGGTACGGTGTTGCCGGAGACCAATCATGAGTATACCGAACCAGAGTACAACAGCCCGAAGCGACGCGTTCGACCTCGCGGCAACGGGCCTCGAAGAAGCGGCGAGCAAGGCCGCTGCCCTCTTCGTCTCGATCTATCGAGAACTTGAACAGCGGCCGGTAGCGCCGCCCAGGACACGAGCTGCGCTGCGGGCGACATTTTCGGGGACCCTCGTCGAAGAAGGAGTGGGTCTCCTGCAAGCCCTCGACGAGTTCGAGCGATGGGTACTGCCGGGCTCAATGGGCACGCCACATCCGCTGTATCTCGGCCTGGTGAACTCCTCGCCACTGCCGGGAGCGGTATTGGCAGACCTGTTGATTTCGTCGCTCAACAACAACGGTGGCGCGTTCCATCAATCGCCGGCGATGACCACGTGCGAAGAGGAGGTAGTGCGCGCGTTCGCTCGCCTCTTCGGAATGGCTGACGCCGACGGCATGTTCCTGCCAGGTGGCAGCTTCGCGACACTGCAAGCGATCGTGCTCGCGAGGGTGAAGGTCACGGGCGGTCCGGCGCAATCTGGGCTGCGGCTGTATACCTCCGAAGCGGCCCACTTTTCAGTCGCACGCACGGCGATGGTCGCAGGCGTCGCAGCAGAGGACGTGGTCTCGATGCCCGTGTCGGGACGAGGCGTCATGGACGTGAGCGCGCTCGAACGGCGTATTCGTCACGATCGCGAGCGGAATAAACGGCCTTTCGCTGTGGTCGCGACGGCCGGCACCACCGGGACAGGGGCGATTGATCCGCTCCTTGATATCGCAGCTCTCTGTCGTGAAGAGAAAATATGGCTGCATGTGGATGCGTGCTACGGCGGTGCGGCGATGCTACTCAAGTCAATGAGAGCTCGCCTCGCCGGCATCGAGGAAGCTGACTCAATCGCGATCGATCCACATAAGTGGTTCTTCATTCCGGTCACGGCCGCGCTCCTGCTAACTGCCCAGCGCGACGTCGCAGAAAAAACGTTCGCCACCACTGCGGGATCGTACATTCCGACCGACGGCGAGGCCGATGCCTGGCAACGGGGGATCCCGACCACTCGGAGATCGTCCGGCCTAGCCGTGTGGATGGCATTGCGCGCGCATGGATGGCGGACCATCAGGGCAGCCGTGAAGAGCAACATCGAGCTCACGCGTATGCTCGAATTGCTACTCGCGGAACGCGGCTTCCGCGTCCTCGAAGGCGGTGAGCTCTCAGTTGCATGCGCCCGCTGGGAACCGCGTGATCAAACGCGGGAAGCGATCGACCGGCTTCAAAATACAATCGCACGCGACGTCGTCTCCTCCGGTAAGGCGTGGTTCTCAACTACACGCCACGCTGGCCGCATCTGGCTACGCTTCAACATGATCAACCTGTACACGCGAGAGCACCACGTCCGCCAGCTCGCCGATATACTCAGGACAGCCGCGGAGCGCGCCACGAGCGAGGAATCGAAATGAAAGAAGTAATGAACATTGGCGCTAACGCACGACGTTATCTGCAATTACCTGGTTACGCGAGACAAGCGCAGCAGCAACCATGTCGCCAGTGACGTTCAGTGTCGTCATGAAGATGTCCGGAATGGCATCGACGGCAATCAGGAGTCCGATCCCCTCCGCTGGAATCCCCATCGTCACCACCAACGGAGAAATGACGAGCAACCACCCGTGCGGAACCCCCGGTACGCTAAAGCTGGTGAGGATCCCTGTCAAAGAGATGACCAAGAGCTGCGTCGGTGCAAGCGGCACGCCGTAGAGGTGCGCGAGGAACATCGCCGCCACGAGCCAGCTCGCTGGCGTGGCGAGTTTGAAGGTCGATACCGCAAGCGGAAGCACCACGCCGCTCACGCTCGGCGGAAGCCTTAGCTTCCGTTCGCTGCTGTCTATGAGCGTGGGGAGCGAGGCGAGCGAGGAACTCGAACTGAAGGCAACAGCTTGTGCGGGAAACACCGCTTGAGCGAACCGCAACAGGGGAGCGCGTCCCACAAGGGCGGCCACGGGATAGAGGAGCAGGATAAGGAGCACTTGAACGATTGTTGTTACTGCCACGTAGTAGCCCAAGGCACCAGCCGCGGCAATTCCAGTTCGGCTCGCCACGGGCAGCATCAGCGCGAAGACCCCGATCGGGGCGAGTTCGATGATGGCGCGCACGATGACGAGCATTGCATCGCCCACACCGTGGAAGAACATGAGGACAGCCTCGCGTCGGTCCTCCGTTACCCTTAGGAGCGCCAGAGCGAAAGCGAGAGCGAATACGACGAGCGGAAGCATTGCCCCATCACTCGCTGCTTTGACGGGGTTTGTAGGCACTACACTTACCACCCACTCGCCAAAGCCCGGGATATTCGGCGTCGTCGTGGCCACTCCTCCTCCCGCGTCGCCGCGTAGGGTCGCGATCGTGGCTGGGTCCAAACGGAACCAGGCAAACAGCGGTGGAACAATGAGGAGTCCCGCTGCAGCAAAGAGCACAAGCAGCCCCAAGAAAGAAGCAAGGGCACGCCACCCGATCCCGCGCACGACGCGCATATTGGAACAAGAAGCGACGCCCGTGATGAGCAGGGACACAACGAGAGGTACAACCGTCATTCGAATCGCATTAATCCAAAGACTCCCGATCGGCTCGACTACACTGACGACCTTCAGGAGTGCTGGTGTGGGATGCGCAAGAACAATAAGGCCCGCGGCTAGTCCGAGAACGAGCGCCACAAGGACGCGTGCAGTCAGAGACATGAGAGTCCGCACCTCGTGCAGCAGCCCGTTTGGTGAGGTCGAATTCTCTTGCCCCGCGCCGGAATCGCAATCGCATGACGAATACGTTCTTCAATCATCAACTGCATCGCCTCAGAACGGCACCACACGAACTTTCTGTTTAGTCGCATAATCCTACACGCACTTGAGGGGGAAATTGCCATTATCTAGAAGACCTTGCGTTGCGGGAAGGAATGGATATGGCACACAGCGATTGAGCCTGGATCACGGGCAACCCGGAAGTTAACCGGAGCAAAGCCGACTTTTCGGTACCTACGGAATCCGCATGTCCCGCTGTGATTACTTCCAAATTGCCGACAAACCATCCGGAATCGGTGCACATCCTCCGCAACTGCTGCACAGGCTATAATTGCGCGCACGGATGGCACTCGCTGCTGGCACCAAACTCGGTCCGTATGAAATTCTTGCCATGCTCGGTGCGGGCGGCATGGGGGAAGTTTACCGTGCCCTAGACACCCGCCTAGAGCGTATCGTAGCGGTCAAAGTTCTTGTCTCCCATCTTTCTTCCTCGCCGGAACTGAAACAGCGCATGGAACGCGAGGCCAAGGCCATTTCTTCGCTAAACCATCCGCACATTTGTCATCTCTATGACATCGGCTCGCAGGATGGAACCGACTACATGGTGATGGAGTTTCTGGAGGGTGAGACTCTAGCTGAAAGATTGCGCAAAGGTCCGATGCCGCTGAACGAAATCTTCAAAATCGGCATTGCTGTGGCCGAGGCGCTGGCGGTGGCGCACCGCCAAGGCATTGTGCACCGGGACCTGAAGCCGGGAAACATCATGCTGACCCATGGCGGCGCGAAGCTGATGGACTTCGGGCTGGCCAAACCGCTGGGCCTACGGAACACCGGCACGGGGTCAGGAGCAGCGCCTTCGTTCACCGCCGCCGCAACGTTAAGCGGGCCGAGTCCGTTAAGTCCACTAACCGCGGCAGGAAGCATCATTGGAACCATTCAGTACATGTCGCCGGAGCAGATCGAGGGAAAGGAAGCGGACGCCCGCTCCGACATTTTTGCCTTCGGTGCTGTGCTCTACGAGATGGCAACGGGAAAACGCGCGTTCCAGGGCAAATCGCACTTGAGCATGGCATCGTCGATCCTGGAAAAAGATCCCGATCCCATCTCGACCATTCTGCCGCTGGCCCCGAAGGCCTTGGAGCACACGGTCCAGACTTGCCTCGCAAAGGACCCAGAGGAGCGCTTCCAAAGCGCGCACGATCTCAAACTCCAACTGTTATGGCTGACGGGCGCACGCGCCGAGGGTCCTCTGGCGGGCACACCGATCGATGCGCGCTCTCGCATGAAGGTCTGGGCGGCGTGGGCGGTCGCCGCGCTCGCTGTGGTCGCCAGCGTACTGTTCTGGATCATGCGCGATGCTGGCAGCAGGCCTGCGGTCGCCCGTTTTTCGATCGCCACGCCGGCGAACACCTGGCTTGACACCGACGGAGGCCTTCCGCTTGCGATTTCACCCGACGGTCAGCGTGTGGCCTATGTAGTCCGGAGCGGTGACTCCGCATTGCCCATGCTGTATCTGCGCCGTATGGACGCGTTTGAAGGAACCTCCGTCCCCGGCACGGAAGGCGCGAGCTTGCCGTTCTTCTCGCCAGATGGGCAATGGGTCGGGTTCCTTACTGCGTCCCGGATGAAGAAAGTTCCGGTCGAGGGCGGATCGGTGGTCGAGATCATGTCCATCACCGACGGGGCGGCAGGGGCTACATGGGGCACGGACGGCTATATCTACTTGGGTCGTTTCTGGAGAGGGGGCTTGTCGCGGGTCGCGCAAAACGGCGGAAAGAGCGAGACGGTGACTTCTCCAGATCCGGCACGCAAGGAGCAAGGGCATCGCTGGCCTGAGATGCTGCCGGACGGAAACAGTATCCTGTTCAGCATCACGAAGAATTTCGGGGCGAGTGACGCCGAGCTAGGGGTTTTGTCCATCAAGACGAGGACTTGGCATACGATCTTGTCCAACGCCTCGAACGCCCATTATCTGCCCACCGGCCACCTGGTGTATGCCCATGCGGGCACGCTGATGGCTGTGCCGTTCGATCTGAAATCGCTAAGCGTGACTGGACCTCCGGTGCAGGTGGTGCATGAGGTACTCACGAACCCGGATGACGGCTACGGCGGCATGGCAGTTGCCCAGTCCGGAAATCTTGTCTACGTGAGGAGTCCCGAGCGCACCGACCGCGCGGCCTCTACGCGCCTAGTCTGGGTCTCACGCGAGGGAAAGGAATTGCCTGCTTCGCAGACGGTTAGCGCGTACGAGGACATGAGCATCGCGCCTGATCAAAAAATGGCGGCATTCACGATCCCGGCAGACCCCCTGTGGAACATCTGGACACTCGACCTGCAACGCGGCAAGTTGAACCGCCTTACGTTTAAGGGCGATAACCGCGATCCTTTGTGGTCTCCTGATCGGCGCCACGTTGCTTACACATCTTTCCGAGATGGCCATTTCGGGATCTATTGGAGCACCGTGGATGGCAGCTCGCCGGAACAGAGGCTTGTCACCGCCGAATTCGAACCGTTCCCCAAAACGTTCACCCCGGATGGAAAAAAGCTGATCTTCACTCAATACGATGCCGCATCGAATGCAAACGCATGGGAGGTCCCAGTCACAGGGGATGCCACGGCCGTTCCTCTGAAAGGCCTCGCTGAGGAAGATACACCCGAAATCTCGCCGGATGGCAAGTGGATGGCCTACGAGTCTGCGGAAACCGGGCAGTTGGAGGTGTATGTCCAACCTTATCCCGGTCCCGGAGGAAAATGGCAGGTCTCAAACGGAGGCGGCTACCGCCCGCATTGGTCGCCCGACGGGAAAGAGATATTCTTTCGCTGGGGCGACGCGATGATGGCGGCCAATGTGGAACTGCGCCCTCACTTCACCTCAGACACGGCGCAACTGCTGTTCACCGGACGCTACGTGCACGCAGGACGCGATTATGAGACAGATGGCCGGCGCTTCTTGCTCATGAAGTCCGCTGAACAAAAAGGGCCGACATCGCTGCAGGTTGTGTTGAACTGGACCAGAGAACTGAAGAAATGAGGACACTCGGGATCAAACTCGGGCCTCTGGAGATCGTGACGCCGCCAGCCCGTGTTCAACGGTGATTGCAGATCGAGTCAGCAAAACGAAACGGTCATGCAGTTCGCCCTCGCCGAGCGATTGTGCCCGAATCACCGGCAACCCGGAAGTAATGCTTACCGGATTAGTACCGAGAAACGATAGATCCCTATCGGAACTGCCCCGAGATGAGACGCGGAGGTTGGGCGCAGGTGTCGTGGGGGCAGTTTCTATAGGGTCGTTTGAAGTGAGCCGCTAGCGTTTGCGGCGGATGCGGGCTGCCCTATGGGATTTCAATCGATTTTCGCCTGGAAAGCCTTGCCAGAAGCGGGTTTTGCCAAAAAGGCAGTAATTGATGCGTATCGATCTTTCCATTAGCGCTTCGCCTCGGGATGGCCTCATCGTAACGCAACACCGATCCTTCCTCAAGCCTCGCGAGTCTGGAACCTCCCCTGACCCCTCACTCGAGCACGCGGTAGCGTCCGCCGCGCTAGCGGCTTAGTTCAAACGCCTACCTCTTGGGATCACGATCGCAAAGCCGACTTGTCGTTACCAATCCGCCGCCGGTTTGATTACTTCCGGGTTGCCGACCACACACCCGGAATCGTGCTGGTGGCAAGTCGGCAATACCCAGGTGAATGCTCCTAACGAATTCCGACTTGTCCTCGCACGCTATCAATCAACTTCTTGGAATCGTAGCCGATCCCGGCCTTAAACACTGTCTCGACGTTCTCGATCTCGTCAATTCGTTTTGAGGGATCGCCTTTGATCAAAACGAGGTCTGCCTGTTTGCCAGGCGCGAGGGTTCCAATTCGATCTTGCTGGCCAAGATATAAGGCCCCATTTTCCGTGGCGATCTGAATGGCTTCCACCGGAGTGAAACCCGCTTCCACGAGCAGTTCTATTTCGCGTTGATCGCCGAAACCCGGCAGCACACCACCGTTTCCAGTGGGATCAGGACCGGCAAGTAGCAAGCCCCCCGACTTGGCGAATGCCACCTCAAAATCCATCTCTTTGCGCAGCAGCGCCGTCATCGGCGCGTCTAAAGCCACTCTGGCGCGATCGGTCAAGTAGCTCTGCGCCGATTCCGCGGACATGGCGGCCAACGTGCGGGCCTGCAACTTCGGTCGTCCTGGTGCGTGGGCCTCAAACACGGGCAGCGTAGAAGTCACCGCGACGTGGTGTGAGACGAGGTTGTGGATCAGTTCCTGCACCTGTTTTCCATTCACGTCCTGCTTGGCCCAGTTGCTGCTACCGCCAACTGCTGGGCATACGTCCGGCTTTTTATCTGCGACGAATTCCGTGTCGGCAAAGACGGGTCCATGCTCCAAGTCATCGATTCCGAGAGCTACCGCTTCCGGCCAGGTCACCGAGCATAGATGCCCCGTCAGCTTCAGCTTGTGCGCATGTGCCTGCTGGATCGCCACCCCCAGCTCTTCGCGCGTGATGTTCATGTAGGCTTTGTAGGATGTCATGCCTTCCGCCGCCCAGTAGTCCACCATGCGTTTCGCATCGTCCGGTCCGGTCAGTTCATGCATCTGCACAAATCGCGTCGGCGTACCTTCCAGGTAGGGCGCCGTCGCGTCAATGCTGGGTCCCGGCATCAGGTTCGCATCGATCCGGCTCTTGACCTTCAAGTCGGTGTAAGGCTCCAGGCTCCCGGTGGTACGCATCATGGTCACCCCAGCCGCGAGATAGAGTCGCGGCGCCGTGTAAGGGATCTCCGCAACGAACAACCCGGGCTCGCCAACCTCTCCATCGACAACCTGCACTGCGTACGAATCGGTGTAGTACAGATGGTTGTGCATTCCAACCAGACCCGGAATCACCGTGTAGCCAGAGCGCTCTATTCGTTGCGCACCCTGATGGATTTGGGCGGACGCATCCGGGCCGATGAATTGTATTTTGCCGTTCGCGATCGCAACCGCTTGGTCTTCCTTCGCCGGCGTACCCGTTCCATCGATGACTCGGACATGGTCAAGAACGAAGACTGGTGTATCAACGCTTATAAAGTCCGCGACGCCACTTGCCTTCTGTGTTTGCGCAACAGTGATCGCGGCAACGAGCTATGACGCAAATAGAAACAGGAGACGCATCGCACACCTCGCAAGATCCGCCATGAGAATTTGGCAGGAAGGCTGAAATTTTACACCAGTGTTTCTCTAACGCGATTAGCCGGACTTGGCGGCAGGCGGCGCGGCCTGAGGATTCGTCGCACGATGCCTACTCCCGGAATCTCCCCGCCGAGGCACCGGGCCGAACCATTGATTCCGACCGGATGACGGGCAAACCGGAACTCCAGCGGGCGGTTTCCGAGCAAGTGCTTGAGAGTCCGGCCATCCAGGAACTCCATGGCGATGAACGCCAGCCCATTCTCGTCACCGATGTCGTGAATGGTGCAAATGTTGGGGTGGTTCAAAGCGGAGGCGGCTTGCGCCTCACGCTGGAAGCGGGCCAATGCTTGCGAGTCCCAGGCTACTTCATCTGGAAGGATCAACGTGGCCTCCTACAAGAACGGCGTCGGCTACGGCAAGTGGACGCACATCGATGGCTGGTCGGAGTCGGTCATCGATTACATCCGCACGTTGGAGTCGCCCCGAACGGATGGGTGAACTGAGAGTCTGGCCCGGGGGAAAAACCCGGGCCAGACCGTAAAAGGCGGTGAGCAGGTTCTGAAAGGCGCCGATCGGGGAGTGATAGGATTGCTTCATGCCAAAAACACTGATGCAGTCTGTAATCAGCGAACTCCAGAAGGAACGAAAGCGACTTGAGGATGAACTGCACCGCGTAGCAGCCGCCCTGGCCGCTTTCGGAAACGTCTACCTGCATGGGAGCCGACCAACTCGCAAGAACCGAACTATTTCGGCTGCGGGGCGTAAGAGAATTGCGGCTGCTCAACGGGCGCGGTGGGCAAAGATCAAGGGGCAAAAGGTTGTTTCAATCGGTTCCCGCAAGGGACGCACAATGACCCCGGCTGCCCGCAAAAGGATTGTCGCAGCCCAGAAAGCGCGCTGGGAAAAGTGGCGAGCACAAAAGAAGGCCTAGACTCGCGATCATTACGCTCACGACCCAGTTGTTAGTGCAATGGCGATGTTTCGACAGCTGTCCATTCGTTTGAGGTATGTGCTGATTTTTCTTGCTTCGCCACTTGGCGACTACCTATGGGCGCGGCGGGTAGCGTATCAGGTACAGGTAAGCGGCGGCGGCTTCGTCCTGGCTAAAGTAGACATAAACGGGCATATGACCCCTGTAATACGTTGGCGGCGTGCCCATGATGATGGGCGCACCGCTGGTAACTTTTCGGACGAACCCGGAGAGGCTGACCCGCGTCGTAAGGGTAGAGAGCGGTGGAATTGCCCCTTTCAAAATTTGCTCAGGGCTGGGGTTCGGCCCGGTCGCGCTGTGGCAGACGTGGCACGTGGATTTCACGATGTGCTCACCAATGCGATAGGACGATTCCTTTACCGCAATCTGATTCTTTTCCGCACCGGGTATTTCCGCCAGTTGTTCGAGGTAGGCGACGAGCGAGCGAATTTCTGCCTCGCTCATGGTTGGCGGCAGCATGTGTTGCCCCCCAATGTGGAGCCGCTGCAGCAACATTGCCTTGGATTCCTTTGCCATGGCGGCTGTATCTGACCGGCTCATTTCCCGACCGGCCGCCTTCATTCGCGCCGTGATGGCCGCGACGGAAGTCGCCCGGACCGGGTCGATGATGGAGTTTATTTCCGGAGGCGCGCCCTGGCCAGATTCTTTGTGACATCCCTGGCAAGTCATGCGATATAGGTCAGAACCATGAAGGGTTACGATTGGCGCAGGGAAGCCGGGCGATAGATTCAGTTGCCAGGGAGGAAGTTCCGTTCCCGGGTCGGGCGGAGGTGGCCCTAAGTTCCAAGTCTTGCCCATGCTGGTTTCGCCGAACGATCTGCCGAGGTGAAGGATCCAGCTTTCGCCTCGCACCGCCGTTACTGATATATCTCTGGTCCCGGTCGTTTGGCCGAGCAACGAAGATGCCAGGACGAACACCGCCACGAGGGTTATCAGATGCAGGCAGTTCGTTTTCTTCGGCCGAGACCCGGCCCGCGGTGAACGGGACATGCGTTCATGCACGGAAATTTGGCTCCAACCTGGCCAGGTCCAAGTCCAGTTCACCGATTTGGTGGGTAGCTTGATGCCTGCTCTCCTTCCTTCGTCCAGTTCGCTACTTCTTCACGGCTAACTCGACGTTCGTCATGGCATCCGTCACTGTGATCGTCTGAGTGGTGGGTTTGCCGTCTTCGCTCCAGGATTTCAGAGTGTACGTTCCCGTCGGAACATTCTTGATCGTGAAAGAGCCCTCATTGCCGGTCAGGGCGAAGTACGGTGTGGGAACAACTACAACGTAGGCCACCATGTCGGGGTGAAAATTGCACAGGATCTGTGCCGTGCCAAGGTCGTTGAATTGGAATGACTTTTTTTGGCTCGGCGACACGACAGTCAAATTACGCCGGAGCCTCTTGTCGCCGTTGATCGATGGCCAATAGACGTTGTGAGCGACCTGGTCGCTGTTCAGAAAATCCACGGTGGTTCCCCGCAAGATAATTATGGTGTGCGGTATGAACTTCAGGTTCCGCTGGTCAACCGGTACATGCTGCACGGGCGGATCGAATTTCTTGCCCGGAACGGCATCGATGTAGAGAACAATGTTTTCGGCTGACTTCAATCCCGCTGCCGATACCTTTCCCTGCACGTCCCCTGCTTGCGCAATACCCGCAACCAAGAGCACGCCGAAAAGAATAGCCCCTTGAGCCGCTCGCCTAATAGTGTTCATTCAAAGTATCTCCATCTAGAAAATTCTGTGGACTGTATTGGACTGCAACCTCTACTACACTGAGCCAGCTTTCTGCCCGTGCACCTTCCCAGTAAGAAAGCATGCGAGCACCATTTCGCTGAAGGATCCCTTTGCCTTCGCTCAGGGTGACAGCGTCAAGAGACTTGCGACTGAATCAGGCCCGCCGCCGCAAAGAAGTAAAAGCCGGAGCAGCCGTGCTGCTCCGGCCGGGTCCTTCTGGCCTATGGGTCAGGCCGTCAGGGCCTCCACGAAGTGCTGGCAAAGCGTGGTTTCCACGTTGTAGTGCTTGTAGCTGACCGGGGTGATCAGATAGGGCTTGACGATTCCTTCCACCTTGGAATACACCTCGCGCTCATAGCGCTCCGCATCCCGCTTCTCGGCCCAGAGAGTGATGGTGATCATTTTTTCGGTCTTGGTCTCCGGCACGAAGGGCAGGAACTCCAGAAATCCCGGTTGCTTTTTCAGGATCGGCAGCACCTCGTTGCGTACAACCTTCACGAACTCTTCTTTCTTTTCCAGCTTCGGAATAAATTCAACAATACGGGCAAACATGATGGATTCTCCTTTCCTTTTAAGGATTGGTGCGACCCGCAAGCTGGCCCACCTGGGAGTGGGTTGTTTACGAGTCAACATCATTAACGATGTCAGAATAGGTCTCGAGAAATCAGAAATCAGTGACTCCACGTACACCACGCTGTGATTCCAAACACACCATTCATTTGCCTTGAATCTTGTAAAAGTGCCAGTTATGGGTCGGTTCCTCCATTGCAGGAAAGTGGTTTTCACGTCCAGGTACGCTTTGACCGGTGCTGGCGGAGGTGACTCCAAGAAATTAAGATATGAAACAGCGTGAAACAAGAAGGGCAGGATTTTATGGCTCCGTCAGCCACAGCAAACATCGCACACCATCTCACTTCTAGCCAGCCTCTCAGTCCTGAACAGTTGCGCAAGATTGACGCCTACTGGCGCGCAGCCAATTATCTTTCGATCGGCCAGATCTATCTGTACGCGAATCCTCTTCTCCTCGAACCACTGAAAATCGAGCACATCAAGCCGCGATTACTCGGCCATTGGGGGACCACGCCCGGTCTGAACTTCATCTACGTCCATTTCAATCGCCTGATTAAAAACTACGACCTGAATGTCATCTACATTGCTGGCCCCGGCCACGGCGGGCCGGGAATGGTTGCGAATACGTATTTGGAGGGCACATATAGCGAGTTTTACCCGAACATCTCTCAAGACGAGGAGGGCATGAAGCGGCTATTCAAACAGTTCTCCTTTCCGGGAGGAATTCCGAGCCATACGGCGCCGGAAACTCCTGGCTCCATCCACGAAGGTGGAGAACTCGGCTATTCGATCATGCACGCTTGCGGCGCCGTGTTCGACAACCCAGACCTGCTCGCATGTTGCGTGGTGGGAGACGGCG
>WNFH01000972.1_pt1 | contig 19050 bp, 18 predicted proteins | sample 5400411 | NCBI WGS metagenome assembly WNFH01 (sample SAMN13153347, study PRJNA577476) | soil metagenome | isolation source: 200 cm saprolite under Douglas fir tree site 2 hole 3 | place: USA:California | collected 2015-04-18
ACCGGCGACGTATCGTACAGCCCGGATGGAATGCTCGGGAGGGCCACGTTAGGGATGGGCAGTAGATGGTCCGCCTCGATGCTGACGATTCCAAGCAACGACTCGACCAGGGTCAGTGTAGTGTTCAAGAGGTTGGAAGACGTTACGAGAAACGTTTGGCCAACCGTACCGTCCAAGCTGCCTTGCACCTGGCACCCGAGCAGCGAACAAAGATTCAAAACGGAGGAAAGGCCACCGGTGGAGACGACAATATACCGCTGCTGCGCCGCGGCCGGCTTGGAGGCGGCCAGCATGAGTACCATCATCGCTACGAGTATGGTGATCTTGCGTTTCATAGTTTCAGCCCTTCGAGGGGCTCTCCTAGAAGTAATTTCCTCAGTTTTTCAGCGCGGTGGATTGCCCCTCTAGTGTTGCCGGGCAGATCTTCCGGGCCAATAGTACGAGTGTGTCTTCCCGTCTAAACAAAATTCCCAGCGGGCTTGGTACTTCCGTACCAAAGTCTCTATCTGCGGCAACAGCATGAATTGATTGTCTTTCATGCTCTTTCCTCGGGGGAATGACCTAGTGCCTCCCGCAGGGAAATCACAATCGGCTTGCCTCCGGGGCGTGCGAAGGTCATTTGCAGGTCTCCGCTGTTATCAATCTCTCCGCTAAACTCTCCGAATTGATTCGCCGCCGTGTGCACCACTTGCCCGCGCATATTGGAAAGAAGTATGCGGGTATCTCGCGCCACGATCTCCGGATTGCTCAAGTCCAGGAGTTGGCCGATTACGACGATACGGCTACCACCAGGCTTGGCTTCCACCTGAATATCGATCTGAAATGGGTCCGCGCGGTAGAGCATTTGCCTTGTGCCAGTGGCTGCTGATCGAGATCCTTCCAAAATGGGCTGCAGAAAACTGTCGAAAAGAACTTTGATCCGGCTGCGCGTTCGATCTCTCTGGCCCGTCAACCCGGCGCCGGCAAACGCTGCCTTAGCAACTCTGACGGTGTTCTCCGGCGGCTGGTACTGCGCTTCCTTAGCCGCCGATTGCCGAACTCGCTGCCACAACGAAACAGTTTCCATGCAGCGTTTGCAGCCTTGCTTCAGATGTTTCTCCATCACCTGTTTCTCGTCGGCCGTTACGGCTTGGTTCACGAAGTCGATCCACTTCTCCGTGCTTAAATGTTCCATCTCTTCCCCCCATCTTCCTTTTTGCATCCCAAGCACTCCCCAGTGGATGGGACGATTCATCGGCATTCAGGGTATAAGGGAAGTCCGGAGGCAAATAAATATATCGGCTGATCTGCTAGTTAAACCCTGTAGAATCAGTGAGTTTACCAATCAAAACGAAGGGGGCCCAGAAATATGGGTGGGGGGACTGCTCTCGAAGCTCCAGCATCGCGTGCTGCAGCGCGCCTGCCATGTTTCCACTTCGAATGTATTCTCCATAGAAGTGTTGCATCAACAGCGCTGTGCTTTGATCGTGTACGTCCCACAAAGACAACAACAAGGTCGTGGCCCCAGCACAGAAAAGGCCCCGCTGAAGCCCAAGCAATTCGTCACCGGCGGCCACGAAGTTCATACCCGTGGCGCAACCGCTCAAGGTCACCAGTTTTGCGTTCAACTGCATCTGGTAGAGGTCATACAGATTCAGGTACCCATCCCCTAGCCGGATTCCGGAAAACATGGGGTTGTCCTGGCGGTAGGCGCCGTGTGTAGCAATATGAAGCAAGCCGCTTTGTGGACCCTTTTCGCGAAGCACAGAGGACGTTGCCTGCTCTCCAAGATGGAGCGATGACTGCGGCAGGAGCGCCGCCACGGATTGGGCTTCCTGCAGGATTTGCGGGGCTCGCTCGTCGGCAATTCCGAATACGAGAGAACTCGTTCTCACGCTCGCCGCTTTCTCCTGACACATGCAGAAAACCGACGCGCTGGGAGCGTAGGAAATCGTGACGGCGTCGCAGAGATACTCCTCCTCATTTCGCAGTGCGTGGAATGGCAAGAAATGGAGAGGACCGTGGGGCACGATAATAAGGTGCTTTCCCTGAAAGATTGGGCGTAGAGGCCCGATGAGTTCTGTGTAAAGGGATTCCAGGTGACTCTGAGCAGCTCGGAACAGCGGTTGTTCAAATCGCCGCACATATTCGCTTCCCATACGAAACTTCGAAAGTTGAAATCGGAGCAATTGCAGATAATGGGCAGCCCGAGAGAGCAAAGTCACCGGCAGAATCTGCATTTCTTTTCGAGTAATGACCGCGCCGACGATGCGGTCCCCTGCGGAAAAATATTCAACGAGAGTTGTGTCTTGCGGAAGACTGGCTTGCAGCTTTTCGAGAGAAAAATCTGCGGGGGCCCCGATGGTGGCGGTCTCCCGCTCGTGCGCCGGCAGTTCACGCAAAGCTCGCACTAGCTCTTTCTCATGCGATTGAGCCTTTGCCTGTAAACTCTCGAGTCTTTGGCCGGATTTTTCTTCGGGACGAAGCTGCTCGAGTTCGATGCGATGGTAGTACCAATTGAGTTCCTCGCGCAGATCTCTGATCCTGCGGACAAGATCGCTCTGACCCGCTTCGCCCAGCGGAAGACTTTGCCCGCTCTGAAATATCATTTCGATCATGCTGCGCGATTTAGCAGCTTCCATGCAGGCGAGGGTTTCTTCCTGGGAAGTATCTGCTCCATCCCCCGCAATATACAAATCCACAAGCGCTTCGTAGACCTGCATTCTGTTTTTGACAAAGGATATTTTCAGCTCTTCCGCTTGCAATCGGCTGCGCAAGGCTTCCAGCGCTTTCCTTGCTTCCAAGTAAGCTTGATGCGCCGCACCGCGGTTGTTGCGAGCCTGCGCAATCTGCCCTTCAAGCAGGCGCGCTTGGTAAGTCAGTACGGGCGTTTGCAGGCCATTCAGCCGGGCGAGGGCGTCATCCGTTTCCTTTTGCGCTTCTGCAGAGTCTCCCACTTGGAGGGCGATCCGCGCGAGCAGCAGGTGAGCGAGGACGGCTTTGCCGGAGAGCGCCGATTGATCGAAGAAAGAGGCGGCCGCAGCGCAGAGCCGCCGCGCTTCAAAGTAACGTCCTTCATGGAAGAGCAACAAGCCCTGGTATAAGTCGATGAGCCAGGGCCAAACGAGATTTTTTTCCTGTCTGAACATTTCTTGGGCTTTTGTGAAGCGCTCAAGAGCCTGTACCGTCTTCCCCTGCTGGCCATAAGCCATCGCTTCGTTCGCCAGTGTTTTCGCGGCCTCATAGCCCATCCCCAGCTTCTCAAATCGCAGGAATCCTTCATGCGCCATTTCTCGGGCTTCTTCGCTCAAGTTCAGTTCCAGATAAATATCCGAGAGATCCAGATGACACAATGCAAAATGGTATGCATCGCCAGTTGCTTCACACGCACGCCGCGCCGCGTAAAGCGCCTCGATGGCGCGGCTGTACTCCCCGCGCAGGTAATAGAGATACGCGATGTTGTAATCCGCTTGCGCCACGAGAAGAGGCATGTTGTTTTGCTTGCAGAAGGAACGAGCCCCTTGATAGGTCGCCAGGGCGCGCGGGAAATCGTTGAGGCTGATCAGGCAAACAGCCATGTTGCTGAGGACCACGGCAATTCCTTCGATGTCTTTGTAAGGCATCAGGCCTGTATAGGCGCGCTCGTAATGGGCGATCGATTCTTCAAACCGGTCTTGGCGGTGATAGATGTTGCCGACATTGATCTCCAACCGAGCCAAGCGCCAAGGATCGTGGAGGCGCTCAAATATCTCCCGGGCGCGCTCCGCCGCCTGAAACGCCTTGTCGTATTCACCAAGAAGGATCATCGGCTGGATAGAACTACTCAAAGTCCGCGCGGCTTCGTTCCAAATGCCTAGTAACTCGTAAAGCCGGATAGCCTGTTGATGGTGCTCGATTGCCGCCCGATTATCACCGGAGGAATAGAGAGCATTTGCCTTTGCACGCAAGCTAAGCGCGAGCGCTTCTTTGCGGCGAAGGCGTTTCGCGATGAGAAAGGCTGCCTCCGCCAAGTGGAGCGCTTCTTGCGTGCTCACTCGGACTTTCTGGACGACGACTTTCGCGATCTGCTCGACCACCTCCAGGCGGATCAATGCTTTACTGTGTTGCGCAAGGAAACTGCGGCGCGCGCGTTCGTTGGTGAGTTGGCTCAGCTCGGCAATAAGCGTATCGCTTGACTTATTCCTGAGGGTTGCAGGCATCAGCTAAAACCTAGTTCCTCGAGTTGGCGCCGTAGCCGCTCGATGCATTTCTGGCGTGTAAATCCGATGGAGCCCACAGCAAGGCCCAGTTCCGCGGCAACCTCCAGGTAAGGTCGGGGAGGTGTTTCAAAGAACAGCAGTTCCACCAGCCGGCGGCATTGCGGCGTCAGCGTCGTCATTGCTTCTCTCAGCATCTGCTCTTCTTGAGTCTGCTGGACAAGACTCTCCGCGATAGCAGGTGTTTCTGGCTCAAGTAAGCCCGGCTCTGCATCTCGGCTCACCACGCGTCGGTCTAGTCGCTTAGCTCGGTAACACTCATGATGAGCCACTTGCATCAGCCACTTGGGCAGCGCGCGGGGTTCTCGCAATTGCGGCAAGCGAGCGAGAAGTTCCAAGCACGTCGCCTGAAAAACATCTGCAGCCTCGTGCTGCGACAGTCCGTATTTCACCGGGATCGAGTAGATGAGCGCCTTGTATTTATCAATCAGCACGGACCAGGCTTCCTCATTGCCGGAAAGGCATTCTTTAATGAGCCGCGTGTCATTCCACCCGGCCGACCGCCTTTTCGGCTCCTTGGTCACCACCGGACTCATCGAGTGATATTCTCCGGTGCGCTCTTGAGATAGAGCTGCTCTACATTCCAGAGTACATACGGCTCCAGAACGGCAGGATGGAAATTCCCGACCGAGTTCTTGGCACCGGCGAGGATGTCCGGACTCGCGAGAAAAATCATCGGCTGATACTCGGCGAGAATCTCCTGCGCGCGGTCATAGAGTTTTTTCCGCTGCTCGAAAGTGCGTGCTGACATCTGCGCCTCGATCAAACGGTCGATCTCCGCTTCCCACGGTGTGGCAGGATGCGCTTGCGAGGGATTCCACAGATGGGTTCCGCCGCTCGATAACCAGACATTGATGTCGGAATTCGGGTCAGCGTCCAAGCTCACGATTCCCATTACGCAGGCATCATAATCTTTCGTCTGCATGACGCGGTCGAGGAGAGATCGAAACTCAAGCGGCACAACCTGGACTCGCATTCCGAGTTGCTTCAAGTCGTCCTGAATGAGCGCCGCCATCTTGGTGCGGTCGGCATTCGAGGAGCTTGTGAGGATGGAAAATTCCACGGCCTTCCCATCTGAATCCTGAAGCGTGGATTCGCCGTCCGGCGCGTTGCTCCAGGAAAACCCGGCTTCTTTTAGGAGTGTGCGGGCCCGATCGGGCGACCGTGGCGTATGAGCGAGTTTCTCATTCCCCCATCGCCGGTTGCCCGGCGCTACCAGCCCCCAGAGCGGGGCACCGCGCCCCTGGTAGACCAGCCGAATGATCGCTTCGCGATCCACCGCGGCCGAAACCGCCTGGCGGAACTTCACTTCGCGGAACCATTTTTGCTTTCGCTGCCTCTCGGGTGAGTTTTTCTCGCCGGGATCATTCAGATTGAAAAAGAGAAAGTTGTACTCGAGTCCCGGCCCAGCATCCACAACGGTGTAACCGTGCTGCTGCCTGGATAACACGGAAAAATTTTCCGCGCTCAACTGGCTGATCATATCGGTTTCGCCCGACTGGAACTTCAAGACCTGCGCGTCGGCGTTCGGTACGAATAAGAATACGAATTCATTTAGATATGGCAGGCGATTGCCCTTCGCATCTGTTTTCCAATAGTAAGGATTGCGCTCCAAGACCAGCCGCTGCCCTGCGACATACTCCTTCAGCCGAAACGGCCCCAGCCCCACCCATTGATTCGCCGCTGTCGCCAAGGTTCCAATTTGCCCAAGCTTTCCTTCCCTGTACGGTTTCTCGAGTAAATGTTTAGGCAAGATCGCCAACCCATCGAAGAGCCTTTCACCCACCCCGTAGGTCTTCGCCAACTGAAAAAGGACGGTATGCGCGTCTATCTTGCGCACAGTGATTGGTTTTCCGCCAACAACCAAGAGGTCTCGCTGCGGGGCGTGAACGTTTTCGTCGAGATACACGCGGAAGGTGAAAAGCACGTCATCCGCATCGAGCGGCTGCCCGTCCGAGAACTTGATTCCCTGCCGGAGTACGAGTGTGTATGCCAGGCCGTCGGGAGAGGTCTTCCAGGACTTGGCCAGCGCAGGTTCCGTCAGTTGCGTCACGCGGTTGATATGGACGAGGTCGGCCTGCATGACGCCTATGACCTCGCGGGATCGCGCGTCAGCGGCAATCAAGGGATTCAGGGTCTTTGGTTCACCGCGGAGCGAGACGACGAGGCGTCCTCCCGACCGGCCCACTTCTCCCGGGAGGACGAGCAATTCTTCTTTTACGCTTTTCTGCTGGGGAGGAGCCGCGGCACAGTGGCAGGGGAGCACGAAAAGGAAAAGGAGCAAACTCGGGAGAATCCGGTGCCAAAGGGACATTGCTCGTCTGTTTTTCACGTCAGCTTCCCAAGACTTCTCCTTTCCATCTTGTACGCCTCTCCCCGCCCCTGCAACGAACTCGCTAACCCCAGGTACCCTAGGAAGTACGGCACCATTGCCAGAGCCGGGAAGTACATCCACCAGTAAGATACCAGAACACTGTACTGCTGAAGATTCGAAAGAAGGTTTCCCCAACTGGGCACAGGCTCAGGCACGCCCAACCCCAGAAACGAAAGCGTCATCTCCGCCAAGACGAACTGCGGAATCAGAATCGCCGCTTGTGTCCAGAGCACGCTGGTGGTCTCCGGAAGGATGTGCCGGCGCAGGAGGTACAGATCGCTAGCGCCGAAGCCCCGCGCAGCGCGAACAGAGTCCCGCTCCTTGGCGCTTAGGACGATACCGCGAACCAACCTCGCTGGACGCGCCCAGCCTACTGTTCCAGTAACGGCGATAATGAGAAAAAAGGATTCCAGCGGGCTGACGGCCAAAGGCAGGAAAGCACGGAGAGCGAAAAGAAGATACAACCACGGCAACGCCAGAAAGAGCTCGGCAGCGCGCATGAGCGCCTCATCTCTCCAGCCGCCGTAGTAGCCCGCCACCGCACCAATGCACAAGCCGATGAGTAGAGTGAGGCCCGCACCCAGAAGGCCAGCGAGCAGAGACACCTGGCCGCCAAAGAGGAGCCTCGAAAATTGGTCACGGCCATAGCCGTCGCTGCCGAGAAGATAAATTCGATTGTTTTCGGCGCCAAACAGGTGCAAACGGCACGGCAGCACTCCTAATAGGCGATAGCGGGCTCCATTCACAAAGAATTTCAGAGGACTGGTCCGCGCAGTGTCTTCCTCATATTGATCGAACGTGCCTTCACGCAACTTGGACGGATAAACAAAGGGCCGCAGGTGGAAGTGTCCTTGTGCGTCCACGAGATGAAGCCGCATCGGCGGCAGGTATGGATTCCTGCGGTCCTGCTCCACTGGATCGTAGGGCGAGAAAAAACCGGGGCAGGCAATGATCACATGAAGCACACCGAGGACCAGGAGCCATTTTGTGAGAATGCGCCGGTCTTTCATCGGGCGTTACTCTCCACGCGGATTCGTGGATCGGCCCAGTACAGAAGCATGTCGGCAAGAAGATTTCCACCGACCAGAAAGAACGCCGAAAGCAGAACTCCGCCGATCACTAGGTACAGATCGCGGGCCAGGATAGCCTCCAGTAGCAGTGGCCCCAGCCCCGGCCAGCTCATCACGACTTCAATAAGAAGTGCTCCGCTCAGCAATCCGCCGATACTGAATCCAAAGAGAGAAATAAGCGGATTTGCCGCCGCTGGCAACGCGTATCGATACAACAGTGTGCGCCTGGGGACACCGTGACCTCGTGCAGCCAAAAGGAACGGGGCTTCGAGGACGTCCGCCACCGCTGCACGCACGTGACGAACGAGCATCGGCAAAACCGAGAGTACGAGTGCTACGACCGGCAGCGTCATGTGCAGCGCCACATCGCGAATCTTGTGGATGGGCGGGAAACGTTCATAATCGACAGAGGCCATGCCTCCCGCCGGAAACCAACCGGTCTTCACAGCAAACACCAACAGACCGAGTACAAGCGTCAGATCGGGAATGACCAAAAGCGCGGCGGTTCCCCACGAAACCAATCGGTCCCGCAATCCCCCGAGGCCATCCGCGCTCCACACCCCCAAGGGAAGCGCGATGCCCCACGCAACCAGCGCCGCTGTAATTGCCAGGAGCAGTGTATTCCGCGCGCGCGCGACCAGAAGAGGCGCAACAGGACTGTTGTAGGCAAATGAAAATCCCATCTCTCCGTGAATTACGGAATTCAACCAGGATGCATAGCGGAAAGGCATCGGCCGGTCGAGTTGATACTGCGCACGCAGCGCCTCTACTGTCTCTGGCGCAATTTGCGGGTTCAGACGCATCTCCTCAAAGTAATTTCCCGGCGCCAACGTGGCGAAGAGGAAGGCGAGAATGGATATGCCGACTAGTAGAAAGAGGGCGTGCGTTAGTCGACGCAGCAGGTAGCGCATCATCGCTCCAATGGGGGTAGCGTCGTGTGTATGAGTCTAGGCAGGGACGCGAGCAGTTGCCGTGTAATTTCACACTGAGGTTGCTTCAAGACTTCTTCCGCCGGGCCCTGCTCCACGATCCGGCCGCGATTCATCACTGCTATATCATCGGAAAGGTGTGCTGCCATCGTCAGATCATGCGTAATGAACAGGTAGGTCATCCCTAAAGAGCTCTGAAGTTCTATTAGGAGATTTGCGATTTGAGCCTGTACGGAACAATCGAGAGCTGAAAGCGCCTCGTCCAGAATTAGTAGCTTTGGCTCGAGGACCAGTGCCCGGGCGATGGCCAGCCTCTGGCGCTGACCACCGCTTAACTCGGATGGAGGCCGCTCAACAATGTCTTGCGAAAGACCAACGCGTTCCAGCAAGGAATAAGCGCGCTGCTTCCTTTCTCCACGGTTGAATTTGCTCTGCAAGACGAACGGCTCCATGAGTATCTCGAGTGCGTTCCATTTTGGATTCAGGGAATTTGCAGGATCCTGAAAAATAAGCTGAACCCGGGGGCGCACTTCTCGCCGCTCATTTTCAGCACACTTGACGATGTCTCTTCCTTCAAACCAGATACTTCCCGCTGTCGGATAGTCCAGGCAAGCGATACACATTGCCAGCGTGCTCTTACCGGATCCGGATTCCCCGACGACGGCCAGCGTGGTGCCTGGGAGAATTGTCAGGGACACGCCATCTAGGGCAAGCAGTTCTTCCCGCCTGCCGGCGAGACCTCGCTTCACGTAACGCTTCTCGAGATTTTCAGCCTTCAACAGTGGCTGCATTCCCAGTTCGCTGGTGGACGATTCACCTTTCATATTTGAAACAAAAAACCGTGTGATTTTCACTTACGTTCGTCCGCGCCGGCTCACGCTCTTTGCAAATGCCCATTCTTTCCGTGCATCTTGGCTCGAAGCAGCACCCTTCTCGCGGCAATGACGAGGGCGACGAATCACCATCAATTGCCGGAAGTGTTGTCTTAGATCCGTTTACACTCTCTTCTAAACTCGCCGGGATGGACTGCAAGAGAGCCTTTGTGTATGGATGCCGGGGCGAGGCAAGTACCGTTGACGCTGGACCCAATTCGACGACATGCCCGCCGTACAGGACCAACACGCGATCAGCGAACCCCGCCAGCAGAGCCGGATTGTGCGTGATGAAGATCATCGCGAGATCCAGTTTTTTCCTGAGCGTCCGGAATATGCTGAGGATTTCCAACTGTGTTGCGGAGTCGAGCGAGGCCGTCGGCTCATCGGCAATCACAACGGAAGGGCCGCACGAGATCGCTTGGGCAATCAGGACCCGTTGCCGTTGTCCTCCGCTAAGCTGGTGGGGGTAGGACCGCAAAATGCGGTCCGTCTCTTCAGGAAAAACCTCGGCGAAAACTTGACGCGTCCTTTTGTTTAGTGCGCTTTTTCCCGGGGAAGTGTGCGCGGCCAGCACCTGACGAACCTGTTCACCGGCGCGCATCGTTGGATGGAGCGCCAGAGACGGCTCTTGAAAAATCAGCGATATACGCCCGCCGCGGATTTGACGCAATTCCTCAGGCATTGACTGAAGAAGATCTTTTCCCGCAAAAAGGACAACACCTTTTGTGATCTCGCCATTTGTGGGAAGGAGCCGCACGCTCGCGGCCGCGAGCGTGCTTTTGCCTGATCCAGATTCCCCGAGCACGCCCAGTATTTCACCCGGCATGAGCCCAAAACTGACCCCCGCTAACGCTGGACTCAGAATGCCATCGCGCGCGCGATACGAAACGTGGAGATCTTGGATTTCAAGAACAGACGCCATATTGCGGCCCCTGTCGGCCCACCTCCGCCTCAATTCATGTTGCGGCAGGATTCTCAAGCGGACAAGAGGAACGTCATCCCTCGCGCGCCAAAGGTAATTCTCCTGGATCGGCGGAAGGTGCGGTCAGTGTACAGGTTTGCAGAGCTGGAGTGCGGAGATTCGTCGGAATGGAATGAGAAAGTACATCCTTGATGGCAGAACTAGACCGAAATGCCGAATTGCAGGAAGTCGCGAAGAGAAATCCTCGCATTCCTGCCCATGTGTCGAACTCTCCCTACCCAACGACAAGGGATATCTCTGGTTGACTCGCCCTTTGCCTCCGTAGGCTAGCGACTGCCTCTCCGCGTCGCTGGCCGACCTGCCGACCCGGCATCTGATCGCGGAGTCATTGAGATAACGAAGTATTCGCGCTCCTTGCCGTCGGCTTCGGGAACTCGAAGCAGCAGTTTGTCTTTGTGAATCCGGAATTGCGCCGTTTCGCCAACCGGTAAAAGAACGGGATGTTTGTCGTCCTTCGGCCTGACCCGGTACGTGATCCGCTCTGTCTGCAACACGTATTCCTGACACAAGACTTCCTTGGTGTTCTTGTGCTGGCCCTCCGTGCCGAAGATCTCGCCAGCAAGTGTCTTGCCGTCTTTCTCGGCGTAACCGCAGGGAGAAGATTCCATCTTGATCAGCACGCCTTTTTCATATGCCGGTGCCTCTTTGGCTTGAACTACCAGCGTCGTCCCGAAAACCAGAGCTGCAACCATACCTACTTTCATGGTCCTCCTCCTGTCGATCTCTGTCGGCGCTGCGGGCGGCAAAATGAATTCGCCCTAGGCCTGGACGAAATACCAGGGCCAAAATCCCCTGCCCTCTGTCTGCGCATATCTCTGCTCATGTTATAAGGGGTACCCACAAGCGGAAAAATATAGGCTTTGGAGATCTAGTCTTAATGAAACACGTCCCCCCTCCAGTCTTGTTGGATGAACACATTTTGGCAAGCGAAGGGGTATTGGCGCTTCTCGCTAGCTGTGGTCTCAGGAAAGTGCCTCAACGCGCGAACGGGGTCGTTTGCGCTTCCATTCGTAGTCTTTGCGCAGCTTGGCCTGATGCTTTTTCACCTGCGCTTCCAATTCGCCGAAGGCTTTCTTGCAGCTTGTTCTGACGCTGTCCCCCGTCCCGGTGGCGTGCAACGTGCCTGCCGGCAGCGATAGATTCAGCGTGCAGGTATTCTCTTCCGTGCGGGGATTTTTCGAAAAAGCACCGTGCAACTGCACCAGATCAGGAGAGTAGCTCTGCAGCAATTTGCCCAATTTACCGACACGCCGCTCGACTTCAACCTCCACCGGTTTGTGCGACTCGACGTGCTTGTAGCTGATGGACAGTTTCATGGGTGCACCTGTAAGGAGTTCTGAGCAAGGGGAGCGGAACGCGGATCCGCCATTCGCAGCACATCGCCGAAAGCATAGCAGTCGGAATCGCTCCGGGCAACGTCTTCCGTGATTCGGGGGCGCGCGTTGACACTTCTGCTCGCTTCCCTCTACTCTGCTCCCGGCGCGTGTCTCGCGCTTCACTCCATGCCGCAACGCAAACGACAGACTCCATCGCAATCAGGAGTACCACCATCTTCGCCTGCTGCTGGGCCATCTCGCATGCTTCGTATTGGCCCGGCGGGCTGGTCTTATCCGGACTGGGCCGGCTACGTCTATCCCAAGCGTCGTCCCAAGGGATTCCACGAGGCCACCTATCTCGCGGAATTCTTCGACACCATCGAAATCAATACTTCTTTTTATCAGCCGCTGCGCCCCGAACACGCAAAGAACTGGATTGACCGCGTCGCCGCCAATCCAAGCTTTGTTTTCACGGCAAAACTCTGGCAAAGATTCACCCACGACATCGTCATTGCAACACCGGACGCCGCCGCCGCAGATGAACGTGCCGTCCGTGGTGGCTTTGACATCCTCCACGCGGCAAATAGACTTGGCGCCGTGCTCCTCCAGTTCCCTTTTTCCTTCCATCGAACCAAGGAGACCGTTGCCTACCTCACCGCCGTACTAAAACGCTTCTCCGATTATCCACTCGTCGTCGAAGTTCGCCATGCGACCTGGAATTCTCCTGAGACCTTGGCCCTCCTCCGTGAACACAACGCCGGCATCTGCAACATTGATCAGCCACTCATCGGCCGCTCTCTTCCACCCTCTGCCCAGGCGACGTCGCCCATCGGCTACATCCGCCTTCACGGCCGCCGCTACGACACCTGGTTTTCCGACGACGCCGCGATCCCTGTTCACGAGCGCTACAACTATCTCTATTCTCCTGAAGAACTCGCTCCCTGGGTCACCCGCGTGCGTAAAATCACCGAACACGCACACGACACCTTTGTCGTCACCAACAATCACTTTCAGGGCAAAGCCGTGGTCAACGCCCTGCAACTTGTCAGCATTTTGAAGGGCGCAAAAGTCAAAGTTCCCGAGCCTCTCCGCCAGCACTACCCGCAACTTGAGGCTATCGCGGATTCACCGCGCGCGGAGCCCACCCTCTTCCCTCTCGGTCACTTGCCTGCCCGGAAAGAATAATAGCCAGTGCATGGCGATCAGCTATTGCAGTAATGAAGATCACACAGGGCTGTGCGAAATAACACATCTGCGACAATCGATCTTCTTGTCCGATGAATTACGTGCGGGGCAAAACCTAACGGAAGCACTTTGTTTTGATGCACTTAGAACAATCTTGGCTCTTATGGCTGCACTCAGTGGAACGGCCATTAACTTGCCGCTCTGCTCAAGGCACGGCAACAACAGGGGAAAGAGGAGCGTATGCCGCTTTCGACGATGATCGCACGAACCTCGCTGCCACACATCCATGCCTCACCCGACCCCCTCAAGAAGCCAAACACTCCGTACGGCTTGCCCATTATCGAGGACTGCGTCAGTTGCGTGGTGCGCGATAGCGGATTTTTCTGCGGGATTTCCCAGTCCTCTCTAACAGCTCTAGACGAGATCAAATATACAACCTCGTACCCCAAGGGGGCACTGCTCTTCGTGGAAGGACAGACTCCTCGGGGTGTGTATATCCTTTGCGAAGGACAAGCAAAACTGCTGACAACCAGCCGGGACGGCCGCACTCTCATGCTGAAGATTGCCCAGCCAGGCGACGTTTTTGGGCTCAATTCGGTAATGACCGGCAAGCCTTACGAGCTCACGGTCGAAATACTGCAGCCCTCCCAGCTGGCTTTTATCGGCCGCGAGGACTTTTTGAGATTCCTCGAAAAGAACGCCGACGCACGCTTGCAGACTGTGCTGCATCTCAGCCGAGATTGCCACTCTGCGTATGATGTGATCCGCTCGATTGGACTGTGCCACTCTGTTCCGGAAAGGCTGGCACGCCTCTTACTCGACCAGTCGGCAGGTGGGCGTTTAAGCGAAGGAGTTGTTCGTGCGAAACTGACGCTAACCCACGAAGAGATGGCACAGCTGATCGGCTCTTCGAGAGAGTCCGTCACTCGAACTCTAACCGAGTTCAAGAAACGAGGTACCGCAGAATTGCATGGCTCCACGCTGCTCATCAGGGACAAAGCGGCTCTCGAAAGCTTGGCTGCCCAGTAATTCGATCGATTCCAGAATTCTCCGGGGACAACTTAAGTGGTGTTTGCGCGCGTGGATTCTTTTCTTAGTTTCTTCGAAATCTCGCGTCGAACAAAGGAACATGCACACCCGCCAGAGCGAGGGCGAACCGAAGGAAAACCTGTAAGCAGAGGCAGCTCAGTTGAAGTAGGATGCGTTCTTCTCAACGAACGCCTGCTGGGCTTCTGGAAAATAGTCCAGCACGCCGATGGAATTTGTCGGGCAGACCGGCACGCAGGCGCCGCAATCTATGCACTCGTCCGGATTCACGTACAGTTGAGGGACGGTCTCAAAGCTCGCTTCTTCCTTCGTGGGGTGGATGCAGTTCATCGGGCAGGCTTCGATGCAATGCTCGTCCTTTGTGCAAGTGTCGACGATGATGTAGGCCATTCTATGCGATACCTCTCAATATTGGTCTAGCAATCGCTTTGCCAAGCGGGTTCACCCGCAACGTGTTGATTTTTCAACAGTCAAGCCCCGAGACACAGGGAAAGATCGCAAATCGGACTCATTTAGGGTGCGTGATATTTCGCAGTACCGGGTGCCGTCCCTAATGTATGCATTGTCACTGACTGCCGCTCCATCGCGCCCTCAAATGAATCCGTGCGACATTGCGAATTTGCAAAGCTCGGAAAAGCTGTCTACCTCATCCACACCCATCCGCGGGCTTGCGCCGCTGGACCGTTGAGGCGTACCTTGCCCTTCTGCGCCTCTCATTGCGGATGGAATTCGGATCGATCAACCACTGCTCTTTGCCGAGGCTTCCAATTGGCTTGCTGTTGATTCCGGAGAGGCGTCCGATGCTGAGCAGCCGGCAGACCTCCGAACTGGTCGAGTCCAGCATGCCGGCAGTAACCACCCGCGCCGAGAGCCAGTGGTCGGGTCGTGCGCGGCTCACATCTTGGAGAAATCCGTACATCCATACGAGCGTCTAAGAATATCCGGATACGGGCACAACGCGAGTAATTGCGGAAGAATCGAGCTTGGCGCACGAAGCGTAGCCGCTTAGCCCCAGCGTCACGTCCAAATCGGCAAGAAGATTGAGCACCGTGTCACGCACGCCCAGCTCTCCACCAACACTCAGGCCCCACAGGTACAGCCGCCCAATCAGTACAGCCCTCGCGCCCAGCGCCAGCGCTTTCACCACGTCGGCACCGCGCCGGATGCCGCTGTCGAAAAGCACCGGCACCCGGCCCTTTACTTCGTCCACCACGCCTGGCAGAGCGTCGAGCGCAGCGACTGCGCCGTCCACCTGTCGCCCACCATGATTGGATACGATGATGCCATCAACTCCACTCTCCAGCGCCCGTGCCGCATCACCGCGATGCAATATACCTTTCAGAACAATCGGCAACCGCGTGTGCTTGCGCAAGAAGCCCAGGTCACCCCATGTGAGCGACCTGTTGGAGAACAACGTCAGCCAAAGCTGAATCGCTGCTGCGGGATTTTGCTCCGGCAGCTGAACCAGTTGTCCCCGGAAAGCTGGATCGCTCAGATAATTGGCCAAGCCCTCTCCAAGAAGGAAGGGCAAATATCCGTGGTGCAGATCCCGTTCTCGCCACCCCAGCATGGACGTATCAAGGGTCACGACGATTGCCTCGTAGCCCGCGCGCTCCGCCCGCTGCAACATGCTGGCCGTTAAGTCCTGGTCCTTGCCCCAGTAAAGCTGAAACCATCGCGGGCTATCCCCCATGGCCTCGGCCACGATCTCCAGAGATTTGCTGGCTACCGTGCTAAGAACGAACGGAATCCCAAGCGCCGCGGCCGCTCGCCCCGTCGCGAGTTCTCCTTCGGGATGAATAATGCCCTGGACACCAACGGGACCCAGCATGACCGGCGCGGGCCATCGCGTTCCCAGAACCTCGACGCTCATGTCACACTCGGAAACATCCCGCAGCATTCGCGGCACGATCCGCCAGCGGTAGAACGCTTCCAGGTTGGCGCGCATTGTCAACTCACCGCGCGCGCCTCCCGCCAAGTAGTCGTACGCGCGAGGGTCCAGTATTTCCTTTGCTTTCTGCTCCAGCAGCGAAAGCGGTATCGGTGTGGAAAGTTTTTCGCCCTTCAATCCGAGCTGATAAATCTGCTGCTCGCGCTCCAGCCCGAAGTGTTTTGCATGGGAAGGTTTGTTGTTTTCCATAATGCGGCGCAGATTATACACCTCGCTGCCTGGTTCGCCCTTTCTCTGCAGGCTCCCCGTCTACAGACTGGGTCAGCTCCGGATACCGGCCCTCCAGCGGCCGAGCATTTGTTGTAGAAACGCGGATTCTTGTAGTGCCACCGCGGACCAGGGGAAAGTGAGATGGAAGCGCTACCTACTTCTTGAACAAATCTTCAAAAGCCTGGCGGGCGTCATTCGGGCGCGCAGGCGCCACGGGTACCGTGCCTGTGGCAGCCGGCTGCGCGTAGGTGGTTGGGGCTGTATCTTTTTCCACGGTCATGCGAAATTCATAAAATTTACAGCTGTTCTTCGCGTCTTTCGGGGAGAGGCGTTCCGGGATCGGCTGCGTACATTCAAACTGCGCTCCGGAATCAAAAAACCGGCACTGCTTGCAACAGTGCAACTCAAACTGGCACTTGGGACATGTTCCGTTGGGATCGAATCCCGGCGCAAGCACGGCGCCGCAATTGGCACAACGCGCTCGGGTCACCGTTCCTACCATGCGCGGGGTCCGCGGTCCGAATTGATCGGCTCCGCGAGGCCCGCCCGAAGGTGGCCGCTTGTCGTGTGATTTTTCTTTCTTTTCTTGTTTCTCCGCGTCGCGATACCCGCGGTGACCATACTTTCGATCCACAAACGCCTCCGTCCGCCAGTCTCGACGGACTGCAACAGCTACAACCTAAACTTTTGCGCTATCGCGCTGGCCAACTTGGCTTGTATCCAATCGGATTGCTACACTCGGCCGGACCGCGCATTGATTCCCTTGTTTTAGAGTGCAGAGTTGCGTACGTCCGAGAGCAGGAGATGGGACCTCTATGTTTGTAGTCCTCTGGGAGTTCGAAGTCAAGCCGGGTTGTGAAGAACGGTTCGAGAAGCTCTACGGCCCTTCCGGTGAATGGGCCACGCTCTTCAGCACCGACTCCCGCTATCAGCAGACGCGCCTCCTCCGGGATACCACTCATTCCGCTCGTTACATCACACTCGACTTCTGGCAATCGCGCGAGTCCCGTGAAGATTTCCTGCAAAAGCATGCCGCCGAATACCAGGTTCTCGATTCCCTTGGGGAAGTCCTGACCAACAACGAGCGCCAGATTCTCTCCTGCGAATGGGTCGCTCCGTGAACACAGACCCAAAATCAGCGATCAACGCTCTCCGCGATCCGCTGCGGCCACAGACTTTCCCATCCACATAGCGACGAATCCATCTGCCTCAAGATCAGGCAGCACAAATTTCTGCGGTGTCCCGGCGGCACGCAGAACTGCTTCCGCGGCCAGGTAGCCGCTGCGCACTGCGCCTTCCATCGTCGCGGGCCAGCCGGTGTCCGTCCAATCGCCCGCCAAAAACAGCCCGCGCACGGACGTCTTTTGATTCGGCCGCCAGCGATCCACTCCCGGCTCCGGCGAAAAGGTCGCCGCTGTTTCTTTGATCACCGTGGCCTTTACCAACTGGGCCTCGCGCGCCGCGGGAAGTGCCTGCCGCAGTTCCTGCAAACAGAGATCGATGATTTCTTGCCGCGATTTCTGCAGCAAATCGTAGGAAGCGCTGATGACCAGTTGCAGGTATTGTCCCTCACTTTCTTTAATCGCGCTGCCGTTGGAAGCGCTGTACAGCATCGTCTTGTTGAAGATCCACTGCGTCGTTGTGTCCAACAGTGTCACGAACGGTTCTTTCATCACTTGGCGGTCGAACCAGAAATGTACGCCCGTAATCGGCGCCACCTTGATTTTATCCAGATTTCCCAACGCTGGAACGTTCTGCTTCATGCTCTCCGGAAGCAGTTCCGCCAACCCCGTATGCGGCACGGCAAACACGTATGCATCTGCGGTCTCTTCCCTCCCTCCGTCGAACCGCAAGCCCGCGATTTCGCCATTTTCGATTTTCAATCCTCGCACGGGCGACCGCAGCATCACTTCCCCGCCGCAACGCTCGATTCCCGCTTTGCATCCGTCGTATAGCTTTGCGAGCGGCACCGCCGGCACTCCCATGCGGTATCCGGTCCGGTTCGAAAGGAACGCCTTCCAGAGAACGGCGACGCCGAATCGCGCATCCGCGCGATCCAGTTCCTCATCCAACGCGCTTACTAGGACGACGCGCCAGAACCGCTCAATGGCGCCGTGCGTCTGTCCGCGCCGGCGCAACCACTCAAGCATGGAAATCCCGCCGTTCTCCTCGAGGTCTGCCGGTTTGCCTTTAGATCGTAGAATATCCACCATCGCCTGCGCGATGGAGACTTTGTCGCGCAAGGTCAATGGCGCAAACGTTGCGAACGAGCCCGTCAGATGAAACGGCGCTGGAAGAATCCCGGCCTGCATTTCGCCGCGCCGCCCCTGCGGATCAAGGAAGACCAGCCGGTCAAAATACTGGATCTTGTCTCCGGAACCGACGCGCGCGTAAAAATCTTCCAGATTAGTGCAGCACCCGAGGGTCACGTGCTGACAATTGTCCACGTGCTCGCCGTCGGGCAAAACGTAGGACGTTGCCCGTCCACCAAGGAAAGGACGCTGTTCAAACAGACGTACGCGCCAGCCCGCTTCAGCCAGCGCGACGCCGGCTGCCAGCCCCGCCAGCCCGCCACCGATCACGATCACGTTTTTCAAGAATATTCTCTTCCGTGTGGCGCCCGAAGCGCGCCTTCGCAACGAGCATCATCTTCTCCGCTTTGGATAGGCGCACTCTCTCGCCGAAAACCGCAAAATCCAGCAACTCGATCCGTCTCAGGAGCGCGCTGTAGGTATGTACGAGGAGCCATAGTGCTCCGCGGCTCTCCTCGTCGATCATTCTCAACAACGACGAACCTTCCTCGTACAACTCCCAGGCCCGAACAGATTCGAATCGCAACAGTTCGTGCACGCCCAATGTTGCTTCTGCGCGGCCAA
>WNFH01000973.1_pt1 | contig 19038 bp, 18 predicted proteins | sample 5400411 | NCBI WGS metagenome assembly WNFH01 (sample SAMN13153347, study PRJNA577476) | soil metagenome | isolation source: 200 cm saprolite under Douglas fir tree site 2 hole 3 | place: USA:California | collected 2015-04-18
GTCGAGGGCGACGACGACGTGCAGGGCGAGGGATTCACCGTCCCGCGCGGAGGCATCGTGGGCGTGCACCAGGTCGCGCGGGCGTTCCACGACGGCAAGGAAGTCGCGCACCTGGAGCTGACCATCGCGCTCGGCGCGCCCGATCCGCGCGACGAGATCGAGCTGATCGCCGACCCGGGGCTCAAGTGCGTCATCCCCGGCGGAGTGCCGGGGGACAGGGCGACCGCGTGGTCCGTCGCGCACGCGGCGCCGCTGGTGGCGGGCGCCGAGCCCGGGCTCATCACCGTCTTGGACCTGCCCGCGGGCAGGTGAGGAGCTACCGTCGTGGACCGCAATGCCATCGGTCGCGAGTCGAAGGCGGCCATCAACGAGGTGGAGAAGGGGGCGATCCGCCGCTTCGCCGAGGCCCTCGGCGAGACGAACCCCATCTACTTCGAGGAAGCCGCCGCCCGCGCCGCCGGGTACCGCAGCGTGGTCGCTCCTCCGACGTTCCCCACCACGCTCCGCGCGGGCAGCGATCTGCGCGAGGGGCTGCTCCTCTCGCCCGGCAAGCACCTCCTGCAAGCCGAGCAGAGCTTCGAGTACGCGCGCCCCATCGTGGCGGGCGACAAGCTGACCGTCCGCAGCAAGGTGGTCGAGGTGTCGCAGCGCAACACCCCCAGCGGCCTCACCGACGTGGTGGTCATCGAGGACGAGGGGAAGGACGAGACGGGCGCGGTCGTCTACCGGTCGCGCCAGCTCTGGGTGGTGCGCACCGCGCCCAAGCATGCGCCGGGAGATCTCCATGAGTAGCCGAAGCGCCGCGAAGAGGATGCGGCCGCCGCCCAAGGCCGCCGCCAAGGTGGCCAAGGCGCCGGCGAAGCCGAAGGCGCGCAAGCTGGCCAAGGTGACCAAGTTCCCCAAGGTGGGGAAGCACGCGGACAAGAAGCCCGCGCGGAAGCCGCCGCCCGCCCGATCCGCGGCCAAGGCCCCGCCGCCCAGGCCGGTGGTGAAGAAGCCGCTGCCGCCGCTGCCCGCGCTGACCCCGCCCAAGCAGGTGCAGCCGCCCAAGCAGAGCCTGGCGCGCTCGTTCTACTGGAGCGAGCTGCGCGTGGGCGACGATCTGCCGCCCTTGAGCAAGCCGGCCATCGATCGCGTGCAGATCGCCCGCTACGCGGCGGCCTCCAACGACTTCAACCGGCTGCACCTGGACGAGCCGTTCGCGCACGCGCTCGGGTTCCCCGGGCTGTTCGCCCCGGGGATGCTGGCGATGGGCTTCGTCGGGCAACTGCTCACCGCCTGGCTGCGGCGCGGGCACGTCCGGCGGCTGGCGGCGCGGTTCGTGAAGATCGTCTGGCCGGGCGACGAGCTGACCTGCCGGGGCCGCATCGCGGAGCTGCGCAAGGAGAACGGCGCCTGCTACGCGGACGTCGAGCTGTGGGCGGAGAACCAGAAGGGGGAGCTGGTCCTGCGCGGCCAGGCCACCTGCGAGCTGTACGAATCGCCGGCGGCCGGCGGAGGAGGGGACGCGGGAGGGCTCTTGTTCGCGCTGCAAGCTGGCGGCGCGTCCGGGTCCGCCGGCGGGCAGCGCGCGGCCGCCCAGCAATCGCAGAAGGGCGGAAAGCCGCCGCCGCGCAAGCGGTGAGGCGGGGCGGGATCGTGGCCGCGGTGGCGCTGTGCGCCGCGGCGTGTGCGTCGGGGAGGAAGGGCGCGGGGGCGGCTGGAAGGCCGACGGCGACTACGACAACGACAGCGACACCGACCGCGACAGCAACAGCGACTACGACAGCGACTACGACAGCGACGGCGACTGCGACACCGACTGCGACAGCGGGTCCTGTGGGGAAGCCTTCGGCGTCGCAGCGCGAATTGCTCGCACGGGCCTCCGCTGCGTGGGCGCGCCGTGACGAACCGGGATCGATCGACGATGCGATTCGATTCTGGGAAGAGGCGGCGATGCAGCCGCCGGCGCCGGTGGAGGCGCTGACGGCGGCGGCGCGAGCGCGCCGGTTGCGCATCGATCGATCCGGGATGTCGTCCGACGCGCTGCACGAGACCGCCCGCGATGCGAGCGCGTGCGCCGACGACGCGCGCAGGGCGTGGGCGGCGCTGGAGCCCGATGCGGCGGCGGCCGTGGCCGCTGGGCAGCCGCTGGCGCAGGTGCTGGCGCGCATCGGTCCGCAAGCCGCCGAGCCGCTCTACCTGGAGGCGGCGTGCACCGCGGCCTGGGCCCGCGCGCAGGGGTTCACGCCGCTGATCGAGAGGCGCGGCGAGCTGAAGCAGATGCTGACGCGCGTGGCGCAGCTCGCGCCTGATCTCGACGAGGCGGGCGCCGAGCGCGAGCTGGGCAAGCTGTACGCGGCGCTGCCGGCGTATGCCGGCGGCGATCTCCGCGAGGCGCGCTCCCACTTCGAGGCGGCCCTGGCGCGCGTGCCGTCGTCGGCGCGCACCCGGATCGTGTTCGCGCGGACCGTCGGGGTGAAGGCGCAGGACCGCGCGCTGTTCGAGGCGCAGCTGCAAGCCGCGTCGGAAGCGGGCGAGGCGGCGCTCGCATCCGAGGCGCGGGAACTGCTGGCGCGGGAGGACGAGCTGTTCGGCCCGGCGGAAGCGGCGCAGCCGATCCCCGGCGGGCCGACGCGCTGAAGGGAGAGGGTGGACATCCCCTCACCTCGGACCACAGGAGCGCGCCCGAGGGTGTCCGTCCATTGGCCTAAGTGTTGATGCTGGTTTATTCCAATAGTCCAATGGCGGAGTCCCGCGACGCCCTGCTCGACGTCTGGAAGGTCTACGACGCCCACCAGGACCGGGTGCACCAGGAGGTGCTCGCCGCGGCGCTTTCCCATCCGGAGTTCGGCCGGGTGGCGCAGCGCGCGCCGGTGGCCCAGCTCGCTCACAGGATCTCGAGCTTCCGCGAGCTGCTCGGCCGTGGCGTCCTGGAGGGCGACTTCGGACCGTGGTTGCGGCACGTGCGCGAGCAGGGCTCGGCGTGCGCCAGGCTGGGCGTGACCCTGGCCGCCTGGCGCGATCTGGCCCGCGTCCCGCAGCGCGCGCTGGCGCCTGATCTGGTGCGCGCGTACGGCGCGAGCCCGGAGCAGCTCGCGCGCGCCATGCTGGCGATGGGCGAGCTGATCGAATCGGCGCTCACCGCCGTGGGCGAGGAGCATGCCGCGACCATCGAGCGGGAACAGTCGCGGCTGTTCGTCGAGGCGGTGAAGGACTACGCCATCTTCATGCTCGATCCGCGGGGGCGCGTCACCACCTGGAACGCCGGCGCGCGGGCGCTCAAGGGGTACGAGGCGCACGAGATCGTCGGCACGCATCTCTCCGTGTTCTATCCCGCCGAGGTGCGCGCGACGGGCAAGCCGCAGCAGGTGCTCGACGCCGCCGCGGCGCAGGGCCGCGTGGAGGACGAGGGCTGGCGCATCCGCAAGGACGGGTCGCGGTTCTGGGCGAACGCGGTGATCACCGCGTTGCGCGACGGCGGCGGGCAACTGGTCGGCTTCGCCAAGGTGACGCGCGATCTCACCGAGCGCAACGTGGCGGAGGAAGCCCTCCGCAGGAACGAGGAGAGCCTCGCCACCACCCTGCGGAGCATCGGCGACGGCGTGATCTGCACGGACGTGGCCGGAAACGTCGTGCGGATGAATCCGGTCGCCGAGCAGCTGACCGGCTGGAGCGCCGCGGAGGCGGACGGGCGGCCGTTCGCGGAAGTGTTCCACATCGTCCACGAGGAGACGCGGCAGCCGGCGGTGAATCCGATCGAGCGGGTCTTGCGCGAGGGGATCGTGGTGGGCCTCGCGAACCACACCTCGCTGATCGCGAAGGACGGGACCGAGCGCCCGATCGCCGACAGCGCCGCGCCGATCCGGAACGGCGCGGGCGAGCTCACCGGCGTCGTCCTGGTCTTCCGCGATACCGCCGAGGAGCGGGAGGCGGAACGGAAGCTCCGGGAGGCCAACGCCTTCGTCGATTCGATCCTCGAGAACCTCCCGAACATGGTCTTCGTCAAGGAGGCGGGCGAGCTGAGGTTCAAGCGGTTCAACCGCGCCGGCGAGGAGCTGCTCGGTACGCCGCGCGAGCAGCTCATCGGCAAGAACGACTTCGATTTCTTCCCGAAGAGCCAGGCGGAGTTCTTCCAGGCCAAGGACCGCGAGGTCCTCCAGGGCAAGGCGGTGGTGGACATCCCCGAGGAGCCGATCGAGACCCCGCGGGGCCAGCGCTGGCTGCACACCAAGAAGGTCCCCTTGCTCGACGAGGAAGGGCGCCCCACGCACCTGCTCGGCATCTCCGAGGACATCACCGATCGGAAGGAGATGGCCGACGGCCTCCGCCGCGCCCACGACGAGCTCGAGCGCCGGGTGGCGAAGAGGACCGCCGACCTCCTCAAGGCGAACGAGGAGCTGCAACGCGAGGTCCGCGAGAGGAAGGACACCGAGGCGGCCCTCCGCAAGAGCGAGGAGCAGCTTCGGCAGTCGCAGAAGATGGAGGCGACGGGCCGGCTGGCGGGAGGCATCGCGCACGACTTCAACAACCTGCTCTCCGTCATTTTGAGCTACAGCGCCATGCTGATCTCGGACCTGCCGCCGGACAGCCAAGTGCGCGCGGACGTCGAGGAGATCCGGCGGGCCGGCGAGCGCGCCGCCAAGCTGACCCGGCAGCTCCTCGCGTTCAGCAGGCAGCAGGTGCTCGCGCCGGCCATCGTGGACCTGAACGAGATCATCACCGGAATGGACAAGATGCTCGGCCGCATCATCGGCGAGGACGTGGAGCTGCGGATCGTGCCCGCCGCCAGGCTGGGCAAGACCCGGGTGGACCCCGGGCAGATCGAGCAGGTGATCATGAACCTGGTGGTCAACGCGCGGGAGGCGATGCCGAGGGGCGGGACGGTCAGCATCGAGACCGCCGACGTCGACCTCGGCAGCGACTATGCCGCGGAGCACCCGGGGGTCACGGCCGGGCCGCACGTCGTGCTCGCGGTGACGGATACCGGGACAGGCATGGACAACGCCACGCAGGCGCGCATCTTCGAGCCGTTCTTCACCACCAAGGAGACCGGGACCGGGCTGGGGCTCTCGACCACCTTCGGCATCGTGAAGCAGAGCGGCGGGCACCTCTGGGTGTACAGCGAGCCCGGCAGGGGCAGCACCTTCAAGGTCTACCTTCCCCGCTCCACCGGTGACGGGGTGGCCGCGAAGGCGGCGGGGCCTGCGCCGGTGGACCGCGGTTCGGAGACGATCCTGCTCGTCGAGGACGAGGAGCAGGTGCGGGCGATCACGCGCAGCATCCTGACCAGGAACGGCTACCAGGTCCTCGAGGCGAAGGGCCCGGCGGACGCGCTGACCCTCTGCGAGCGATTCGCCGGCACCATCCACCTGCTGCTCACCGACCTGGTCATGCCGAAGATGAGCGGCCGCGAGCTGGCCGAGAAGCTGTCTCCGAAGCGGCGCGGGATGCGCGTCCTGTTCATGTCCGGGTACACGCACGACACCGTCGTCCACCACGGCGTATTGGAAGCGAGCATCGCCTTCCTGCAGAAGCCGCTCACGCCCGAGTCCCTCACCCGCAAGGTCCGCGAGGTGTTGGACGGTCCCCCGCCGCCTTCGCCTTGAGGAGGCCTCGGCGGCTGCGGACGAGCGCGGTGGCCGGGTCCAGTTGGGCCGCCTTCGACTCCTTGCGTCCGCCGCCAAACGGATCGGACGGCTCGAGTCGTTCGCTACTGAAAGCGAGCGCGCTTCGCCTCCCACGATCCGGGCATGTCCGCAGGCCCTCCGAAGAACGCGCCGGTCCAGGCCCCGTCGCGCGAGGCGGGACTCTGGCGCAGGTCGCCGTCGAATCCGTCGTTCCCCAGCTGGCCCGCGCAGCGCTCGCCGCCGCGGCACACCGTGTCGTCGTCTCCGATCCCGCCGATGCTGGCATGTCCGCCGAACACGAGCAGGTTCGTCTGGAACTTCACCGAAGCGAGCAGCCCGGTCGCCACCTGCCCAGCGAGCCCGACGGCGCCGGCGCAGGCGTCCTCGACGGGGCCCGCCGGGAGGACCCCGCCGGTGAGCTCCGACACCCACCGGCCGATCCCGGAGCAGTCGACGATGCACTCCTGACCGCCGCGGCAATCGGTGGCCTCGGCGATGCACTGCCACGGAGTCGACAGCGAGAGGGCGGCGTCGATGGCGGTCACGACCGCTCTCGCCACCTCGACGTCGACCTGGCGCTGCGCGACCGCGAGCTGCCAGCGCGCTGGGGCGGAGCCGGGAATCGCCTCGACGGCGGCGGTGAACGGCGCCGCCTGCACCGCCACCGCCGGCAGCACCTCGCCCCTGCAACGCGGCGAGGCGGGCGGGTAGCGCGCCGCCGTGGTCGCCACGTCCAGGCGCGCGCACTCGGGCGGCACCTGGGGGTCGCCCGCGATCTCCTCCCCGCACAGGGGCAGCCAGTAGAAGACCAGGCTGGTCCACACCTCGGTGCCCTTGGGGCGCGCGGCATCCACCCCCGGCGAGAGCCTCATCCTCCCCTCCGCGCGGAGGAAGCTGAGCAGGGTGCCCAGGTCGTCCCCGACGCGGACCACCGCGTAGAACCACCCGGGCAGGAATTGCCCGAGGAGGGAGTCGATCACCGCCTGGAGCCACCTGGGAAGGCCCAGCCTGCCCGAGAGGAACTGGTCGAGCGCGCGGATCCCCCCGAACGCCTCCTGCAACCCGCCGGGGAGCGAATCGCGGATGGCGAAGACGTGCCTCGTGTACCAGACGCCGGTGACGTCGGGCAGCGCGGGGTCCTTGGGGACGCCCGGCTCGCAGACGCCGTCGGCGCAGACCCAGCCAGTGGGGCACTCGACCGCGCACGGCGCCGTCCGTTCCCCGAGGACCGTCACGGCGAAGTAGACCGCCTCGCTTCCGGTCGCGGAGAACGCGGATGCCTCGAAACCGGGCTCCACCGCCCCCGCCATGAGGAACGCCTGCGCCTCGCCCGCGGCGTTGGTGGTGGCGCGCGCGGACTTGCCTCCGCTGCTCCCAAACGTGCACTGCGCGCCGGCCGGGACGGAGAAGAAGATCGTGTCGCCGGCGATCGGGGCCCCGGTGTCGAAGTCGACCTCGCGCACCCTCAAAGGCGCGGACCCCGACTCCGCCACCGTCACCGAAGCGGTCTGCCCGCCCGGGTCGACCAGGGTTCCGGGCCCGGCCACGACCTCCAGAAGTTTGCGGGCCGGGACCACCTCGACCGTGAACGTCACCTCGGGCGCGTCGAACCCCGGGGCGCTGGCGATCAGCTCGGCCGACGCGGTCCGGGGGCCCGCGGTGAGCGCGACGCTCGCCATGCCCCCTGCGCCGGTGGTCGCGTCCTGCGATGCGAGGGAGAAGGCGCCGGGATCGCCCGCCATCTCGAAGTGGACGAGCGCGTTGGCGACGCCGCCGACCTGGTCCCGCGCCAGGACCACCCGGAGCGTGCGCGTCTCGCCCGGGTGGAGGACGAGGTCCTTGTCGGAGGCCGCCGCGAGCCTGTACGCCGCCCCGCCGGGCTGCCCGGCGCCGGGGTCGCCGCCGCACGCAGCTGCGGCGAGGCAGAGAGCGGCGAGGACGGGACGTGGCATGGCCTGCATCGTCCGGGATCGCGCAGCGCCCGCCCATCGGTCGACCGGACGACGCGCGGACCGTGGTCCCTCTTCCGGGCCCGGTGCGCGAAATGCTAAGCGATCGGCCATGGCCTCCCCGTCCACGCTGCGGGCCCAGGCGCTGCTCGAGTTCGACCTGCCTGCCGCGCCCCAGCGCGTGGATGAGCTCCCCTCGGGGCCGCCCGGGGTCTGGGTCCAGCGGGTGTACGCCCCCGCCGGCCGTTTCCTGCTCATCTGCGCGGAGGGAGCGCTCGCCATCGCGTTCGAGGCGACGCTGTTCGACCTGCTCGCGGAGTCGCGCTACCCGGCCCCGCGGCCCCGGCGCGCCCGGGGAGGAGCGCTGATCGCGCGGCTGGAGCGCGAGGGCGGGCACGCGGGCGCCTCCTGCTACGCCCTGGGCTCGGGCGAGCAGCTGGACCCGGCGAGGGCCACCACTCCGCAATTCCTCGAGATCGGCAGGCTGCTGGCGCGGCTGCACCAGATCGGGGAAGCGCACCCGGCGTCGGTCCCTCCCGCCTTGAGCTGCGCGGAGCTGGCCGGCCGGCTGCCTCGCGCGGAGGCGGAACGCCTGGAGCCGGCGTTGCGGACGGACCTGTCGTCGCTGCCTGCGGGGGCCGCGCATGGCTGGCTCGGCCCGCGCCAGGCGCTCTACATCGGCGACCGCTGCTCCGCGGTGCTCCCTTCGGGAGAGGCGCACAGCGGCCCGCTGGTGCTCGACGTGGCGCGCGCGGCGTGCGCCTGGGCGGTGCCGGCCGCGGAGCAGCTTCCCGCCCTGCGCGCGGTGCTCTCCGGCTACCAGGCCTTGCGGCGGCTCGATCCCGAGGAGCGCGACGCGTTCTATCCCGCGATGCGCTGCGCGGCGGCCCGCGAGGGGGCGTACTGCCTGGTCTCGGGCCGGCCCGGCGCGCTGGCCGCCCTGTCCGCCATCGAGGCCCTGGGCGAGAAGGAGCTGCGCGCGGCGGCGGGCTGACTACATCCCGGAGCTGATCTTCCAGTCGCCGTCGACCTTCACGAACTTCATCCGCTGGTCGTCCGATTCGGTGAACCACTTCTCGCCGGTCGGGAGGGCCACTGCGTAGCGCATCACGCCGAAGTAATCGACCTGCGCGCGGTCCCCGTCGATCTTGAGGTTCCGCACGTCGATGTCGAGCTTCAGGGAGCGCACCCCGCCGAAGTCGCGCGGAAGCGACTTGCGCAGCCCCTCCAGGTCGTGCGGATCGCCCGGGCGGCTGGGGTCCCCCTTGTCGAAGTATCCGGGCGCGGCGAGCGAGAGGAGGGCGTTCGGGTCGCGCGCCTCCATCGCCTGCTTGTAGTTCGCCAACACTTGCAGGACGGCCCGGTTCTGCGGCTCGTCGGGGACGTTGGTGCCGGGGATCGTGTTGTGGGTGCAAGCCGCGAGCGCGGCCAGCGCGAGCAGGGGGGCGATGCGCATGGGTTTGCATCTAATTTGAAAGGGCGCGCCGGTCAAACGAGTTCATGGTAGGCGATGCGCGTGGCGGACTGGATCGACGTCGGGCCTGCCGACCTCGTGGAGGGCGAGCTACGCGGGCTGGAGATCGGGGAGAGGCTGGTGCTGCTCGCCTGCCAGGGCGGGCGGGTGACCGCGATGGACGACTCGTGCAACCACGCCGGGTGCCTCCTTTCGGGAGGCTGGCTCGACGCGCGCAAGCGCGCGGTGGTGTGCCCGTGCCACGAGTATTGCTTTGAGCTGGGCACCGGGCGCAACGTGACGATCCTGCGGCTGTGCGACGACCAGCGCGCCTACCCCGTGCGGATCGAGGGCGGGCGCGTGCTGCTGCGGCTGGAGGAGTAGGTGGGGCACAAGCACGGGCACGGGCACGAGCACGAGAACGAGCGTCCCGGGGTCCCCGGGGAGCACAAGGCTCGCGCTCCGCGGAGCGTCAAGGTGTACGTGGTGACGTGCTCGGACTCGCGCACCGAGGCCACCGACGAAGGCGGGCGCATCCTCCGCGAGCAACTGGCGGCGGCGGGGCACGCGGTGACAGGCTCCGCCATCGTGCCCGACGATCCGCAGCGCATCGCGGCCGAGCTGGACCGCGCGCACGCCTCCGGGGCGCAGTTCGCGCTGGTCACCGGAGGGACGGGCCTGTCGCGGCGGGACTCGACGTTCGAGGCCCTCTCGCGGGCGGTGGTCCGGCCGCTGCCCGGGTTCGGCGAGCTGTTCCGCATGCTCTCGTTCGACGAGGTCGGCAGCGCGGCCATGCTGTCGCGGGCGCTGGCGGGCCAGTTGGCGAGCGGGCTCTTCGTGTTCGCCATGCCCGGGAGTCCCGCCGCGGTGAGGCTGGCCTGCGAGAAGCTGATCCTGCCGGAGCTGACGCACGTCCTGGAGGAGCTGTCGCGGTGACCGTGGCCGCGCAGTGGAAGCGCGCCGCGCTGGTCGGGCCGGCATTGGAGGACCTGCTCCGGCGCACCGACGCGGCCGCGCGGCTGCGGGGCGATCCGGTCGAGCTGGTGCACCGCTACTCGGATCCGCTCGACGTCGAGGTCGCCGGTCTGCTCTGCGCCGCGCTGGCCTACGGGCGCGTCGACCTGTTCAAGCCCCGGCTCGCCGCGCTGCTCGGGGCGCTGGGCTCACCGGGCAAGACCGCCCGCGACGCTACGCCGCCCGAGCTGCTCCGGCGGTGCGCCGGCTTCGCCTACCGGATGACCGGCCCGCGGGACGTGGCCTGCCTGCTCTACGGGGCCGGGCGGATCGTGCGCGCACACGGGTCCTTGGGCGCGTTCTTCGCCGCGCGGTGGCGGGTATCGGGCTCGCTCCGGGTCGCGCTGGGCGAGCTCGTCGACGAGCTGTGCGCGGCGGACTTCACTCCATTGCTCGGGCAACGCGGCCCGACGCGGCGGCTCAAGCACCTCCTCCCGCACCCCGCGCGCGGGAGCGCCTGCAAGCGGCTCAACCTGTTCCTCCGGTGGATGGTGCGCGGCCCCGACGGCGTCGACTTCGGGCTGTGGGACGTGCCGCGCAGCGCGCTGGTCATGCCGCTCGACACGCACGTGCACCGCATCGGCCGCTTCATCGGGCTCACGCGGCGCAAGGACCTGTCCTGGCGCACGGCCGAGGAAGTGACGCGGCGTCTGCGCACGCTCGACCCGTCCGACCCCGTCCGGTTCGACTTCGCGCTCAGCCACCTCGGCATCAGCGGCCAGTGCGCCTCCAGGCGCGACGCCCGGCGTTGCGCGGACTGCTCGCTCAAACCGATCTGCCGCTTCTGGACCTGACTCTTCCAGTGTCACGAGCTGCATCCAGGCCTGGGCACGCCCGGTCGCCGGCGCTTGTGCCAGGGCAGCCGATCGACTAGGACCGGACCTGCCCGTGTCGACCGGACATCGTCGCAAAACGCTCGTCCGCCTGCTGGTGAACGGCGAGGAGCACACCCTGGCCGTCCCGGTGCAGCGCACGCTGCTCGAGGCGCTGCGGTACGAGCTGGGGCTCACCGGCAGCAAGCAGGGGTGCGACAAGGGCGATTGTGGCGCCTGCACCGTGCTCGCCCGCCCGCGCGACGGCAGCGGCCGCGGGGAGCCCATTCTGTCCTGCATCACCCTGGCGCAGGACGCGCAAGACCTCGCGCTCACCACCATCGAAGGGCTCGCGGGTCCGCAGGGGCTCGACCCCGTCCAGCGCGCCTTCGCCGATTGCGGCGCGCTCCAGTGCGGCTTCTGCCAGCCCGGCATGATGCTCTCCGCGCGCGCGCTCCTCGATCAGTGCCCGCGTCCGACGCTTCCGCAGATCCAGGAAGCGCTCTCCGGCAACCTCTGCCGCTGCACCGGCTACACCAAGATCTACGAGGCGGTGGAGGTCGCCGCCGGCCTGCGCGAGCCGGCTTCCCGCCCGCCGGTCAGCAGCGAGCGCGCGGCCGCCTCGGACCAGGTGGCGCACGTCCCGAAGGAAATCGCACCGTGACCCACCCCGTGCACCGGCCCGGTCACGTGGGCGCGCGCTTCCCCAAGGTCGACGGCGCGGGGAAGGCCGACGGGAGCGGCGTGTACGCCGACGACATCCGCCTGCCGCGCATGCTGCACGCGAAGATCCTCCGCTCGCCGCACGCGAACGCCCGCATCCGCGGCATCGACGTGACCCTTGCGGCGAGCTACCCCGGCGTGGTGGCGACGCTGGTCGGCGCCGAGATGCCCGCCAAGTACGGCGTCATCCCCTGGACGCACGACGAGCAGGCCCTCGCCACCGACCACGCGCGCTTCGTCGGCGACGAGGTGGCGTGCGTCGCGGCCGTCGACGAGCGCACCGCGGACGAGGCGCTCCGGCTGATCCGCGTGGACTACGAGCCGATGCCCGCGCTCCTCACCGTCGAAGACGCGCTCGCGCATCCGGAGATCAAGGTCAACGAGCGCGCGAAGGTGGGCAACGTCACCAAGCACGTCGAGTTGGAGTTCGGTCCGGTGGACGACGCGGTCGCCCGGGCGGCGGCGGTCTGCCACCAGGTGTACGAGTACGCCGGCTCGACGCACGCGCCGATCGAGCCGCACTGCGCGGTCGCCCGCGTCGACGGGGACGGCAACCTGACCGTCTGGTCGTCCACGCAGATCCCGCACTACGTGCAGCGCGAGCTGTCGCGCGTGCTGGGGCTGCCGCAGAGCAAGGTGCGCGTCATCCAGCCTCTCCTGGGCGGCGCCTTCGGCGGCAAGAGCGACCCGTTCTCGCTCGAGTTCTGCGTGGCGAAGCTGGCGATGAAGACCGGCCGGCCGGTGAAGATCCTCTTCACGCGCGAGGAGGTCTTCTACGCGCACCGCGGCCGCCATCCGATGCGCATGGACGTGAAGGTGGCGCTCGACGGCGACGGCCGCATCAGCGCGGTCGACAACAAGATCCACATCGACGGCGGCGCCTACGCCTCCTTCGGCCTGGTCACCGCGTACTACGCCGGACAGCTGCTCACCGGCCCGTACCGGTTCGGCACCTACCGGTTCGACTCCACGCGCGTCTACACCAACAAGCCGCCCTGCGGGCCCAAGCGCGGGCACGGATCCGTGCAGCCCCGCTTCGCCTTCGAGGTCGCGCTCGACGAGGCGGCGGAGCAGCTCGGGATCGATCCGATCGAGGTGCGTCGGCGCAACTTCATCGGCGAGAACGTCGAGACGGTGAACGGCCAGCGCATCACCTCCAACGGCTTCCTCAAGTGCCTGGAGCTGGTCGAGGAAGCCTCGAGGTGGACGGAGCGGCACGGGAAGCTCGGCCCGGGCCGCGGGCTGGGCGTGGCGGGCTCGATGTACATCAGCGGCACGGCGTACCCGGTCTACCCGAACGAGATGCCGCAGAGCGGAGTGCTGCTCAAGCTCGACCGCTCGGGCCGCGTGACCGTCTACAGCGGCGCCAGCGACATCGGGCAGGGCGTCAACACGCTGCTCTGCCAGATCTGCGCGGAGGAGATGGGCTGCGATCCGCGCGACGTCACCGTCGTCGCCGCCGACACCGACCTGACTCCCGTGGACCTGGGCGCGTACTCCAGCCGCGTGACGTTCATGGTCGGGCTGGCGGCACGGGAGGCGTGCGAGAAGCTCGCGGACAAGCTGCGCGCCGCCGTGGCGGCCAAGCTGGGTTGCGCGCCAGCCGACGTGCGCCTCGAGCTGGGCACCGCCGCGGGCCCGCAGGGCACGATGAGCTTCGCGGAGGCGTGCCAGCTCGCCGAGGCCGCGGAGGGCGCCACGCTGGCCTCGACCGGCGGCTACCGCACGAAGAAGCTCGGCGGAGACTACCGCGGCGGCACCATCGGCGCCTCGCCCGCGTACTCCTTCACCGCGCACGTGGCGGAGGTGGAGGTGGACGAGGAGACCGGCATCTGGACGGTGCGCAAGCTCTGGGCCGCGCACGACTGCGGCAAGGCGCTCAACCCGACGCTGGTGGAAGGCCAGATCGAAGGCTCGGTGTACATGGGCGCCGCCGAAGCCCAGATGGAGGAGATGATCTACGACCGCAGCGGGCTGCTCTTCGGCCCCTCGCTGCTCGACTACCGGATCCCGACCTCGCTGGACACGCCGGAGATCGACGCGCGCATCGTGGAGAGCGACGATCCCAACGGTCCGTACGGCGCCAAGGAGGCCGGGGAAGGGCCGCTGCACCCGGCCATTCCCGCCATCGCCAACGCCATCCACGACGCGTGCGGCATCCGGATCCGGCAGCTCCCCTTCTACCCGCAACGGATCCTGCAGCTGCTCCGCGAGCGCGACGCCCGGCGCGCCGGATCGGAGCGCGTCGCATGATGACCTTGCCGGCCGTCGACGTGCTCAGGCCGCGGAGTGTCGCCGAGGCGGTGGCGCAGCTCGCCGCCCATCCCGGCGCGCGCCTCCTGGCGGGCGGCACGGACATCGTGCCGAACCTCAAGTACGGCATGTACGACACGCAGCATCTCGTCGCGCTGCGCGGGCTGTCGCGCGAGCTGCGCTACGTCCGCGTCGAGGAGCCGGAAGGCGAGATTCGCCTGGGAGCGCTGTGCACCATCGACGAGCTGGCGCGCGACGCGACCGTCCAGGCGCGGCTGCCGGCGCTGGCCGAGGCCTGCGCGCAGATCGCCGGGCCCCAGCTGCGCCGCATGGGCACGCTGGGCGGGAACCTGTGCCTCGACACCCGCTGCGTCTACGTCAACCAGACCTACTTCTGGCGCAGCGCGCTCGGCTTCTGCCTGAAGAAGGACGGCACCGCCTGCCACGTGGTGGCGGGCGGGCAGCGCTGCGTTGCGGCCGCCTCGAACGACACCGCGCCGGTGCTGCTCGCGCTCGGAGCGAGCGCCCGGACAGTCTCACCCCGCGGAGAGCGCGTGCTGCCGCTCGAGGAGTTCTACCTGGCCGACGGCGTGCACAACACCGTGCTCGCGCCCGACGAGCTGCTGGTCGAAGTGCGCGTCCCGGGCCAGGCCGCGTCGCTGCGCCAGGCGTTCCACAAGCTACGGATGCGCGCCGCGATCGATTTCCCCGCGCTCAACCTCGCCGTCGCGCTGGGCGTGACGGAGGGCGCGGTCCGGTCCGTGCGCCTCTGCGTGGGCGCGCTCGCGGCGCGGCCCGCGCTGGTGAAGGGACTCGACGACCTGGTCGGGCGGCCTGCCGATCGCCGCCTCGCCGACGAGCTGGGGCGGCGCGCCCACAAGCAGTGCCGGCCGCTGACGAACATCGGGGTCGATCCGGGGTGGCGCCGCGAGGTGCTGCCGGTCCTGGTGCGAAGGACCGTGCTCCGCGCCCTCGCGGTGTGACGCCGCGCGACACCTGCTTACACCCGCGCACGCCGATCTGTCCGGAGGTGGATGGATCGAGCCCCGCGGTGGCCAGAAAGCTGGCCGGTGTGGCTCGATTTCTGATGCTGCCCAATTACCCGTCTCGATGCTACGAGATCGGTAACCGATGTCGTCGCCCGCCACCGTTCTCGTCATCGACGACGATGCCGACTTCCGCTCGCTCGTTCGCGAGGAGCTGGGTCGCGCCGGCTACGGAGTCACCGAGGCTTCGGGAGGCCACGAAGGAGTCGCGATGCTGCGGCAGACCGACGTGGACGTCGTGCTGCTCGACGTGCAGATGCCGGGGCTCAACGGGCGCGAGGTGCTGCGCGAGGCGCGCAACCTGGGCGTCCGCTCCGAGGTGGTCGTGATGACCGCCTACCCGCAGCTCGAGATCGCGATGGAGTGCCTGCGCGCCGGCGTCTTCGATCTGCTGGAGAAACCGTTCCCGCCCAAGTCGCTGCTCGCCACGCTCGGACACGCGGTGGAGCGCGGCCGCCTGTACCGCACCACCGCGCTGTACCGGGCGACCGCGGACATCTTCGCGGCGCGCAATCCCGAGGACCTCCCGCAGGTCATCGTCGAGACGGCGATGCGCGCCCTTGAAGCCGACGACGCCTCGCTCATGCTTCCCGACGCCGCGGGCGGCCTCACCATCGCGTATTCGCACGGCCTGCCGGAACTGGTGCGCAAGGCGACCCGCGTCCGCCTGGGCGAGGGCATCTCCGGGCGCGTCGCGCAGGACCGCGTCCCCGCGCTGCTCATCGGCAGCCCGGCGGGCATGCCGCGCTTCGCCGGGGTGCGCGGCGACCCCGAGCGGGTGCGCTCCAGCATCGTCTACCCGCTGGCCGCGGGCGAGCAGCTCGTCGGCGTGCTCAACGTGAACCGGGCGCAGTCGCGCAAGCCGTTCCGCGAGGCGGACCTGGAGCTGGCCTCGGTGTTCGCCTCGCAGGCGCTGCTCGCCCTGGAGAACGTGAACCTGCTCCGCCGGCTCATCCACGCCGAGAGGCTGGCGTTCGTCGGGCGCCTGGCGGCGGACCTCTCGCACGAGGTCAACAACCCCACCAGCTTCATCATCGCCAACCTCCAGTACATCGCCGAGAACGTCGAGCACATCGGCCCGCAGGCGGACGAGCTGCGCCAGAGCGCCGTCGACGCGCTGGAGGGCGCGCAGCGCATCCGCCGCGTGGTGCAGGACATGAAGGGCATGCTGCGCGGCGACGAGCCGATGCGCGTGCCCGTCGATCTCAACTCCCCGGTCCGGTTCGCGCTGCGCATGACGGCGCGGCAGCTGGAGGGAGTGCAGGTGGAGAGCTCGCTGGCGGGCGACGTCACCGTGCTGGGCGACGAGGCGCGGCTCGGGCAGGTGTTCCTGAACCTGCTGGTCAACGCGGCGCAGGCGCTCGCCGGGAGGCGCGAACCGCGCGTGGGCGTCGTCACCGAGCGGCTCGGCGAGCGGGTGCGCGCCACCGTCTGGGACAACGGCCCCGGCATCCCGCGGCGCGATCAGGGGCGCATCTTCGACGCGTTCTTCACCACCAAGCCCGGCGCGGCGGGGTCGGGATTGGGCCTGTCCATCTCGCGCGAGATCGTCCAGCGGCACGGCGGGGAGCTGTCGGTGGAGTCGGAGGAGGGCCGCGGCTCGCGCTTCATCCTCACGCTCCCGGCCGGGCCGCGCGTGCATTGACGCGTGGGCTCAGCGGACGATGTGCAGCGGCCCCTCGGTGCGCTCCCGCTCGTGGTCGGGCCGCGCCACGGCCGGATCCCGCAGGTACGTATCGGTGAGCCGGCGGCGCGGAACCAGGCGCAGCGGGAGGGCGGCGACGCTCGCGGCGTAGGCCTCGACGACGGCCGCGGCCTTCCGCAGCGGGGAGAGATCCGCCACCGCGCCCTTCACGATCCCCATGCGGCGCAGGCGCACCTGCCCGCAGTCGACGGCGAACTCGAGGAACTCGGGCAGCCGCGCGAGCACCGGGTGGTCGGCAGGGAGGCGCCGCTGCAAGAAACGTCCTAGCCGCCGCACCGCCCAGGTGGAGACCAGCGACAGGCCGAGCAGCCTGCGCTTGAGCGCCGGGCGACGGCGCACCGCCAGCGCCGTCCGCCGCTCGCCGAAATCGACGTGGCGCTCCTCCTGCCGCACCGCGCGCGCCAGGATCTCGCGGATGCCCTCGTGGTCGATGGTGTCGATCACGCCGTACAGGGCCATGAGGACGAATCCCTCCCCCATCGCCATCTCCAGGCAGACGTGCTCCTCGAAGGTGGCGGGCATCATCCCGGTGCTGAGGAACCGCACCAGCGGGTGGGGCGCGGCCGGCTTCTTCCCGAGCAGGTCGAGGATGCGCAGGAAGTTGTCGACGTGCTGGAACTCCTCCACCGCCTGCCGCGCGAAGAAACGGGCGGCGTCGAGGTCGGGCGCGGCGTAGAGCCAGTGGCCGCACTGGATGCCGGTCACTTCGCCGTAGAGGAACTGGTTCATCATCCAGCCCAGCACGGCGCGGTCCCGGGCCGGGTCGAGGCGGGCGCCGCCCCAGTCGAAGGTCATCTCCTCGCGCGACAGCAGCATGTCGTGTTGAAGCCTACAGGGTGCGGCGCGCGCGGGCCAGGGCACAGAGCCCCAGCGCTCTCCGATTCGAATCCAGGGCGTCCGCGCTGTGAAAAGCGCACCGCCGCCCTAGGGGCGGCGAGTGGCGCCCGATCGGCGAACCTGTACAATCCGCGGCGAACTTTCCTGGAGGCGAGGGCGTGAGGCGGGCGGCCGACGACATGCGCGAGGTGCGGGCTCCCCCTGAGCTGCTCGCCCGCTGGGCGCTCGAGACGCCCGCCCAGGCGCAGGAGGCGACCTGGGCGGCGCTCTGCTTCCTGGTCGAGGTGGAGCACGCCGCCGCCACCCAGCTTCCCGTCCCGGCCGTGCTGCGCAACGAGAAGGCGGCGCTGGACGCGGACGGCTTCCTGCGCGTGCCGCGCGTCGCGCTGGAGCAGTTCCGGCTGCGCTCGGCGCGCGCGATGGGCTGGATGGAGCAGCTGCTCTTCTTCCGCGAGCGCTTCCCTACAGCCGCCCAGCGGAACCCACCCGACGCGCTGTACGGGCTCGCCCGCCTGTTCGGCGGCCATGCGGCCCCGCAAGACGCCGCGGTCGACGTGCTGGTGCGCGAATCGGTGCTGCCGGAGATCGAGGACCTGCTCCACCGCACCGTCACCTATCCCGGCCTGCAGCTCCTGCAGCAGCAGATGCGCGAGAGCGAGTCGCAGCGGAGCGCCGAGGCGCGCCGCCTGGCCGCGGACGTCCTGGGCGAGCTGACCAACGCGTCGGTGTGGGGCGTGCGCAAGCGGCTGGTCTCGACCGCCACCCGCGCGGTCCTGGGGGCACGCCCGCTGCTCGAGGAGCTGGAGCGGGGCGGCATGAAGGTCGACCGGGGCCGGGCTGCGCGCGGGTTCGCGCGAAGGCTCGAGGAGGCCGTCTCGGCGCTCTCCGGAGTCCGCGTGCTCCCCGAGGCGCTGATCGCCCGCCTGGCCGGCATGATGCAGGAGCCGGAGGCCGCCGGCACGGGGGAGGGACCCGAGCAGACCGGGGACGGGAAGTAGCTGGACTTACGGGTTGTTGACCGCCGGCCGGTTCACCGGTCCTGCTGCAGGGCCGCGTAGATGTGCCCGCGCTTGGGCCCGTACTTCGCCATGGTGGCGACGCCCGCGGCCATCAGGCAGAGGAGCCCGGCGACGAGGAGCCCGACGACGTGCTGGGGCGGGAGCCGGCGCATCGCGAGCCATCCTAACTCCGCAGTTTCTGAGAAGCCAATCAGCCGCCGCCGATAGGGCGGCGCTGCGCCTTTGAACGGAGCGGACATAGTGGCATGCGTTCCGGGGCCCCTCGGGTGCGAAATAGACGGCGGTTTCCCTCGTAGATGGCCCGACCCGGCCACCTTCAAGGAGTGTGCGTGAGCGAAGCCCAGACGGCGGAAGTGCAAGCGCAAAAGTGGCGCGTCCCTCCCGCCGCGGTCGCGCTGGTCGCCCCGGAGGTGGGCATGGAGCGCGTGGCGCGCACGGGCCGCGTGCGCGGGCCGCTGCTCCTGGCGCTTGCGTGCGCGCTGCTCTCGGCCGGGGCCGGCGTCCTCCGCGTCGACGCCAAGGACGCCACCCTGCGGGCGATGGAGAAGGCAGGAGAGCTGCAGACCTCCAGCGACCGGCAGGTCGAGGACAACACCAGGAGCGCCGAGCGCGTCTATC
>WNFH01001956.1_pt1 | contig 19027 bp, 19 predicted proteins | sample 5400411 | NCBI WGS metagenome assembly WNFH01 (sample SAMN13153347, study PRJNA577476) | soil metagenome | isolation source: 200 cm saprolite under Douglas fir tree site 2 hole 3 | place: USA:California | collected 2015-04-18
ATGCCAGGCAGCTCTGGCTGCCCAAACATCGAGGTTTCATTTAGAGATGAAGTCTCGCCCTCAAGCGCTGCGGTACTTGAATCGAAAGCCAGCGTCGGAGCTGAGACATCAGACGTTGGGTTGGACGCACGCGCAACGCCGCCGTCTGAAGTCGGATCCGGCGTTGCGGGGTCGGATTGATTCTTAAGCGTCACAGTTACGAGGTTGATGGGAAGAGATTATTCGCCGTTCACTTGTTAATGCGCTTCATTCCGCAGGCTTCGATGATGGCGTTAAGCACGTCAGTCGTTATGTCACTGCCGGGCTTAACCGGGGTGAAGAAACCGCCGCTCGCGGGCTTAACTGTGTAGAACGTTAGTTGACGTTCTTTGCCGTTGACCGCGGTCAGATAGAGGTTCACATGCCCCAGCGCAAAGGCCGATTGACCCTGCTCGACCCGCTGGATCTCCGAGCATGGCACGTTCACATTCTTGTTTTCCTTTTGCTTTCTCGGCTCGAACGCGAGGGCTCCCGGCGCAACAGTCAGTGTGCCGGGCATTCTCGAACCGTCCTGCACGTCAAAGAGGTGCGTATTACGCGCGCGGTCTGCCGCGGCGGCGCTCTCACGTGCTCGCGCTGCCTCGCGTCCTTCGGCTTCCAACGACGCTATGCGATTGTTAGCCAGCTCCACGAAGAGTCCGCCCGGAAACTTCGTGACGTACGCGCGCAAGTCCGCAGGGCTGCGGCTGTCCTTGATCGCGTTCCAGTAGATCATTTCAGGGGAGTTCGCGTCGCTGGCGGGTGCCGCGGTTCTTGTGGGCTGCGCGCGCGACTTTGCCAGCGCAGCAAACTGGCCGTCGGGATACTTGTCCAGGTAAGCCTTGAAGTCGTCGGGATTCGTGCTGTTCTTGATCGAGTCCCAAAAACTCAACTCGATCGCCGCTGGATCCACCATCGTCATGCCCGGCGTACTTGCGCTAGCGGCATTCGAAGCGGAGTTTGTTACGGCCACGACCAACTCGTCCGCGCGATAGCCTTCAATCATCGCGAACGGTCTCTGCTGCTTGGTCGAGCCGAGATCGATGGCGAGTCTCTTGGGCACGGTGTCCTGAACGTATTTCACCAATTGGGAAAGCGTAACCTCGCCTTTGTCGTTCGCGGCTCCGCCTTTCAATCCCTCGACCACGGCCCAGCTGAAATAGCCCTGCTTCTTCTCGGTGTATTCGTAAGCGCGCTGGCCGATGCCCGTGGCATAGACCGTGGCGAACGCCTGCACCTCGCGATTGCGCACATCGAAATTGAAAGCGTTGGTATAAGCGCTACTGAGCGGATTAATTGCGTCGGCGCGTCCGCCGGGATCGTTGCGGCAAGCGTCGAGCAGTACGACCACCTGTCCCACTCCGGTTTCTTTGATTCGTTCTTTAACGCGATTCATGCTGATCGCAGTTTCTTCAAGAAACGAAATCTGATCGCTGATCTGCGCATCGCTAGGGAGCAGAAAAGCCTGTCCGCTTCTTTCCATTCCGTGACCAGCGAACGAGACGAGCAGCAAGCCATCCTTTGGCACCGCGGTGCTGAGATTCGACAAGCGCCGCAGAATATTGACGCGCGTCGGTTGTCGCTCCGCCGGTTGATCGGTCGAGAGCAGAATCACCTGATCGCGCGGAAAGCCCGCATAGCGCACCAGCGCATCCGCGATCAAGCGCGCGTCGTTGTCTGAGCCTTTGAGCGGGCTGATCTGCGGATCCTGATACTTGTCGACGCCAATCACCAGCGCCCAGCGCTTGGCACTGACCGGCAGGGCGGCGATCTGATCGGCGGGCGACGTGGAACTTGATGCGGGACTCGACTGTGTTTGCGGTGGCGGCAGTTGCTGCAACTGGCGCGAGACCGGCTCGGTTGTTTGCGGCGGAGTCTGCGGCGCCACGGTTGGCTGAGGCTGCGCCATAACCACGCGCGCAGTCGATGGCGTCGTTGTTTGCTGGCTCTGCGTCGATAATGCGTCGGCTGCCGGCGTTTGCAGTTCCTTTTCCAGCTTGCGCGCCAGTTTCGGATCGACCGTGTTCAGCTTCTTCAGTTGCTCATTCGCCAACTCAGACTTTCCCATCTTGCCGTAAGCCTGGCCAAGACCATAGTAAGCCTCCGCATAATCCGGCTTCAGCCGGATCGCGCTCTTCAGAAAGCTGATCGATTTTTCAAAGTCGGCGCCGCGCAGATACGCGTAGCCGATGCCGTAGAAGGCTTCGGCAAAAGTCGGATCGATGCTGGTCGCTTTTACCAGCGGCGCGAACGCTTCGCCGTGCCGGCCCATGAAGTTGTAGAAATAGCCGAGATCGTATTGAGCCTGCGCGTCGTTGGGCGCGAGGCGCACCTGCTCTTTGTAAGCCACGAGCGCCTGCTCTGAATTGCCGCTGTTAAGATATGCGTCGCCCAGGCCACCATACGCCGGCGCGTAATTCGGATCGAGCCGGATCGCCAGTTTGTAGGCGTCGATCGCTTCGGGCCACTTCTTGTCTGCGGCCATCTTGTCGGCTTCATCGACCAGGCCGGCAGCGCGACTCTCAGATTTTCGCGGAGCTTTGCCGCGTCGCTGAGCGTACGCGACATCGCCGCTCATCAGACCAAGCAGAACCAGCAAGAGCGCGGTCTTCAACAAGGGGGCTGCGGTTTTCATAATCTTCTCCTAAACCTTAAACGCGTGGGGGGCCGAGTCTCCTACAAACTCAGCACCGTAATGCGGATGGCGCTTCAACTAGGCCATAGGCTAGGACTACCACAGCCACTTGTCAACGCGTTGTCGTAACCAGTGTCGCCGGTCTAAGATGTAAGCCAGGTTGAGGGCAGAGCGCTTTGACTAGTTTATGATGAACAACGGTTTCATTGAGCTTCGTGATGTCGCCGCGCTGGATAATTTTCTGGCGCAATCAAACGGCGATCCTGTGATCATTTTCAAGCACAGCGACTCTTGCGGCATCAGCGCGCGAGCCTATACCCAAATGTCCGAACTTAAGCGCCCCGTTGGACTCGTCACGGTGCAAACGGCGCCCGCTGTCTCAGATGAAATCCGGAAACGAATGGGCCTGGCGCATGAGACGCCTCAGGTCATGATCGTTCATCACGGCCAGGTTGCGTGGACGGCTTCGCACGGACAAGTGAAAGCTGCAGCCGTGGAAGCGGCTCTGGAAGAAGTAGGCAGTAGGCAGTAGGCAGACGGCAGGAGCGAGCGAGCCGTAAGCAGTGAGCTCAGTACCACCTGCCGTAGCGGGTGGGTTTAGGCAGAAGATCGAATGGTTGAGGTGGCACAACGCCGCGAAGCGATCGAGCCGCGCGAGATTTTGCAGGAGGGCGATGCCAACTTGCGGATTACCTGGGCGGACGGCCGCGTCTGCAACTATAAAGCCGCGGCGCTGCGCCGGGTTTGCCCATGCGCCCAGTGCGTGAACGAATGGACCGGCCAGCGGACGCTGAAGCCGGAAGTGATTTCGGACGAACTCGAGATCAGCGATCTCAATATCGTTGGCCGTTATGCCTTGAACTTTCGCTGGAGCGACGGACACGAGACGGGCATTTACAGCTTTCAATATCTGCGAGATATTTGTGAGCAATGAAGATGACTCGATCGCAACGAATCTTAATCGTCACCGGTGATGCGCAATCTGAGGCGATGCGCGGCGCGCTGGCAGCGCGAGGCTTTGCCGTCACGGCGGCGCCGGATTACGAAAGCGCATATCGTCAGTTACTCGAGGCGCGATTCGAGCTGGTAGTGATCGATCTGGTTGAAGTGGTCGAAGGTGTTGAGTTCATTAAGCGCGTGCAGGCCACCATGAACTCAACCCAGCCAATGCTGATGGTGATTGCGGAATGGGGCACAGGGGGCGCGACGCTCGCACTGAGTCAAAGCGCGGACGCGTTCGAGCCGAAGCCGGTCGATCCGGCGCGGTTGGTTGATTCAGTCGAAGGGTTGTTGGGAACCGGGGCGCTGTCGGCGCGGGGAATGATTGGAGCAGAATGAGAGAAAGCGATTTATTCAACGAGAAACAGGAAACGAAGAAAGCGACCTTTACCTGTCCGCATTGCCGCGAGCGCGGTGAGTATGATGTGCGCTGGCTGCGTCGCACCAAGAAATCCGGGCCGCCGCGCGGCGGCAACGAACAGGACCGGGCGCAGTTTCAAAAGTCGCGCGACTATATGGTCCGCATGGACGACATGCTGGCCTGCCGCAGTTGCCGCAAACGTTTCGACATTCCGAGTTCACAGTCGGTGGTGTTTATTTAGTGGCAGTAGCATAGACTTCAGACCGGAGTCACGCGCGAATTCTTGCGTCAGCTCAGAACTAGTCCTGCAAGCGAAACAAGATCAGCATGAAGCGCAACCAATCCGCTCCGTGAGTTCCACCTTTGCTTGGCTCAGCAAAAACTCTGGAGACGTGATATGCTGGCCCAGAGTCAGGAACGACAGAACTGAAAGCCCCCTTTTATCTACAACCAAAACGAATCCGAGTGCGTCTAACTGTTGCTTTCCCGGAGAACAGGTAAAAAGACGGAACATTCGTTCAAAGATTTCGTTAGTCTAATTCACAAATCAACCTGCTTCCCACAAAGTATATGTCTGAGAAAAAAGTAGTCAAAGTAGTAAAGCGCGCCGAACGCGGCAAACGAACCGTAGGCGCCAAAGCTGCGCGCGACGCCAAGCGCAAAACCGCGCGCGACATGGTCGCGAACGTTACGGATTGGGTCAGCGAGTTTCAGCAGAAACAACGCCTCGAGACCGCCGAAGCGTTCGACAACCTGATTCGCGCTCGCCAGCAACCGAACGAAGCCTGAGCCCTGCCCGAGAGCCCGACCGTAAGGGAGGGCCGCGCTCGGGTCAGATGTTCTCCCTGATGGTCGGCTTTCGGATCCAAACCCCATCTAAAAACCGATTGACACTCGCGCTGCCCGGCGCTAGCATCCCCGTGGAAATCGCCCCAACAACCCGATGAAGTCTTCACGCGCGAAGCACCGTAAGCGCAGGAAATCGATCGTTGATTCTATCCGCAGGCCGTTGGCGCCTCCGGGCTATCCGATCGCGCACGCCAAGCCTGAAGAAAAGGCGAGTCCGGCGCAACGGAAAGCGAAACACAAACGCCGCCCGGAAGAATCAACCCTGGAAGAGGACTGAGATTCGGTGAACTATGAGTGACCTCGGTCAGGCTTTCATCGCGCGCTCGCAACATCATTTGGCGGAGGACTTCCTGCCAAAGATTGAGCGTTGTCTCGGACGGCTCACGGACGAGCAGATTTGGTGGCGGGCCAACGAGCAGTCGAACAGCATCGGAAACCTTTTGCTGCATTTAAGCGGGAACGTGCGCCAGTGGATCATTTGCGGGCTCGGCGACGCGACCGATAGTCGAGATCGCGATTCAGAATTTGCCCAGCGCACCCAGATTCCACGCGCGGAACTGTTCGACAGATTGAAGCGGACCGTAAACGAGGCGGTAACTACTCTGGCGCGGCTCGATCCCGATAAGCTGCTTGAGAAACACCGGATTCAGGGACTGGAGGTGTCGGCCCTGGAAGCCGTGCTGCACGTCGTCGAACACTTTTCGATGCACACGGGACAGATAATCCTTTTGGCCAAAATGTCCGCCGAAGTCGATCTTGGGTTCTACGATTTTTCTGACTCGACGCCGGCGCCGAAATGGAAACGCGAACCATAGAAGGCCGCGCGACTTGCGATGCAGGCTGATGTCTGTGCTACGATTCCTCAAGACAAGTAATTCTGAGTGAGACGCAAAGAACCAAAATCATACCTGGAGGCTGATTTGGGATGACTTACATCGTTGCTGAACCCTGCGTGAACTGTCGCTATACGGACTGTGCTTTGGTCTGTCCTGTCGATGCTTTTCATCTTGACGACGACATGCTGGTGATTCATCCCGAAACCTGCATCGACTGTGACGCTTGCGTCCCCGAATGTCCGGTCGAGGCAATCTTTGTCGAAGACAAGCTGCCGGCGGAATGGGCGAGCTTTACGCAAATCAACGCCGATCGCGCGTTGAGCGGCTTGCCGACGATCAATGTCAGGCTCGATCCTTTATGCCAGTAAATTGGGGATGCGCGATTGCAATTTCAAAAAAGGCGCGGTGGCCGCAGCCAACGAAAGCGGCAGTCGCGCCTTCTTAGTGTTTTGGAATTGCGTCAGAACCCGGAGAGCGACGGGATCACAAACTCAAGTAGCCTCTCTAATCCGGTCGCTAACGCTCCCGGTTCTGAAGCTGAAAAACAGCAGATGAGAAAGAGCACGAAGCGTCTGTTGGGAGGGCTGGCCGTAGGAGCCGCCGCTGTTGGAACGATTGGAGCCGTTTTGATGAAAACAAGAAGCGGCTCTGGCCGCAAGCGTCGACGCGAATTGGCGGCACTGGAAAACACCTGGGCGCGGCCGGGGATGAAAGTCATCTTTCGCGCGGAAGTGATGCCCGGCCGCGAAACTTCCGAGCGAACGTTTCGCGTCGACACGCTGTTGCCCAGTGGACGAGTGTTGTTGGAAGGCGCGTCGGGCGAGCACGCGGAAAAAGAATTCGAGAGGATTAGACGCTAAGACCGTAAGAGCAGTTACCACTCATAAACCCGCCCTGTTTCCATCACACTCAGATTGTCGATTCCCAACGCCTTCAGTTCCTTGGCCACGGTTTCGCGGTAAGCCGGTTTCAAATGCACCGCGAGAATCTCCAGGCCGTTGTAGTTGAGCTTGCCCAATTCCTTGCTTAGCATTTCCGGCGTCAGATGCTTTGACGCTTCGGCGAGTTGGCGCATCGAATTCGGAAACGAAGCTTCGATGAACAACGCATCGATCCGCGGGGCGCGGTTGATCATGGTCCAGAATTCTTCGGTCTCGGCGGTGTCCGAGCTGAACGCGACGATCGTCTTGCCGTCAGAAATCAGGAGGCCGACGGTCGGCACGATGTGATTGACCGGAGCCGCAGTTACGGTCAGATGAGCAATGCGAAATTCTTTGCCGGTAGCAAACGGCACGTATCGCATCACTGGTCCGCGCTCGTTTTTGAGGACGTCGAATCTCGGATAGACATTGTCGTTGAAGACATCTCGCTTGAGCAAATCGATGACTTCCTGGGTTGCGTGAATGCGGATTGGCTCTTCAACTTCCGCGAACAGATCGTCCACGTAAATCGGCAGGCTGGCGATGTGATCCATGTGCGGATGGGTGATGATCACGTCGCGCACCTTGCGGCGTTGCGCTTCCGTCAAAGCGATCCCGATGCTGCCGGCGTCAACCGTGACGCGTTCGTCGATTAGGAAGCAGGTCAACCGCTGCGCCGAAGTAGCGCGACCGCTGGCGTCGAACGAGCTGGGTAAGAGTTGAATATTCAAAGGTCGGTTTGATTTGGGATCCAAGCTCAGTTAGATCGCCCCAAGTATAAGCCAATCACAGTCAAACACGCGAACTTTTCTCTCCCACAAATCGCACTAGCGCGGCGGTCGCGGGGCACTACCGAGTTGCTGTTGCAAGGCTTGCAACATTTGCAGGTACTCGTCCTCGCGCGCTTGGGCCGTTTGCGGATTGCGTGCGAAGCCGCGGGTCACGCGACTGCGATGAAAAGCCAATTCGCTGGCAATCTGGTTGCGACGCATCCTGGCGCGCCACATCGAAAAGCCGCGCGTAGTTAGCGCTGTCCACGACATTCCCATGCGACCGCGAATCGTGCAGAGCTGCTCGTATTCCTTTGGCTCCAGCAGCCCGCGCTCGCAATCAACGTAAAGAAATCGGCGCACGATGCGGCCTTCGCGTCGCAGCGAAAAGAAGATTGTCATCAACGTGATGATGAACGCCGGGCCCATGATCAAAAAATACGCAGCGATAAATCCGGCGCCACCGCCGTAGGTAGCCGACCCATTCCAGGTCGCGTGCATTATGATTGCGAGCATGAAACCCAGCGCCGGCATCGTGACCTTGATGAAGCCGTTGTCGGACTGCCGGGACCAGCCAAGCCCGATGCCCGTCATGCTTGTGAACAGCGGATGAGAGAAGGGCGCAATCATGCCGCGGAGAATAAAAATGAATGTCAGGCTGCCCAGGCCGCCCTGGACGGCTCGACCGTAGTAAGCGATGTTCTCAGTCATCGCAAAACCGAGCCCGACCATGCCGGCGTAGATTATCCCGTCGATGATGCCGTCAAACTCGTCCCGCTTCCAGAAGAACAGAACGAAAAGAATTAAGGCCTTGGCGCTTTCTTCGACAATTGGCGCCGCGATCACCGCGCCAACGTTTTCGCCGATTTGCTGGTTGTTCGTCGCAACTGCCGCAAAAATCTCAATTCCCGTATTGAAAATGAAAGCGAAGAAGACCGCGACTGCCGCGCCCCAAAAGAAAGCCGTGGCCAGCATCCACAGAGGTTCGGATTCGTAGCGGTCTATCCAAAGGAGCAGCATTACATAAAGCGGCACCGGCAAGCAGGCGCAAATCAATCCAATCAGCAACTGTACGGGACCGGTTTCAGCGCCGATCAGCAGCAGCACAATCAAACCAAGCAGCCCCGCGATCATCGCGAAGAATATTCCGAGAATTATCTTGAACGCGTTTTGATGGCCGGAGGATCTGATAGCCACCGGGCGCCCCGGCGGAAAAGGATTGGGCGTGAAGGCATTGTTCATCGTGCTTCGGTAAGCGGGTCGCGCTGAAATGCAGCCGCAGTATATCCAGATTTCGATTGAGGGGCCAGATTGACGAGAGTCAGGTTGTCGAAACGCTGTCCCAGTCTGCCCGTTTCGCTCATTTCTTCAATCGGTTAATGTTGCGCGAGTCGTTGCCACCCGTACTAAGACGCCGCGTGTCAGGTGCTTACGCGAAGCGTAAGATATGGTTGCATCAACTCAGGCGAGGGTTTATGCTACGCAACTCTGAGGGCCTCCTTGTCAGGCTCAGGCCAACCCGAGGACTCTCGAAATAAGTGAGCACACTACTACCGTGTTGCCCTTGAGTGTCAGGGGCAACTTGAGGACTAGTTGGGATTCAAGCGGCTGCTAGTAAAGCGGCAGCAGGCTTTCGAACAGAGTAATCGCGACTTCAGCGACCAGGTACCCTGAGTCCGATGCCGATGGAGTTGAGACTATCCCGGAGCTATCGCCTGCCATCTGACCACCGGTGCAGGGCGGTGCATTTGTCTCACCTGGTATTGGTGGTGTGCAGGGTGGTGCATTTGTTTCACCCGCGAAGGCGGTCATTCCGAGAAGGAACGTCAAAGCGATGGCAGCACCTAGTCTTTTTAGGTTCTTCATGGTCTTCTCCTTGACTTGGGTTGTTGAATTGCGTTTACGCTTCTACCTTGAAACGAACAAGGAGAAGCAGGTTTTAGAGACAGCGCGGGCCTTTCAATGGAAACGAGCGATACCGGCCTGCACAGCCTAGCGCAAATTTTTTATCGAGTATACAGAAAGGTTGGCCTCACATGAACTTACAGTCTCAGCTAGCGGCGCTTCAAGAGCAAAATCGGGGTCTCACATTTGCGGAGAAAGCCCATCATTGTTGTGGCTTGGCTAAGAAGCTTGAGAAGGCCGGCGAGTACGAAGCGGCGTGCGAGGCACTCGCTGAGTTCTGGCCCGAGCGAGAAGGACCACCGAAGCTCGATGACCTTGACGAAAAAACGAAGGCCGAAGTCCTGCTTCGGGTGGGCGCGTTGGCCGGATGGCTCGGTGATGCGAATCAGACCGAGGGTAGCCAGGAAATCGCAAAGAATTTAATCACCCAGAGTATCGAGATCTTTGAGGGACTTGGACAACCTGCACGCGTAGCCGAAGCGCGTGGTGACCTCGCACTCTGTTACTGGCGCGAAGGCTCATATGACGAGGCGCGCATACATCTGGCAAGTGCATTAAGTCTCTTGGGTAACGAGAGTTCTGACCTGAAAGCAGTGCTTCTCATTCGCGCGGGCATTATCGAAGAGCGGACGCGAAGACTACAGGAAGCTTTGCGCTTCTATAACGCGGCCGCCCCTCTCGTAGAGCGAAGCGAAGATCACGCTCTCAAGGGGAGTTTTCACATCGAGTTCGGGCTGGTCTTTCGGCGTTTGGCAGCCCCTGAAAACCGAGAGGATTATCTAGACAAGGCACTGATTGAATACGCAGCCGCGAGTTTCCACTTTGAGCAAGCAGGAAACGAACGCTATCTCGCGCGCGTGGAAAACAATCTCGGTTTTCTGTTCTTTACGATCGGAAGATACAAGGACGCGCACCAGCATCTCGATCGTGCTCGGCACCTTTTCCTTGAACTGAAAGATGCGGGAACAGTTGCCCAGGTTGACGATACTCGCGCGCGGACGCTTCTCGCCGAAGGTCGCACGGTTGAGGCGGAGCGGTTTGCTCGGCAGGCCGTAAGGACCCTGGAGAAGGGTGGCGAGCAGGCGTTGCTGGCGGAAGCTCTGACGACTCACGGGACCGCTTTGGCGCGCCTCGGTAACTACTCCCGTTCGAAGGCACTGCTGGAACGGGCGATCGAAGTTGCCGAGACGGCGGGTGACCTGGAAGGCTCAGGCCGCGCGAAGTTGAGCATCATTGAAGAGCTTGGCGAGCAGACTTCCGCCAGAGAGCTGGCCTCGATCTACGAATCCGCGGTGGACCTCCTGGAGCAGTCTCAAGATCCTTCAGCGAAAAAACGCCTGGTCTCTGGTGCCCGCGCCGTGATTGATGCGTTGACAACCGCCGAGGACGAGGATTCAGAAGCGAAGGAACACTCTTGGGAGGGGTTCTCGTTCAGACAGGAGGTGGTGAAAATTGAAAGGGCCTTGATTGAGCGCGCCCTCAGAGACACCGGAGGGTCCGTCACCAAAGCCTCCCGCTTGCTCGGCTTCAAACATCACCAGAGTCTCATCGCCTTAATAAATACCCGTCACAAGAATTTGCTCAACACCAGATCCGCCATTCGAAAGCGAAGGCACCACATTTTTTCCAAGCCCAGAAGGATTCCCAGAAAGATCGTAAAGCCCAGTGCGGAGCGGGCCACCTCGCAGATTTCGATTCTGCATGTTGAGGACAACAAGCTCATTGCCAAACTGGTTGATGATATGTGCGCCCCGGAAGACTGGCGCGTCGAGCTTTCCGTTGACGGAGACAGCGCGTTGCGGAAGCTCACCGGCGACGACCATTATGATTTGCTCGTGGTCGATAACGATCTTCCCGGACTGAGCGGTCTCGAGCTGGTGCAGCGGGCCCGGAAAATGACCCACCATCGCCGCACGCCGATCGTGATGCTTTCCGGCAGTGATTGCGAGACGGAAGCCTGGGGCGCCGGCGTGGATGCCTTTCTGAAAAAGCCGGAGCAGATCAAAGATCTGCCATCAACGATCGCCAGGCTTTTGGTAAACGGGCAGGAGCACGCTTAAGCTTCGAGCCCGATGTGCGCGGGCAGGAAATACCCCTGACCCTCCTTATCGCGCGCACGTCAACGCCCGCCCTCCGTCGATCGAATACGTCCCGCCAGTAATCCACGAGGCTTTTTCCGACGCCAGATAAAACACCAGCTCAGCGATCTCACTCGCCTGGCCGACGCGTCCGAGGGGATGGGTAGTTTTAGAGCGCTCCAAAAATTGCTCGTAATCTCCTTCGTTCATTCCGCCGCGCTTGTGTATCTCAGTAACGACCACGCCGGGATTCACGGCGTTAACCCGCACGTTTTTCGGTGCAAGTTCGAGCGCCGCGCACCGCGTTAGCTGATCCACGCCGGCCTTCGAGACGCAGTAGGCCAGCACCCCGGGGAAAGAGCGTAGGCCCGTCACGCTGGAAATGTTGACGATGTTGCCCTGCGTCTCGATCAGATGTGGTGTGGCCAGTCGCATCAGGTGAAATACGGCGCGCAGGTTGACGTCCAGCATCTTGTCCCAGGCCACGAGCGAAGTATCTTCAATCGAACCGGTTGAAATGTGGCCGGCGGCATTGACCAGGACGTCGAGACGCCCAAATTCGCCGACCGCGCGTTGCATCAATTGATGCACGTCCTCCTCTTTAGTGACGTCCGCCGCTATTGTCAGCGGCTCGCCGCCCGCTTTCCGGATCGCGTCACCGACTTCGCGCAACGCCTCGGCGTTGCGGCCGATCGCGGTGACACGCGCTGCGCTCTCAGCGAAACGCAAAGCCACTGCCCGGCCGATACCTGATGTCGCTCCGGTTACCAGAACTACTCTGTCCCCAGCGTTTCTTTCCATAGATGACCTCAACGACTGAAGTGGGTTAATAAATCAGCAGAATCCTTTCCGCATAAGGTAAACTTCATGAGCTGAATTCTGCGAGACATATTGACATAGACCGTTCACAGTTGACTATAATTCGCCGGCCGATCATTTGCTCGAGAGTTGTGACGGCCCTGTCCCGACTTAATGTGTTTGCAAGCCGAGTCTTTATAGCGGAGTTTCCCTCTTCATCTTACCTTTAGTCGGAAAGCAGTATTGATGGAATCGCAGGATTCGGGCTTCTACAGATCGAGCAATGCGCGACGGTCGCAAGGCTCTGCTTCGCGAGGCCGGCGTGCGCGTCGGCCGTCAGCATCAGGGTTCATGGCGGCTGCGGCCGCCGCTGCTGCGGTAATATTCTTCATCCTTTGGTGGATGCTGCAGGGCGAAGAGAGCCCCTGGGTGCCGGCTGGGCTGGCGGCTAGCGTGGTGATGCTGGTCGCGGCTTCGGCCCGCGAGATTGCGGTGCGGCGCTCATTTGCGCGTTACCTCCTCGAACAAGACAAACATCAGGAACGATCGCGCGAGTCGGGAGAGTCGTCGTCCAGATTGGTTAACATGCAGTCGGTGAGTTCGCATGCCTCGGCCCTGCGCGTCGTGCAAAAGCGTTCGGCGAAAGCCGACTCGTCCGAGTCGAATCCTGAAGCCCACCTCGAATGCTATCGGCTGTGTGTTGATTATCTGGCCAGCGCCGAGGAAGCTTTGCGGTCGCCAAACCTGGCTCCGGAAAACCGGGTAGCGCTGCGCTCGGGACAGGATCGGGTGCGAACTTTGCAAAAGCACCATTTGCTGGCGTGGGCCCGAAGTTCGGCCCGCACGCTGACGCGCGAAGCGCAACAACGCGCTCGCCTCTACCAAAAGGTCGAAGTGGCTAATCGCGCGCTCGATTGCATCGATTCGGCTTTGAAGATTTATCCCGACGAAGAAGAGCTTAACGAGTCGGCCGGAGCCGTGCGCGAATTCATTACCTCGAGCCGAGTCGCGCATTGGGTTGAGCTGGCGGAGCGCGCGGCTTTTAAGGGCTACTACCGCCGGGCGATTGATTGCTATCGCGATGCCTTGTTCTATCTTACGCGCGACACCCCCACCAATGATCGCGGCGCCGCGGCTGAGCGAGTGACCCGAGAGATAGAATTGTTACGGGCGCGCATAGCGACCCAGAGGGCCATGGATCCCGACCAGAACGGTTCGAGTACAACCAGACGGCGGCGACCTTGAATCTCTGGCGCGCTTAGCTGACGCGGAAATAGTTGCGGGCGAGAGGCAGTGTAGAAGAATGTTCAGACGCAGGTGCCCCAAGTGCGGCAGCAAGAAGATCCGGCGCGGCTATACGCGAACGCCGTGGTATCTGCGATTGTTTGGCATCTACAACCTTTTGTGCGATCATTGCAACTGGTTATTCAATGGATTCGCATTACCGGGCAGATGGGTGAAGCGAGAAACTCACCACCACTAGTTTCTTTTTTTTCGGGGTTGGCAGCCGGGCATGTTCGGGCGATTTCTGAGAAGATCCTGAGACGGCTCCCTCCAGTTTCCAGCGGATTGAGGTTTGGTTATGAATAAGACACGAATTCTCTTAATTACGATTGTCAGTCTGGTAGCGGTGTTGTCGGTGCTGGCGCAGGAGCAATCCCAGGTGCCAACGCCCAGCCAATCCCCGGCAATTGACTTGCAAGGGGTAAGAAACTACCTGCTCGGACCGGGGGACGTTCTGGATGTTCGCGTCTTTGGTCAATCGGATTTGAACACCCTGGCTGAAATCGACGGCGACGGCAATATCAGCTCGCTGCCATTTCTGGAAAAGCCGATTCGGGCACAGTGCCTTACCGAAAAGGAAGTGCAAAAGGCGATCGCCACCGCGTATGCGGCCTACATCAAAAATCCGCAGGTGAGCGTGCGAATCGCGCAGCGCAACAGCCGTCCGCCGGCGACGCTTTATGGCGCCGTGCGCAATCCAATGTTGGTTACCATGATGCGGCGCGTGCGCCTGCATGAGTTGATCGCCCGAAGTGGCGGCGTAAGCGCGTCTCGGCCACTGCTTCGGTTGACAGCCAGATAGAATCTTTCAAGCTTAGGGAACTTGGCAACGAAAGCGGAGACCCCTTCATACGCCCGGGCGATGTCGTCATCGTGACGGAAGGGGAACCGATTTATGTCACGGGCGCGGTGCTGGCTCCGCAGCCGCTCTTCATGAAAGATCAACTTACGTTGGGTCGCGCCATCGCGATGGCGGGAGGGCCGCAAAGGCTGGCGAACACCGGCGAAGTTCACATCTATCGTAAGAAGGACGGACAGATCGGCCAGGAAGATTTGACGTACAACTATGACGCGATCCGAAAAGGACGCGATAAAGACGTGCTGTTGCAGCCCTACGATATTATCGACGTCCGGAACAGCGGAGCATTTTCCGGAAAGAATCTTAAAGATCTCTTTTTGAACATGGGCAAGAGCAGCGTTGGAATTCTGCCGCAGCGCGTTCTTTATTAAACCGGCAGCGTTAAGTCAGCAGCTGAAAGGCTGGCGCATAGCCAGCCTTTCCCTTGTTTCTACGCGAGCCGGGACCAAAAGATTATGAGTCAACGAATGCAGACGAACAAGACAAAGCGACGACGGGGGTTCACGTACCTTTGGATTTTGTGTTTGGCGGCCCTCGTTTTCATTCTCATCTATAAAGAGTGGACCGAAGTGCTTTACATTCTCGCGACCGTCGGAGTTACGGCCTTGCTGGTCGTGGTCGCGGCTGCGGACATCGGGCACGGGGCGCCAAGTTCGGGAGGTCCCGCTCAATTGGCCGACGCTCAGGCCACGAGTTCCGGAGTTGCCTCCAAGGTTTCCGCTCAGCAGTCGAGCGGGCCATCAAATAAGTAAATCACCAGTCTTGAACGATCCACGTCTCCCGGTCTGTTAACCCTTTCAAGTTTTAACTCGGCTCCGACTCCAACGTGCCAGAGCCATCAAGGCCGCCAGCGTTGCCGCCTTCTCTTCTGCGCGCCACGATCCTTCAACCGCTTTCCCCATTTTCGCCAGTTCAGTTCTTAGTCTCGGTTCAGAGATGCCGAGCACCCTCTTTCCTTCACCAATCGAGTCTTTTTCACGCGTGACTGAAAACTTCAGACGCGAGAGCTTGAGCGCGTCCTCAATCACCACGCGAAATAACCGGCCCTCTTCGGCGTGCGCGCGTATGTGATCGTTTCGGATCGTTTGCGGATCAACTGTGCTGCCGACGACAATTCCAGCACCCACGATGCGATAGCCGCTGGCGCGATAATGCTCCATCAGTTCCGCTATGGCACGTTGTGAGGATCGCTCGACGTATTTAATCAGCCGCGCTACTGCTTTCGCAGCGGCAGCCTCGGGAAGATCGAGTCCGGCATGAAACGGTTGAGCTGAGTCCGGAACCGCCGGATCTGAAAGATCAACTCGGCGACGGTCAATGACTGTTGGTGGAGATGATGCTGAGACAAGCACGACCATGGCCCAGCCAGACTTCACGCGAAAACCCAAACCCGCTTCATTCATTCTCAAAACCTCTCCAGGTCTTTCCCGATGACAACTCTGCCCGAATAGCCTCCGGCACGCACCCCCGCAAGCAGCTCCTCATCGCTCGCGCCCATCCGAATGATGTGATCCAGAATGAGCAGCTTTGGCTGAATGCGCGCGGCCAACTGCCCAAGCTCCACATCCGAAGTATGGTACTCGCGACAATAGCGTGGCCAGTCTTTGCCGCCCGGTCGATCTTCGGGCGCCAGTCGTGACGCAGAGTAAACCTCGTGAATCAGGATGTCTACTCCGCGCGCCGCTTTGACCAGCGCCTCGCTTGGCCGCGTGTCTCCTGAAATCACAATCGAGCGGTCGGCGGTATCGATGCGGTAACCGAACGCGTTTCTCCATGCTCCGTGCTGCACCGCAATCGCGGTAACGCGCACGCCGGCCTTTTCATAAACGACGCCGGCCGCAATCTCATGCACGCTGACGCGATAGCCGCCGGCGACTTCACGTTCCAATCCATTCGTGCGAACACGAATGTCTTCCGAATACGCCGCCAGCAGATGGTTAGTCATTCTCTGCAGACCAGGCGGGCCGAAAACCCGAAACGGCGCGCGGCGGCGCATCACCCACGATGTCAGGATCAAATCCGCATAGCCCAGCGTGTGATCGCTGTGCAGGTGCGTGATGAAAAGCCCTTCCGGTCCGTTGATGGGCAGGTTTGCCGCGCGCAAGCGCCGCATCACGCCCGCGCCCACATCAAACAGAAATACCCGTCCGTTAACGACGACGGCGGTCGCCGGGCCCGAAGCTGCCGGGTCAGGATAAGGCGTCCCCGTTCCGAGCAGGATGACTTGAGTTGATTGCGCGGCCGACGCAAGAGCCGATGTCGACCTTGAGTTCCGCGCGAGAGCGGAAGGCAGCAATAGCGCGACCGAAACAACGATGACGATTCTAAGTTGCATGCGTTTTTGTTCCTCCGTTTCGCCGAGCCGCCAAACTGAGACTAATGAAACAACGCGATCAGCTCGCGCAGCAAGCGGCCGGTGACTTGATTGAATGAAGGCTTAAGTCTGAGAACCGCGAAGCGGTTGTTCACCTCCAGCCCAACGTCCGAAGGCTACGTTACGAGTCGTTCATAATTAACCGCAACCCTGTCAGGGTTGCGACTGCCTGATTGGTCGATTTCCCGGGGTAGCCGAAGCGGCAACCCTGGGCTTCGTTGCATCGACGGCTTCGCGGTTACCTGCTATTGCGTTGCAGGGTTGGATTTTTCCCGCACCTCGACTAGAGTATGTGCACCGACGCCAGGTATTTTCACAGGAATCTCCGGAGGACCAATCCAATGAAGAAGATCAAACTTGCCTTTCTAACTCTAACTGTTCTGGCTCTCGTGGCCATGTCGCTTTCCACTCCGCCACGCCTTGCGAGTGCGCAGGGTGGTGACGGCGGCGCGCGTCTTTCGTATCCCGAGACGAAAAAAGTAGATGTCGTCGACACCTACTTCGGGACGACAGTCGCCGATCCCTATCGCTGGCTTGAGGATGACAACGCGCCGGAAGTTGCCGCGTGGGTCGCGGCCGAGAACAAAGTCACTTTCGGTTACCTCGACAAGATTTCTTATCGGCCGCAGCTCAAGGATCGTCTGACCAAGCTCTTGAATTATCCGAAGTATGGTTCTCCGACGCGCAGGGGCGAATGGTTTATCTTCTCAAAGAACGACGGGTTGCAGAATCAGAGTGTCCAGTACATCCAGAAGGGTCTGGACGGCACGCCGGAAGTCCTGCTCGATCCGAACAAGTTTTCCGCCGATGGCACGTCGCAACTCGGAGGGTTCTCGCTATCGCAGAGCGGAAAGTACGTGGCGTATGGAATCTCGGAAGGCGGTTCCGACTGGAGAGATTTCTATGTGCTGGACGTCGCGACGAAAAAGCCACTGACCGATCATCTTGAGTGGGTAAAATTCTCTGGCGCGTCGTGGATAGGAGACCAGGGTTTCTTCTACAACCGTTATCCTCAGCCCGAGTCGGGAAAGAAGATGGCCGGCAAGAATGACTACCAGAAGATTTACTATCACAAAGTCGGCACGCCGCAGTCGGACGATAAACTGATTTACGAAGACAACGAACACCCGCAACGCCGGCAGTCAGTCGGCGTGACTGAGGACCAGCGCTTTGAAATTCTTGGCGTCTCGGACTCTTCCGCGGGGAAGAGAGGCAATTCAGTTTTCTTCCGCGAGCTGGCGCAGGGCGACAAGCCGTTCACTCCGATTGTGGCAGACATTGGCGATGACAGTTACGGCGTAATCGATGAGGTTAACGGCAAATTCCTGATCGAGACAAATCGCGGCGCGCCGAACGGCAAAGTCGTGCTTTACGATCCGCAGACAAAGACCTGGAAGGACATCGTGGCTGAGCGACCTGAACCGCTGGAGATCTCGTCTACGGTCGGCGGCAAACTGTTTGTCACTTATTTGAAAGATGTGACTACGCGCGCTTACGTTTTCAGCCTCGACGGTAAGCTGGAAAACGAAATTCAGCTTCCCGGACCGGGCTCGGCCGGTGGATTTGGCGGACGCAACGATGACAAGTTCCTCTTCTACAGCTTCACCTCGTTCAACTATCCGCCGACGATCTTCAAATACGACATCGCGACGAAAAAGTCGTCCGTGTTTCGCACGGTGGATATTCCCGGCTTCAAGGCAGCGGATTACGAGGTGAAGCAGGTTTTCTATAACAGCAAAGACGGCACCCGCGTGCCGATGTTCATCACGTACAAGAAAGGGCTGAAGCTCGACGGCAACAATCCGACCGTGCTGTATGGCTACGGCGGCTTCAACATCACCACCAGTCCGGCATTCAGCGCGCTGCGCATTGCTTTGCTCGAACAAGGGGTCGTGTACGCGTCGGCGAACATGCGCGGCGGCGGCGAGTACGGCGAGAAATGGCACGAGGCCGGCACCAAACTGAAGAAACAGAACGTGTTCGATGACTTTATCGCGGCCGCGGAATATTTGATCGCCCAGAAGTACACTTCGCCGGCCCGGCTGGCGATTCATGGCGGCTCGAACGGCGGATTGTTGGTCGGCGCCTGCTCGAACCAGCGACCCGAATTGTACCGGGCCGTAGTTGAACAGGCGGGCGTGATGGACATGCTGCGCTTTCACAAGTTCACCATCGGCGCGGCCTGGATTTCGGATTATGGTTCGAGCGAGCAGAACGAAGCGCAATTCAAAGCGCTGTACGCCATCTCGCCAATCCATAACGTCAAAGCGGGAACGAAGTATCCGGCGACTCTGATTACCACCGCGGATCACGACGATCGGGTGGTGCCGGCGCATAACTT
>WNFH01002806.1_pt1 | contig 19020 bp, 17 predicted proteins | sample 5400411 | NCBI WGS metagenome assembly WNFH01 (sample SAMN13153347, study PRJNA577476) | soil metagenome | isolation source: 200 cm saprolite under Douglas fir tree site 2 hole 3 | place: USA:California | collected 2015-04-18
TACCCTCGACGAGGCCGCGCTGCTGGCCGGTCTGCCCAAATCACCCGGCTACTATTCGCCCATCAATCATCCGGAGCGCGCCATAAAGCGCCGCAATCTGGTGATTAATTCCATGCTCGAGGACGGCAAAATCACGGCGCTGCAGGCCACCGGGGCACGGAACCAGCCCATCCAATTGAAGCTGAAGCACGACCCCAATTCGCTGGCGCCTTATTTCGTTGAGGAGATCCGCCGCTACCTGGAAAACAAATACGGCAGCGATCAAGTGCATGAAGGCGGGTTGCGCGTCTACACATCACTGGACATGGATCTGCAACGCGCCGCGAACCAGGCCGTGCTCGACGGCCTGGCGGCATACGAGCGGCGCCACGGCTGGAAGGGGCGCCTGGAGAACGTGCTGACGAAGGACGTGACGCTCGCCAATTATCAGCACCTTGATTGGGATGACGAACCTGAAGTCAACGGCTATATCCATGCCTTGGTCACGGCCGTTTCGCCAGGTTTGGTGGCGATCAAGTTCGGCCGCTACACCGCGACCCTCACCCAGGCCGATGCTGCCTGGACGCACCGCAAGATTTCCGGCATTCTGAAACCTGGCGACATCTTATACGTGAAAACTCTCTCGCTCGCTGCCGATGGCAAAGCGCGGGCCGGCTTAGAGCAGGACTCAGGCGCGCAGGGCGCTTTGATCGCGTTCGACAATGCCAGCGGCGAGATCAAGGCGATGGTCGGCGGACGGGATTCCAATCTTTCCAAGTTCAACCGCGCCACGCAAGCGCTTCGCCAGGTGGGATCGTCGTTCAAGCCATACGTATACACCGCGGCCATCGATCAAGGCGCCAAGCCGGACGACACCATCCTCGACGCGCCGGTGACTTTCCAAACCGCTTCCGGCCCGTACACTCCGCACAACTATGATGAAAAGTTTGAAGGCACCATCACACTACGCCGTGCCCTGGCGCAGTCACGCAATATCCCCGCACTGAAGCTCGCCGACGGCCTTGGGATCAAAAATGTGATCGATTACACCCATCGCTTCGGAGTGACCTCTAACATCCCTGCATACCTGCCGGTGGCGCTGGGCGCCGCCGAAATCACGCTGTTCGAACAAACCTCCGCCTTCAGCGTTTTTCCCAATGACGGCGTGCGCATCACGCCACGTTCCATCACGAAAGTCACAGATTACGAAGGCCGTGTGCTGGAAGAAGACTTCCCCGACGTGAAGGACGTAATCAGCGCGCGCACCGCGCGCATCATGACCTCCATGCTGCGGGACGTGGTGTTGCACGGAACCGCAATTGCCGCTGCCACCATGAAGTATCCGCTCGCCGGCAAGACCGGGACGACCAACGACTTCACTGACGCTTGGTTCGTCGGCTTCTCACCCTCGATGACCGCGGGCGTGTGGATCGGATATGACGAGAAGAAATCTCTCGGCGCGAAAGAAACCGGCGCGCGCGCTGCTCTTCCCATCTGGATGGGCTTTATGAAAGTTGCCTTGGCCGGAAAAGACCTCGGAGAATTCGAGCCTCCACCAGAGCTGCCGCCGAGTCCGGTGGCTCAAAAACCGGTGGCTCAAAAAGTTGATACGCTGGACCAGGAGCCAGGGGCGGATGAGGCACACTAGGCGCAGAACCGTAGATCCGTGTTAATCGGCGCAACTCGGTGGCCCCGTTTACTTTCTTGTCTGCTCGACCGCCGCAAAGCCCTCATCCAATATGCGCACCGCCTCGTCCACATCCGCCTTCGAAATGTTCAGGGGTGGCGACATGCGGATCACATTGCCGTAGAACCCGCCTTTGCCAACGAGCAGGCCACGCTTGCGTGCCTCTTCCATTACAGCGTTCGTGCCGGCGGCCGATGGCTGCTTGGTTGTGCGATCTTCGACCAACTCGAGTGCCTGCATCAGGCCCATGCCGCGCACGTCGCCGATCAGCGGATGTTTCTCCTGTAGTTCTTCCAGCTTCTGGCGGAAGTAGCCGCCGACCACGGCCGCATTGGTTCGCAGGTCGTCTTCTTCGATCACATCAATCACGGCCTTCGCAGTCACGCAGGTAACGGGATTGCCGCCGAAGGTGGAAATCGTCAACCCCTGAAACGAATCAGCGATCTCGGGTTTTGCAATGGTCAGGCCGATGGGAACGCCGTTGCCCATGCCCTTAGCTGCAGTAATGACATCCGGCTCAACTTCCCAATGCTCGATGCCGAACCACTTGTGGCCGGTGCGTCCCCAGGCCGTCTGCACCTCGTCGGAGATAAAGTCACCGCCGTACTGCTTCACGATGCTGAAGGCCATCTTGAAATACTCTTTCGGCGGCGTGATGAAACCGCCCACGCCCTGGATCGGCTCGGCCAGAAACGCCGCGATACGTCCGGAGGTCGAAAACTGAATCACACTCTCGATGTCCTTTACGCAGGCGACTTCGCACTCCGGATATCTCAGACCCAGGGGGCAGCGGTAGCAGTAGGGATTCATGGCATGCACGATGCCAACTTCGATCGTGCCGCGCCGCCAGGTATTCATGCCGGTCAATCCGCGGGCCAACGAAGCACGGCCGCTGTATCCGTGGCGCAGCGCCACGACAGCTTCCGTGCCGCTGTTGGTGAAATAGGACTTCTTCAGCGTTCCAGGTGTGATCTGCGCCAGCTTTTCGGCCAGCGTCACCATCGGTTCGTTGGGAAAGCATGTGGAAACGTGCTGCAGGCGGTCAATCTGAGCTTTGGTGCGCGAGATCACGCGCGGATTGCAATGGCCAACACTGATGGTCACGATGCCGCCGAAAAAGTCGAGATATTTCTTGCCTTCCACATCCCACACATGCTGCATGAGCGCGTGATCCATCGGAACGGGCTCGGAATAGTAGGTGGTGACCGAAGGGAAGATGTACTCCTTTTGCTTGCGGTTGATCTCTTCGCGGCTCAGGCGTGTTTTCTCGGCAGGAATCGTAGGAGTGCTCATGACGGACCTCAATGGACTGTGGATTGTGAACAGCTTAAACACTGTATGATAAATGAGCCGGGCGGTCGGACAGGGAAAAGCTGAAAGCGGACGCTTGAAAGCTCAAGCCTGAGATCGTCGGCTGACGACTATAATCTCGCACTATGAAGTCCTTCTTCCGCTTCGTTCTGCTCGCGCTGGTGCTGCTGGTGGTGGCGCTGGTCTCCGCGCTCACAGCCATGCGCATTGCCATCCACGGCCGCGAGGTCGCGGTGCCTGATCTGGTGGGCAAAACTCCCGCGGAAGCCCGAAGAATTGTCGAGCAGAGTGAGCTGGCGATGGAGGTGGAGCGCGAGTACTACAGCGCCAATGTGCCGGAAGGAAGAATTCTCTCGCAACTCCCGCCGCCCGGCACGCAGGTGCGCCGGGGCTGGCGGATTCGTGTCGCGGAAAGCCTGGGGCCGCAACGAGTGGAAATCCCGAATGTGATCGGCCAGAGCGAGCGCGCGGCCAATATGAACATCCGGCGACGCGGACTGGATGTGGACGCAGTCGCCCAAGTGCAAATGCCCGGTACTCCGGCAGACCAGGTGCTATCGCAAGCGCCGCCGCCAAATGCCAGCGGCGTATCCGCCCCCAAGATCAGCCTGTTGGTCACCGAAGCTGCGCAGCCGCAGGCTCTTGTCATGCCCAACTTTGTGGACCAGCCCCTGGGCAGCGTAACCTTGGCTTTGCAGGATGCAGGATTCCGCGTGGGAACAGTGGCCTTTGACGCACAACCTGAGAGTCCTGCATCTGCGCCGACCCCTACGCCAGCTTCTCAGCCATCGCCAGCCAGCATGATCGTTTCGCAAAATCCGGCGCCGGGAGAGAAAGTAGTGGCGGGCGCAGCAGTGAACTTTGAAGTTCGCTGAAGAAAGCCAACCACGGAGACACGGAGACACAGAGAAATCATTTCTAATTGCCAATTTCCGTCGCCAAGTTATCGGCGCACCCAGGCTTCAATTGGCAATCGGCAATTGAAAATTAACCATCTTCCTTATGTGTTTTTTGATACTTGCTGATTTGTGAAATCCGGGGCTAGCCTTTTTGCAGGATTGCCGCGAAGAAGCCCTCGCAGGGATGCACGCCCGGAACCGTCCTCAGATACGGCCCACTGGTGAGCGATTCGATATCCTTCCACACCAGTTCACCCTCGGAGCGGAGCTGCTCCAGTTCCACGCGGCAGTCGAGCACACGGAGCGAATTGTCTTCAGCCAGGGCGCTGTTGATTACCTGCGAATTTTCTTCGTATTCCAGCGAGCAGGTGGAGTAGACAAGCCTTCCACCCGGCGTCCCGTGCTGCATCGCCGATCGCAGAATTTGCAGTTGCCGGGCCTGAAGGTCGACAAGGTCTTCGGGTTTGAGCCGCCATTTGATCTCGGGATTGCGGGCGAGCGTGCCCGTGCCCGAGCACGGCACATCGGCCAGCACACGGTCGAAACCGACCTCGACTGGAAGATCGATCACATCGGCAGCAATGACCTGCACATTTTGCGCCGGAACCAACTTTCGCAGCAGGCGGGCGCGATGCGGATGCAAATCTACTGCAAGGATGGTCGCACCGGGATTGCGCTCGGCCAGCACCCGGGTCTTGCCGCCGGGAGCCGCGCAGCAATCGAGGATGTTTGAGCCCTTGCCGACCAGCAGGGCAACGAGTTGCGAAGCTTCGTCCTGAATGGTGATCCGACCGTCACGAAACGCCGCTGTGCGAGTGATGGCGCCTGCTTGAACCTGGCGCGCCGAACCCAACAAGTAGCCAGGAACAAATTCGATTCCGCCCCGTTTCAGTTCATCCGCCACCGCGGCGTCAACCAGTCGGATTGCGGTTCCTGGGGCGTGTTGATCGTACAGGCAGATCTGCCGGGCAGCGTGATAACCGAATTCGCGGATCCAACGTTCTAGTACCCAAATCGGGTGGGCGGACGCCACCGCCAATTCCGCCGCAGCTTCAGCGCCGAGGATGTCAGTCGTCCGGTTGTCGTCACGGGTTTTGGTCCCTGAGGCCGCAGCCGCCAGTTTGCGTAGCACCGCATTCACAAACGGCGCGGCAGAGCGCTTGCGGGCGTGCTTCACCAGCTCTACGCTCTCGTGCACGGCCGCCCTTTGCGGCACACCTGCAAGAAATCCAAGTTGATACGCCGCCAAGCGCAGCGCGATGAGCACTTCCGGATCAAGCTTCGCCATCTTCTGCGACGAGAAGCGAGCGATCTCGTGGTCCAGGAGCGATCGCCAGCGTAGAACACTCATCACCAGTTCCGTCGCCAGGGCATGATCCGCAGGTGAGAGTTTCCCGTACCGCAAAGAGTGCAGAAGTTCGGAGGCGTAGGCACTCTCCTGCTCGACTCGGAGCAGGATGTCGAAAGCTGCGGCGCGAGCAGGAGAGACAGGCATGCGAGTGAATAGTGGTTAGTGGCTAGTTTAGCTGCTATGTAAGGAGTCACCGGCCCAGTCGCTCGCCCGTGCGCGGACGGTACCCGTGAACGAAATCTCGCACGGCCATGCGCTTTTTGCCTTCGGGCTGCACTTCGAGAAGGGCCAGGGCGGTACCCGCGCCGCATCCCACGATGAAGCGACCGGTATCCACGATCACTTCACCCTCCGCCAAGGTGCGTTGCACCGGCGTGGCCGCCCATACGTGCAGGTTCTTGCCACGAAAGCTGGTGAAGGTGCCGGGCCAAGGCTGGAATCCACGCACACGATTGCAGATCTCCTGCGCCGTAAGATGAAACTCGATCCGGCCATCTTCCTTCTTCAGGATAGGCGCCAGCGTGGCTTCCGTATTGTCCTGCGGCCGCGGTTGAATCGTTCCGGCCTTCAGCCCATGCAGAGTCCCGACCATCAGGTCGGCTCCGATTGCCGCCAGGCGTGGCACCAAAGTTTCAGTAGTATCCTGGGGCGCGATCGCGACTTCCTTCTGCAGCAGGATGTCGCCAGTATCGAGGCCGCCGTCGATGCGCATCGTGGTCACACCAGTAACGGCTTCTCCCCGGGCGATGGCCCATTGTACCGGCGCGGCGCCGCGATACTTGGGCAATAGTGACGCGTGCAGGTTGATATTGCCGAGCGGCGGCAAGTCGATCATCCACTGCGGGATGATGCGTCCGTAGCCCACGACGATAATCGCGTCGGGTTGGAGCACGGTGAGCTGGGCGCAAACTTCCTCGTTATTCTTGATTTTTTCGGGTTGCGTAACCGTCAAGCCCAATTCGAGAGCGCGCTGCTTGACCGGAGACGGAGCCAGTTCCATGCCGCGCCCGCGCGGCTTGTCCGGCCGCGTCACTACCAGGCGCATATTGAAGCCGGCTTCCACCAGCTTTTCCAGGGTCGGCACGGCGAAGCGCGGTGTGCCACAAAGGACAAGATTGAGGGATGGAGACATTGAGTAATCTGGTAATCGGGCAATTTAATTGCCCTTCATTTCAATTCGAAATTAGCCGATTACAAAATTACCCAATCCTCTACCACTCTCCCGCCTTCATCAGCTTGCGGATCCTACGCTTGATTAAGTCCCGCTTCAGGGCGCTGACGTGGCTAATGTACAGCTTGCCGTTCAGGTGATCCGTTTCGTGCAGCAAGGCGCGGGCCAGCAGCTCTTCGCCGGTTTTTTCGAACCACTTTCCGTTCACGTCCTGAGCGCGAATGGTGACTTTGCGCGCCCGCGTCACCGGCTCACGAAACTCGGGAATGCTCAGGCAGCCTTCGTTCTGTGTGACCCGGCCTTCGGTGTGAATGATCTCAGGGTTCGCCAGCACCAGTTTGGCATTGGGATCTTCCTTGAAAGTGATGTCGATGACCGCGAGACGCTTCGAGATCCCGATCTGCGGCGCCGCCAGGCCCACCCCGTGCGCCGCGTACATGGATTCGAACATGTCCTCGATCAGTTTTTTCAGTGTGTCGTCAAAGACTGCAACCGGTTCAGCGGGCTTCTCCAGAACCGGATTGCCAAACTTCACGATGGGATAGATCATTCAGTAGTTCTTCAGTTGTTGGCAGTAGCCTTGGAAATTCCGCAGAATCTCGGGCATGGAATCGCCGCCAAATTTCTCCAGCGCACAACGGGCCAACGTGAGTGCGACCATGGCTTCCCCGCCTACACCGGCGGCCGGAACTACGCAAACGTCGGAACGCTCATAAGCAGCCTTCACCGCTTCGCGCGTGGCAAAGTCCACCGATTGCAACGGACGCCGCAGCGTGGAAATAGGTTTCAAATATCCACGCACGCGGATCTCTTCGCCATTGGAAACCCCACCCTCGATCCCACCCGCGTTGTTCCTGGTGCGAGTGAAGCCAGTGAATCCGGCTGCCGAGCCATATCCTATTTCATCATGCACAGCGGAACCCGGGGAAGCGGCAGCCGTAATGCCGGCGCCGATCTCGACTGCTTTGACCGCCTGCAGCGACATGACCGCTCCAGCCAGCAGCGCGTCCAGACGCTCGTCCCATTGGGCATAAGTGCCTAGGCCGGGAGGCACACTATGGGCGACCACTTCGAAAACACCGCCCACAGAATCTCCCGTCCTGAGTACGTTGTCCACTTCCTCCTTCATGCGCTGCTCCGCTTGAGCATCGGCGCAGTTGAGCAAGACCTCTTCACGCCGCCATAGTGCGCAAATCTGTTCCCACGCGACCTCGTTCTCCAGCACCGTTCCGCCCACCGCCACCACGTGGCTGAGCACTTCGATCCCTAGCTCACGCAAAAGCAACTTTGCCAAACCACCAATAGCAACCCGGGCCGCCGATTCGCGCGCCGAGGCGCGTTCCAGTACGTAGCGGGCTTCCGGGAAGTTGTACTTCAAGGCCCCAGCAAGATCGGCATGGCCGGGACGCGGCGAGGCCACGGGTTTATGCTTGGCCGGATCGCCTTGCTCCACCGGCAACGACTCCTGCCAGTTCTTCCAGTCTTTGTTTTCCAGCAGTATGGCCACGGGTGAGCCTATGGTTAGGCCATGTCGCACACCGGAGAGAATGTGAGCCGTGTCACGCTCAATCTTCATCCGTCCGCCGCGGCCATAGCCCTGCTGCCGCCGCCAAAGGTCGCGGTCCAGAAACGCCTGGTCCACCTTCAAACCGGCGGGCAGGCCGGAAAGAAAAGCCACCAGGGCCTCCCCGTGAGACTCCCCTGAGGTGAAATAGCGCAACATCGCCTTGGATTGTATCCGATAAGACGGGCAACCCTGGAAGGCGACAGAACCCCCAAACTTTTTTTCGGTGAAATTGGCAGCTTATGCTGGGCCTTGCTAGAATAGGGTGCATTTCAAAACCCGCAGAGTTAACCGTCTACGCCGGTCCGGGCGTGCCACTTCCGCTATCCTCTGGCCTCGAGGTGTGTTGGTGTCCCGCAGAGTCCCTTTCAGGGGTCGAAATCCGATTCGCGAACAGAATGCGCCAGGAGCGCAAACCTCCGGGCTGTCACGCCACCTGCTTCTGGCACAAGAAGAGGAGCGCAAACGCATCAGTCGCGAATTGCATGACGAGGCCGGACAAGGGCTGATGGTGTTGCGGCTTTACCTGGCAATGCTGGCCAGTGAGAGCCCAAGCCCGGAGTCGCGGCCGAAGATCGAGGACGCGCTGCGCATGCTTGACCGCACCATCGAGGATCTGCGCCGCATCATCGCGCGCCTCTCGCCGCGGATTCTGGAGGAGCTGGGTTTGCTCGCAGCAATCCGCAAGGAAGCCCGGGAGCTCAGCAAGAATACTGAAATAAAAGCGCAACTGCGCTTGCCGCAGGCGTTGGATCAGCTCGACCACGAGATGGAAATCGCAATCTACCGTTCCGTCCAGGAAGCGCTGCATAACATAGCCAAGCACTCTCAGGCCAAGAACTTTAGCGTGCAAGTCGAAATCAACAACGGAAGGGTCGACCTGCTGGTGGAAGACGACGGGATTGGGTTCTCGGGCAAGGATAGCGCCCGGGGACAGACCTTCGGGCTTTTAGGAATGAGGGAGCGGATTGCGGGTCTCGGCGGAACCGTGCGCATTCATTCCCGCAAGGGACAAGGCACGCGTCTCCGAGTGATGCTGCCCTTGCCGCATACAGCAGCAACCCGGCAGCTGGACCTGGCGGCTAGGCAGATTCCTCCCCAGGGCGGCCAGTTGGAAGCAAAACACGGCCACAGGGACCGACAGTTCGCCGTGCGATGAAGCCGAGTGCTCAGAATACGCATGCCAATCAAGTGCATAGTAGTTGACGATCACACCCTGTTCCGCGAGGGTTTGCGGCGCCTGCTGGAAAGCGAACCCGACTTCCAGGTCGTCGGCGAAGCCAGCGACGCCATCCAGGCCCTGCAAAAAGTCCGGGAGGTCCACCCCGACGTGGTGCTCATGGACATCGGCATGCCCGGCATGTCGAGTTTTGAAGCGGCACGGCTCATCGAGAAGAATTCCCCCGGCACCCGCCTCATCTTCCTCACCATGTATGAAGACGAAGAGTATCTGCTGCAGTCCCTGGACGTGGGTGCTGCAGGCTACGTGCTGAAGGACGCTCCGGCTCCCAAGCTGATCAACGCAGTTCGCGAAGTCCACCAGGGACGCAAGTACCTTAGCCCGCAGGTCCTCGGCAAGGTGGTTGCTTTCCGCTCCCAGCTCCAGGGCTCACATGGGCAGGCGCGCAGCTCCACGCTGACGCCGCGCGAACGCGAAGTCCTCAAAATGATCGCGGAAGGCAACTCGGTCAAAGAGATTGCGAGTTTGCTCGGTCTGAGCATCAAGACGGTGGAAGCTCACAAATTCAACCTGATGCGCAAGCTCAAGATCCACAACAAGGCGCAACTGGTGACCTACGCCATTCGGAGAAAAATCGTGAATATGCCAGCGGGGGCTTAGGCGTTGGTTCGACGGCCCGCACTGCTGAGCGCTACTTTGTCCCGTTCGGATACACCAATATCTTGCTGGCCTCGCCTGTTTTCATCCGCTCCATGCCCTTGGAGAAATCTTTCATCGCAATCCGATCCGTGATCACCGGGTGCAGGTCGAGCTTGCCGTGCTTGAGCAGCGCAGTCATCTGATACCAGGTCTGGTACATGCGGCGGCCGCTGATGCCCTGGACGGTAATGCCTTTGAAAATGATGTCTTCGGAGAAGTTCAGCGAGATGGGCTTGGAGGTCAGTCCGAGAAGGGAAATGCGTCCGCCGCGCCGCACGATGTCGAAGGCTGTTCGGATGGCGCTGGGATGGCCCGCCATTTCGAGTACGACATCAACGCCCAGACCGCCCGTCTTCTGCATCACCATCGCGCGCACATCTTCTTTCGACGGATCGAGCACGAAATCCGCTTTCATCTCTTTGGCCAGCCGCCGCCGGTGCTCATTCACTTCAATTGCGAACACCTGGGCAGCTCCGACCGCCCGTGCCACTGCGATCGAGAACAGCCCAATCGGCCCACACCCCGTGATCGCCACTGTCTTCGCCGCAATCTCGCCCGCCAGCACGGTGTGTACCGCATTCCCCAGCGGATCGAGAATCGAGGCATACTCGTCTGGGATTGCCGGATCGAGCTTCCAGATGTTGGACTCCGGAATGACCACGTACTCAGCGAATGCGCCGTCGGCATCCACGCCGATGATTTTCACGTTCTGGCAAATGTGTGCTTCGCCGGTGCGGCATTGGAGGCACTTGCCGCAGGCCACGTGCATCTCGGCGGAGACGAAGTCGCCTTCCTTCACGCTGGTGACTTCATCGCCGTAGGCCACCACCTCGCCGCAGAACTCATGCCCGGGTATGAGCGGCGGATGAATGCGGTTCTGCGCCCAGCGGTCCCACTCATAGATGTGCAGGTCGGTGCCGCAAATGGACGCTACCTTCACCTTAACCAGCACGTCGCTCCGGCCGAAGCCCGGGACTTTGACCTCGCGAATCTCCGCGCCCGGCTTGGCCTCCGGCTTCACGACCGCCAGCATGGTGTTGGGCATGACCAAGACCTTATGGGTTGAATCACACAACAAAACTATTCATTCTAGCACCGCACAAAAGTCCAATTTCGGATCGCAAGTCCAAAATCTTAGAACCATTGTCGTTCCGAACCGGCTTTAGCTCGTGGAATCTGATTCTCGCCCAACGTTAACAGGCAGACTGCGGATTGCGGCGACCTAGGCTACCGCCCTTTTCGCTTCGCCGCCATCTGCGCATTGAACTCCTCGGATTTTCCCCGTGGTATGCTTAAGGATTTCCACTCGGTCGAGCGAAAATGTTTGGCCAAAAACACGATCTGCCCCACGTGATACGCATAGTGCGCCACCTGCCGGTTCAATGCCTGAAGCACGCTGTGCGGTTCACCCCGGATCGTGACCGTACGCATCAGATCCTCAGGCTTCAGAGTCTCGAGCGCGGAAAACACCCGTGCCCAGCCCTCTTCCCACCAGCGCATCACTTCGGCCCGCGTTGCGCCAGCATACATTTCAAATTCCTGGTCACGATGCCGGTCCGGTTTTTCCCCGTCGGTGGTAAGGAAGTCAGTAAAGCGCGAGCGCATGTTCCCCGCCAGGTGCTTGATGATTACGGCGATCGAGTTCGACTCCGCATCGAGCGCCACAAACAGCTCTTTGTCCCTGAGCTGTGATATCGCGCCCTCCGCCAGCCGCTTGTGCCCGCGGAACTGCCGGCGTACTTCGTCGAGGTAGTGAGAGGAGATTGTGTCATTCATACGGTGACCTTCCGGCAGTTGCCGACACGGGGATCCTACTCGGCGCGCTGTGCATAGGGCGCCCACCTCCACAAGGGCGGCTGTGGGTTGTCCTATCCAACTGACGTTGGTGACATCGCAGGTGGCTGCACTTGCACTTCGATTCCGCCCAGCCACTTGGCCATCACGTTATACAGAAACCCGCCGATCGCACCGAAGACAAAGCCTATGGCACCATAGAGGACTGGCGCAAAGAGACCAAAAACCAGCCCACCAATTGCTCCGAGGGGATTGCCGTGTTCTCCGGCCATGGAACCAATGAAACCGGCCAGCAGGAAAAACGGCAGAAGAATCAGACCCATCACGGCGTAGATCGCACCCATGATCTTCGCCACAGAAAGCACTCCGACAGACTTGATTGTGTGCATGAAACGCCCCGTTTCATAGATTTAAACTCAAATTCTCCCAAAGCCCCCGCCGCCTGGAGTTTCGATCCGAATCCGCTCACCCGCGCGCAGCCGCACGTTGAATTTGCCGGGCAATTCTTCCACGGAACCATCCTGCCGGATGATGGAAGCTTTACCTGGCGCCCCATCTCCTCCGCCCCCCAGCCCGTACGGCCCGCGGGTGCGCCGCTCCGCCAGCAGCGTGACCTCGGCATCGGTCAGCACTTGGATCTCCCGCACTATGCCGTCGCCGCCACGATACTTGCCACTTCCTCCGCTCCCCGGCCGCAGCGAGTACCGCCGCACGCGCAAGGGATACGCATACTCCAGCGCCTCCGCAGGCGTGTTTAGCGAATTCGTCATATGCGTGTGTACGCCGGAAATGCCCGGCTTCGTGGGCCGCGCTCCCATCCCGCCCGCAATCGTCTCATAGTAGGCGAACGGCTCGCCCGTCCGCGGATCGATGCCGCCGACGGTAAGGTTGTTCATCGTTCCCGATGCGGCGGCGGGAATCTGCTCCGGGATGGCCTGCGCCAAGGCCCGCAGCAGCACATCAACAATGCGCTGCGAAGTCTCCACGTTCCCACCCGCCACCGCCGCCGGCGGACGCGCATTCACCACGCTGCCCTCCGGTGCCATTACCCGGATCGGACGCATCAGCCCCGCTGTCGCGGGCACATCTTCGGCCAACAAACAACGGAATACGTAGAAGCAAGCCGAATACGTGATTGCCTCCACCGCGTTCACGCTGCCCTCGACTTGCGGATCACTGCCGCTGAAATCTACCGTCACGACGGGCCGTGTGGGGAGGTATCTTCGACCCGTCTTGGCGGGACGAGAGGTTCGGCCCAACCCATGCCCTCCAACTGTCATCGCTACCACAATCTTCACCGGCTTATCGCTGATCCCGTCATTGTCCAGAAAATCCTCTGCCCGGTACGTCCCGCGCGGCACGTGCTCCAAGAACGCGCGCATCATCTCTTCGGAATACTCCAACAATTCCCGCGCTGCCCGCTTCGCCCGCTCCAGTCCGTAGCGTGCGCACACTTCACGCAACCGCTCCGCCCCGGTGTGACAGGCCGCGATCTGCGCCCCCAGGTCACCTTCTCGCTCAATGGGCGTGCGGACGTTGTTCAACAGCAGCGCAAGGACGTCGCGTTCTATCTCTCCCGCACTCATAAGCTTGACCGGCGGAATGCGCACCCCTTCCTGGTAAATCTCGCGGCAGAGTCCCATCGAGCCCGGATAAGCGCCGCCTACGTCAGCATGGTGCGCTCGCGAAGCCAGGTAAAAATCCGGACGCTTGGTATCCTTTTGCGGGCGGGGGCGCCTGTCCCACACAAGCACCGGCGCCACCAGCGTGATGTCCGGCAGGTGGGTCCCGCCGCAGAACGGGTCGTTGAGCATGGCCACATCTCCCGCTCCGAGTGCGCAACGATCGATGGCCGCAAGCACCGACATCGGCATGGAGCCCAAATGCACCGGCATGTGGTCACCCATTGCGATCACTTCGCCGCTGGAGTCGAATACCGCACAGGAGTAGTCGCGCCGTTCCTTGATGTTCGGGGAGAATGCCGTTCGGCGCAGGGCCGCGCCCATCTCCTCGGCAATGGAGTGATAGATGTTCTTGAAGATTTCCAGTTCGATGGGATCGCGTCGCATGATGGTACAGAAGATGACCGCAGAAAGTGTACGCCAGCCTTCAGACCGGTCACCTGGAAGCAAACCTCCAAAACACAGAATTGTGTTGACAACGCGAGTAATATCCCGCAATATCTTGGGCTCAGAGAGATGCCCATACTAGAAATTGGGCAGCTGTTTGGAATTAGGGCCCTGGGTTACGACCTTGCAAGGGACAATCGTTCACGGAGGAAATTTCACCCAATGAAAAAGGCAAAGAAGAAAAAGAAACATTAACCGTCAGCGAGACGATACCTCGCACGGCCAGAAAGTTCTTACAGCCTCTCGAGAGAGCACTTTCGAGGGGCTTTTTCGTTGCTCTCCCCGCTGGCTGGACGCCGGAACGCCATTTTCTTGAAAATCGGGGTTGTTCCAGAGGCCCGCTCGTGCTAGAAACGCGGTGTAAGGAAAGTTGAAGTCCCCGGCAGCCGGCACCACTGGAAGCATGATGAGCCTTCGCAATCGAGCCGTAGCCAAATCCGCCAGGATTACCGAAGTGGTGATCCCCGAAAAGCTCTACTTCCGCATCGGGGAGGTGGCTCGCCTTTGCCGCCTGCCCGCCTACGTTCTGCGCTTCTGGGAGACCGAGTTTCCGCAACTCAGGCCTGTGAAAAGCAGCACCGGACAACGCATGTACCGCCGCAAGGACGTGGAGCACGTCCTGCAGATCAAGAAACTTCTTTACGAGGAAGGCTTCACCATCGCCGGCGCCCGCCAGCATTTGCGTGCTGACATCAAGGGCGACAAGAAGCAGCCGCCGCTGCCTTTCCCCGCACGGTCCGTTTCCGAACTGAAACACATCCGCCAAGGACTGCGCGACATCCTTACCCTGCTCTCTGCCGAACTGAAACACATCCGCCAAGGACTGCGCGACATCCTTACCCTGCTCTCTGCCCGCCCGCACTGAGCGGACACCCTTCGCCGAAGCGTTACACTTTCTGTGAGGCCTTTGCCATGTTAAAGGCTATCGCCGGATTCCTCGTTGCCCTGGCTCTGGCCCCGGCCTTTGCCCAGCACAATCATCACCACATGATGATGAAGCACGGGGCGGCCAAACTGGAGACACACGATGATGCCGCCGCTCAGCTCCTCACCGTTCGTCTGGGCCCGCTAAATCTGCCTGCGCACTCCGAACACATGGCGGTGACCCAACCGGGCACTCTCTTCTTCGCCACTCCGGTCGACGGTTGGCTGCTGGCTTATCACCCACGCCTCACCGACGAGGCTGGGAGCAGGCGACCGCATCCGCGTGACCACCATGTTCGCCAATCCCACGGCCGACGACCACCCGCAAACTTTCCTCGAAGTCAAAATGGAATACCGCCTCGCCGCCAACACGCAGTTGAAGAACGTTTATCCGGCGTGGTTCGATGTCGGGCAGTGCGGCGACTCGAGCTACGACCTCAAGCCCGGAGTCGACGTCACCTCAGGTACTCTCAGGCTCGCATACTCGGGCATACTGCTTGGCGTCGGCGGACACATGCACAACTACGGCCGCCAGCTTGTGCTCGAGAACACCACGCGGAACGAGAGCGTCGCCACTCTCAACGCCAGGGTTGACGATCAAGGCCGCCTGCTTTCGATCCCCATCGCCTACTTTCTCCAAACTGGCGGCTATCGCTTAAACAAAGGCGACGCGCTGAAGGTCACTGCCACCTACGACAACATCAGCGGACACTTCCTCCCTGAAGGAGCGATGGGGATTGTGGTGGGATATTTCCTGCCCGACAATGACGCCGAGATGTGGCAGCGGTTGGTCCGGGCCAAACGGTAACGCTACCCTTTCCCAGAATGTGTCGATTTGAATCTCTAGTGAAGGTTTTTGCACATCTCGAACGCGCGGCGTGCCGTCACCTGAGCTTCTGAATTGGCCTGCTAAGCCAAAAAAATTCGATCTGCTTTGGCCCACCATTGGAGGGTATCCTATCGGGATGATCCGAGGCGCCCCATGCATGTGAATGTGTTTGACTTCTCACAATTACTTGCACAATCAACGGAACGATATCTCGAATTTGTGCGCGTTTCCTCACTTAGCGTCGGGATTTATGTGCTGGATAGCGGAGCGCTCGACCCGCAGAAACCGCACTCGGAGGACGAGGTTTACTACGTAGCAAGCGGACGCGCGAAAATGATGGTCGACACAGACGGAGACGCCAAGAGCTTCGATGTCTGTCCCGGCACAATCATCTTCGTTCCGGCTCGAGCGCATCATTCGTTCTACGACATCACCGAGCGGCTCGCAGTTCTGGTGTTCTTCGCCCCCGCCGAGAGTTCGGCTCAACGGCTGCCTCGAACTAAGCTTTGATCTGTTCCGCAGATGAGTGAATTTCCGGCTGAAACATCAGTTTGGGAGTGCACCCGGGCAGAGCGTCAACCGAAGTGTTGTCCCGCATCAAGGCTGGGGAGGGGAAAAGGCGCCCATATCAGGGCTGCTCGCCACCGGGCCCGGAAGCTGCTCGACACCAAGCGCTCTGAGACCCAGCCGAAGAATGCTTTCGTGGTGATACAGTACGTCCGACCTAGTGCCAGATGGCGTTCGCGAGCTCACTATTACCGCAGCAACCTGCCCGCCTCCTTTAATGCCGGGCTTCCTTGGATCGTACCTCCAGTCCGCCTTTGGGCCGAACTCGCACGCTTCGTCGAAGACAATAACCAAAAGCCCGCTGCGTTGGAATGTAGCCGATTCAATTAGAGGACTCATGTTGTTCCTAAGCCAGCCATCGATATCTTGCAGCGCTCGATGATCTCCACAGGATGCCATTTGCTGCGTCGCGGGATCGTCGTGCCCGTCGTTGTACATGTTAGGCACGATGAATGAGTAATCAGGCAAGGTGTCGCGCTGCAAGTCAAGTTTGAACTCGTCGAAGGGAACGATATTGTCACGTTGAGAACGGTTTTGACGGACACTTTCAAAATAGGCGAACGGGTTGTGGCGCTTCACATAAGGAAAGTGATCGTCATCGACGTACCCGGCCCGGGGTATGCTTTCCGCATATGACTTCCATGTCTTGCCGTTGGCGCTCAGAATACTCGCGATGTTTTCTCCTTTTACGTCAAGCGGGTACTCATCACTGTGGTCCCCCATCCACGGTGGTATGGTCCCGCTTCGTCCTGTAGTAAGGAAGAAATAATTGTTGATAGAGGGATGTGTGTTTGCGTAATAGTTGGTTGCCAGACCGTGTCTCGCAGCCAGCATGTTCAGATACGGCATGTCTTTTGTATTGCCAATTACATCGGCGTAGTTTTCATTTTCTTCTACCACGACAAAGACATGCCCAAACGGCTGAATTTGTACCTTGGCGCTCGCGGCCACAGGAATTGGGGGGCGGTGGCTAGCGCAGGATGACAGCGCCATCGTCAGCACAACAACAGGCACTGAGGATCGCATACTATCCCTCCGCGAATTCGCTGGACAATTCTCACCATGTTCTGAACATCAACAGGTCTGGATCTCGTTCGCGAGTCGCCCGACAAAGATCACGGTAATCCCTGGTAAGCCGAATGCGCGCGATTTTCCGTATGAAAGTCGTGTGTGTCCGAAACACAGCTTTCCAAACCCTGGCTGTCCAGAGCTAATTTACTCCTATAACGGTGGGGGGCGGAGTTTCGGTTGTTTTCGGGCTTGGGGTTCGCAGGAATGCAACGGTTTTGATCATCTCGGTGCTTTTGTCAATCGCAGTACTCGGGACATGGGGATACCTATGTGTCATCTCGGATGATGCACTGCCATTTTCTGACCGGGCTACGGGGGTGACGAACGGCGTCTGCCCTTCTCTTCCGATATTACTAATCGCAGCGGGACTGTACGCATGGGCAATTGGCTCACTGAGGAGAATTACATATTTCCAGAATCGCGCAGCTCGCTTTCCTGTCAGCCATTTTGATCTAGTAGTGAAGAGCGATTTTGAGGTACTTCGGGAAGACCTGGAGAAAACCCTTAGCCCCGTGTCCCTGCCAACCACTGGTACTGTCTGGTGCATAGTCAGCGCGATCTTCTGTTTGCTTCTCTACCGCTGGGTCGGTCTGGACAGTCTTGAACCGACTGTTTTCAGTTACGTTATATTTGCCGGCGTGTGGCTCCTCTGGGCCACCGTGCTGTTCAGCATCATAAGGCTCATGAACATCTGGGCGGTGCTCAAGAAAGTGCTCAGACGTCTCGAACGACTCCCGATTCGTTACGCTTTCAGCCGGATTCCCAGCACCTTTTCCTGGGGCCCCATTTGGCGGCGCGGGGACTTCCGAAGATCATATCTCGTTCAGGCCAGATCGCTTGAATACCTAAGATGCCTTCTGACAGAGTCGGTACCAGCATCTCAGTCCGAGGTACAAACTCCCGTGCTCGTCGCTGCTGCCGCCGCTGGTGGCTCGTCCTTAGGACCGAGTCTTGTTCGATCAGTCACTTCGAATCCGGTATCGGATCTTACAGACGATATTGTTACTCGGAGCCGATTGGAGGAAGTCCGGTCAGCCATATCCGAAATAGTTTTGCGTGAAACGCGAGGCGGTCGTATCACCTGCAATGAGGCTCAAGAAACTGGATACCGCATTACTGGATGCCGCCGAGGAGATGATGGTCCGCTTATCCAAGCTATGGGCCAAAGGCGGGGCAGACGGGGAGTCCGCCGATGTTTTAAAGCCGCGCGAAGATTTGCCCAGTTGGGTAGGATTGAAGGCTGAACAACGGCAGATGCTTGCGGCCGAGTTTGTAGCACTTCGCTTCGTGGCCGTGTTTCGATACGTTAGCCGCCAAATGAGAAATCTTATTAGCATGATTTCCTTGGGCTTCATGCTGGCCTTGCTAGCCCTCAAGTCTTACCCATTTCAAACGCGGGAAAGAATTGGTTGGTGGCTAGTAATTGCCTTCATTTGCTTGGGTACCGCGCTCACGCATGTGTTCATGCAGATGGATCGAGACGTCACTCTGAGCAGAATCAGTAAGACGGATGCCAACAAACTCGATCGAGAATTCTTTTGGCCGCTTGCAAGGTTCGGGGCACTACCCCTCCTTACCATCGTTGCGGCCCAGTTTCCTGCAGTGTCGAGTTTCTTGTTTTCGTGGGTACAACCCGCGCTTGATTCCTTACACTGATTTGCCTCGCTGGTGTTTCTCGGCATTCAGCCCCTCTCGATCGGGAGTTTTTCCGCCTGTAGGAACCGAGTGCTACGTGTGCACGTGGGGGCTCTGGCGGGGATTCTTGTGGTGCGGCGGCGGGCCTTTCACTACCTTCACTTCAAACTCCACGGGCAACTGTTTGGGCGGATAGCAGGCGGCATTGTCGCAGGCCTGGTATTTCAGTT
>WNFH01000981.1_pt1 | contig 18987 bp, 14 predicted proteins | sample 5400411 | NCBI WGS metagenome assembly WNFH01 (sample SAMN13153347, study PRJNA577476) | soil metagenome | isolation source: 200 cm saprolite under Douglas fir tree site 2 hole 3 | place: USA:California | collected 2015-04-18
ACTCTCTACCCCTGCCCTCTCTGAGGATATCCTCGAGGGCGTCACCCGCAACGCTTTGATGGACATGGTACGCGACGAATATGGGATGACCGTAGAGGAACGGCGCATCGACCGCACAGAGCTCTATGCTTCCGAGGAGGTGTTTCTCTGTGGTACAGGGGTACAGGTCTCGCCTGTCACCAGCATAGACCGCCGCCCGGTCGGAAGCGGCACGCCCGGCCCTTTCACCATGCAGCTCCAAAAAAGCTATCTCTCAGCCTGTCGCGGCGAAAACGAAAAATATCGTGATTGGGTGACAGCAGTATATTAAAGGAATTGTTATGCGTTCAGATCAAATCAAGCTTGGCTTTGAGCGGGCACCACACCGGGGGCTGCTGCGAGCAACCGGTGTGGTAGGCGAAAATGACTTCAACAAGCCGTTTATTGCTGTGTGCAACTCCTATGTTGACGTAGTACCGGGCCATGTACACCTGCAGGCATTCGGTAAATTCGTCAAAGAAGCCATCCGGGCGGCGGGCGGCGTTCCATTTGAATTTAACACCATTGGCGTCGATGATGGTATTGCCATGGGGCATATCGGCATGAAGTATTCGCTGCCCAGCCGCGAACTGATTGCCGATTGCGTTGAAACCATGGTCGAGGCCCACCGCTTTGACGGCATGGTCTGTATACCCAACTGTGACAAGATCGTGCCGGGGATGCTGATGGCCGCCATGCGTATCGACATTCCCACCATCTTCGTCAGTGGCGGGCCGATGGCGGCAGGCAAATTGGCCGATGGCCGCAGCATTGACCTCATCAGTATCTTTGAGGGTGTGGGTGCCTACCAGGCTGGCAAGATCAACGACCAGGAGCTATTGGAACTGGAACAACAGGCCTGCCCCACCTGTGGCTCTTGCTCAGGTATGTTTACCGCTAACTCGATGAATTGCCTGATGGAGGCCCTGGGCATTGCCCTGCCAGGCAATGGCTCGCACCTTGCCACCAGCGAGGCGCGCAAAGAGCTTGCGCGGGAAGCTGGTCGCATGATCATGCGCCTGGTTGAGGTCAATCTCACCCCAAGGCAAATCGTCAACCAGCAGAGCATCGATAACGCCTTTGCCCTGGATATGGCGATGGGAGGGTCGACCAATACCGTGCTGCACACACTGGCATTGGCGCGTGAGGCCGGTGTGGACTATTCGCTGGAGCGTATCAACCAGGTCGCGGCTCGCACTCCCCACCTCTGCAAAGTCAGCCCTTCTGGCAAATGGCACATGGAAGATGTTGAGCGAGCCGGTGGCATCAGTGCCATCTTGAAAGAGCTTTCAAGAAAAGAGGGGGTGCTCAACCTGGATCGTCCCACCGTTACGCTCAAGACCCTTGGCGAGAATATTGCCGGTGCGCAGATCAAGGATTCGGAGGTTATTCTCTCCGTTGATAGTCCGCATAGCGAGCGCGGCGGTCTTGCCATCCTCTTTGGCAACCTTGCCCCCGATGGTGCGGTGGTCAAAGTTGGCGCGGTAATGCCCTCCATGCACCGGCACTGTGGTCCCGCGCGCATCTACAATTCGCAGGAGGAGGCCTGCGCCGGTATCCTGAATGGGCAGGTAAAGGAGGGCGATGTCGTGGTCATTCGCTACGAGGGGCCGCGTGGTGGGCCAGGGATGCAGGAGATGCTGGCTCCGACCGCCAACATTATGGGCATGGGCCTGGGAGAAAAAGTCGCGCTGATTACCGACGGTCGTTTCTCCGGTGGCACTCGCGGAGCCTGTATCGGTCACGTCTCCCCTGAGGCGGCAGCAGGCGGCCCTATCGCCGCACTGGTAGACGGCGATATGATTAACATAGACCTTATCGAGTGTCGTCTCGATGTGCATCTCACTCCTGAACAGATGAAGCAGCGTCTTGGCACCGCCAAATCGCCCAGGGAGCGCGTCAAAAGTGCCTGGCTGCGCCGCTACGCGGCTCTTGTTACCTCGGCCAATACCGGCGCTGTGCTGGCAGACTTGTGAATTATGATTACCTGAATTTTTGAGAAGGAAAAGCTGCAATTGCAGCTTTTCCTTCTCAAAAATTCAGGTAATCATGTTACTTTCGTACCCGAACGGGTTACAAAAACTGATAATCATGATAGAATAGTATGGTCTTTAAGAAAGGCTTTTTTATGCGCGTTTCATCAGAAAGGCAGGGAGCCGATGGCACTGGTATTACCTGCCTCAGCGACAGTCTTAACGCCGGCCACGTCGGCTAATCTCGGCCCAGGCTTCGATAGCCTGGGACTGGCACTACAACTCTATAATCGTTTCGAGGTAACAGAAAGCAGGGCGGACCCTCACCTTCCGGCTATCGAAGTGCAAGGTGCGTTAGGGGTGGGCCTGTCCACGGGGCCGGATAACTTGTTTTTTCGGGCCTTCGCCTTACTCTACGAGCGGCAACAGGCCGAATTACCCGCCGTGCGTATTCGCATGACCATCAACATCCCGCCGGGATGTGGCCTGGGCAGCAGTGCCACCGCCGTGGTTGGCGGGCTGGTGGCGGCCAACGAGTTACTCAGTTTACGGGACAAGGCGCTATCCAGAGAGGAACTTTTAACACTAGCGGTAGAGATCGAGGCGGGCAATCATCCCGACAATGTCGCACCGGCCCTGCTGGGCGGGCTGGTCGCGACCACCAATGTGGAGGGGAAGATACACGCCATCAAAACACCATTCCCGGATGCACTCAAGGCGGTCATATTCACGCCCTCCTTTCCTATGGATACTGTGGCGGGAAGAAAATTGTTGCCGGCCAGTTATTCAAAGGCTGACGTGACATTTAATACCGGGCGTGTAGCCCTGTTATTGACAGCTCTACAGACTGGTCGCTACGAGTTGATTGGCGAGGCCATGCAGGATCGCCTGCACCAGCCATATCGCCAGGCACTCTTTCCCGCTATGCCGCAAATCATTGACGCGGCCATTGCTGCCGGAGCGCATGGAGCCTGTCTTTCTGGTGGAGGCTCGTCCTTAATTGCGCTCGCCAGTTCTCGTTTTCACGAGGTGCTGCAAGCTATGCAGGAAACTGCCCATACAATGGGTGTTAAAGGCACTGGCAAGATTTTACGTGCTGACCAGAATGGAGCAAGAGTACTCAAGACATCGCGTGGTCGCATACGCAAGGAGGCGAGTGCTCGTAATCAAGATCACTATTACTGGCCACCGGCCAGGCCAAGCGAGGAACTTGCGCTGAATGAGTAAAGCTCTTACCCCGGAAGCTATTGAGGTTTTAGGTACAGTCTCGTTACGCTGCGTGGAATGTTCGGCCCTCTACGCTGGAATAGAAGCGGGGTGGAAACCCCGCTATCGTTGTGACTGTGGCGGCGTGCTGGATATGGAGATGAAGTCGAACCTGCTGAAGCCACAGGGTACATCCTCAACATCTACAGCGGGTACAATCGATGTTTTTTCCTCCTTTGAGCCTGACAGTGACCTGGTACCTCCCGCGGGAGCGATTTTGCGCCAGCTTTTTGACGAGCGGGCAGCCACTCCTCCTATCTGGTCGATAAGCGCGGACAGCATGTTGCTCGATTATAGCGGCGTCTGGCGCTACCGTGAACTGATCTTGCCAGTCCCTGAACAGTACATCGTCAGCCGTCCAGAAGGTAACACGGGCCTCTACCCTGTTGGGATGGAAAACTGTGGCAATGGTCGCTCAGGTCAGCGGCAGATCGGCCTCTACGCGGGGTTGGAACGCCTCTTCCTCAAACACGAGGGCGAAAATCCTACCGGCAGTTTTAAAGACCGCGGTATGACGGTGGGTGTCACCATGGCGAACCTGCTTGGAGCGCAGGCGGTGGCCTGTGCCTCGACCGGCAATACTTCTGCTTCGCTGGCATCGTATGCGGCGCAAGCGGGAATGCGCAGTATTGTCTTTCTGCCTGCTGGCAATGTGTCTGCTGGTAAGTTAGCACAGACACTGGCGTATGGTGCCACAACCATCCAGATCGATGGCGATTTCGATGATGCGATGCACCTGGTTGAAAAGGTCTGTGAAGAACTGGGCATCTACCTGCTCAACTCCCTCAACCCCTATCGCATCGAAGGTCAAAAAGCCATCGGTTTTGAGATTTTGCAGCAGCTCGATTGGCAAGCTCCCGACTGGCTGGTCTTACCCGCAGGCAATCTCGGCAACACCTCGGCCATCGGAAAAGCCTTTCGCCAGGCGTACCAACTCTCCCTCATCAGCCATATGCCGCGCTTTGCCTCGATCCAGGCTGCCGGGGCTAATCCCTTCTATCGCAGCTTCATGCAGGGTTTTGCCAGGCAGGAGCAGGTGCATGCCCATACCATTGCCTCCGCCATTAAGATTGGCAATCCCGTGAGCTATACACGCGCTCGCCGGGTCATCGAAGAAAGCGATGGTATCGTCGAAGAAGTAAGCGACGAGGAAATTCTGGCGGCTAAAACCGTGATTGATCGCTCTGGCCTCGGCTGTGAACCCGCCTCTGCCGCCACGCTGGCCGGTATACGCAAATTAGTTGAGCGCGGCGTCATCAAACGCGATGAGCGCGTAGTTGGCGTGCTGACCGGTAATCTGCTCAAGGATAGTCACACAGGCATCCCAGTAGGGTCCCAATTTGATGCGCCCGTGGTGGAAGCGAGCATCGAGGCTGTCAGGAAGGTTTTGAGCCAATGAGTCTCACACTTCCTAAAAAACCGGATACTGCTACTCAATTGCCAGCACGTCGCAGTATAAAATCTCTCTTTTCGTGGTTATTCACCTGGGAAATCTACCCTATCCTGCTGGTGGCGGGCTTCTTACGCCTCTACCAGTTGAATGTCTCAGAATTTGATTCCGATCAAGCTGCAATTTACAGCATGGCTCGCGAGGCAGTACGCTATGGGCTGTTGCCTATTGTCAGCAATCGCGCCTCTATCGGCATCGAGAATCCTCCCGCGGTTCTCTATTTGCTGATGCTGCCGGCCTCCCTGAGCGCCGACCCGCTGTGGGCGGTGGTGATGGTAGGCCTCTTCAATACGGTTGCGGTGCTGCTGACCTATTTCTTCACCCGCCGCTACTATGGACGGTTGGCAGGCATGATTGCCGCCCTGCTCTACGCGGCCGCCGCCAAGCCGCTTAACTATTCGCGGTTCATCTGGCAACAAAACATGCTGGCACCAGTAATTCTGCTTTTTTTGTTTGCCCTGTTCTGGGGAGTCGTCGAACGGCGCAAGGGCTGGCTTTTTCCTGCCCTCTTTCTGCTGGGCATAGCCTACCAGTTGCATGAAACCTCGACTCTGCTCATTATCCCCCTGCTTGTTGCCATCGTGCTTGCCCCTGGGACGCTGCGCTGGCGTGACCTGGCTTTTGCTCTCGTCTCGCTGCTGATTATCTTCTCGACATATATGCTCTGGGAATACTCCTCAAATTTTGCTGACGTGAGCATTGTCCTCAATGTGGCGAAACTACCTGCCCATATCGACAATACTGCCTATACTTATTACAGGTATTTTATCAGCCCCTACGGTTTCAATTCTGACAATCAACTCCCGGCTAACCCTGCCGCACTCTTGCGCCTCTTTGTCCCACTTCTTTACGTACTCCGTTACCTGCTCTTGCTGCTGGCGCTGGGTGGCTTAGCAACCGCCGCATTGCTGGCATTGTGGCCCCGCCGCAAAGCTACATCACCAATTGGAGACGAACAAATTAGAGTGGTACCCCCCCCGTTCCCCTTTCTCGCAGGCAATGCGGGAATCCTGGGGGCGGCTGCCAGGAATGCTATTTCAATGCTACGAAACTGGTGGACAGACTTTCGAGCCGCTCCCTATCGATGCGGACTGATGCTCTTGTTTGCCTGGCAGGTGGTGCCAGTACTGATACTCTCGCGCCATGCCGTTGTTCTTTTCCCCTACTACCTGCTCATACTCATGCCTGGCCCTTTTATGCTGATGGGCATCTTCATCGCACAGGCAGTGAAGTGGACCCAACTGCCTGGATTAGCGGGTCGTCGAGAACCGCGTAGGGGCGGGGGTGGGGTGGATGAGGGGTGGGGGCCCTTGTGGCCGCCCGTGGGTGGGAGGATGTTTCAGTCAGGGGAACAGGACGCGGGCGGCCTACGCGATGATGCCCGTTCCCGAGGGGCTTCCCAAATACCTACCCTTGAAAGCGAGGGTGGGGTGGATGAGGGGTGGGAGGGTGTTGTGGTCACGGGAACAGGACGCGGGCGGCCACAAGGGCCTCCACCCCACTCCACCCAACCCCCGCCCCTACGCGATGATGCACCTTCTCAGAGCGTCTCCCAAAAATTGATCTCTGAGAGGAGGCAGGTAATAGCTCCTGTTGCGGTCACGGGAACAGTTCTGCGATACGCTACCTATGCTCTCGCCGCTTTCGTAGTGATTGCCCAGCTTGTAACCTGCACTGCCACACTGATTGATTGGGTTCAAGGCACTAATGGCCATGGAAAGACCTTCAACAGCCTTGGCTCGCTGCAACATGCCCTTAGTGAAGCTGACCAATTGGCGCAACAGCGTCACCTGAACAGGGTCTATATCACCACGGATGCAAACTTAGAAACAGCTACGCGCTATCTTGCTGAACAGATGCACACACCAACCACGCTCTTTGACGACTCGCGCTGTCTCGTTTTACCCAACCCGACGGAAGGCCCCGCCGTTCTACTCGTCAGTCCATACGCCCAATTAACCCAGGTGCTACTCGATACCTTTGCGACTGCAACCCTGGTTGACCAGCCTCCACGTCTTGGGTCCCTGCCATTTAAACTCTTTATCGTGACCCCCAGACAGGTGGTAGGACAGCCTCCCACTTCCGGAACCTTTACTGATAACCTGCAACTGCTTACTCTACAACGGCAACAATTGGGCTTGACCAACCCATCATCATGGCTGGTTTCTCGCTGGAGCCTGCTGCGCGCTGCACAACCAGGCCCACGCACAACCTATAATTATGCTATGACTGCTCTTACCAATAGGAGTAATAACTATGCTAGCAGCAGCCTTTGTACCTTCACAGCTATACGTCCCGGTGATCAACTCCTCGTTGCTTTCTCTTTGCCCAGTGGCCCTGCTCCGCCAACGCAGGCGACTATCATGGGGCAATATTATACGACTACTCCCTATAATCCTTACTTTGGTGCTCTGCATTTACAGACCGATCAAATCCAATTTTCACCAAGAATAGTCCTGCGGGCAAGCGGTGGTGGGGATGGAATCACTATTCCTTTAGGAGTATAATGCGTCAATGAGTCTTACCCAATCGAAAAAAGATACACGACAAGTGGATAAACCACAATCAGCAGCAGACCTGTCGAGACTGCGTGCATGGCTGCTTACCTGGGAAATATACCCCATGCTGCTGGTCACAGGATTTCTCTGTTTTTACCGCATCAATACAACAGAGTTTAATACCGACCAGGCGGCCATCTTCGGCATGGCTCGTGATGCTATCCGCTATGGCTTGTTGCCCATAACCAGCAACTCTGCCTCGATTGGCATCACGCATCCGCCCGCTCCCATCTACTTCTATATGCTGCCAGCCGCTCTGGGTAGTAATCCGATCTGGGGAGCGATCCTGGTGGGACTCTGTACTATGGCGGCAGCCTTACTCATCTACCTCTTTACACGCCGCTACTATGGACGACTTGCGGGTATTGTCTCCGGCCTCCTGTACGCCACTGCCGCCTCAACCATCCATTTTGGGCGTTTAATCTGGCAGCCGACGTTGATCCCCCTGTTTGTGATGCTCTTCATGTTTGCCCTGTTCCGCGGTGTCGTTGAACAGAGGAAGGGCTGGTTTGCTCCTGCCGTATTACTGCTCGGTTTGCTGTATCAGTTGCATGAAACCACCTTATTGCTAATCATACTGCTCCTGATTGCTTGTGTGCTTGCTTTCAAAACTGTTCGTTGGCGCGATATCGCTTTAGCCTGTGTTCTAGTATTTATACTCTACTTCCCATACCTCCTCTGGGAGATCTTTTCAAATTTTTCTGATGTACGTGCTTTCTCCACCCTATCACAGCACGAGATCGTTGGCAGTAATCAGGCCATTACCTTTTACAGGCAGTTTCTCAGTCCCTACGGCCAACAACCGACCATTGCCAGTTCCGTCATTCTCAAGTTCGTGCATGAACTTTCATGGCTGCGTTACGCTATACCATTGCTGCTTTTGTGCGGCGGCTTAACGGCACTCCTGCTGCTCTTCCTACCAGAGAGTAAGGCAATTGGCCAGGAAAAGAAGGAAACGACGACGACTGTCAGAGATGGATTGCGCAGCTGGTGGTCCGATTTCCGTGCTGCCCCTGCTAAGGGTGGTCTGGTACTCCTGCTGTGCTGGCAGATTGTACCCATGCTGATTCTCATGCGGGTGACGATCATTCTACAACTCCACTACCTGATTTTTCTTATGCCGGGGGTATACATCCTCATCGGCCTCTTTGTCGCAAAAGTGGTTGAGCTATTCCGACAGTACCGGCCTCAGTGGAGTGCCTTGCGCTATGCTGTATACGGTGTATACGCCCTGGTTGCCCTGGTCGTCTTTGCGCAACTGCTTGGCAGCACGGCCGCGGTGGTTGACATCACCAGTGGCAACTTCGATGATCGTGCTTTCTATACCCATTACCGCAACGATCTCAATTCTTTGCAACAGGCTCTGAGTGAGGCTGATCACGTAGCGCAACAACGCCATCTTAATCGTGTCTATATCACTACCGACGACTCCACGGCAACTGCGCTGCGCTATCTCTCTGAAGAGATGCAGACCCCGACCACGCTCTTCGATGCTGCAAACTGCCTGGTGCTGCCGAATGCGGCGGATGGCCCGGCTGTACTGCTGGTAGGCCCCTATGATGGGCTCACCAATGCCTTACTGAACCAATTTGCCAGCGCGACACTGGTGGATCAGCCTGTTCGCCCCGGTGGTTCGCCCTTCCGACTCTATATCGTCACTTCTTCCACTGTTCAGGCTCCGCTGGCTCCCAATACCTTTGGTAACGACTTGCAGCCGCTCGGTGTACAGACGCTGCACTTGCAATCCGCTAACGCACTGTGGATGGTGACGCGCTGGAACCTGCTGCGCACCGCCCGGCCCGCTTTGCGCACGTCCTATAATTATGTGGTGACAGCGCAGCCCGCGGGAGGTAGTAGCTCTGCCCTACAGGCTCAGTGCAGCTTCTCAGCCTTGCGGGCTGGAGATCAATTGCTGGTGGCATTTTCCCTGCCTAAAAACAGTCTCGCACCTGCATCTGTAAGTATAGGAGTGCAGTCCTCTACAACCGTTCCCTATAATCCCGCGTTTGGACCCTTGCATTTCGAGACATCCATTAATAACGACTCGCCACTACTGGCCCTACGAACCCCTGATGGTGGAAGTACTGTCACGTTGCAGAGTTCGTGAAGTGAATAGGGAGGAAGTTCGTGGCAAAGTCAACCAACGAAGTATCTGAGGAAGGTGTTTATTCATCTAATATGGGATAAACCCTCCCTGGTTGAGCGCCGATCCTTCGCGGTCGATTCATCGCTATAGGCAGCCCCAATAGGGATGGTTGCCGGAGCAAGCGGAGCGATCTCTTCTTGCGGTTGCCCTTGCCTCCGGAGCATGATGATAGCAATCATACAGAATATCAAGACGATACCCGCGCTTCCTGCCATGAATAGTGCTGAAGGATTCCTTTCCCAGAATGTTCGCGCTAGCAAGAGGTTGATAAAGATACTTATGCCTGCCAGGCTTATCCAGCGCGTATCTAAGGGAGCAGCCCGTTGCGCCAGGAGCAAAAAGAGCAGGGGATAGAGCGGGAACACATAGCGGGCACCAACCTGACTCCACCCTGCCATGCAGTAGGCCAGTACTGACAGCAATATCATCGCGACCGTCACCCAAAAGGTATTACGTAACCAGGCCTGTGGTGTCTTACCTTGTGGAGCGAAGATAAAGATCGCCAGCAGCGGCGTGCTAAAGAACATGCTCGTTCCAATGCCATCAATAAACAAGTCAGATTGTGGATTCACATCGAAAGGGCCAGTGAAATTAAAGCCTGGCCCGCGTAGGAAATCAACGACGAAATTGGGCCAGATATAATGCCAGCTTAAAACGCCATATTTGATATCCGGATAATATTGTTGATTCTGAATATCATAACCTGTGCTGAGGAAGTTGCCGAAGTAGAGCCGGTTATGAACCAGGAATATGAGCAATGCAACAACGAACGGTGCGAGCGTTACAGCCAATTCACGCATGGATGGCCAGCGCTGTGGCAGAAAGTGCCATTGTTGCTGAACGCGGCGCCCGACCCCTAAATCGTGCAGATAGACGATGAGGGGGACAATGCCGATCAACACCTCAGATGTGCGAGTAAGCATCACCATGCCTACGCCGAGTGTCGCCAGCGGCCAACGCCTGCTGAGTGTGCTATGGAGCGTGATCATGATCCCAAAGATGCTGATAGTTTGGGCCGTGAACCAGACCCTGCCTCCCAGGCAGAGCCACAAGGCTATCGTGCCAAAACCAAAGGTAATGGCAAGGATAAGATTTTCAAGTGGTGTGCGAGTGGTAATAGAGCGGACACGCATCACCTCAAGAGTCCGAAACAACAGCATGATATTCAATGCCGCGAACGCCCATGTAAACCAGACATCACTGAATTTATCGCCCAGAATGGCAACGAATGGTACCATCATCAACGCGGGCAGCGGGGGATAGATGATATAGACCTTGCCATCAAGGATGATCGTATCACCCAAATGTACTCCCATATCTAAATGACCATGCAACCAGGCTTGTGCCTGTACGATTAAATGATCATCTTGAGATGGATGTATTGGATCGATGTGAAGCAACATTGCGAATCCGCCAAGCAAAACCATCAGAATGACAAAGGAGATGCCATCATTCAAGCGACGCAGTAGAAATTTTTGCATATACCGAATTCTCCGCTGATTACATGTTTGCTTATTTTTCTACAGCAATGGCGCGTTGTGGCACGAGACGTCCGGATTTATCTTCGACGTCACGCGTCCCCTCATGATATTCGGCATCAGTGTTGACGCTCCAGGGGTCCAGTTTCGCGCTAACGGCAATATTGCGCGCAGCACACAGAGCGGTCATCATCGAATGGTCCTGATTATTATAATGGTGCATGCCGTTGCGCCCAACCAGTTGCATATTGGTGGCATGCGCTTCGAGGTAGTCTCGGATCGTGCGCACATGCACCTTATACTCATCATCGTACACAGGATAGGCCTTTGGCTGGCGCACGACGGCCCCCCCGAGAATCTCTTCGGGTTTACACAACTTGAGCTTCACCAGTTCCTTGCCACCCAGCTTCACGAGATCCACGTCACTCGATGTCCACAAGCCATCGCCCTCGAAACAAAAGTATTCCAATCCCAGACAGGTCTTGCTAGGATCAGGCACCATGTCGGGACTCCAGTTTTTGAAGTTCTGGATGCGCCCGGCCACAATATCTGGATCATGCAGATAGATCCAGTTATCGGGGAATATCTCTGCCTTGTTGACCATCATCGCCACCGTCAGGAAATCGCGATATTTCAGCCCATCAGCCGCCTGACGAATGTGAGGAGGCAAGGGAGGATCAAAGGTATGGACAAGCTCCCGCATGGGCAGTGTCGATATATAGTGGGTACCGCGCTCCAGATTCATGTTGCCATTGGCATCACGTGTGACAATGCCAGTGACCCTATTGCTATCATGTTGGATGCTGACGATCTCTTTCCCCATCATCACTGGATAGCCCCGTTGGCCAATGATCGCTGCCGTCCGCTCCCACAGTTCGCCAGGGCCGCGGCGGGGATAGCGGAATTCATCGATAAGGGTTTTGATCACCGCACCATCTTTTTTGGGTTTTTGGGGGAGTAAAGCGTTTTTGATGGCTTCAAGCAGATTAAGTCCTTTGATGCGTTGGGCGGCCCAGTCGGCGGACAATTCTTTCGTGCTCATTCCCCAGACTTTTTCGGTATAGGTCTTGAAGAAGATCATGAAAAGGCGTTTGCCGAATTGGTTGGTCACCCACTCTTCGAGGCTCTTGGGATGTCGATTGGGAGCAATGCAAGCCTGGACATAGCTGGAGATACAGCGAATCGTCTCGATGAGGCCAAGATTGAACAAGGCATTGAAGGCTTTGAGTGGATAATCGAAATATTTGCCTTTATAGATGATACGGGAAAGACGAGGGCGAACGAGCAGATCATTGCCCATAACCTCGGTCCACAGATCTTCGATCTCGGTGCTCTTGGAAAAGAAGCGATGGCCGCCAATATCAAAGCGATAGCCGTCTTGTTCGACGGTGCGTGAGATGCCACCGACATATCGGGGGTCCTTCTCTAAGACAGTGACACCCACCTGCTGATGCACCACCAGTTCATAGGCCGCCGTTAAGCCAGCAGGGCCTGCCCCCATAATCACCACATGTTTCTGTATCTGTTTCATGGAGGATGCGGACACGCTTTGCATGCGGGGCAAATTTGGATCATCGACACGTGAATGGATCAAGGACATTTCTTTTCTCCTCTCTGACATGTCCAACACTCTCATCTATCAGTACCGTTCCTCTTCCCATGGGTCGGCGTAATCGAGGTAGCCGCGTTGCTCCTCATTGACGTGGAAAGAGGCGACATCACTAGACCCGACTGGAAGCAGGTTTTATGTGGCGATAGGTAAATATGTGATGAAACGAGAAATTATAGAACAGCACGAGAATCAGAGCTATCGCCTGCGCGAAAATAGGCTGTACATGCAACAGATGGCTGATAGTAAACTGGATCACAAATGTAAGGACATTGCCACCAACAGAGGTAATATGGAAACGCATACAACGCGCAACCCACGATCGCTGGTGTCCAGAGAGATGACGGAAGGTAAAAAAATCATTTGGCACAAAGTTTGCCATAATTGAAATTTCAGCGGCAAGCACAGAGGCAATGACATTATGTATCGTTTCATTAACAGGCAGCGCAATGACATCGAATACCAGGTAAAAGACTGCCATATTGACGAGGGCAGCGAATCCGCCAATAAAGGCATACATGAAGAAGCGCTGACACCAGGCCGCACGCCCACCTGTTATAGTGTCGACGATATCAAGCACTCGATTAACAAAGGCCCAGGTAGTTGGGCGGTAACCTGGTAAACGAGGGGCAGGCGCCACCTCCTGCATAGCTAACGAGTCGGAAACTTCCAGATTATCTTCTAACAAAGACTGTTCCATGAACGCTCCACAATTTTCAAGTTAAGACATCCTAAACACATTTGATCGTGTCGGCAAATGAGGCAATATACATCCTTAGAAGGATTTATTGTACTTCGTCGGCAGTATCTACATGTGAGAACGTGTTGCTAGCTAGCTACGTAACAAATCGCAAAAACTCCTAGAGGTGGGGATGGCTTCCCTCTTTCTTGCTTTTCCTTACAAACGTTGTTAGACTAACTCATATAACACACTTGCGTATTCTAGCTCTCGAAGACTTTTGAACATGAATTGAAAAGGAAGTATTCGCTTATGTGCCGCTATGGAGAGATACACTACAAAGAGCATTATGCATGTTTTCATGGCAGAAAAGCATTTAGATATCCTCAGTCTACTACTTCTCCTGAGTTTATCATTTCGCTCTTCGCGTTTATAGGTTTTCTTCTGCTGGGAATGCTTCTTGTCGTTCTCTCTCTCACTGTTCTTTTTATGCAGCAGCGAACACAAAAACATGCAGCAGCAAACATACAGCACTATGAATATGTATTTCCCGATGGGTGGATGTATGTCTATGATATGGATCATCACCATGCCCTCGTAAAACGTGTCCAGCTGCCTACTACAAAAGGAGTGAGAGGTCCTATAGCACATGCAGCAACCGGCATGCTGTATATCAGTTATGGAAGCGATGGTCCGAGCGGCACCGGCTATCTGCTAAAATGTAATCTGGTGACTGATCAAATCATGTGGAATATCAGCTACCCATATCCTGTAGATACTATCGGCATTACCCCAGATGGGAAAACGATCTACCAGGCAGGGGGAGAGAAAAATCCTCTTGGCATTTGGCATAGGATTAATGCAGCAACCGGGAAAGAAATTGGCAATATAACGTCTTCTGCTGGTTCCGGACCTCATAATACGATAGTGAGTCTGAATGGCTCCCACGTCTATATGGGTGGATTAAATGCAGACTATCTAGTCGTTGCCGATACGGCTTCAAACACAGTGATTAAGCAAATTGGACCACTCGAGCATGGTGCTGGCCGTCCATTTACCATTAATGGGAAAGAAACACTTTTATTTACCACAGGATCACGTTCTTTTGGTTTTCAAGTGAGTGATATTACTACAAGCAAAGTTCTTTATACTGTTCCAATTAACGGTTTTTCTCCATCGCGTTTTTGTTGCTCCTACAATCATGGTATTTCTCTTTCACCGGATGAGAAAGAGTTATATGTGATGGATGGGCCAAATAGCTATGTGCATGTATTTGATGTCTCTGGACTCCCTACTGTGCCGCCAAAACAAATCGCAGATATTGCCGTGACACCAATAACAGGAAGCGAGAACCCCTGTGTCATTAATTGTGGAAGAGAAGGATGGTTGCAGCACAGTGTCGATGGGCGATTTGTTTACGTGGGGGATGCCGGTGATGTGATTGACACTGCAACCCGAAAAGTTGTCGCTCACTTACCGCCTCTTACGAACACGCGCAAGTTTCTGGAAATAGATTGGCAAAATGGTTTGCCAATCTTTACAAGCCAGACAAAAGGAGTAGGGTACATAACTCATTCATTACCAGGCTCAACACCAACTTCCTCCATAACAAACTTTCCTACAACCCCAATTAGTGGTCAGTCCAGTTTGAATTTTGTGGTGGGGCCTGACACCCGCAAGGGGTGTCACTACATTTTTGCCTCACAAACCTAACTGGACTGACTACTAAGTACATTCAAAGAACTTTCGTGGCATTGTGTACCCTTAATAAGCAGATCTCATCCCGCAGAAGTTCCTTGAATGTACTTAGTTATGATCTTATATACTAAGATTCCGTTTATATTAACCGGCTGGATGCCAAGTCCTGAGATAATTGGCTGGGAGGTATGATACTCCGATTGGGGAACAACGAGCTCATTTACATTGAAATCGCTCAGGTATTTTTTGAAATCACTAACGTCGCTGGAAGTGAATGGTGACGCGCTGGAACCTGCTGCGCACCGCCCGGCCCGCTTTGCGTACATCCTATAATTATGTGGTGACAGCGCAGCCCGCGGGAGGTAGTAGCTCTGCCCTACAGGCTCAGTGCAGCTTTTCAGCCATGCGGGCTGGAGATCAATTGTTGGTGGCCTTTTCCCTGCCTAAAGACAGTCAGGGACAGAAGTACACGGAAACCTTCCTAAACAATCAACCTGCCGCACCGGATGGGACCGTCGCGGCGGGAGCGCAACTCAAGGGGACGATCCCGTACGAAGTCCCAACTTCGGAAAAATCGTTCACGATGACGTTCAATGGCGATGGGCTTGATCCGCTCGCAACCTGGGATCTGAGCCTGTAGCCATCAGCAGGCTAGACAAACGGCTGAGTCCATGTTACACTCGCTGTAACACAATCTTAACCAAGAATCGGAGCGCTGTTCCGGTTACAACGGTTCGGCACCCCTAGTCCAACACCATGAGTAAGCATGGCGTGGCTAATAAACCCCTATATCGCACCACGCGATATAGGCCTTCTCTTAGATTTTCGAGCACAACTGGCTGCGCGCCCATCCTGCGTTGCGCCAACCGCAGGCCACAGGGCCGCGCCGCTATGCGCGGCGCTCCCCCGCCATGGCCCTTGGTTTGACCGACCACATGTGGTCCTGGGAGGCGTTTTTGACCACCCCGGTTCCGATCACCCCGGCGTAGAGTCACTACCGACGATATCATACGCCCGAGAAGTCCAAAGTTCACGACGGAGAGGAAAGATGCTATGATGACCATCTCTACACATCCAATCAAGCAATGGCTTATTAACGTGCATTTGTGCTCCTGGCCGTGTACGATATCTTTTCCAAGCGTACTGCGTTTCCTCCGCTCATCGATCTTGCTCAAGCTCTCGGATGGGGATCATTCCTGGTCTTTGGAGTGGGAGTGGTGTCGGATCACCTCACGAAGCTGGCGAGCGTGCCATTTCTTTTTTCTATCATCTACGTCATGATCATTAATAGCCTGCATAGCATGAAGGATATTCCCAACGATCTCAGCTACCATGTACAAACTACCCCGACATTTTTCGGAGTGCGACCAACCAATACCGGAGCAGACGTCCCGCTGAGATTTAAAGTATATCTCTTTGTCTTGCAAGGGCTGCTCTGTGGCAGTATACTTCTCCCTTTGTTAGCAAACTGGTTCAACTACTCACTCAAGATTTGGGCAATTACGCTGGGTATCACGGGAATTGTCAGCCTGGGTACTTTCCTACTTTTGGTAGCGATACTCCGACTTCTTCAGACCTTCTATAAGGCACTCTCGCTCGGTGGAATCTATTATCTTTCCACACTTATTCTTCCCCTTGTGGTATTCTTCCCAAATCTTGGGTTAGAAGGGAGGATAGTCATATCAGCGGCTTATGCCATCCCTGTTGGTGCGTTCTTTCCGACTCTTGCCTCTTGGATAACACATAAAGAGCAGGAGGGTCTCTCATGACAAAACATGCTATCAGAGGTAGGACCAGGATACGTGTAAAAATCTATCACAAAGCAATTTGTGATAGATTTTTACACGTACCTCCTCTTCATCCTCTGGTAGGGGTGTCGGGGTACTGGAGCTCTATCAGAAATTCACGCTGACACTTTCAAATGCCAGTGTCACTTCCTCCTCAACTCTATTCGCGCGTCGGTTTCGTCCACCAGTTTCACGTGCTCTCGCAAGACGAGACCAGGTGGCTGCTCGAACAGCGCTGGAATCATTTGGGCATGCATATCCGCGTGGATGATTTTACCGATCAGGAGGCCCTGGCCGCCATTGTGCGCATCACGGGAGGCAACTTTCGCGTCATTCACCGTCTGCTGATGCAGGTCGAGCGCATTTTGGAGATCAACGACCTGCAGACCGTGACCAAAGATGTGGTGGAAACCGCACGGGAGAGTCTGGTCCTTGGACAAGCATAAAAAGGTACGCAGAGGCGTCTCAAAATCGTTCGTTTGGTGAGACGCTTCTATTGTGTCTCACAACTCCATAGTTTTTCTGCTTATCACCCCTGTCCTCAATCCATCCTCGGTTGGGGAGCCAACGCATGAAACTGCGCAGCGCCAGCTTTCAATAGGGAAGCTGGCGCTGCAAGCATCTTTCACGTGCTCACCGCCCAATGTCTTTGCGTACAAAGCGCACCGACGCCAGCGCCAGCGCCACTATGCTGACAGCCAGGACGCCCAGCATATTCAAGAGGGGCAGGCCATGCAGCAGCGGCGTACCATAATAGTAGAAGGCGGAGAGCCGCAGCGTCGCATCCGACCAGTTCAAGTCTGGACCAATAAAGCTGATGAAGAACCAGATCACCAGCAAAAAGCTCAAGAGGCCGGTGTCCACCGCCGTGCGCAGCCAGCCAGAGAGCAGATAGCCGATGGCAGCCACCAGCAGCCCCAGCGGAATGATCGAAAGCGTCGCGGCAGCCAGATTGCCCCCGTCGAGCTGCAAGCCCGTAGCTGCCGAGGCCAGAGCCGTGGCGGCCAGCGTCAGCACCCCAATGATGACCGTCGCGGTGGTGAGTGCAGCAAAGCGCCCCAACAGCACCCGCAAGCGTGGTTGTGGCGTGGACAGCACCAACTCCAGCCGCCCATCCTCTTCATCGGCGGACCAGCGGTTTGCCTGGGTGACAGCAAAAGCCATCAACAGCAGCGGCAAGAAAACAAAGAGAAAACTCAGGATGGTGGCATTCGTGGCGAGGTCGCCCCCGCCGACCTTGGTGATCTCCTCCTTTAGGAGCGGTGAGCTTGCGTAAAGGCTGGTCATCTGCGCCTCAATTTGCTTGACGACGACGACCATCCATCCGGCAAACCCCGCGATGACCAGCGTCCACCAGAACGTGGGAACCGCAATCATCCCCAGGCTGCGCGTATACACCGAGCGCAGCGACCAGGCATTCACGGGCAGCGCGCGCTCTGGCCGCACAGCCCGTTCAGGCAGGCGCAGAAAGCTGGGCAGCGCCACCGTCCCCCCGACATCGCGTCGCGCAAAGAGCCAGACAGCGGCTCCGCTCAAGAGGACGCTCAGGGCCAGCAGGACCAGCAGGCCGCCAGGATTGGTACCGTAACTTGAACTTGGCACGCCGTAACTTGAAGCTGGCACTAAGGGTTTGCTCAAATTGTAGTAGTAGACGGGGGAAAGGCGGCTGATCCATTCGGTATTGGGGATAACCCGATGGACCATATCCAGCACGATAAAGACCAGCAGCAAGCCACCCGTCAGGCCAGAGGCTGTGCCGCGCTCCTGGGTGAACTGGGAGAGCAGCAGGGCAAGAGACCCGAAGACGCCGCAGATCAGCGCCACATTCAGGCCAAAGAGCAAGGCATCGAAGAGGCCAAAGTCCGCGCTGGCGCTCTTGCCGCCCGCAAAGGCCAGCAGCGCGATGAGCAGGCCCATCAAGAGCAGGGCTGTCCACACGGCGGCCAGCTTCTCCAGCGCGACGCGCCCGCGCCCACGCGGCAGCGAGAGCAGGGCATCCAGGGAGCCACGCTCCTCCTCGCCACGCAGCAGGCGGCTGCACGCTATGAGCGGCCAGATGGCAATGACCAAGAGCGTCAAGCCGTATTTCCAGGTGACGTAGCCGCCGGGGGTGCCCAACGCGACTGGCTCGGCAATCCAGGAGAAGGTGCCGCCCAGGCTGATGAGCGCGGCTCGCGCCTGTGGCGTTGCCACCAGCGAGGGGACGGCAACCAGGACCACATACATGAGCAGACCCATGCCCACACCCCAGCCCAGAATGGCCACGCGAAAATCCCGCAGGGTTTTGAGGTAGACGCTCCTAAACCACATGACTGGCCTCCTTGA
>WNFH01000985.1_pt1 | contig 18967 bp, 15 predicted proteins | sample 5400411 | NCBI WGS metagenome assembly WNFH01 (sample SAMN13153347, study PRJNA577476) | soil metagenome | isolation source: 200 cm saprolite under Douglas fir tree site 2 hole 3 | place: USA:California | collected 2015-04-18
TAGCGTTTTTCGATTTTGTCGAAGCGAATTCCGGTGGGAGAAAAAGCCGCCGCCGTCACCGGGCAACCTCGCAGGAGGCCACATCACGCCGGGCGGTCAATGCTCAGCCCCGCACGAGATCGCGCAGCACTTTTTCCGCGCGGGCGCGTTCCCGGGCATATTCTTCTTCGCTGATGGTGCCTGCCTGGCGGCGCAACTCCAAACGGAAGAGGCGGTCCTTCAGCGAATCCAGGCTCGTCCCGATCGCCGCATCGACTTCCGCAACACTCGCCGCACCATTCGAAGACCCGGAAACAACGGGGGGAGCCGGTACCGCCGCCGCGCTCGCAGGTTTGGGTTTCTTTGGTTTCGCTCCAGGAGGGTTCTCATCCGCAGGCAGGGGCGCGGCGACGGCCACGACGGGTCTGCGTGCCAGCAGAAGCGCGCCGAGCGCAAAAACGCAGACGAAGCCGATGACCAGCGGCCATTTTAATACGTCCAGCCGCCCGGGGACTTGCTGAATGTTTGCGCCCGCCGATTCGCCACCGCCTTGTTGTGCGTCCCGGCCTTGCTGCCCCTGATCGGCTCCCGCACCTGCCTCGGAGGGAGGCGGCGCCGTTCCGGAGACGTTCACCGCGACAAGCGTGCCGGCAGGCACATCTTCACGGCCGTAGAGATTCATTCCCTGCTCTTGGCCGCCGGGCGCCAATCCTTCGCCTCTGATCTGCACGCTCGGCGGCGCGACGACCAGCAAGCGCCCGCCCGGATACACCGTCGGGATTTTCACCTCTGCGGCGTTCCCTGTATAAGGAAGCTCGTACGAGTAGCGCACCGAACTCTGTCCCGGCCGAAATGCAAACGCAATCGAGTAACGGTTATTCTTCTTATCGATCGGAAGCTGCACGACCGGCATTCCCGCCGGCCCGGCCGCCGCCACTTGCTGAAGCGCTCCCTTCTCAGGGAGCGCGAAATCGAAGTTGCCGTCCGTCCGGTAATACGCTTGCTGTGGCTGCGACCTGTTCTCGATCTGATATTCTTCCCCGACAATGAGCGTCGCGCCGTTGGGCTGGAAGATCACCACGTGCGAAGTAACGTTTATCGTCTTGGCGTCCTTGGAGGCCTCGTAAATTTCCACCTGCACGGTGCTGCTCCCGGGCGGCACCGCCTGGTTGAAATGGATGCCGTGATAAACCGCTCGGACGAGCATCGGTTGCGCGCCGAGTCCTGGGTTGTCAAACGTGAATCGCCCTTGCGCGTCGCTCTTCTGATGGGCGACTTCCTGCATCCCGCCCTGGAGCTGAACCAGAGTTAGTTCGATTCCCGCCGCCGCTTTGCCGGTTGTCCCGTTTATTACCGTGCCATGCACCGTGCCCGCTTCCGCGACGGCCAGCGGCGCAAGAACAAGTACGGCGAGCGATAGCAGACGTCCGGAGCGGCCTGTCATTCGGCACTCCGGTTGGCCACGGCCGGACGCGGCCGCCGCACCTGCGACTCCGTTACTTGCTCAATCTCGGCGAGCACCAGCGCCGCATCATTCTCAAGGGCGGTCTTCATCGCTTCAAAGTCACCTTCGGAGTATTTTCCAGAGCGGTACTCGAATCGCAAATCCCTCAGATTTTCGTAGATGGTATCCCTGCGCTCGAGCAACTGGTCCAGCTTTGTCCGGTGTGGCGCAAGATCCGACGCATCCGGCTGAATGTAAAAAATGAAGACCACCGTGGCCGCCGCCAGTGCCAGACACGCGCCAAGCACCGCCCAATCCCCGGACGAAATTGCAAAGATCGCTAGTGCGCCAACAAGGCCCACGGTTCAGTCCTCCGTCTCGCGCGCCGCTTGCGCCCGGGCGCGCTCCAGTTGTTCGGCGGAAATTCCTGGCGCGCCTCCCACAGCCGCAACCTGACGCACCGGCCGCTTGCGCCAGCGCGAGATGACGAAAATGACGAGTACCGTGCCGACGAGCAGATAAACACTCGGCATCATCCAGGCAACCAGGCTGAAGCCCGACTTAGGAGGCTCCGCATACACTTTCGTGCCGTATTCCAGCACGAACGCCTGCGTCATGGCGTCCTCAGTTTCGCCCTTGGCCACGGCCTGATCCAATTCTTTCAGCATGCCCGCGGAGGTCTGGCAGCCGACGTGGTTGCACTGCGTGAGCACCTGATTGCACCCGCACATGCACATGAACTTGCCGCCGATTTGCTTCGCGCGGTCGGTTTGTTGTGCGCCCAGCGGAGTGGTCATCAACGGCACGATCGCCATCGCCAGGAGCGCCGCGACCGCTGCAAGGGAACGCGCTTTAGTCATGGCCCTCTCGCAAAGTGACCGACGGAGTCAGTACCTGTGGCAGCGGTTGCGTGGCCGGATGTCGGGCGCCCGCCAGCACCAGCACTGCGCGCTGATTGGGCAGCAGCGCGATCAGCGTGCCGAATACCACCACGACGCCGCCGAACCAGATCCACTTGACCAGCGGGTTCAGGTAAGCATGAATCACCGGCAGTTGCGTATCCGGACTATCTCCGGCGTAGACCACATACAAATCTTCTTTCAGCGTCGAATGGATCGCCACCATCGTGCCGTTCTGTTCATTCGTCGCAAACCTCCGCTTCTCCGGATAAAGCATCATCTTCGGCTTATTGTCCTGCAGGACTTCCACGATCATCCGTTGCGCGGTGTAATTCTTCTCCGGCTTCGTGTCGAAACTTTGCAGCAGCAGGGTATACGGCCCGATCTGCATCGTGGAACCAAGCTGCATTTCTTTCTGTGTGTCCCGGTTGAACGCCGAGCCGGCCAGCCCGATAAACACGAACACCATCCCCACGTGCACGATGTAGCCGCCGTAACGCCGCGTGTTGCGCATCGTCAGGTCAATCGCGGAAGCGGCGAACGATGCTCCGGAGCGTGCCCGAATCACCTTCGCGCCGCGGTAGAATTCCAGTCCAATCGTCGCCGCCACGAAGATGCACAGGATCAGGGACACCAGCGAATAAAATTCGCGGAACCCCAGCGCGAAGGCGACCGCACCGGCGGCCATCCCGGCTCCCAGCGGCCACCCGAAATTCCGTTTCAAGCTTTCCGTCGAGGTCTTCCGCCACGCCAGCAGCGGACCCACTCCCGTCAAAAACAGCAAGAGCAGCCCAAGCGGAATGTTCACTTTATTAAAGAACGGCGCGCCCACGCTGATGCGGTTCCCCGTGAACCACTCGGAAAAAACGGGAAACAGCGTTCCCGATAGAACCGCAATGCAGGAGACCAGTAGGATCAGGTTGTTGAACAAAAAGCTCGATTCGCGGGAAACAATCGAGTCCAGCTGGTTCTCGCTCGCCAGGTAATCGCGATTTTTCAAATACGCTCCGAAGCACACCAGCAGGATGATCCCCATAAAGCCCACGAACCAGGTGCCGATGCTGGATTGCGCGAACGCATGCACGGAGCTGACCACACCGCTTCGCGTCAGGAACGTGCCGAGAATGCACATCAAGAACGTGCAGAACACCAGCCACACGTTCCAGACCTTCATCATGCCGCGCTTTTCCTGCATTATCACCGAGTGCAGGAACGCCGTTCCCGTCAGCCACGGCAGCAGCGACGCATTTTCCACCGGGTCCCAGCCCCAATAGCCGCCCCAGCCAAGCACCGCGTAGGCCCAGTGCGCGCCCAGCAGAATTCCCAGCGACTGAAACATCCACGCAATCATTGTCCACTTGCGCGTAAGGTGAATCCACTTTTCCCCGGGATAGCGCGCCAGCAGTGCGCCCAGCGCAAACGCAAAGGGAATCGTGAATCCCGTGTATCCCGAATACAGATTCGGCGGGTGAATCACCATTTCCGGATACTGCAACAGCGGATTCAATCCGCTGCCGTCCGCCCGCGCGACATAATTCAGGACGCCGTCCGCTCCCGGCGCGGCCAGCGCCTTGAACGGGCTCGCCACAAAGTTGTTCAGCATCAGGAAGAAAATCTGCACCCCGGCCATGACCACGCCGACGTACGGCATCAACTCGCCGTTCTTGTTCCGGTAGGCGATCAGCACCGAGACCACGTAAATCGAAAGGAGAAAGCTCCAGAACAGCAGCGACCCTTCTTGTCCCGACCACAGCGCGGCAACCTTGTAAAACGTGGAGAGGTCGCGATTGCTATGCGCCACCACGTACGCGTTCGCAAAATTATCGCTGAAGAACAGGTATTCGAGGCTGAAGGTGGCGAGGAAAACCAGCCCGCAGGTGGCAATGCCCGCCTGGCGTGAGCTTTTGATCAGCAACGGGTGACGCGTGAGAATCGCGGCGATCCCGCCCGCAAACGCGTAGGCGGCACACACCAGCGCTAAAACGAGTGCAAAGGAACCGAATACGTCCACGGCCACCCCGCCTCTCCCCCGGTCCAACCAGGTTGGTTACATGCTGCGCTGACTAGAGTCGGCAGCGGCGCCACCGCTGCCTCCTGGTGCCGCCTCATACTTGGAAGCACACTTCGCCTGAACGTGCTCCGCCACGAATCGGCCGTCCGAACCGGGGCGGCCCTCCACGAGCGCCTGCGACTTGTCCACAAACGTGTCGGGTAAAGGATCGGAGCCCATATAGCTGACGGGAAGCTTCTTCCCCTCGCCTTCCAGTACAAAATCAACGCGGCCGCTCAAACGGCGAATGCTGCCCGGCTCCACCGTACCGCCCACGCGCATGCGATGCGTCAACGCGGAGCCGCTCAGCGTCTGCAATTCCGCGATGGTGTGGTAGTACGTCTTGCTTTCGCCATAACCTAACCACGCCAGAAACGCCATCGAGACCACAATGACGCTGACCCCGATTCCAAACTTTGCTTGCTTCTTCACGGTCATGCTCCTGCCCGCTTCCACTCTCTCTATCGCCCTGATTCTACCACAGATAAAAAAGTGGTCTAGCTGGTTCGAGTGCCAAGCCCTACTCATTCTTCAGGACAGTGGGCGACTGCCCCAGCGGCCAATCCCCCGCTGGCGCCGAGAGTGCCACACGCAACTTCGCCGCTGCTTTTTCCGGCTCGGGGCCGTCCAACGCAAAACTCTTGCCCTCGTCCAATACTACGGAACATTGCAAATCCTCCGCTGTGATCTGCGTCACAAGGGGCTCCAGCGACCGCGAAACCAGCAACAGTCGCTTGGGTTTCAGCGACCGCCGGATTCGCGTCGCCATCGCTGCTAGGCGTTGCGCGAGCAGCGTCTGTACTCCTTCGCCCTGCTTCGCGCCGTCCTCCAGCGGACACTCGAGCAGGTGCGTGAGAAAAAATCCTGCCCGCTGCACCTCGGCGTGAACGGCGTCCGGCGCTTTCCCTGTCGTGGCAATCCCCATGGACCATAGCAAAATCGCCGCTTCTCCGCAAAACTCTCCGTGCGGCGAATAAAGAAATTCCCGATCTTCTCGGGGCGAAGCGCTCCCGAGCAGCAGCGTCTGGATATGCACCGGCCGGTACCGCGTGGCCCATTCCAGGCGCTGCAGTCGCCGCGCCAGATGCTCCGGCGTGGCCCTCTGGCCGCAACCGTCGCACGCCACAAGAAAGGAGTTGGTCATGACTCTTTCCGAATGTAGTGCAGCGCCGGACAGAGTGCAATCCAAACTGTTCCCGCAGCAATGCCCTCCCCAGGACGGAAACCGAAGGACTGAAAACGAAACGCGAACGCCAAGGGAGCAATCTCGTGCATCAAAAAGGAATTAATTACGACGGATACTGGAAAACTTACGATGAAACCGGCATATCCGACGGCAGCTTCGCCCGCAGGCACCACTTCAATTCCTGGCTCATCTCCGTGATCTCCATCCCTGGCATCACGATGAACTTGCAGCTCAGCATCTCGCGCGGCTCGTCCTCATCCGGCAACTGGCAGGTCACCCGGCAATACTGGCAATCCTGATTCCAGCAGAAGCGCCCATACGGAATCGTCTCCGGGCTGATAAACTGGAAGCATCGCAAAAGTGAATTCCGCTCCGGCACCTGAAACTTTTTCCCGAAGATCGTGATTTCGACAAGTTTTTCATAAGGACGGAAGGGTTCCGACATGATGAGTCCTATCCTCCATGAGCCGGCCCCGCGTCTCCGCCGCGTTTCCCCTGCGCCGGAACACCTGGCCACCTGCCACGGATGATTGCCTCATCAGGTTAATCCGCAGCCCTCACCCGCACAACGCCGCCTCTGCCCCGCGTTGCCAATGTGCTACGGGGTGTTTGCCGCCGGCTTGCCCTGCCCGTACGCGACGGGCTTTAGCCTCTGCCTCGCGGCCACAGCTCAAAAGTCCCTTTCCGGGCTCCTCCTTGTGCGGGTCTCCGATTTGACGTAGACTCCTGCACTGTTCCCTAGCAAGCTCGCGTTCTCTTGCCGTCCAGCTGCAAATCAAGAAGGGAAACAGCCATGGCGCGTACCTTCAAACAAGTTTTCTATTTGCTCGCGCTCGCCATTCTCTCTCTCGTTCCACTCTCAGGGGATTCTCACTTCCCCAGGTCGAAGAATTGCCCCATCCTGCGAAACTTCTCGTAACGCGCCTCCAACAGCTCCCGGACGGGCTGATTCGTCAGCGCCACAAGCTGCCGGTCCAGCACCTCATCGAGCAAACGCGCGGCTCCCTCGTAGTCGCTGTGTGCGCCCCCTTCCGGTTCCCGCACGATTTCATCCACGATGCCCAGCTCTTTCAAATCCTTCGGCGCGATCTTCATGGCCGCTGCGGCGGTTTCGGCCTTGGTCGAATCACGCCAAATGATGGAGGCGCATCCTTCCGGCGAAATCACGGAATAAAAACTGTTCTCGAGAATGTTCACGCGATCGCCCACGGCTATCGCCAGCGCTCCTCCGGAGCCGCCCTCGCCCGTCACCGACACGATCACCGGCACTGGCAACCGCGCCATCTCGCGCAGGTTCCTCGCGATGGCTTCGCCCTGCCCGCGTTCCTCGGCGTCAATGCCCGGGTACGCTCCCTGGGTGTCCACGAAGGTGAAAATCGGCCGCCTGAATTTCGCGGCGATTTGCATCACGCGCAGAGCTTTGCGGTAACCTTCCGGTTTGGGCTGCCCGAAGTTGCGCAGCAAGCGCTGCTTTGTGTCGCGGCCTTTCTGGTGACCAATAATGGCCACGGGCCGCCCGTGAAATTTCGCCAGCCCGGTGACCATTGCTCTGTCGTCGGCGAAGCCGCGGTCGCCGTGCAATTCGATAAAATCCGTGAAGAGCAGGCCGATAAAATCCAGCGTATAAGGCCGCAGCTGGTGCCGCGCAATTTGCGCCCGCTGCCATGGGCCAAGATGATTGTAAAATTCCCGGCGAAGCTCGCTGACCTGGCGACGGATCCGTTCCAGCTCGGCGTCGGCTTCTTCATTTCCCGCCAATTGCCGCAACTCCTCGACGTCCTTTTCCAAGCGCTCGATCTCCTTCTGGCGGTCGCTGGGCGGCGCAGCCGTTTTGTGCTTTTCCTTGGCTTTCATTCCGCCACCAGCGCAACGGCGCCATCGCCGCAAACCTGCCGCACCGCTTCCACGAGCTCCCGCGTGGGCCTGACGCGCAGCTGCGACTGCACGATTGCCGCAGACCCATCCGTCGAGCACAATTCGAACAAAACCGGGCACAACCCCGGCGATCCGGCAAACAATTCTTCGAGACGATCCAGAATCTCTTTCTTCAGCGAACGTATATCGAGACGCACGCGAAATTCCTTCGACGCTTCCCGCTCCGCAAGTTCTTCTATCCGCCTGGCCTCTTGCAGGGAAAGCCGCGTGCCCGCTTCTTCCACTTGCACGCGAACTTTCAACAAGAGCGGGGTGCCGGGTTTCAGCGACGGCTCCAAACGCGCAAAGCTTTCCGGAAACGCCAGTAGCTCTTGCACGCCGGTCATGTCCTGGATCGTGAAAATAGCCCAGCGCGCGCCTTTTTTCGAGCGCATGTGCCGCGTGCCCACAATCAGGGCCGCAACGGTGATCTCTTTGCCGTTCCGCTGGCCTTCGATTTGGTCCAACGAGACAATTTTCAATTCTTCCAGCCGCGATGTATATTTCGCGAGCGGGTGACCGGAAACGTAAAAACCCAGCATCGCATACTCGCTGGCGAGACGTTCTTCTTCGCTCCACGGCTCGGCTTCACGCAATTCGAACGGCGCCAGCGCGGGCGCGGCCGCTGTTCCAAATAATCCATGCTGGCCCGACTCGCGAGTTCGCGAAGCGCGCTGCAGCGCGGCGACGGCGTCATCCACCGACATCAGCATGGACTCCCTTGGCCCGAGCGAATCCAGAGCGCCGGACTTGATGAGGCTCTCGAAAACGCGCTTATTCAGGAAACGGGACTCGATGCGCTCGCAGAAATCGTACAACGACTTGAAAACTCCCTGGCCGCGGCGCGAATCACGAATGGCCCTGGCAGTGTTCTCGCCCACATTTTTGATCGCGGCGAGGCCGAAGCGGATGGACTCCCCGACGGGAGTAAAATACAGGTCGCTCTCGTTCACATCGGGCGGCAGGATGGGAATGCTCATGCCGCGCGCTTCGTTGATGTACTTCACGACTTTCTCGGTGTTTCCTGCTTCCGAGGTCAGCAGGGCGGCCATGAATTCGACGGGATAATGCGTTTTCAGATAGGCGGTCTGGTAGGCGAGCAGGGCGTAAGCACAGGAGTGCGATTTATTGAAGCCGTAACCGGCAAATTCCTCCATCAAGTTGAAGATGCGCTCGGCCTTTTTTTCTGGGATCCTGTTGGCCGCGCACCCGGCCATGAATTTCGCACGCTGCGCGGCCATTTCCTCCTTTTTCTTTTTCCCCATGGCGCGGCGCAGAATATCGGCTTCGCCGAGAGAAAAGTGCGCCAGGCGATTGGCGATTTGCATCACCTGTTCCTGATACAGGATGACGCCATAAGTTTCTTCAAGAATGTCCTTAAGTTCCGGCAATTCGAGGCTGACTCGAGTTTTGCCCTGCTTGCGGTTGATGAAATCGTCGATCATGCCGCCCTGGATGGGGCCGGGACGGTACAACGCGTTGAGGGCGGTGAGATCCTCGATGCGGGTGGGCTGATAGCGGCGGAGAATATCGCGCATTCCGTGGGATTCGAACTGGAAGACAGCGGTGGTCTCTGCGCGGGCAAATAGCCTGTAAGTTTCCGCGTCATCCAAGGGAAGACGGTCGATCTCGATCTTCACGCCGCGGTTCTGCTCCACCATGTGCACCGCGTCATGCAAAACGGTGAGGGTGGTGAGACCCAGGAAATCCATCTTGAGCAGGCCGACACGTTCCAGCGCATTCATGTCGTACTGGGTGGTGATTTCGTCGCGGTTTGTCTTGTAAAGAGGGACGATCTCGGTCAGCGGGCGCGGCGAGATCACCACGCCGGCCGCGTGCGTGGAAGCGTGACGCGACAATCCTTCCAGCCGCAGCGCGACGGCCATCAAATCCTTGAGGCGCTCATCGCTATTGATCGCCGCTTTGAGCTGCGGGGCTTCTTCCAGTGCGGCGTTCAATTCGATGCCCAGCGTCGTGGGAATGAGTTTCGCCAGCCGGTCCACTTCCCCGTAGGGAATATCCATGGCGCGGCCCACGTCTTTTACCGCGGCCTTTGCCGCCATGGTTCCGAAGGTGATGATTTGCGCGACGTTTTCCCGTCCGTACTTCTGCGTCACATAATCGATCAGTTCGCCGCGCCGCCGCATGCAGAAATCGATATCGATATCGGGCATGGAAACGCGCTCGGGATTGAGGAAGCGTTCGAACAGCAAGTTGTACTGGAGCGGATCGACATCGGTGATGCGCAGGGCGTAACTGACCAAACTGCCCGCGGCCGAACCGCGCCCCGGCCCGACAGGAACGTTCTGGGCGCGGGCGTAGTGAATAAAATCCCAGACGATCAGGAAATAGCCCTCGTAACGCATCTTCTTGATCATCTCGATTTCCGCGGTCAGCCGGCGCTCGTACTCGGCAAGCGAATTGCGCAGGAATCCCTGCTGCGCCAGGCGCTCGAGATGCGGAACGCGCTCGGCAAATCCCTCGCGAGCAACCTTTTCAAAATAGCTCGCGGAAGTATGTCCCCCGGGAACCTGGAACTCGGGAAAGGGGTTCGAAATGCGCTCGATCCTGACGTTGCAGCGCGAAGCAATGTCGACAGTGCGGCTCAGGGCCTCGGGAAGCTCGGCGAAAACCCGGGCCATTTCCGCCGCGGACTTGAAATAAAACTGGTCGGTGGCGAATTTCATGCGATTCGAATCGCCCATGGTCTTGCCGGTCTGGATACAGAGCAGGACTTCCTGCGCGTGCGCGTCTTCGTGATGGAGGTAGTGGCAATCGTTGGTGGCGACCAGGGGAATGCCGGTCTCTTTCGAAAGGCGGAGCAATTCGCGGTTGACTACTTTTTCGACCGGCAAACCCTGGTCCTGAATTTCGAGGAAGAAATTGCCTTTGCCGAAGATGTCGCGGAGGCGATAGGCATTCTGCCGCGCCTGATCGTAGTGCTCCTCCACGACCGCTTCCGTCACCACGCCGCGAAGGCAGGCGGAGAGGGCAATCAAGCCCTTGCTGTGTTTCGCGAGCAGGTCGTAATCGATGCGCGGCTTGTAGTAAAAACCTTCGAGGAAGCCGGCGGAAACCAGCTTGATGAGGTTGTGGTAGCCCTCCAAGGATTCGCAGAGCAAGACCAGATGATTGCTGCCACGCATCCCGGGCTCGAGTTCGCCGCGATCCTGGCCGTTTCCCCCATTTGTTTTTTCGCCGCGGTCATGCCGGCTGCCCTTAGCCACATAGACTTCGCAACCGATGATGGGCTTAACGTCGCGCTTGCTGGCTTCATAGAAGAAATTCGCAGCGGCGAAGAGATTGCCGTGGTCGGTGATGGCCACGGCGGGCATCTTCTGGCGGGACGCTTCATCCAAAAGCTCAGTGGTTTCGCAAGCCCCGTCGAGCAGGCTGTAATCCGTGTGAACGTGGAGATGGACGAACTGCGATTGCCCCATGGAACCCAATTCTAAGTCTCTCTCAAGACTTTTGCATCACGCATTCCGAGTTTTCCCACAGGCAGTAACGCCCCACCGAGAGACCATTCTACTTGCGGCGATGACGCCGCCCGGCGGAGGCGCTGCGTTTGCCGTGAGACGGGTGTGACGCGCGCTTCCCAAACGCTTTTCCCGGGACGGGTTTTGCGCCGCCCGGGTGTTTGCTTTGCGCACCCGCAGCGGCATGTTTCAGCCTGGCAGCCGCTCCGACAGCCGCAGCCGCACTGGCCCTGCGAGCGGTCTTCGCAGCCTTTTTTTCCTTCTTTTTCGGCGGTTCTTTGATCCCGCTGAGCTTGCGGAGGATTTTCTGGCGTTCTTCGGGTGTCTTTCCGCGGCCGGTGAGCCGCAGCGCGAAAACCTGTTCGACAACCTGATCGAACTTCGCTCCGCGGGCCATGCCGAGTGCCTCCAGTTCATTGGCAACGCCCGGAAGTGCGATGCGAATCGGCCGCCACTTATTTAAGTAAGCGCGAATTTTCGACAGGGCCGCGGAATTTCTGGATTCGGCGAGCAGAAACGCGATTTGATCCAGCGGGAGTTTCTCAAGAAAGCGGTAAGCGTCAACGGGCGCATTCATCTTCCGTCCGATCAGTTCTTTCTGCACTCGGAGTGCTTTTTCCTCGAAACCCAGCACGGCTTCGGAATCGGCAGAACGAAATCCGGCCCGGGAGAGCACCCCGGCCTGTTCCCTCTCTTTTAACCGTCCGAGAACGGCGACCAGCATCGGCGTTGCCAGGCGTGGGCGGAATCCAGCCGTGAAAAGATCCTCGCGCACTTTCATGAGACGGTTGATGGCATCGTAATCGGGATGTTTTTTCGCCAAAACGGGATTGATGGCTTCGAGCAGATGGCGCTCCTCCCAAGCCTTCAACACGACGGTGGGGCGTTCCTCGCGGGCGACGGCACGAAGTTCCGCCCCGGCATCTTCGGGCGGAATCGCGTGATGGAGATCGCGCTCGATGGCCAGCGCAAACCATTCCTGGGTGCGCGGCTCGATCTTGAAACCCATGCGGGCGGCGAAGCGCAGAACGCGCAACAAGCGCACGGGCTGGTTGGTAAAGCTGTGAATAGTGAGCGCGCGCACTTCGGCGCGCTCAATATCGGACAAACCGTTGGTGGGATCCAGAAGCAAGCCACGCGAGGCCGGATTGAGGGAGACAGCGATGGCATTCAAGGAAAAATCACGGCGCCGGAGGTCTTCCATGATGGTGGACCAGCGAATCTCGGGGCGGGTTCCCGGGCGGACATAATGATCGTCGCGCGCCGCCGCGATGCTCCCTTCGCAGTCGCCGGCGAACAGCACTTCGACCTGGCGCAGTTTTTCATCCTCGGAAAGAATTTTTGCGCCGCCCTTTTCGAGTTCGCGCGCGATTCTCGTGGGGTTGCCCTCGATGGTGAAATCGAGATCGCGCAGTGAGGCGCCAGTAACGAGGTCGCGAACCGTGCCGCCGGTCAGATAGACATTGAACCCCAATGCGGCGGAGAGTTCCTGCACCCGCATCATGGCGGCGCGCTGTTCCGGCGAGAGCCGGCTTTCCAACAAAAACATATAGTCAGGCATTGCGCTCCTTCTGCTTCAGGGTGTCCGCGACCAGCGCCGCGGAAGCACCCGCAATGGATCCCGTGGGCCGGCCGCGCTAGGCACGCGGATGATGCGCTTTATAAATCTGTTTCAGCCGCTCTTCGACAACATGCGTGTAAATCTGCGTCGTGGAGATGTCGGCATGGCCGAGCATGAGCTGCACGGACCGCAAGTCCGCGCCGCGCTCGAGCAAATGGGTGGCAAAACTGTGCCGCAACATGTGCGGCGTGAGCGGCAGGCGCAGGCCCGCACGCCGCCCGTACGCGGAAAGTATCTTCCAAACCCCGACGCGGCTGAGCGGGCCGCCCCGGCGATTAACGAAGAGCGTGGGACTGCCCGGCACTTTGCCAAGCAACTGCGGCCGGGAATCGCGGAGGTACTTCTCGACCATGGCGAGCGCCTTGCGCCCCACCGGGACGATGCGCTCTTTGTCGCCCTTGCCGATGCACCGGACACAACCCACTTTTGTGTCGAGATCGGTGACGCGAAGACCAATGAGCTCCGATACCCGCAAGCCGGTGGAATACAAGACCTCGAGCATGGCACAATCCCGCAGACCGGGAGCCGTTTTCGTATCCGGCTGGGTGAGCAAGCGTTCCACTTCTTCCAGGCGAAGATACCCCGGCAAGGAGCGCCGGATTTTCGGGGACTCCAGGTTCACCGAGGGATCCTCGGAAATGAGTTCGTGAATCTGAACGAAACGGAAGAAGTTGCGGAGCGTGACGAGATGCCGCGCCACGGTCCGGCTCTCGAGCTTCTGCCGGTAGAGCCCCGCCAGGAAATCCACCAAATCGTCACGGCTGACGGCCTCCAGGCACAGGTTGCGTTTCTGCGCAAAGCCGCTGAACTTCACCAGATCGCGGCGGTAAGCGGAGACGGTGTTGGACGAAAGGCCCTTCTCCACCTTCACGTGCGTCAGAAACGACGATATGGCTGCCGAAATTTCCATCAGGTCTCCACGTAACCACTTCCGCCACCGGCGCCGCGGCGCGTGGCAATGCCGTACACCTCTTCGATTTCATGGCAGCGGAACAGCCAGGCCAGAGCCAAATAGAGAGCGGTCGCCCCGAGGATCAGCGCGGCAAAAATGAGAAGCTGGACGAGGAAGCGCGAGTGAATGGTAAAGGCAGTGTAGTAATTCCCGAACCAGCAGGCCACGCCCATGATTCCGGCACATACGGAGATCTTGAAAAACGAACGAATGATATCCATGGTGCCCATGGCGCCGTAGCGCAGGCGGAAAATGATAAAAAGGGCAAAAAAATCAAAAAAAGTCGCGAGGGCGGTGGCCAGGGCCGGCCCCCCGTTCTGCACCCTCTTGAAAAAGAATTCCAAAAACACGATATTCAGGACGATGTTGATGATGAGCGAGATGAGGGCAACGATGACCGGAGTCTTGGTGTCGCGCGTGGAGTAAAAGGCCGGAACGATCAGCTTTACGGTCGCCAAGGCAGGCAAGCCCACGGCGTAATAAAGCAGCGCGCGAGCGGTCAGGCGCGTGGATTCGGCGACGAACTGCCCGTGCTGGAAGAGCACGCGAATGATGGGTTCGCGAAGGATCATCAGGCCCAGCGCCGCGGGGATGGTGATGAAGGCCACAATGCGAACGGAGAACGACAGCGTTTTCTTCAGCGACTCATAGTCCTTGGCCGCCGCCTGATGGGACATCATCGGCAGGATCGCGGTAGCCACGGCAATCGCGTAACCGCCGAGGACAAGCTCCATGACGCGATCCGCAACGTACAGCGCGGCGAGGCTACCCGCGGGCATGCGGCTGGCGGTCGCAAACCGCGTGTCGATCAGAAGATTGATCTGGCCGATGCCGATGCCAAAGAGCCGCGGGATCATCAGGCGGGCGACGTCCTGGATAGCGGGGTGGGAGAAAGAAATGCCGAAATTGAACTTCATGCCCTTCTGCACGAGGGACGGCACCTGAATCAAGAACTGCAGCACACCGCCGACGAGAACACCGACGGCAAGAGCCGTAGCCGGGCTTTTGAAATGGCGCCAGACGACGCCGATCGAAAAGACGATGGTCGCCACGTTGAGGAAAACCGGCGTGGCTGCGGGCAAACCGAAGATGTGAAAACAGTTCAGAATGCCCATAGCGAGCGCCGCCAGGGCGATGAAGAACAAGTAGGGAAAGATAATCCGGTTCAAGTCCACGGCCTGATCGCGGGCAACGTTTTCGCCGGAGAACAGCTGCACCACGGCGGGTGAGAAGACCATGCCGAGGATGGTGATGACTGCGGCGACGAGGGCCAGCGTCCAGAAAAGACGATTGGCAAATTCCCATACCTCTTCAGTGGACTTCTCCCGCATATAACTGGTGAAGACGGGGATGAAGGAAGCGGTCATGGAGCCTTCGGCAACGAGGCGGCGAAATAAGTTGGGAATGCGGTAGGCAAGAACGTAGGCGTCCGCGGAAAGCGTGGTTCCCAGAAGAAGGGTGATACGCTGGTCACGCACGTAGCCGAGGACACGGCTGACGATGGTGACGAGGGAGATGATCGAGGCCGATTTAAGGATATGCTTTTTATCGGTCAAGGGGCGGCTCTCCCGGCCCTAACCCTAATGAAAACAATAGGTTGACAGGAAAAACGGGCTTAACATAACATACATTTTGCCGATTGGCAAATTTTGGCCGACGGGACCGGAAACGCGGAATTTTGAAAATTAGAACGCCAGCCTCGACGCACAAGAAGGTTGTTGTTGTGCTCGCCGACAAGAAGCCCCTGCGTGGCTACTTGAACCCGGTGCGTTTAGGCCAGACTGCTCCGATCGATCTGCTCACACCCGAAGGAGAGCATCTGGAGATCGCCCTCGAAAGAGTGCGGTCGATCTACTTTGTGCGCGAATTCTCCGACGAGTTCGAACCGGAGCGAAAGGCGTTCCTGAGCCGGCCGAAGCTCGATGGCCTCTGGGTGCGGCTGCGCTACAACGACGGCGAAACGCTGGAGGGCGTGGTCCCTAACGACCTTCTGGGGATGCTCGATAATGGGGTCCAAATCACCCCGCCGGACCTGAACTCGGCGACGGACCGCATCTTTGTACCGCGCGCGGCACTCACAGAACTCACCGTTCTAGGAGTGGTAGGCATAGCTCGGCGGAAGCCCGCAGCTGCGGCCGCCGCGGCCTCCCAGCCCCGCCTTTTCAACGAGTAACCCCGGGCACCTATACTTCCATCTCCGGCCTGTGCGAGACTCGCGCGCAGGACCACAAAGCAGCGAGGAGCCCTCTCCATGAAACTCTCTGAAGTTGCGCAAAAGCTCGGATGCCGCCTGGAAGGCTCGCCCGACATTGAGATTCGCGGAGTAGCCGGAATCGAGTATGCCGAAGCCGGCCAGATCACGTTTTTGGCGAATCGGCGGTACTTCCCTCTCCTGAAGACGACGCATGCTTCCGCGGTGCTTATCGAAGAGCGCATCGCCGTGGAACGAGACGCGTCTCAACCGCCGCTGGCAGCGCTGCGTTCTGCAAATCCATACCTGGCGTTCGCCCACGCCATCGAGCTTTTCTATCAGGCGCCGCGGTATGCCCCGGGAATTCACCCGACGGCCATCCTCGCAATGAGCGCGCGGATCGGCGAGGGAGCCCATGTTGGGCCCTATTGTTACGTGGACGAAGATGTGGAAATAGGCGGGAATGCGGTGCTGCATAGCTTCGTCACGATTTATCGCGGGGCGAAGATCGGCGATGACTTTTTCGCGCATGCGCATGCGGTCGTGCGGGAATCCTGCCGCATCGGCGATCGCGTGATCCTGCAAAATGGCGTGGTGATCGGCGGGGATGGTTTGGGATTCGCGAAACAGAAAGACGGAACCTGGTACAAAATGAGACAGTCCGGACCCGCAGTCCTGGAGGATGACGTCGAAGTGCAGGCCAATGCCTGCGTGGACCGCGCCACTGTGGGCGAAACGCGCGTCGGCCGCGGCGCGAAGCTCGATGACCTCGTGCTGATCGGGCACGCCTCGCGGGTCGGAGCCAATGCCATGCTCTGCGGCCAGGCGGGCCTCGCCGGATCAACGAAAATTGGAAACAACTGCATCCTCGCGGGGCAGGTTGGCACGGCCGGTCACCTCAGCGTTGGGGACGGGGCGGTCATCACCGCGCAGAGCGGCGTGCCAAATGACGTGCCGCCAGGCTCGCTCTATTCGGGATATCCGGCGGTGGACAATCGCCAGTGGCTGAAGACGATGGCGGCGCTGAACCGTCTTCCGGAGCTGCAGAGACGCGTCCGCGAGCTTGAAACAGAAGTGGAACGATGGAAGGGGCATTGAGACATCTCTACGAGCGGCAGGGTTTCAGGCGGCGCCGGGAAAGCCGAGCGGCCGCTGGTCCGGCGGGAGAGCTGAGGCCATGGCATCGTGGACACGCTCGTTCAATGCATCTCGCTCTTCGAAGGAATACCTCGATGCGTCAATCGGATCAAGGAACTCCACGAGGATTTCTCCCGGATAAATCATCATCGAGCGCTTTTTCATGATTCTGTGGGCGCCGGAGCAAACCATCGGCACAATCGGCACGCCCGCTTTAATGGCCATTACGACCGCGCCCTTCTTGAACGGCTGGAGCCGGCCGTCGGGGCTGCGCGTGCCTTCCGGATAGATGAGAAACGATTGCCCCGCCTTCAGCGCCTCGGTCGCTTTCTCCACGCTCGCGATGGCCGATTCGCGAGCGTTGCGGTTCACCGGGATGAAGCGTGCCGAGGTGAAGGCCTGGCCGGCGATCGGCCACTTGAACAGAGAGGCCTTGAGAAGGATTGCAATCCTGCGCGGAATCGCGCCAACCACAGCCGGGGCGTCGGCCGAGCTCGTGTGGTTGGCGGCAAAGAGGCATACGCCAGGGGGAATGCGTTCAAGGCCGCGCACGCGAACCCGGACGCCAACGGCTCGGACGAAGAACATCACACCTCGGATCCCTGCCCAGTAGAGCGGATCGGGGTTGCGGGAAATCAGCGTGTAAACGAGCAGCGGCGGCCCGGCTATCAAGACGTAGACGGAAAGAAAGATGCCAATGAAGACGGCGCGAAGCATAAAGCACGCAGAACTTTCTCGAATCCCGTGCTGCGGGTCAAGCGGAACATAGAAGCGGCCGGCGACCTAGCGCATCAGCGCAGCGCCCGTCGTGCCGTGGAGCAGGCCGTCGCGGATTCGGCGGGCCTCCTTGCTGGGGTGTGAAATTTCAGATACCGCGTAAAGCACCGCTTTGATTTCCCCTAGTTTGAATTCGAGGGCAAGCTGATGGTCTTCTCGGCGAACTCGCAGCTTCAGCAAATCTCCGGGCTTTTGTTCCCGCAGCCAGCGCTCGATGCGCCGCGGCCCTTCACCCCCATTCCAATTGATGACCACATCCCCATTGCGAAGCCCGGCTTGGGCAGCCAGGCCTTCGGGATCCACGGTTCGAACCACCAGCAAGCCGTCCAGATCGTGTTCGGTGAGAAAACCAAGGGTCGGGCGCCGAGTTTCCGCTATACGCAAATCCAAGCCGGCAAATGCCAGGACTTGCTGATACGGAAATGGGTCAGTGCCCGCGACGTATTTCCGGAAAAATTCCTCAAATGGGGCGCCGGCAATTTTGTCGACGGTTCGTAAGATGTCCGCGCTGTCGCGATAAAATTTCCCCGACCTGGCAAACTCGCTATTGAGCGCGCGCAAGACGTCGTCCAAGCTCTTGTCATTATTGGTGCGGTCCCGAATGAGGATGTCGAGCAAGTCTCCCAGCACCTGCCCCTTGGAGTAATACGAGACGCTATTCTCCGGCTGATTGTAGAGGGGGTATTTCTCCAACCAGGCGTCCAGGCTGGACTGTTCTGCGCTTTGCCAGCGGTTGGCGGGGCGGTTTTCGAGTTCGCTGATTTGTTCGCCCAGGTCGGCGTAGAATTGATCTTTGGTCCAGATTCCACTGCGCAGCAGCGTGAACGAAGCGTAGGTGCTGGTCACCCCTTCCGCGAACCACAACGCCCGCGTGTATTGTTCTCTCGTGTAGTCCACCGGTTCGAGCGAAGCCGGGCGGATGCGCTTTACGTTCCACAGATGAAAAAATTCGTGCGCCGCCACCCCCGAAAGATATTCATCCGAGGAAACGCTTATTGCAGTCGAGTTCGCATGCTCCATGCCGCCACCGCCTGCCCCGTTGCCGATGTGCAGAATAAACAGGTAGTGTTCGAAGGGTGCTCCGTCCATGAGCTTCAGCTCGTACTGGCAAATTCGCTTTAAATCCTCTTCGACCTGCTTTTTCTTCCAATTGTCGCCGTGAACGACGACCCGAATTTCCGGGGCGATTCCAGGCAGTTGAAATTCGTCGAATCGGCCAACTTCGATGGGGGCGTCAGCAAGTGCGTCGTAATTGGGGGACTCGGAGAGAAACGAGCGGCTCCGGCCGTGTTCCGCCGATGCGAAACCGGCCGCGCTCACAACGCGCCAATCGTTAGG
>WNFH01000986.1_pt1 | contig 18960 bp, 14 predicted proteins | sample 5400411 | NCBI WGS metagenome assembly WNFH01 (sample SAMN13153347, study PRJNA577476) | soil metagenome | isolation source: 200 cm saprolite under Douglas fir tree site 2 hole 3 | place: USA:California | collected 2015-04-18
AGCGGGCGTGGGCCAGGTGTACAAGTTGTTTTTTCATAACTCCTCCAGGGCGACCGCAAGGGCCTTCCCCACCGCCCAGCGCCACCCTCGCCCCTACCATACACGCCAGCTGCTTCTTTAAGCCTCCTCTACAGTAACATGTACATATTCTTCGATGATGGAGCGTGGGGCGAGCGTGGGCCATATGCCGAGCAGGCCGCGTGGCTCCATCATACCGCCGGCACCGCCGATGAATGGCGGACCACTGAGTGCTAGCGGCGGGATAAGGCGTCCAAGCTTTGCCGCTTCACGCTTGTCGGCACAGCGCACTGCGATGCGTAGATAGACTTCGTTCAGGTCATCGACGTGCGTGGGATCGGCAAGTGGGCCGTGGATAGAATTGTATCCCAGGTATTCGATGATGGTCTCCTCGGATTTCAGACCGGTTTCGACCATCTGCTGCTGGATAATCTGTGCAGCCAACTGTGCCTTCGCCAGCGCATCGGGCCAGGCATAGCCGATCATGGCCTGTCCCATCACGCCATCTTCGTAGCCGGCAACGATCTTGATCATCTCGGGTGCAGGGCGTCCGGTCGCTCCTGTCACGCGCACCTGGTCGGGTCCGATCTCTTCCATGTACAGTGTGGTCATGTCGACGTCGACGTCGGGTGTCAGGTAGTGGGCCGGGTCGTGTACTTCGTAGAGCAACTGCTCGCGCAGGGTGTCGAAGTTGACGCGCCCGCCGGTGTTGGGTGCTTTGCTGATGACAGCGTCGCCGTTCTCCCACACTTCGGCGATGGGGTAGCCGATGTGGGCGAGGTCGGGAATGGCACGCCAATCTCCGCCGAAGTTGCCGCCTGTGGCCTGGCCACTGCACTCCAGGAGATGTCCAACTACCATGCCCTGTGCCAGTTTATCCCAGTCATCCCAGCGCCAGCCTAACTCATGTACCATCGGCGCGAGGAAGAGCGCGGCGTCGGCCACACGTCCTGTCAGCACGATGTCGGCTCCCGCATCTAGCGCCTCCACCAGCGGCTGCGCTCCCAGGTAGGCACTGGCGAAGAGCATGCGCTCACGCACGGTGGCGATATCCTCGCCGGTATCCATGTGTGCCAGCGAGACGCCCGCCGCCTGCAATTCGTCGAGACGCTCCAACACAGCGTCACCGAGTACGATGCCGACCTTGTAGACTCCCGATTTATCGAGGGGTAGGCCAAATTTCTTGTAGATCCCCGATTTATCGAGGGATGCAAGCAGTACCTCTCGTGCCGCCATCGGGTTGAGGCCACCGGCGTTCAAAATAAATTTGACGCCTCGCGGGATCGCCAGCGGGAGGAGTTCGGCCAGCATGGGGACGAGGTCGCGTGTGTAGCCCCGAGTGGAGCTAAGAGCTGGGTCACGCTGGCGGTCCTTCTGCAGGATCGCCAGTGTCAATTCGGCCAGGTGGTCGGAGGCGACGTATTGGACGTTGCCCCGCTCAATGCTTGCTTTGATGGGTCGCCAGGAGTCGCCGTAAAAGCCAAGGCCCCCGGCAATACGAACGGATTTCATATTAGTCCCATCCCCTCATGCCGAGTAGTTCTCTAGCAATCAACAACTGGCGAATCTCGTTGGTGCCGGCGCCGATCTCACCTAACCTGGCGTCGCGCCACATGCGCTCGACCTCGAAGTCGGTCAGGTAGCCCCAGCCGCCGTGAATCTGCAATGCTTCGTTTGCAGCACGGGATGAGGCACGCGCGACGAAGAGCAGAGCCGCAGCCGCCTCTTTACTGACACGCTTACCCTGTTGTGCCAACCACAAAGCGCGGTGTGCCATGTGCCGGGCAGCCTCCAGATTAGTGTACATGTCAGCCAGTTTGGCCTGGATGAGTTGGAAGTTGGCGATGGGCTGGCCAAACTGCTCGCGCTGCCGGGCATATCTGATGGAGATTTCTAATGCAGCCTCGAGGCCACCGATAGCACTTACGGCGTAGTAGGCGCGCTCGATGTCAAGCCCGCTCATGACGACCTTGTATCCTTCGTTGACCTTGCCGAGGACGTTCTTTTCGGGCACAAATGCATTCTCGAAGACGAGTTCACCGGTGGGAGAGCCATGCATGCCCAGCTTCTGCAACTTGCGTGCGACCTGGAAGCCTGGCGTCTTCGTCTCGAAGATGAAGGCGGTGATGCCTCTGCTGCCCGCCTCCGGGCGTGTTTTGGTGTAGAGGACCATCACATCGGCAATGGGGCCGTTGGTAATAAATACTTTAGAGCCGTTGACCACGTAGCCACCTTCGACGGGACGCGCTGTGGTTTGGATACCCATGGCGTCGGAGCCTGCATTGGGTTCGGTGAGGGCCAATGCCCCGATCATTTCGGTGCTGGCGAGTTTGGGCAGGTATTTCTGTTTCTGTTCCTCGGTGCCGTTGCGCAGGATGTTGTGAGCACACAGGTTGAGGTGGGCACCGTACGACATGGAGATGGCAGCGTTTGCGCGACCCAGACCGCGAGCGACGAGGGCCGCCATCATGAAGTCACCACCGCTGCCGCCGTACTCTTCAGGGATGGCGATACCAGTGTAGCCCTGCTCGGCGAGGCGTTTCCAGAGCCACGGCGGGAAGTCGTCGCTGCGTTCGATCTCGGCGTTGTGCGGTTTAACCTCTTTTTGTCCGAACTCAAAAGCACTTTGGTATGCAAGCTGATACTCTTCGGAGAGTTCAAAATCCATGAGCGTTATCCAGTCCTTTCTGAGGTTGCGAAGGTCGATCTGGTCGAACCTGGATAGTAGAAGTTATAGGTAGTGTACTGTGTCAGAGACTCCATCCCGTAGAACGGGATGAGCTTGTGTCTAGCCTCCACCGCAAACAGAGTGCCTTCAGGCATCGAGCACAGTATAGCACATACGAAGAGTTTTTTGTCTATTCCTTCCAAATCTCTTTTTCATACCTCTTGACAAGATGTTCTTCTTTATGGTAATTCCTTTTTAGGATACTAAAAGATATTGTTTTGACCAGTGAAATCAGATGAGATCTTGTAATGTCACCGGAACTGCGTACCTTGCCGATTCGCACTATTGACTGCTTGAAGCTCTGTTACAAACTGCGCGAGCGTGGCGAGTCGATTAGTACATCTGTCATGAAGGAACGCTTGCAGTCCCTGGAACCGACGGGGCAATTGAGTGATGCTACCGTGACCCAGCTTTTCAAGTGGTTGGCCGAACGTGGCTATGTGCGCTATACCCCCTATCATGGTGTGGAACTTACCGAGGCTGGCCAGGCGATGGCAACAGAACTCGTTCGCCGTCATCGCTTGCTTGAACTCTTTCTCGTCCACATTATGGGTTTTCCTTTAGACGAGGTCGATGCGGAGGCGGAACAGGTCGAGCATGCCATTTCGGATACCTTCGTGGAGCGCTTAGCAAGAGGCAAAGCTCGCCAAGGGTGAGTATCCCCAAGTGGGCAATGAGAGTGACACCGACCGCTTACCTTGGCTTTGACCGCCGTGCTGCAGGGCAACCACTCAGCCCTGAAGTAAGCGTACCCGTTCCTCCACAATAGCCAAAATTGGGCCGAGAACCTCAAATATATTAACCGCTCCTCAGTACTTTTCTGCTAGGCGAGAAGCTCGATCCCTTGGTTAAGAGTAAAAAGTTCTGCTAGTATTGAGGAAGTATTTTTATCACAGGATTCTCAAGCTCTTTCCCTGATGGAAAGCTGGTGGAGTACTGCCAGCGGGAGTAGTGTTTGCAATGTTTTCGCACGAAAAAGGAAAATATCTATCTATGTCTCTCATTCGTAGTGGGTGCGGAATGCGCCCCCGTGTGCAAGGCAAATTCATCTTTGTTGGGGATGAAAAGTTGTATGTTCGCGGCGTCACCTATGGGACATTTCGTCTCGATGAGGATGGCAATGAGACCCACGACCCAAGGGTGGTCGAGCAAGATTTTGCCTTGATGGCTGCAAACGGCCTGAATGCGATTCGCACGTACACTGTGCCGCCGAGCTGGCTGCTGGATGCTGCACAGCAGCATGGGCTCCGCGTGATGGTGGGCCTTCCGTGGGAACAACATATCGCCTTCCTCGATGACAAGAAACGGGCAAGGGCGATAGAGGAACGAGTACGCAAAGGAGTGCGCGCCTGTGCTGGTCACCCGGCGGTCCTCTGCTATGCCATCGGCAACGAAATCCCGGCCTCCCTTGTACGTTGGTACGGTCACCGCCGCGTGGAGCAGTATCTTGAGCGACTCTGCCGGGCGGCGAAAGCGGAGGACCCCGAAGGTCTTATCACGTATGTGAACTATCCTTCCACAGAATATCTCCGGCTCTCCTTCGTCGACCTCGTGTGTTTCAACGTCTATCTTGAGTCGCAAGAGAACCTCGCAGCCTACCTGGCTCGCCTCCAGAACCTCGCGAGCAATCGACCGTTGGTTCTGGCTGAATTGGGTTTAGACAGCCACAGGAATGGCGAGGAAGTGCAGGCTCGCACGCTCGACTGGCAGATCAGAACGGCATTCGCTGCTGGTTGCGCTGGCTCATTTGTGTTTGCCTGGACGGATGAATGGTTCCGGGGTGGCTATGACATCGAGGATTGGGATTTCGGCATTACGAGCCGTGCGCGGCAGCCGAAGCTCGCCCTGGCTGCCGTAGGTGAAGCATACAGCGAAGTGCCATTCCCGCCAGATCTGTCCTATCCCCGCATCTCTGTGATTGTGTGTAGTTACAACGGGCAGCGCACCCTGCACGATTGTCTCGAAGGTTTGTTGCAGCTGGACTATCCGAACTTCGAGGTCATCGTCGTCGACGATGGATCGACTGATTTGACAATGACCATTGCCTCCGAACATGGCTTCAACGTCATCAGGACTGAAAATCGCGGTTTGAGCCAAGCTCGCAACACTGGTCTGGGAGCTGCCACGGGTGAGATTGTGGCCTATATCGACGATGACGCCCGCCCTGACCCCCATTGGCTGACCTATCTTGCAGCCACTTTTCTGACGACTACACACGTGGGAGTGGGGGGGCCAAACATTGCTCCTCCTGGCGACGGGCTCATCGCCGATTGTGTTGCCAATGCCCCGGGTGGTCCTGTCCATGTTCTGCTTTCTGACCAGGAGGCGGAACACATTCCAGGCTGTAACATGGCTTTTCGTGCCTCTTGTCTTCAGGCGATAGGCGGCTTCGATCCCCAGTTCCGGATTGCTGGTGATGATGTCGATGTGTGCTGGCGCTTGCAGCAGTGCGGCTGGACGTTGGGTTTCAGCCCTGCTGCTATGGTCTGGCATCATCGGCGCAATTCGGTGCGTACGTACTGGAAGCAGCAAAAGAACTACGGGAAGGCTGAGGCCCTGCTAGAAAGGAAGTGGCCTGAGAAGTACAACGCTCTCGGCCACCTTCGGTGGACTGGGCGGCTCTATGGTAGAGGCCTCACCCTGCCGCTCAGCCTGTATAGGAGGCATATCTATCAGGGGACATGGGGCAGTGCACTCTTCCAGTCTATCTACGAGCCTGCCCCAGACACGCTCTGGACGCTGATGCTGATGCCTGAGTGGTACCTGGTGATCCTGGCCCTGGCGGTGCTCTCTCTCCTCGGGCCCTTCTGGCCACCGTTATTGCTTACCCTCCCCTTGCTTGTCCTGGCCATCGGTGCGCTTGTTGTTCAAGCGGGTCTCAGCGCGACTCATGCCTCCTTCACGAGTGCTCCCCAAACTCGCCTTGCCCGGCTGAAGTTGTACAGCCTGACGGCATTGCTGCACATGCTCCAACCACTGGCACGACTGTATGGGCGCCTGCTCCATGGACTGGTCCCCTGGCGATGGCGTGGTGCGCGTGGCTATGCACAGCCGCGCACGTATACGTATACGCTCTGGAGTGAGCAGTGGCGAGATCCTATTGCAAGGCTCCAATCCCTTGAAGCGAACCTGCGCGCCCTGGGGACCTATGTGTGCCGGGGAGGGGATTACGACCGTTGGGACCTGGAGGTACGAGGCGGCATATTCGGGACTGCACGTATGCAAATGGCTATTGAGGAGCACAGTGCGGGCAAACAGCTCGTGCGTTTCCGCTCGTGGCCGGTCTGTTCGTTAGGGGGAGTCATGCTGCTGCTCCTCTTCACTCTCCTCTCCACCGGGGCAGCGCTCGACCGAGCTTGGGCCGTGTCCGTCATTCTTGGTGGAGTCACCATGCTGCTTGCTCTGCGCATGTTCGAGGAGTGTGCCAACGCTCTGATGACCCTCCTACGTGTGTTGAAACAGCCAGAGCGAGCAGTGTACCAGCGATCTGATGACTCTCCTGGACGTCTTGAAGCAGCCAGAGAGGAGTTGAGATGAAACCACTGCGTCTTATCGTCCTTGGCACGCTTGCATCCATTCCTTACGCCGGACATGGCTGGGTGCACATGCAACTCGCGGTCGGTCTGCGGCGCCTGGGCCACGACGTGTACTACTTTGAAACGACATCGGCATGGCCCTACGATCCGATACGGCAGACGCCAGTCGGAGACTCTGACTACGCCCTCCCCTACCTGGCACGCTTCGCTCAAAGGTTCGGGCTTGGCGACCGCTGGGCTTACCGACGAAGCTACTCAGACAAGGCGTGGTTCGGCTTGAGCCGAGCGAAGGCCGAGGACTTGCTTGCCCATGCTGACGCGGTGCTGAACGTCGCTGGGGCAACGAGACTAGCGGAAGAAGGGCTGAAGGTAGGTCGACTCGTGTACTACGGGACTGATCCCGTCTACGACGAGATCGCTTTTGCCAAAGGGGAAGAAGACATCCGCGTGTTCATTGAGGAGCACGACGATGTCATCACCATTGGGGAGAACATCGGCAGGCCCGATTGTCCCATACCGCCGTTGCCGCGTCTGCGTGCGAGGACGCGCCAGCCAGTGTTACTCGATCTCTGGCAGGGCGGCTCACCGTCAAAGAAGGAGTTCACCACCGTGGGCAATTGGAAGCAGGATGGGCACGACATCGACTATCAGGGCGAAACCTATTACTGGAGTAAGCACCACGAGTTCTTAAAGTTCATCGATCTGCCTGGGCGGGTAGACCAGCATATCGAACTAGCGACCAGTCTTGCTTACCTGGAGCCTGATGTGCTTTGCATGCTCAACTCGAACGGCTGGCGGCTCACCGACGCGCAGCCCCTATCCAGTGATCCCTGGCTCTATCGGGAGTATATCCGAGCCTCGCGCGGCGAGTTCACCGTCGCCAAGGACCAGAACGTGCGTCTACGCAGTGGCTGGTTCAGTGACCGTAGCGCCTGCTACCTTGCCGCGGGTCGTCCGGTGATCACCCAGGACACAGGCTTTGGTACGGTTCTTCCCACCGGGGAAGGTCTGTTTGCATTCAATACGATGGAGGAGATCATGGTCGCTTTCGAGACCATCAATGCGGACTACGAACGGCATAGTCGTGCGGCTCGGGCCATCGCAGAGCAATACTTTAAGGCGGAGACGGTCTTAGCAGAAGTTCTCGACGATTTAGGACTCTAATCCGTGGCTGCTTCTGCTCACAGGTATGTGATAGTCAATGTTGATGAAGGAGGTGCGATGAGTATCACCGTCTGGCTCGCTGCGAGCACCCTTGGCTACCCTCGAGGAGGGGGTCATCTGTGGGTCTATCTCAACTGGGCCCTCGGGCTGCGGGCGCTTGGGTGCCGGGTGGTCTGGCTGGAGGCGGTTGACCCGCAGACGCCTGTGCACGAAGTGCAGGCGCTTACTCTTGCACTGAAGCGTCGCCTGGAGCGACAAGGCCTTGCGGAATGCCTGGCGCTTTGTTCCAAGAATGGCGAGCCGCTTCCTCGCGCTGTAGCGGAGAGGTGCCTGGACATCGAGGCAGCAGCCGAGGCGCACCTGCTGCTGAACTTAGCATATGATATTCCTCCCCAGGTGGTGGAGCGCTTCCAGCGCTCGGCTCTGATGGACATCGACCCGGGCCTGCTGCAGATTTGGATGAGCATGGGGCAGCTCAGCGTGGCCCAGCACGACCTGTACTTCACCACCGGGGAGACGGTGGGCACGCCAGCAGCACGATTTCCGCACTGCGACCTGCAGTGGCACTACACGCCGCCAGCTGTGTTTCTGCCTGCGTGGCCGCCGACTCCGGCAGATCCCATGGCACCATACACCACGGTTTCAAACTGGTGGGGAGAGTGGGTGGAATTGCAAGGAGAAAGCTTCAACAACGAGAAGCGGACGTCGTTTCTCGAGTATGCGAATCTCCCGTCGCGAACTGCAGTGCAACTGGAATTAGCGCTGTGCCTGGGGTTGGATGAACATGAGGAGTGGCGGTTCCTGGAACAGAGAGGCTGGAGGATTCGGCATGCAGAGGATGTGAGTTCGATACCTGAGCAGTACCGCACCTATATCCAACGATCGCGTGGCGAGTTCAGCTGCGCGAAGCCGTCCTGCATGCGCCTGCAGAACGCCTGGATCAGCGATCGAACCCTGTGCTACCTGGCCAGCGGTAAGCCGGCAGTGGTTCAGCATACAGGAAAGAGCGGCTTCCTGCCGGATGCAGAAGGCCTGTTTCGGTTCCGCAGCCTGGAAGAAGCGGCTCGCGCGCTTTATGCCGTGGAGTCGGACTACGAGCGACAATGCAGTCTGGCTCGCGGGTTGGCAGGGGAATACTTTGATGCGCAAAAGGTCGTTAGATCAGTGCTAGAGCGAGCGGTAGCCTGAGAGTCACTAAGGAAGAAGGATGAACTCATTTGGATGCTCATGCTAAAAAGTACCTGATTGTCAATGCCGATGATTTCGGCCTGAGTCCTGGCGTGAACCGGGGCATCATCGAAGCACACGAATATGGCATTGTGACAAGCGCTAGCCTGATGGTGCGTTGGCCTGCCGCAATCGAGGCTGCCGCTTACAGCCGCGAGCACCCAACTCTCAGCCTCGGTCTCCACGTAGACCTGAGTGAGTGGGCTTACCGCGACGAGACCTGGGTGCCTCTGTACGAGGTGGTTCCGGCGGGCGATATCACAGCGGTGGCAGAGGAAGTGTCCAGCCAACTTGCCACCTTCCGCGGCCTTGTCGGCAAGGATCCTACCCACCTCGACTCCCACCAACACACCCATCTCGAAGAACCGGTCCGTTCCGTCGTCGTCGAGATCGCTCGCAAGCTGGCCGTTCCGCTGCGCCACTGCAGTCCAAAAATCCGCTATTGCGGGGAGTTCTACGGACAGACAGCGGAAGGCTCACCCCTTCCTGATGCCATCAGCGTAGATGGACTTATCAACATCCTAGCGACGTTACCGCCAGGCCTGACTGAACTGTGTTCTCATCCTGGCTATCCCCTTGGCCTGGATACCATGTATTGCAGCGAGCGCGTCGTGGAAGTGCGAACTTTGTGCGATCCCCGCGTTCGAGCGGCCGTGGTTGCCATGGGGATAGAACTTTGCTCGTTCGGCAACATCGCTGCACTCATGGAGGAACCCGATGAACGAGCGGACTGAAACCATGGAGAGGAACGCAGCTCCAGGAACGCTGCATCTGATGGGTCGTCTGCTACGCGAGTGCGCGCCCGGTGAGGGAGCGCACATTGTCCTGGGACTGCTCGTGTTGTTGGGGGCTGCTGGCGCAGCGCTGCTCCAGCCATGGCCTTTGAAGCTGGTTGTGGATAGTGTGGTGGGCGACCAGCGGCCCCCTTCTACACTGGCCGATCTGGCCGGCATCTTCACTGCCCATACGGCCCTTGCCGCACACCCAAAGTTCGCCCTGCTGCTCATGCTCTGCCTCGGGGTTTTGGCGCTCCAATCGCTGGTGGGCGTACTCGACGTGCTGGGCACCTATCTGCTCGTCTCTATCGGCCTACGGATGGTGTTCAAGTTGCGCTGCGCGCTGTTCGACCACACCCAGCGGTTATCGCTGTCGTTTCACGATGCCACGGCGGTGGGCGACTCGCTCTATCGGGTCACCTGGGATACCTACTGTGCACAGGAACTGTTCAATAGTGGCATCATCCCAGCTCTCACCGCCGCTTTCACCCTGGTGGGCATCGCCTGCGTGATGCTTGCTGTAAACTGGGGGGTGACGCTTGTCGCGCTGATGATCGGAGTGCCGCTCGTGCTTTTCATCCGTCGCATAGACAGGCCAATGACTGAGTCCTCGCTACGGGTGCACGAGCGCGAGAGTGATATCAGCACGCGCGTCCAGGAGACGTTGACTGGTATCCGGGCTGTCCAGGCTTTCGGGCGCGAGGAGTTTGAGGGTGCTCGCTTCCGCCAGCATGCCAATGCCAGCATGCGAGCTAATCTGCGGCTCACGTTCCTGCAAACCAGTTCCCAGGCGGTGGTCGATCTGCTGCTTGCAGCAGGCACCGCAGCAGTTATCGGGGTCACGGCCGTGCAAGCCCTGGAAGGACGACTGACCGCGGGTGATGTGGTGCTCCTGGTTGCCTACGTGGCGATGCTCTACAAGCCCCTGGAGACGCTGGCCTACACTGCGGCTGCGGTGCAGAGTGCCGCGGCGGGTGCGCGGCGCGTCTTCGCGCTGTTGGACACCGCTCTCGATGTAGCCGATGCGGAGGACGCCATCGAGCTACCGGCCAGGGCAAGCGGCCACGTCGCTTTCGAGCAGGTTTCGTTCGGCTATCGGGAAGGGGTTCATGCCCTCCGCGACGTTTGCCTTGATATTCACGCCGGCGCGACCGTGGCTCTCGTCGGCCCCTCCGGTGCCGGGAAGACGACGCTGGCGAGCTTGCTCCTGCGCTTCTATGATCCAATGGCCGGTCGGATCACCCTCGATGGGGCTGATCTGCGAACCCTCAGCTTGAAGTCCTTTCGCCGAAACATCGCGCTCGTGCTTCAAGAGCCGGTTTTGTTCTCTGCCAGCGTTCGAGAAAATATCGCGTATGCCCGACCAGGGGTAACTCTCGAGGAGATTGAGGCGGCAGCTCGTGCTGCAGGTGCTCACGAGTTTATCACAGCGCTGCCCAAGGGATACGAGACCGAGATCGGAGAACGAGGAGTCACTCTGTCGGGAGGCCAACGGCAGCGCCTTTCGATCGCGCGTGCCTTCCTCAAGGATGCGCCGATTCTGATTCTGGATGAGCCGACGAGTGCGCTGGACACGAAGACGGAGGCGCTGCTGCTGGAAGCGCTGGAGCGGCTGAGGAAAGGCCGAACGACGCTCATCATCGCGCATCGGTTGTCGACGATCCGGGGTGCGGATCGGATCGTCGTGCTGCAGGACGGGATGGTCGTGGAGGTAGGGACATACGCGGAGTTGCGGCACCGGGGGGGGCCTTTCCAGCGGCTGTACGACAGCCAGTTTGGAGCCATCTCTCATCAGGATGTCACGCCGGTCAGCTCACAGTACAGATCGAGACTAAGACCCTACCATATGCTACACTTTCCGCTAGAAAGACCATAGTATTGATACCGTTGGCGAATCCCTCAAACGCTCTGCCTGACGCTGGGCCCGTGGTACCTCGCGTCTGAGCTATTGAATGTGTTTCCATCCGTTGTTATCAACAGGAATGCCTAACTGTTCACCCCAGATAACACGTGCGAGCAGTTCTGCCGATTCTACCAATCGTGGTCCAGATCGATTGAGATAGTGGTTGCCATCGATAGCATAGACTTTACCATCCAGCACTGCTTTCAGATTTGCCCAGGCAGGATGTTTTTGTAGTAGTGGTACATCCTCCATTGTACGTTCAATGGCGTAACTACAAGGAGAAAGTACGATAACGTCTGGATCAGCAGCTTGCAGCTCCTCCCAGGTCAGCCAGGGTGAGTGCTGTCCAATCTCGCCGAAGATGTTCTCGCCGCCTGCGTAGGCCACCAATTCGGGTGTCCAGTTGCCTGTTGCCATTAAAGGGTCAAGCCACTCCAGCACAGCAATCCTTGGCTTGGAGCCGAATGTGGCTGTCTTGATGGCCAAGTCTCTGAGCCGTTGTTGATAGTTCTCTACAAGAGCCATTGCCTGGTCACGTTTGCCTAGCACCACGCCTACTCTCAGAACGTCTTCCCATACGTCCTGTAGCCGGTAGGGAGAGAGGGAGACAACAAGTGGTTGTAGCCCTGTAAGCTGTGCAATGGCTTGTGTGACATCTCGTTCGCTGACGGCACAGACCTCGCATTGTGTCTGCGTGAAGATAACGTCTGGACGTAACTCTTGCAGCTTGTCGACATCGATTGCGTAGATGCTCAGTGCTTTGAGAGCAGGGTCATCTGGTTCGAGTCTATTCTGAGCGCGTTGTTTCACCTGTGCATCAATCTCAGCACTACTTGTATTGATATTTATCCGCACTGTGCTCACCGCGGGCAGAGCTTGTATCCCTGGAGGATAGTCGCATTCGTGAGAGCGTCCTACCATCTGATCTAGACAGCCAAGTGCAGTGACCATCTCTGTGGCACTGGCTAATAGAGAAACAATTCGCATGTCGGCTCCTTCCTGTCTGATCTGTGTATCGTCCCATGTCTAGTGGGATATGGTGATTGTATCATATCAAAGATGCGTCCTATCGTTACCGGGCAGAAGTCCTGATTTACGGGGTGTGCGTATGATTTTTGCGTGGATAGTCCCAGCCAGGGCGGAGGCAAGCTCACGCCCCTACTAACCACGAAACCCCTCACGTTGTGTGCAAAAATCGTACGCGCACCCTGATTTACGTTGTAATTTGACAATGTGAAAGGTCATGAGTATACTACGTAGGTAACCATAGCTGTAGGGGCGGGGCTTGCCCCCGCCCTCACTAGGTGGCCCAGACCAGGAGTCTGAGCAAAATAGGGAAGCCGGTGAAAATCCGGCGCAGTCGCGCTACTGTAACTGGTGAGCAACCCATCTCCTCGAACTATGAGAAGCAGCCACTGTCCTCTATTGGATAGGAAGGCAAGATGGGAAGCGTTCGTAGCCAGAAGCCAGGAGACCTGCCTAGTGGGGTTTGCTCACGATCCTTCGCGTCAAAGGAGCGAGTGCCGAGACACAACGATCATCTTGTACCTCTTCCTAATCTCGGGTTGACCTCCATTTCACGCAAGGTGACAGCGGCCGCACACCTATGAATTAGAATGTCTCGGAGGTTATTATCAGATGAATACCCGTGTCATCTCTTCTCATCTTTCACTTCTGCTGTTTGTACTTCTCCTTGTCGGGCTAGCTGCATGTGGTCAGACAGCCTCACCTGCCGCAGGGATCCTTTCAATGCCGACCCCTACGACTACTGTCGCACTGGATGTGTATGGGACGCCCATCGTTTTCCCTAAAACTGCTCCCCAACGGATCGTCTCGCTTGTCTCAAGTACCAGTGAGATTCTTGGAGCATTGCATCTTGAGCGTAGAGTTGTTGGTATCGACTACTACACAGATTATCCACCTGCTCTGACCTCTCTTCCAAAGGTTTCCAACGTCGACGGAAAGTACAATGTCGAGCAGATTGTGGCGTTGAAGCCTGACCTGGTGCTGAGCTGGGGGGCCCAGACAAAACAATACGATCAGCAGCTCAAACAACTCGGCTTGAATGTTGTCGATCTCCAGTTGTCCGACTTCTCCCAGACGCTCCAAGAAATATTGCTTGTAGGACGCCTGACCTTTACGCAGGAGACAGCGACTTCACTCGTGCAACATCTTCAGCAACAGATCGACCAAATCAAGGCCACGGTCGTAGGGACGACTGCACCCAAGGTGTTGCTTGAAGTGGACGATAGTACGCCTGGAAAGCCATTTGTCTTTGGCGGCACTTCTTTTGGTGACGAACTCTTGCAAGACGCGAATGCACAAAATATTTTTCATAGCAATAGCAGTAACGGGGGCTATCCACAGGTAACCGATGAAGCCGTTATCAGCGCGAATCCACAGTTCATTATTCTCACCGAAGACCCACAGTATGGTGGGAATGTCAATCTGGTGTATAAGCGCGCTAATTGGGGCAGTATTAACGCGGTCAAATCTCACAGGGTGTACCACATCAATGTCGCCATCATGCAGCGGCCAGGACCGCGCCTGGTAGAGGGACTACGATGCGTTGCACAGATTGTTCATCCCGAGAGGTTCTCCGGTGCCTTGCCCGATTACTGCATAGGGGCGTGAACTTGCCTCCGCCCTAGTCTAATCAGAGACGAGGGTCTACATCCTTCAAGGTGAAACGAGAGAGCGATGGAATCGTTCGTACGGGCGTGATTCATCACGCCCCCGCAGACCGTTCCACAAAGCGTGGCGGGGCGTGATGAATCACGCCCGTACGAATGGCTTTCACCCGCAAGGATAGAGACGCCGATGAAAGAGGAGGATTGACATGCTACTGACCCTTCCCAGAATTGTTTTCGCTGGTGTGTCAAGTGGTATCGGCAAAACGACGATAACGACGGCTTTCATTGCCAATTTACGCACGAGAGGTATACGGGTACAGCCATTCAAAGTTGGGCCGGATTATATCGATCCGTCCCATCTCGCGTTTGCCGCGTCGCAACCCTGCTATAACCTCGATACCTGGATGATGCCACCAAGCCGTATGCTGGAGGTTTTTTGTACTACTGCTGCCTCTGCTGATATCGCTGTGATTGAAGGGGTCATGGGGCTCTATGATGGATTTAGCAGCACAAGCGAGGTTGGCAGTACTGCCGAGGTGGCAAAGATACTGCGGGCCCCGGTCGTGTTGGTGGTAGATGCAAGTGCAATGGCGCGCAGTGCAGCCGCGGTGGTGATGGGATTTCAGCATCTTGATCCCCAGGTAAACATTGTAGGAGTCATTGCTAATCGTGTTGGGGGAGCAGGTCATGCTCAAATGTTGCAAGAAGCCATTGAGGCAGAAACCGGTATACCTTTGCTGGGATATTTGAGGAATGCCCCTGACAAACTGGTACCGGAGCGGCATTTGGGCTTAGTCCCGGTCGCAGAACATATAGTAAGTGCTGAGCAACTCGCTTTGCTGGGACAGCTGTTTGGCCAGACGTGCGACAGCGAAAAACTCCTGACCCTTGCCCGCGAGGTTCCTTCTCTCGAGAAGGATGCCTCGATTCCCACGTTCTCCTCGCTGGAAACGGTACATGAACCCGTTAGGATTGCTCTTGCCCAGGATGAAGCGTTTAACTTTTACTACCCTGATACACTGAACTTGCTCCGGCGTGCTGGTGCACAATTGATACCCTTTAGCCCTCTTCATGATAGTGTGTTACCAGAGCATATCGCTGGTATATATATTGGCGGAGGGTTTCCAGAGGAATACGCGCATGGCTTAGCCGGAAACAAAGGCATGCGCACTGCTATTGGACACCTCCTTCAGCAAAACATTCCCTGTTATGCGGAATGTGGAGGACTCATGTACCTCTGCCAATCCATTCGAGTGGCATCAGGCGAAGAGTTACCTATGGTAGGAGCCCTTGCCAGGCAAAGCATCATGAGCAATGATCCTGGCGGATTAGTGATTGGGTATCGTGAGGCGACTTCTTTGCGCGATACGCTGCTGACACAGCGGGGTGAAGTTGTGCGCGGACATGAATTTCACTACTCTTGCCTGAATGCTCCATTTGCGCGAGAGGATTCGGCATATGAAATTATTTCTCGTGGGCAAGTGGAAGGATTTGCTCGAGGCAATCTCCTTGCGACTTACGTGCATTTATCATTTAGTGGGTTTCCCCTGGCTGCTCAACGTTTTGTGACCACTGCAAGATTATGGGGGTGTATGAAATAGTTGTGGCCAAGCACGGGCTACCCATTCCCGTTTGCTCACCATCGAGGTATGTTCGATTGATTGCCTACAACGAGTTCATACACCCAAATTATGGCAGGTGCATTCAGGATGTGAGTAGCGTTCAACTCAAACCGTACGTTAAGCAGATGCAGTACCTTGTGGAACTGGTTGAGCGCTTCACCGATTTAAATAGAGCCAAGAAGAGAGAAAGGAACGTACAATGTCTGATAAAGAGGAAGGCGGAGGCACGGACGGAGGCAAGCTCACGTCCCTACCGCCCCTACAGCGAGATCTGGCAAGCGAGCCGAACGATCAACGTGAGGAAGACACCGATGAGAGGGATCCCGAAGAGGATTCGACTCTCAGTGAAGAGGAACGTCTGGCGCGTCAACGTGCCGGGCATGAAGCGCGCCGCAAGCGAGCGAAAACGGCGATCAAAAAGGGGTTGGTGATTGTCAATACTGGCAAGGGCAAGGGCAAAACGACGGCAGCAATGGGACTGCTCCTGCGAGCCTGGGGACAGGGTCTACGGGTTTGTATGCTGCAGTTCATCAAAGCTAGAACGGCCAACTGGGGTGAAGAGAAGGCGGCTCGGAAAATCGGCATTGAGATGATACCACTGGGGGATGGTTTTACCTGGCTTTCCAAGAATATTGAGAACGATAAAGACTTGGCTCGCCAGGGATGGGAATTGTGTCGCCAGAAAATTCTTTCTGGCAACTATGACCTGGTCGTATTGGACGAGATGACCTACGTGCTCAAGTATGGCTGGCTGTCCTGGGAAGAGATACAGGACACATTTGATCAGCGCCCAGTGGGTATGCACCTGGTAATCACCGGGCGGTATGCCATTCCCGAACTGATTGAGTATGCTGACCTGGTTTCGGAGATCGTCGAGGTAAAGCATCCTTTCCAGGCCGGTATAAAAGCGCAAAAAGGGATTGAGTTCTAGGGGTGAAACTGAGCAAGGGGAGGCAAGTTGAAACGGGTGCGCGTATGATTTTTGCATGGAGCGTGAAACCCAACATGGCGTGGAGGGGAACTTGGCGACCGCAAGGGTCGCCACTACGCCAGAACATGCTGCATGGTGCCATCGGCGAGCGTAGTGGCGACCCTTGCGGTCGCCAGGTCAACCTGGAAGAAGGGGTCGCAGTGCTGGTTGCGCTCGGGTTGGACTTACTAGGTGAGCCACCTGCCGCCTGGCATCCGGTCGTCTTATATGGCAAACTGATACGGCGCTTGGAGCAAACTGCGCCCCAGGGCCCCATTCCCCAGTTGCTCTATGGTATAGTAATGCTGATGCTAGCTGCTCCCGCCGCCTTACTCCCAGCAGCAATCGTTCACCAGCTAGCAAAGCGAGTACAAGCCGGAGCGATGCAACGTGGCTGCTCCCAAGATGAAGGAGTCCCCCACGATAAATCGGGGGGCTACGGCGGTGTCATATTGTATGCACTCATTGAAGGCATCGGTCTCAAACCTTGTTTTGCCTTGCGCATGCTGGCTGAAGCAGGGCGATCGGTACGGCTAGCCCTTGAACGAGGTGACCTGCCTGCCGCCCGTAATGCGCTCCAAAGCCTGGTCAGCCGGGACCGCTCCGAGCTGACGGCAGAACTGGCGGGGGCAGCGGCCATCGAGTCATTAGCTGAGAATTTGAGCGACTCCGTTGTGGCACCGCTGCTGTATTACGCGCTGTTGGGCCTACCTGGTGCGGCTGCATATCGGCTGTTCAACACGTTTGACTCAATGATCGGCTATCATGGTCAGTACGAATACCTGGGTAAAGCAGCTGCCTGGCTAGACGATGTGCTCAACGTGCTTCCTGCCCGGCTTACTGCTCTTTTGATTATTGCGCTTGCTCCACTCTTCGGCGGTAATCGGTTCAAAGCCTGGCAAATCTGGCGGCGTGACGCCCATAAGACAGCCAGTCCTAACGCCGGGCATCCTATGGCTGCCGCAGCCGGTGCGTTGGGCCTGCAACTGGAAAAGGTCGGCTATTACACACTGGGTGACAATGAAAGAGCCTTAACGGCCTATAGCATCCGGCAGGCAGAGCAGATGGTGTGGCGGATCAGTGTTGTAGTTGTCTTCCTAGCTGCATTTTTCAAATCGCTACGGAGGGCTGAGGATGGATAATCTGACGAGCAGAATTGAGTGGGCCGTTCACGGCGGACTCAATTACGGCGAACTGGAACGCCTGGGCTTGCACCCCTGGGACGTGCTTGATTTCAGTGTCAATACCAATCCATATGGCCCTTCGCCACATGTGCGAGAAGCTGTGGAAGGCATAGCCATTGACCGCTATCCGGACCGCGAGTGCCTGGAACTGCGGCGGGCCATTCTGGACTATGAGCTGAACGGAGCCAACCTTCCACTCAGCTCTATCATATGTGGGAATGGCACGAGCGAACTCATCTGGGCCATAGCCCATGCCTATCTGAAGCCCGGCCTGAAGGCTGCCATTCTTGGTCCTACTTTTGGCGAATACCGCGTGGCTTGCCTGGCCACTGGAGCCACAGTGGTTGAATTTCGGACACAGGCCGATGCTTGCTTTCAGCCGGACATTATGGCAGTGGCTGCCTGGATAAGCAGGGAACAGCCTTCCCTGGTCTGGCTCTGCAATCCCAACAACCCGACGGGCACCTGGCTAGACCAACATCACGTCCAACTTCTAGCAGAAGCCTGTCAAAGGACTGGCGCAATGCTCGTGGTCGATGAGGCGTACTGGCGCTTTGTCTTTCCGCGCGAGGCTCCCACGATAAAGGAGTCCCCCACGATAAATCGGGGGGCTACTGTAGAATGCGGAGACCCTGCCTGGGGGGCAGGTAATATCCAGCATGTGTCGCAGGTCATTGTGCTGCGTTCATTGACGAAAGACTTTGCCCTGGCCGGCTTGCGCCTGGGATATGCTATAGCCACTCCAGACATCGCCGAGCGTCTGAGCGCACAATTGCCATCCTGGAACGTGAATGGCCCGGCGCAGGCCGCTGGGATTGTCGCTCTGACCGATCGCACGCATCTCAAAACAATGCTGGATAACCTGGCTATTGAACGCCACGCATTCTTCCATGCCTTAAGAGATATTGGCCTGAATGTCATACCATCGCGCACTCACTTCTGTCTGATAGAAGTTGGGGATGCTCACCGCGTCCGTCAAAAGCTCCTGAACAGAAAAATACTGGTGCGTGATGGTACCTCATTCGGTCTCTCCCAGTTCATTCGCGCCGCTACACGCCCCAGGGGCGAATGGCAACAGTTAGTGCTTGCTTTGCAGGAGGTCGTATGAGTCCAGCCAAGACGCTCATGGTGCAGGGGACGGCCTCAACAGTCGGCAAGAGCACGCTGGTGACGGGCCTGTGCCGAGTCTTTGCACAAGA
>WNFH01004019.1_pt1 | contig 18935 bp, 19 predicted proteins | sample 5400411 | NCBI WGS metagenome assembly WNFH01 (sample SAMN13153347, study PRJNA577476) | soil metagenome | isolation source: 200 cm saprolite under Douglas fir tree site 2 hole 3 | place: USA:California | collected 2015-04-18
TTAAAACTTAGGGCAAGAACTAACCGGGGAGATGGCGGAAATTTGTGAGCGAGAACAATTTCAGCGGTGGCGCTTCTGGAGCAGCATCCTATGATAGCGCCAGTCTGCGTGTTCTCCTGTGGAGCTGACGCCTTCGAGTTTTTTGCGGAATCCCCCAGCCCACCGGCGTTTGTACTCGTCAATGTCTTCTTCGGGAATTGGCTGTGGGTCGCCAATGGCGTAGGCAAGGTAGTTCATTCTGGCCAACTCGAAAAGATTCAGACTTATGAGGGTGGCCTCTTCCACGCTCTTTCCCGCCGTGGTCATTCCATGGCCGAGAAGAAGGCAGACCTTCTTGTCGCCCATAACCCTCATAAAATCCTCGGCCAAAGTATCATTCACAATCGTAACACTGCGGGGATAGAGCGGAATCCCCTCCAGAAGCAGCCTCATGCAGGGGGGATTGTACGCTCCGAAGATTGGCAAGAGAGGTTTCCCGCAAGCGGTTAGGAGCACCACCCAATCCGGGTGCGTATGGATGACGCTCATCACCTCCGGCCTTGTCCTGTAAATGACAAGGTGCATGTCGGTCTCATTGGGAGCGTCAAGCCCTTCGTGGGCCTCCAATACTTTTCCACTGAGGTCAATGGCGATGACGTCTCTTGCGGTGGCGAATTCGAGGGCCGCCTCATCCGGGCCCTTCGATTTGATTAGAATCCTGTCAGTTCCCGGTATCCGGGCGCTAACGTGACCGAAAGCGCCTCTTGTGACGCCGCGGTCCCCTATGATCCGGCATGCCAAAGCCACCTTTTTTTTGAGGTCGTTGACTTTTTGTGTTTTCGTCATGAGCTTTCCCTGCTAGCCCTCGCCTTAAAGCTCCCTCAAGTTGAAGACTTTTCTGGCGTTATCCTCAAGGATCATTTTTTTCTGAGCGGCAGAGAGCCAATCGATGGATTCCACCACCGGCCTAAGGTCGTCGAGCATCCTGCCTTCATATTTGAACAAACCTCGCCCCGGAGTCTCGGTTCCAAAGAGAACCCGTTCCGGACCAACCACCTTGATCAGCAACTCAAGCGTCTCCTTTGTGTACAGGGTCCCGTCGAAATAGAGATTCTTGTAACCATCCAGAAAGGAGCCATTGTAATTTGAAACATAGAGATCGCTCTCCTCTCTCCCTGGCGGATTTAGATATCGCCCGATCTGAAATGTCGCTCCCCCGCCCCCATGCGCGATGATGAGCTTGAGCCGAGGAAACTGTTCCAGAACACCACCGTAGACTAGAGTAGGGCCGGCAATGGTCTCCTCCAAAAGCTGGCCCAGCATATAGGCCAAACGGTAGCGCGCGAATCTCGGTCCTTTAAGATAAGCGGCATGGATGAAAAGGGGCACGTCGAGTTCTTGAGCCTTTGCATAAAGCGGAAACCAATACTCGTCGTCCAAAGGAGGAACGGTTTCGTCTCCTTTGGGGTTGGGATTGACGATGGCGCCAACAAACTTCAACTCCTTCACTGCTCGCTCCAACTCTTCGACGCTCGCCTTCATGTCGCTCTGAGGAAGCGTCGCCATGGCGCGAAAGCGGTCCGGTCTCCGGTTAACTGCCTCAGCCAGGACGTTATTGAAAACGATGCACCAGGGAATATTGATCATGGGATTTTCACCAGAAAGCATCGACACGGGGCGAATGGTAAGGATCTGCACGTCAATTCCCCTCTCCTCCATGCACTGAAGGTTGCACTCGTTTTCCTCATCAACTCCCTTAAGCGGCTTGGCCGATGCAGACGCATTGCGCAATGACAAGAGGCTGAAGCCCCATTCTCTAAGGCCTACGCTCAACCAATGAGCGTGCATGTCAATAACCATAGTCTCTCCTTAATTCAACTCATTGAAATCTTGGCTTCCTAGCGTCGTTGCAAATGAATCGGTTCTTACGGCCTTCGGCTGCAAAGCGGATGGAACGCTACCTCTTGTTCTCGTTGGCCTTCATAATCTCTTTTCCAAGCTGAAAAATAGGTGCCATGTCGGCAAACTCGGGGCGGACCACGTCAAAATATTTCCTCCCTTCGATGAGCCGATTGCTTACCGGGACGTCGTCCTTCGGAACATCAATCCTTCTCGAATTAGCGGGATCGTCCGGATCGCCTAGCTTTTGCAGAGCGATCTGCCCTTTGCGCGAGAGGAACCAGTTGATGAAGACTCTAGCTGCATTGGGATGAGGGGCGCGGTTGAGAAGGCTAAGGGAACCCCCACCTGTAGAGAAGCTCCCCCCTTCTTTCCAGCCACTAGTATCGAAGGCATCCACCGGCAGACCTTGATTTTTCGCCTTATCCCCATCTTTACATCCCATGCAGAGGGCAAACTTTCCTTGCGCCAACCAGTCGGTCATCTGAGGAAAATTTTTACTGAAGGTGATATCTATGCCGCCGAAAAAACGCTTGATAAACTCAGGCCCCAGCTCCGGGTGATAATAAAGGAACTGCATGGTGGCCCCAAGGCCCGTGTCCCTGGGATCCAAAGAAACGATTTTGCCCTTCCATTTGGGGCTCAGCAGATCCCAGTGGGATTTGAACTCCTTTGGATTGACGAGATTCGAATTGTAGTAGAGCTGCGCTGAACTCAGGTTGGCCAGATAGGCAAAAATATATTTGCCGTCCGGGTCCGCGTAGCGATGCTCTCCTCCATACCATTTGGACTCGTCTACAACTTCCGGAAGCATCAGGGTAGGCTTGAGGGGGTCTAGCGCCTTACCTTTGTAAAGCACGTTAAAATTTCCGTTCGCTCCACCGCTGTAAACATCCACGAGGTACTTTTCGGCTCTCCTTTCAACCATGAGTCTGTTTGTCAGTTCGGCGCCTCTCCCGGTGACGGAAGTCACCTTAATATCGCGATAGTCCTTGTGAAAAGTCTCCAGGAGCCGCTCATAGCGGTATATGTAAACTGTAACCTGCCCCTCCTTTTTAGCGGCCGCGAGGGTCTTCTCCCATTCCTTGCTCCACTCAGACTGCGCTAGGGCGTTTCCGAAGGGCAGCAAAAGAATCAAGAGAGTAGCGCTCACAAAGATAAAGCCTAATTTCTTTCCAACACAAGAAATCATGCCAGCCCTTTTGTTGAGATGTTTTTAAAAGCTTCTTTGCTCCAGAGCGTCAGTGATACAAACGGTCGATATACCCGCTGTCGTCAACTTCCCGCAGGTGATGGAGATCCCACATGACCAACGGATTAAAATCTTTGATCTCAGGCTTTATTTTGACGGCTAAGGCGAAGACATTGCGGATCGCCTCAGGCGTGGGATAAGGCTTAGCTTCCAGCGAACTCGCCTGATTATCATAAAAATCGGCCATCTCGTCATCTGACTGCAACTTTAAAAGATCCCTGCACGTTTTGTTGATGATCTCCAGCGTTTCCTCTCCCCGGGTTTTGAAGAAATGGATCGCATCCACCAAGGCCAGGAGCAATCCTCGCACCTCTTCCTCGTGGCCGTTTACATAGCTCGTCGTGGTGGTGATCGTAACTCCCTCGATCATGGGCATGGTTGGAAGCTCGGTTACCTGGGCGCCGATCGACTTGGCGCGCTTCTGATCCACGACCCTGACAAAGGTCGCGTCATATTCGCCAGCCATCACCTTCGCGACCCTATCCATCGCCTTCCTTTCCCCGTTTACCAACGCAACATCCCTTCCCTCCTCCAGCCCATGCAGGCGTAGGTAGAGCCAGACATTGAGGCCCGTATGACTCTCAAAATCATCCATGCAGACCCGCTTCCCTCTCAGTTCCTCAACTGTCTTCATTCCATTCCTCGTCACTAGCCAGTGCTCTTTCCAGATATTATTGGTCTGGGCAACGTGAACAAAGGGATCGCGATCCATTGCCCGACGGGCGTAGAGGTTATGGTGGTTTCCGGAAATAATATCCAATTCACCTGCTCTCAAGGCCTCCATCGCCCTCTGGCGCTTGCCTTCCATGGAGCCGAGATCCATCTCCAATCCGTGGTTTTCCAGGAAGCCGCACTCCTCCATCACCTTCCACAGCGGCACGTGACCAGCCGCGCGATAGAATACTCGGATCTTTTTCTTCCCAGCCATCATTCTCCCTTTCTCGACGTCTTAGCGTGACTTTAAGAGCTTCCAGACTTTGCTTCTTGTCTCTGTCCTCCCGGTGACAATCCATTTCCAGTCGGTATCGTCGAAGTAGTTGACGCCGGTTTTCGGGATGTTCCCCGGGTTCAAAAACGACTCATCGATATCGGTTCGCAAGGTGGCGCTGCCGTAGCCCCGGGCATAGATTTCAATGCCTTCCTTGGAGGCCAGCCAATTGACAAAAATTCGGGTGGCATTAGGATGCGGAGCTTTGTTTGCCACCGTCAACAACCAAGGAGAGCCATTGACCGCGCCGGGCACATCAGATAACTCAAAAATCTCCAGGATCTTGAAGCCTTCCTTCAGCAGCGGCCGGACATCGTCCTCCCGGCAATTGAGGCAGATCGGCTGCGTCCCGCGCGCCAGCCAATCGGTGAACTGGCGCCGCTCGCGGGTGCTGACCGGCTTCTGATCGATGTAGAGTTTTCTGACGAACTCTTCGCTGAGCTGGTTGTAGAAACGGGAGGCCAAATTCGCGCCGGCGCCAGTTGTTGTCGGATCCTCGGTCGAGATCTTCCCCCTCCACTTGGGATTCAGCAGGTCTTTGGCGGAACGCATCTCCGCAGGCTTGACGTAGTCGGTGTTGATAAAAAGCAGGCTGGCAACGCTGCTGAATGGGCGCAGGACAAATCTCTCCTCCGGATCTACAAACCAGGGCCTGCCCTTCTTCCATTTCGAGGGATCGATAACTTCAGGCAAGATCAGCATCGGCTTTAAAGGATCAATCACTTTCTCGCCGTACAGATTGTTTGCCGTGGTGTCCGGACCAGATAAAAATACATCGATAGAGTAGATCCCGGCAGCCCGCTCCGTTCTAACCCTTGCGGCCATTTCGTTCGAACGACCCGCAAGGAACTCAACGGGAATGCCGAAGCGGGCCATGAATCTAGGGATAAGCTCATTGCGCATGACCGGATCTGGCGAACCCGCTACGACAACGGATGCTTCTTTTTTTGCTGCCGCTAACGTCTCATTCCACTGTTTCTCCCAGCCCTTCTCCTGCGCCCATAGAGGCGGAGCCAAAAAAATCAACAACAGAATCCCGGCAAGCCTGTTGGACCTCCTCAACTACGGGGTCATCGATCCGGAAAAAATCCATTCGCCCGTTCTGCAGAGAAAACGACTCAGCCACCTATTTCTTACCGGCCTTCGCTAGAGCCTCCTCGACGATCTTTAAGAGGGGCTTCACATCCTCGTATTGAGGGAGGCTGGCATTGAGATATTTCACTCCTTCCTTAGGCACAGAACGCTGGTCGGTCAACATCCCCTTGGGAACATCTATACGGAGAGAGTTGTTGTCGGTTTTCCTCTGCCATTGAAGCTGTCCCTCTTTGGAGAGCAGCCAGTTGACAAAAACCTTAGCGGCATTGGGATGCGGTACTTTATTGACAAGACAGAGATGGCCGAATCCGGCCGACATATATCCTTCCTCCGGTGGAGCCTCCAGGACTCCGACAGGAAGGCCCTTCCTGGCAGCCTCTTCCACATCGTTGTCCGTGGCAAAAACGTAGATGTGAAACTTCCCACTCGCCACCCAGTCCAGCATCTGTCTTTGATCTCGCCCGATTGTGACATCCATCTCGCTGAAAAGCCTGCGAATAAACTCACCTCCCAGGGCAGGGTTGTAATAAATTCCCCTCATGTTCTGAATATGCCCGCGCTCCCTGGGGTCATAAGCGACCATTTTCCCCTTCCACTTGGGATTGAGCACATCCCAGTGAGACTTGATCTCCTTGGGATCGACCAGCTTGGTGTTGTAAGCGCCGATACTGGTATCAACATTGCCTTGCATAATGTAGATATACTGATTTTGCGGATCCGCATATTGCTGCTTGTGCGAAAACCAAAGGGAAGGATCCTTGTTTTCAGGCAGGACTAAAAAGGGAGGAACCGGGTCAAGAACATTCCCCCTAGATAGAATGACAGCAGTCCCCGAGCCGCTGACGAAGACGTCTGCCAGGTATTTACCTGCCCTGCGCTCCGCAAAGAGACGCTGCGAGTTGTCAGTCCCGGAGCCAGGGAGGTAATTCAGTTTGATTCTTGGATAGGTTTCTTGAAACGATGCTATCGCATCTTGGTACTGTTTCCCCGGGGGTCCATAAACGGTTACTTGACCCTCCTTTTCAGCCGCAGCCACCATCTTTTCCCACTCTCCCTGCCATTCGGGTTTAGCCTGGGCTGCGTACCCAGGAAGTGGTCCCACTCCGCCCGCCCTTGCAACCACGCACAGAAACCAAACCGCCCCAATGATCCTTTTCCTGCTCGACCAAACCTGCCTGTGTGTCGCTTCCATTAGCTCCTGCTTCTTCCTCCTAAACCGAAAAAATATGTCTTCTACCTTCGCTTGACCTCAGCCAGAACTTCATCAATAAGCTTCCTGAGCGGCTTCACGTCTTCATACTGAGGATGGCTGGTTATCAGATATTCCTTGCCCTCTTTGGGCACCTGGGCCTGACCCCGGGGCAACATGTCCTTTGGGATATCCATCCGCAGGGAATTCCCGGCCGTGTATTTCTGCCATGCGCTTTGCCCGTCTTTCGACAAGAACCAGTTGATAAAGACTTTTGCCGCGTTGGGGTGCGGGGCATTTTTGAAAAAACTTATGTGGCCCGATCCTGTACCTAGCTCAGGGGTCTCCTTTTGGCTCTCCAGCGTCCCGATGGAAAGGCCATGTTTGACAGCGAGATCGATGTCCTCATCCTTTGCCATGACATAGATTGAGTACTTTCCAGAGGCGACCCAGTCCATCATTTGACGCTCGTTGCTGGAAAAGACGACATCCGTTTCCCCCAAGAGTTTTCTAATGAAATTGGGCCCCAATTCCGGGTTGTAGTAGATATACCTCCAATTCCCGATGTTCCCGGCGGATTTGGGATCGGTCATCACGATCTTCCCTTTCCACTTCGGGTTGAGCAGATCCCACCACGACTGAACTTCGCCGGCTTTCAGAAGCTTGGTGTTGTACGCGCCCAGGCGATTGTTGACGTCACCCTGCGCCATCAAAACGTAACCGTTCTCAGGATCTCCATAGTGGTGTTTTTTCCCCCACCAATTAGATGGCTCGCTCACCTCGGCCAAGATAAAGGCGGAACTTATCGGCGCAAGCAGCCCGGATCTATGATAAACCAAGACCATGGTGCCTGAGCCGCCAACTGCAACGTCGGCCAGATGTTTATTTGCTCTCTTCTCAGCCATGACCTTGTTGGCGAGATCGGTGCCCGACCCTGCCACATGATTAAATTTAATCTTCGGATAGAACTTGCCGAATTCCAAAACCGCGTCCCGAACTCCATATCGGTAAGCTCCATAAAGCGTGACCTCACCCTCTTTCTCCGCGGCTGCCACGGTCTTCTCCCACTCCTGCTTCCAGTCGGCGCGGACACTGCTGTCCGGCCTGAGAAATAGGCCGAGACTCACCACCGCCATGGCGATGACCTTATTGATCCAAAAACGCAGAAAAAATTCTCCTTTTACAGAAGGCATGGAACGTGATGGGGTCTTACTTTCCCTTTCCCTTATCCAGCATCGACTCGTAACCAAGACTCTCCATGACCTCAACAACAGACCGGCCATTCCGAATCGCCTCAGCCATTTTGGACTCCCGCGCTGCAATCGCTTCAGCCGCCGCGATGACTTCTTTTTCGCGGGGCCGTGGGATAAAAACAACCCCGCTCCCATCGGCGATTACCAGATCGCCCGGATGCACCTGCACCCCAGCGAACTGAATTTCCTCGTTGACGGATTGCTGCATGATCCGACCCCGAGCTGTAAGCGGCAAAACAGCACGGGCAAAGACCGGAAAGCCGACCTCCCGGCTCTCATCCACATCTCGACAAGCGCCGTCGACAACGACGCCGCTTAGCCCTTTAATCTTTGAGGCCAAAGAAAGAAGTCCACCCCAAGCGGCAACATCCGTCCGGGCCCCATTATCGACAACGATAACATCTCCTTTCTGAGCCTTGTCAATCGCCAGTGTGCCGAGATGCTGCTTAGGTTTTTCCAAACCGACCGGTTTCAGCTTGACGGTGACAGCTCTTCCGGCGATGCGCGCACACGGCCATACGGAGTGAATGCCTATCGTTGCCCCTTTGAGTCCCAAGCGATCGAGCGCATCCGAAACCGCGCAGGTATCGAGCTTGGCGAGACGAGTCGCAAGATCGTCTTGCATCGTGATGGTGTTGAACTTGAAAAAAAGGTAATCAGTGCTCGATTTTTCAAGTGCCCCCGGCGAGATTCGAACTCACGACCCCAGGATTAGGAATCCTGTGCTCTATCCATCTGAGCTACGGGGGCGAAGCTTTCTCTTTTATTAGTCCGTTTAGGAGATGATTGCAAGAACGGTTTCTCGGCGCTTACGGCCGATGGAGCCGGGAGAAAAACCCCTCCCCTCGCTTACGGCCGATGGAGCCGGGAGAAAAACCCCTCCCCTTCCAGATCTTTCAGCAGGGTCACATCGAAAAATTCCGCGGCTTTTCTTCCCTTAAGCTGAGAATAACTGTGGCTGAGATCCTCTATGTCGTTTTGAACCGCTTCCTCACGCGGGTAAGGTTTTGGCGGAATGAGAGTCTGCAGATAGTTTTTCTGCATGGATTCCAAGATTTTCGGATTTTCAATCTTCATGTACTTCCGATAAACCCGGAAGGCCAGCTCTCTATTATTCCGGCCGATCCAGATTCCTTCGCTGAGGCCCATGAGAAACTTCTTCATCTGCTGGGGACGGTCCTTCAGAAGCTGGCGGCTCGTAGCGATATCGCTCCCCGTAGTGAAAACTCCCTCTTCCAGGAGATCTGCGAGCACGGAAACCTTCTGGCCTTGCAACTCCAGTTGAGAGATTTGATCGACGGTGGCCAGGGTCGCATCGATCTTTCCCTGAAGCATGATCATCAGCCGGCGGTCCGATTCGCTTATGCCGGTGGGAATGATCTGCACGTCTCTCCCGGCATCGAGCCCCAATTTGGGCAAAAGCCGACGCAAGGCGTAGTCGGCGCCGGATCCGATCCGGCTTGATCCGATGATTTTCCCTTTGAGACTCTGTACGGAGCCGATCGATGGGTGGGCGACCAACTTATAAGCCGTGGGACCGAGACTGGCAATGATGACGATCGGCGCTCCGCGGGCGGCAGCGCCCACCGCCGCCAGGCCCGATGCTGCGATGACATCCACGCTTCCGCCCAGCAGCGCGTTTACGGAAGTGGCGCCGGAGGCTATGTAGATCAGATTGACATTGAGACCGTACTTTTCGAAGATGCCCGATTCCTTGGCGATCCAAAACGGGGCGCGGTTTCCGGTAATGGAGGCGTAGGAAACAGTAACCGGCTCCAGTTTCTTTTCTTGGGCGCTGCCAGGCAGTGGAAATACAGCAAGGGTTACAAGAGTCAAGGCAAGACGGCCGAGCCGCTTGAACGGACTCCCAAACGTCATACGGCGTTGGCGACGGTATTGTTTGTGCACAGCGGATGGAAAGCGCCCATGCGGCAGCTCGCTCCCACCTTGGCAACCTCCTGTTCGAATTCTTGATGAATGCTTGCTGCTTCATCCCGGTATTCGATCTGAGATCCGCCCTTTTTTACGTCTTCATCGACGCCGTAGGCTTTTCGCAAACCCCTATACTTCTTGCTCCCCCAACGCAGCGCCAGATAGCGCGCCGGGGTGCTGCCAGTGTTGAAGTGCTGGTGGAACCAGTTCTCCGGAGGAACAATGATGGTTCCCTCCTGCCAATCAAATCGCTGGATGGGCGATCCTTCGGGCCACATGAGCGAGTGGCCTTTGCCGGCCAGAATCACGACGTGCGCGCCGGGACCGTGGCGATGGGCCTTCTTGTAAGTGCCGACCGCGAATTCGGAGATGTGCGCCGCCATGGAATTTTCCGACAGCTCGAGCATGACGTTCTTGCCGCCGGCGCCACGCTCCTTCCACTCGTGCAGTCCCATGGTTTTAACATCCGGAACGAAATTGGTATCCCAAACTCTCCCTGGATAAAGTTTGCCTTTCCCGGAGAAATAGTCCTCTTCGGCCGTGAAGCGATCTTTGAACTCGAAGGGGTTGCGAAAAACAAAATCGAGATTGTGAAACAGATTCATGACGACCGGAGCGCTGGTGACCGCCAAGAAGCGCGCAGGCTCGCCGCCGCTACCGTTGAAGTGTTGGTGCCAGGTGTTCAACGGCGGCGCGAATAGACTGCCGGCGTGCCATTCGAAGGTCTGTTTCCTTCCGCCATCCTGCCACACCGAAGTGGCTCCGTGTCCCGCGACAATATAGATCATCTCTTCGAAGAGCTGCCTCTGTGGTTTGAGAGATTTCCCCGGCGGAATTTCGCAGATGTAAGCGTCGTTGGCTTCTCCGGTGCCGATGAGGTTGAGATAAATTCCCAACCCCCCCTTGCGCTCCCACGGCTCCAGCGGCGCCTTGCGGATGTCGGAGATATAGAAATCCCGAACAACAGGGATGCCTTCGGATTCGAGCCATTTTTGGTAGGTCGATTTTTCGTCGAGATCTGCCTCTTTGTTGGTGATCATCAGCGTGCTCCTCTGTAATTTATTTATCCCTGCAGTAAGGGTGAAACGATCCCATCCGGCAACTGGCGCCCACTTGGGCCAACGCGGACTCAAACTCGGCGTGGATGGCCGGCTCTTCGTCTTCGAACTCGATCTGAGCCCCGCCCTCTTTCAAACTCCTGAAGGTGGAGTCTTCCGGCGTTCCCATCCGCGCGAAGCGAAAGCGCCAATTGTTCCACCGAAGGGCCAGGTAGCGGGCCGGCTCGGCCCCTGAGTTGAAATGCTGGTGAAACCACTGATTCGGAGGCACGACGACGCTCCCCGGCTTCCAATCAACTTTCGTCCGCTCCTGCCCATCGAGCCAAAGGAGAGAATAGCCCCTGCCGGACAAAATAACCACGTGTGCGCCGGGACCGTGGCGATGGCCTTTTTTGTAGGTGCCCACGGGAAATTCGGAGATGTGCGCCGCCATGGTCTGGCCGGCCATATCGAACTTCATGTTGCTGCTTCCCTTGCCCCGTTCGCTGTAATCGTACAGTTTCAGAGAGTGCGTGTCGGGAATGAAATTCACCGACATGAAGAAGCGGCCGAAGAGTTTTCCCTCGCTGCTGAAGTAATTTTCCGCATTAGGGTCAAAGCGGTCCGTGAACGTGAAGTCATTGTTGAAAATGAAGTCGAGATTGTGAAAGAGGTTGATCATGAAACAGCTATTCGTCACGGCGAAATATCTCGCTGCCTCGTGGCCGCTGCCGTTAAAATGCTGATAAGCAGCGTTCAGGGGAATGGCGAACAGGCTACCGGGACCCCACTCAAACGTGTGCTTCCTGCCGTCTTTCTGCCAAACGGCAGTGGCCCCGTGTCCCTTGAGAACATAGACCATCTCTTCATAGAGGTGTCTCTGCGGCTTCAATTTCTCTCCCGGCGATATCTCGCAGACGTAGGCGTCATTCATGGCGCCCGTCCCCTCGAGATTGATGAAAGCGGCGAGACCTCCCTTGAGATCCCACGGCGCAAGCTCGACATTCTTGAGATCCTCCACGAAGAAACCTCTCATGATAGGGATTTTCTGGGCCCGTTGCCAATCAGCATAGGTGTCTAATTTGTCGGGCACGCTGTCTTCCAACTTTCCTGTCTTCAGGTCGTTCATTAAAGCGACTCCCTTTGATTTTGGATCTAAGAATATCCCATAGTGCCGGTCGTTCAGTTGGCCTTCAATAACTTCCAAACCTTCTCCGAAATCTCTTTCCTCCCTTTGAGAACCCAATTCCACTCGCCGTCATCGAAATACTTCACGCCTGGTCGCGGTATGGCGAGTGGGTTCAAGAAGGACTCATCCACGTCGGTGCGCAGGGTCGCGCTGCCGTAGCTCCGAGAATAGGTCTCCAACGCCTCTTTAGAAAGCAGCCAATTGATAAAGACCTGCGCCGCTTGCGGATGCGGAGCCTTATTCGCATAGGTCAATAACCAGGGGGAGCTTGTGAGCATGCCGGGCATGTCGGTCAATTCGAAGACCTCCGATAACTTGAACCCTTCCTTCAGTAAGGGTTTGACATCATCATCGCGGCAATTCAAGCAGATCGGCTGAGTGCCCCGGGCCAGCCAATCGGTGAACTGGCGGCGCTCCCGGCTGATCACAGGTTTTTGATCGACATAGAGTTTTTTGACGAACTCCTCACCGAAGTGACTGTAAAAACGGCCCGCCAGGTTGACGCCTGAGCCGATCGCTCTTGGATCTTCCGTGGAGATCTTGCCTCTCCATTTCGGATTGAGAAGGTCTTTGGCTGAACGGATCTCTTCGAGCTTGACATATTCCGTGTTGATGAAAACAATCCCGTTGACGCTGTTGAAGGCACGCAGGACGGAATTTCCTTCAGGATCTACGAACCAAAGATCGCCTCTTTTCCATTTGCCGCGCTCGACTACTTCCGGCAGAATCAACAGCGGTTTGAGCGGATCGATGATCTTCTCGCCGTGGAGGATGACCACCGTGGTATCGGGGCCGGCCAAGAAGACATCGGTGGAATAGACGCCCGCGGATCGCTCGGTCCTGACCTTCGCAGCGATTTCACTCGACCGTCCGGCCAAGAATTCGACGTTGATGCCGAAACGGGAGGTAAACCTCGGGATGATCTCGCCGCGCATGACCGGGTCGGGAGAGCCGGCGACAACCACCCTTCCCTCTTTCTTGGCTGCAGCCAGAGTTTCGTTCCACTCCTTCTGCCCGGCTTTATCCTGCGCCCACGCGGGCGTCGCCAGGACGACGAGCAACAAAATCCATGCAAACATATCTCCCTCCCCGAATCCTCTTTAGGAGCCGGTAAGTTGAAGCCCCACTTTTCTTCCCGCCAGCGTCAGCAGCGATATGATCACCGTGATCAGAACTCCCAGAGCCGCGGCGCGCTCAACTTCTCCGGTCACGCTGTACTCCAAAAGCAGGATGGAGAGGGGCCGAGATGAGGCGCTGTAGAGAAGCACGGGAGTGCTGATGTTTGTGAGGGCATTGCCGAAGTTGAGCAGTCCCACCGCAGCGGCCACGGGCGCCACGAGCGGCAACAGAATCTTTCTGTAAATGTGCGGCCAGGAGGCGCCGCTGACCCGGGCCGCTTCCTCGAGCTCCGGGCTGAGTTGCAAGAAACCGGCTTTGAATGCTTGCGTGCTGACCGGGCTGTCTTTGATCACCATCGCCAGGGCGATTCCCCAGACGGAGCCGAACAGAATCCCTCTCAAGGGCGTGGCTAGAAAGAGCCAGAGGAGTCCGAGCCCCATGAGAATTCCCGGGAGAACCCAGGGGAGCCAGCAGAGAAAATCGAGCAACGGAGCAGCGCGGAATCTCTTGGAAACAAGCAAATAGCCTACCGCGGAATAGAGCAGGATGGTTGCCAGCGCGGTCATCGTGGCGATGATGAAGCTGTTCTTCAATGAAACCAAAAATATCGGGTCGCTGAGAAGAGCTTGCCAGTGTTCGAGGGTAAAGGGCGATTTCAAATGGAAAAAGCCGTAGCGCCGCATGAAGGAGCCGATAAGGAGAAAAGTTAAAGGGAGTCCCATGGTCACGCCAAAATAAAAGAGACAGCATGCCAGGGCCGGATATCTCCACTTTCCCAAGCTGATTGGCAGTGTCGAGTACCCCTGCCCTCCTACGACCGTAAAGCTCTTTCCTCTTAGATGGCGCTGGTAGAAGAAGAAAAGCACTGCCAGGATCAAGATAAAAACCGAGCCCAAAGCCGCGGCTTCGCCAAAGGCCGGCGGCTCTTGGCGCGTGTAGTCATAAATGCGGGTAGCATAAACATAGATCCCGGCCGGGATGCCGAGCAAAAGCTCCGTGTTGAAAGATTCCAAACCGCGGATAAAGCTCAAGGCAGCAATCGCCAGAATGATCGGTGACAGCAACGGAAAAGTGATGCGCCGAAGCGTTGTGAGAATGTCCGCGCCTGCGATGTGTGAGGCCTCTTCCAAGCCGGCGGCCAACCGCCGGAAGATCGGTGTCAACAGCATGACCTTGAACCAGATGCCGTCCGTAGCCAGGTGAACCCATACGATTCCCCAAAAGCCGTAGGGGTTGAAGAGCGAGACGTCAATAAATGGGAGCGCGCGCGTAAGCATATTTAAAAAGCCGAAGTTGGGATCGAGTAGAAGTATCCAAGCTAGAGTCAGCGGAAAATCGGGAACAAAATAAGCAAACCAACAGAGAAACTCGATCAGACCGCCGCCGGGCATATCCGTCCGGGCGATGAGCCATGCAACGCCCATTGCTAAAAAAGTCGCCGGGACGAGCCGGACCGCGGAAAGAAGGAAACTCATCCACAACGCGCTCAGTGTATTTGGATCCGAAAAGGCTCGCGTCCAGTTTTGCAGCCCGTAAGCGAAGCTGCTGCTCGGCGGAGCCACGTTGAAACTACTGAGTACCAGAAAAAGGAGCGGCAGGCCCATGATCAAGGCGAAGAAGATGATGACGGACAGTTCTGCGATGCGCGCAGCGTCCCATTTCGTTCCAATGCCGGAGAGAACCAAAGGTGAGGAAGCTGTCTTCATTGAAGAGGAATGACTATGCAAGCGGGGGTCAGAGGATCAGCAGGGGGTTGAAAAACCCTGTTCTCAGGCCGGTCAAAAAGGTCCCAGCTGCAAGGCGCGCGAGAAACCGACGAGCCGAGGCGTACTTGAGCAGTACGTTGGAGCGAGGCAGTCGAGCGCAACGAAGCGGATGGGCCTTTTTCAACGGTCTGATCAAGAGGACTTTTAATCCTTGGATGAGGAGATGATTTGTTTGTCAGCAAAGAGTGGTGCCCGATCCTCTCCGCGCCGGCTTAAAGATGCTGATAGAATTGCGATTGATATAGGAACCATTTATACAGCTATGATTTATATGTCAAGAAATTGAATCGATAGCTGTTTCTTGGAGTCTCTTGAATCAAGCGAGATATTCGATTGAACTTCTAGGAAGAGCGGCTCTCTGAGAGACGGTGTGGCCTCGGATTTTTTGGCCCAGTTTCGTTGACTTAAAAGATTATTCCCGTTATTAAGTAAAGGCTTAGTCCCGCCTCATGAGCCGTTAGCTCAGGCGGTAGAGCATCTGCCTTTTAAGCAGAGGGTCGCTGGTTCGAATCCAGCACGGCTCACCATGTCCCCGTCGTCTAGCCTGGCCCAGGACACCGGCCTTTCACGCCGGCAACACGGGTTCAAATCCCGTCGGGGACGCCAAAAATCGTCCGGTTTGGCCTCCGCCGTACCAAGCCTCCAGAGCCAGACGCCATGAGTATCCTAAACGCCAAGTTTAGCATTGTTAGGGTGGGACAATAAAATCCAAGAACAATCTCAGGTTGACAGCCCTGATTGCGGAGTGGCAAGAAAGAGTAGGACGAAGGTCAAAATCGCAATGAGACCAGTTAAGGCACGAGGGGCTTAGAAGGAGACTCTTTCATTCCAGGTGAACCGACACAAGGATAGGAGAAACCGAAAGGATCACAGCAGTAATAAGTTCCAGTGACAGGATCGTAGTAAGGGACGTCAGTCGGACAGTGTGATATTGCCCCGAACCCGTGATGGAAGCCTCCAATATGCCTAACAGGTGCCGCAGGGTGCTGCCTAATATGTCCCGTAGGGTGCATGTGGCCAGTATGACCTCCATGACGTCCGCTGTGGCCGCCAGAGTGACCACCATGACCACCACCCTTGCCATATGCAGGCCTATCTCCAACCAAAAGAGCAGAGAACACGGCTGCCGCTATCAGAAGTAACATGAGACGGGAGCTTGGAAAGAACTTCATAGGCGCCACCCGAACTATAGTAGCTGGGAGAACCAGCGCACAAGGCAAGAGGAGCTTAGGCTGAAGCCAGCAGGGCAACTTGCAACCCGCAGGATGAAGTAATCACTCAAGCGGTTTCTTTTCGTCTTTGGACACCTTAGGTGGTGCCGTTGAATCTGGCTCCTCTCCACTGAATGCTTTTTTGAAATCACGGATCGCCTTGCCCAATCCGCTTCCGATTTCGGGAAGTTTGCCAGGCCCAAAGATAAGAAGAGCCACGAGGAGAATGACCAGTAGATGAAACGGTTGGAAAAGACCTTCAAACATGGTGAATCTCTCCAGCGTTTATTTAACGGTATGTCGTCTTAGATGAAGAGCAGTTGTTATAATATGCTGATCTATGCCAGTGGATCAATCCCCATTTGCTTACGTTCCACCGTGGTGGAGCATCTTGACTCCCGCACGCTGAGCGGCGTATACCTCCTCCGTCCTGCCTAGAGTCCTTGTTATGACATCCACGGTCGCAGGCTGATCCTACTAAGCCTACGCAAAGGAGGGTCATGTGGTAACCAACAAGCTCAAAGGCCGCGTCGCCGCAGCTTTCGTTGTGTTCATCTTAGTGAGGCTGGGTGGAGGTGCGATAGCCGAGGCGCAGCAGTCGAAGAAAGTTCCCCGGATCGGATTCCTAACTGCTGTCTCCCCTTCCTCTATCTCGGCCCGCACCGAGGCATTCCGGCAGGGTCTGCGCGAGCTTGGGTACGTGGAGGGGAAAAACATTGTCATTGAGTATCGATATACAGAGGGAAAAATAGATCGCCTGAGGGAGCTTGCGGCCGAGCTAGTGCGTCTCAAGGTCGACATCATCGTCTCGGCTGGTCCGGCAGCGACCCGTCCCGCCAAGGAAGCAACTTCTACGATTCCCATTGTCATGGCGCAGGACAGCGATCCTGTTGGGAACGGGTTTGTCGCCAGCCTTGCGCGACCTGGCGGGAACATCACGGGATTGGCAACCCTCGCCCCGGAGATAAGCGGAAAGCGACTGGAGCTTCTGAAAGAGATCGTTCCTAGGCTCTCGCGCGTGGCCGTCCTCGGGACTTCGACCCAGCCGGGCCACGCACAATCGCTAAAAGAGACGGAACTCGCCGCAGGGGCGTTCAAGGTGAAGCTTCAATACCTAGACGTACTAGATCCCAAGGATATTGAGACTGCGTTCCAAGCCGCAAGCAAGGAGCGTGCTGAGGCAGTCCTCGTGCTGGCGAACCCTGTCCTCTTGTCTCATCGAACACAAATTGTTGAACTCGCGATCAAGAACCGGTTCCCGGCGATTTACCCACAAACGGAATATACGGAAGCCGGCGGCCTCACGTACTATGGCGCTAACACCCCCGACTTGTACCGGCGCGCCGCTACTTATGTCGATAAGATTCTGAAAGGACGCAAACCGGCGGACCTCCCAGTGGAGCAGCCGACAAAGTTTGAGTTGATCATCAACCTGAAGACGGCCAAGCAGATCGGCGTGACGATTCCGCCCAACGTGCTGGTGCGGGCGGATAAAGTGATCAAGTGAGGAGGCGAGATGGCGAGAGTTGCCCGTGATTCGGAGGTCTTGCATGTGAGCTGAATAAGGCATTTAAATAGGGTCGCGGTGGAGGAGCGCGCACCTTGTAGCAAGGAGCCGCCTCCGTGGGACTCATTAGAGATATAGAGAAGCTCATCGAGGATGTAGCCAATCGCATCATTGATCTCCTTACAACGATACTCCGATGGGTTGGTTTTCACCTAATACTCACAACGCTTATAATCGTATTGCTGATCTTCTCAGTGGAGCTTTACAGGAATAGAAGCTGAGATAGAAGTATGGAGATACAATGGCAATCCAGAACATAGAAGGCACGGTGACACTTGAGGAACTTATGGTTTCAAGCCTGGCAAAGCTGTTAATTGAGAAGGGGCTGCTTACGGAATCAGAGTTCATGGGGAAGCTCTCGGTGGAGAGGGCGACCTATCAGGCCATGTTGTTGACCCTCCTCCGTAGATGAGATTATAAAGGAACTTTAACAAGGAGGTTGTTTGAGATGAAGCTAATCAAATTACTTATAGCGTCTCTTTTTGCTGTCACCCTTATAGGCTCTGTTCCTAGTTGGGTTCGGGCAGCCACCAAGGATAAGGCGCCTGCTACCACTACGTCAGAGACTAAGAAGGCTCCGGCAAAGAAGGCATTGCTGGACATCAACAGTGCATCGGCTGATGAGCTTAAATCGCTTGAGGGGATCGGCGATGCCTATTCGAAGAAGATTATCGAAAACCGCCCTTACAAGCGAAAGGATGAGTTGGCAAGGAAGAAAATCATACCACAGGAAACGTACGACAAAATCAAGGATCGGATCATAGCCAAGCAAGCCAAGTAGCCTGCGCCCAAGAAAAATAGTCACGAGAAGCAAAAGAAAGGAGAGTCCCATGCAATTCGTCATTATAGCCGAGCATGCGCCCCAGCTTTGTCCCACAGCCAACGCCAAGACCCGTGAGATGATGAAGCAGGGTAGCAAGGAAATACCCGCCGTGGCCAAGAAGCTGGGGGTGGAAATCCTAACCATCCGGGTCTTCGGTGGCGACCATATAGTACTGGCGATAGTTGAGGCAAAAGACATCGAGAAGGTCAGGAACTTCATCATGGAGAGCAGGCTGATCCAGTGGAACACGATCAAGATCCATGCCACCTGGTCTATGGAGGAGGCCCTGGAGAAGGCCGAGAAGCTGCCGCCGCTTTTCTAGTACCGGTCTGCTCAGCCACTTGGCCCGGTAATGGGGCGAGATAGTGTGTGGCCGCTTTACATACTCAAAGGAGTTCCGCGAACTTAGGATTCGCTTTGACTTGGAGCGCGATATCCCGCTCTTTAAGCCAAGGTTCAACATCGCGCCGGGCCAGGACGTGCCTGTCATAGTTAATGCCGAAGGGAAGAAAACCCTCAAGGCCATCCGCTGGGGCCTCGTTCCCGTGTGGGCGAAAGATTCGGTGATAGGGAACAGGATGATAAACGCTCGGGCCGAGACACTGGCCGAGAAGCCCGCCTTCAAGCGGCTGCTTA
>WNFH01004675.1_pt1 | contig 18925 bp, 10 predicted proteins | sample 5400411 | NCBI WGS metagenome assembly WNFH01 (sample SAMN13153347, study PRJNA577476) | soil metagenome | isolation source: 200 cm saprolite under Douglas fir tree site 2 hole 3 | place: USA:California | collected 2015-04-18
ACGATTCGGTCGAATTCTGTTTTGAATCAACCTCACAGCTCTTCTACCACAGCCCGGACAGGAGGAGCCAAAGATGGCTAACCTCTGCGGGACCCGTTAACTCTGTGACCTCCTTTGGCATATTTACCCTAGCCATCTTCGTGTTGTCGAGTTCGGCCGGCGCAAGGATACTTCTGCCCATCACCCATGTCCGTCGCCCGCTACCCAACGGCATGCCGACTTCAAGTCGGCAGCGCTTTCTGCGGGTATTTCTCAATCCCTTGATCTCTTCCGAAGGATATTCCGTGTTAATTCGTACGCCCCCCAACGTCATTAACGGCGCCTCCAGATCGAGCTACTACGGACTATTTCAGCAAATACTGTTCGAGGAAGATGATAGACGCGTAAAACTGGAAGTCCAGATTGGACTTCTTGTGGTAGCCGTGGCCCTCATCTCTGGCCATGAGATACCAGACCGGCGTGCCCTGCTTCTTCAGAGCATTTGCGATCTGTTCGGATTCGCTGACCGGAACACGCGGGTCGTTCATGCCAGCGACGACAAGCAAGGGCTTATTGATTTTGCCGATGTTGTTCATTGGCGCGAGTTTTTCGAGGTATTCGCGCATCTTGGGGTCGCGCTCGTCGCCGTACTCGGCGCGACGAAGGTCGCGGCGGTAGCCTTCGGTGTGCTCGAGGAAGGTCACTAGATTGGACATGCCCACAACGTCGATGGAGCAACGAATGCGGTTGCTGTAGAAGGTGGAAACGGCAAGTGTCATGTGCCCGCCGTAGCTGCCGCCGGTGACGGCGACGCGGTCGGGATCAAGATAGGGCTGGGCGGCAATCCAGTCAAAGAGGGAGTTGATGTCCTTATAGGAATCCTCTCGCTTGAAGCCGTTGTCGAGCAGGGAAAAGCTCTTGCCGTAGCCGGTGGAGCCGCGAACGTTGGGATAGATCAGGACAATGCCGAGCTCATTCAGAAAGTAGTTGTTGCGCCCGAGAAACGTCGGCAGCGACTGGCCCTCCGGCCCGCCATGAATGATCACCAGGACGGGCCGCTTGCCGGTGAACTTGACCGGCGGGCGATAGAGAAATCCGGAGATCGCTTTGCCGTCGAAACTTTTCCAGTGAATAAGTTCGGCCTCGCGGAACGCGTCGGTCCGGACGGGAGCTTCGCTAAAGGTCCAGCGCTCGATCTTGCCAGTAGCGACGTCGAGCGAGAAGCAGTCGGCCGGGCCGCGCGCCGAGGTCAGGGCAAAGCCCAATTCAGTCCCATTGCGGGCCCAGCGGACACCGCTAATGAGGCCGACGGGCAACTGCGGAAGCGAGAGCTGCTTCAAGGTGGCGGTGTCCAGCACATGAAGGACAGTAACGCCATCTTCGTTTGTCACATAGGCGATGCGCTTGCCATCCCGCGAAAGATCGAAATGCTCCACATCCCAAGGAATCTTTGAGGTCAGGGTCTTCAACTGCCTGGTCGCGAGATCAAAATAAGCGAGCTGGAAAAACTCCGAGTCCTTGTCTGTGGTGAGATAAATGCCTTTGCCGTCTTCGCTGAAGCGGGCCTCGCCGTAAGCAACTTTTTCCGCGGCGTCCCGCGGAGTCAGAGGGGTTTTCTTGCCATCGGCGGTATCCACGAGCCACAGGTGGGACTCGTTGATGGAAACCTCTTCCTTCAGCAAGATCTGTTTGTCATCCGGGGACCAGTCGAGAGCCTGCCAGCCACCGCCAGTGAGCTCAGTCAACATGCGGTTCTTTTTCGCTTCATCCGGCTCCAGGACCCACAGGTCCAGGTCCTTTCCGGTGCGGCGGGTGGACATGTAGGCGAGGCGAGTGCCTTTTGAGGAGAAGGGACCAAGCAGATTGCGCGATTTTTTTCCATCGGTCATCATGCGGATTTTGCCGGTCGCGAACTCGTATCGATAAAGCTGATACCATTCGCCTCCACCCACGTCTTTCATGAACACGACGTAATCGCCGTCTTCCGGATCGAAGCGCCCGCCCGTCACGGCATCCGCAAAGAACGTGAGCTGCCGGCGAGCGCCGCCGGGAGATTTCACGAGATGGAGCTGCGGAGTGTCACCGAAGCGCGTGCTGATGAGGATTTCTCGCCGCGCGGGATTCCAATCCGCAAAGGCAGCTGCTCGATAAGAACCGTAAGGTTCCGCCGAGCCCACAAGCCGCATTGGGACTTGGGGGATACCACTTACGACGAGACTTTCGGGAACAGGGAAGGCAGTATCTTGGACTTCCCGAGCATCCTGCGCTGCCGACGAGAATGGTCCCAGCGACAAAAAGCATAGAAGAACTAAGAACAATCCAGAAAAACGGACGAACCACCTCATTCTACGAGCTCCTTTCGGCTATCAACGAAGAAGGATACATCTTCCACGAACGATTTGCAGGGTGCAACCCATGCTTGGCGGCACGCGACGAGCCTGCGGACGGATGAATCCCCCACTTCCCCCTGGGTGCGGGGCGGTAGAATCCTTAGTTAGAAGTACCGGAACTAGCGGGCCGTTTCCCACAGCATCGCGACCCAGTTTTTGCAGGCTCTATTTCCAAGTCGGGGAAATTGGCAACATTCTTCCATCAATGGGCAGTGAAAGCGCAAAATCTGACAAGTACAGAAATTAGGCAAGATTCTGTGATCCCCGACCATACCGTAAGTTATTATGAACATGAACTTTAATTGAAAGAGGGGTAGCACTGGGCGCCTAGATCATTGGCTAACCGATTGCGCTGAACAACCCCGTTTGGCCCGCCATTTTTTCTCGAAAGGGAGTCGATCCTTGACAAAAAGGCTACTGTTGTCGCTCGCCCTGGCATTGTGTGCCGGATCTGTCCAAGCCCAAGTGGACGTGTTGACTTCGCGGTATGACAACTCCCGAACGGGTCAAAATCTCAATGAGACCACGTTGACTCTGAGCAACGTGAACTCCGCGACCTTCGGGAAGCTCTACTCGTTTGTGGTCGACGGGTACGTGTACGGTCAGCCGCTGTATAAGTCGAACGTGTCGATTCCGGGCAAAGGGATCCACAACGTCATCTACATCGTCACGATGCACGACAGCATCTATGCGCTCGATGCGGATACGGCCACACCGCTATGGCAGGTACGCCTCGTCAATCTGACTGCGGGGATCACCACGGAAGCCACCGCGGATTCGGGGGTCACGGACATCATCCCGGAGATTGGGATCATTTCGACGCCGGTGATTGACGGCACGAGCGGCACGATGTATGTGGTGGCCAAGACCAAAGAGAACGGCGTCCAGTTTTTCCGTCTTCACGCTCTGGACATAACGACGGGCGCAGACAAGGTTCCCCCGGTCGCGGTCACGGCTACCGTTCCGGGCACGGGAACCAGCAGCGTAGGCGGCGTGCTTACGATGAATCCGAATTGGCACTGGCAGCGGCCGGGTTTGGCGCTGGTGAATGGCGTGGTGTACATCGGCATCGGCGCCCAAGGCGACTTTTTTCCCTGGCACGGCTGGCTGGTTGGCTACAACGCGACAAATCTGACTCAGGTGTCAGTATTTTGCACTACCCCGAATGGTGTTGGTGGAGGCGTTTGGGTTCCCGGAGAGGCTCCGCCGGTCGATGCAGCCGGGAACATCTTCATCAACACGGGCAATGGAGACTTTAACGGAAGCTCAGATTATGGCGACTCCATCATAAAGCTTTCCACAGCGAGCAATCTGAGTGTTTTGGATTTCTTCGCTCCCTTTAACCAGGCGGCACTGAGTACTGCTGATCTGGATATTTCATCCGCGGGGATTGTCCTATTGCCGGATTCCTCCGGAACGACGGCGCATCCCCACTTGCTGGTCACTGGCGGCAAAGACGGAACGATCTACGTGCTCGACCGCGATAGCATGGGCGGGTTCAACGGCTCGTACACCAAACCAGACAGCCAAATCGTTCAGGAAATCTGGAACGCCGTGGGGGGCATCACAACGAACCCAACGGCGATCCCCCTGGCGTACGTGGAAAACAATTACATCACGCCCGGTTTTTGGCAGAACCACCTCTATTGGTGCGCAACCAATGATTTTTGCAAAATGTTCAATTTCAGCAATGGTTTGCTGACGACCACGCCTGCATCGAAGGTGGCTACTACCTACGGACCGCGCGGCGCGCAGCCTGTGATTACGGCAGCCAGTCCCACAGCCACCAGCGGGATCATGTGGGCGGTCGAGACGGCCGCAAGTAGTTTGTTGCACGCGTACAACGCGACAAATCTTGCGACGGAGCTCTACAACAGCAATCAGGCGGCAAACAACCGGGATCAGGGAGGTTTGCCCGTAAAATTTGCGACACCTACGATTGTGAATGGAAAGGTATTTGTAGGAGCGCAGGGGCAGGTCGATGTCTACGGCTTGCTGGCTTCCAATCCAGCGAGGTTAGCGGCGCCGGTCATTACTCCGCCGCAGGGCACTTACGGCGCTGCGCAAACGGTGTCCATCACGGACGCCGATTCCAGCGCACAGATTTTCTATACGCTCGATGGCAGCATCCCGACTGTCTCATCGACGCTTTACACTGGACCTTTCGCCGTGAGTGTCAATACGACAGTGAATGCCATCGCGGTCCGCACCGGGTTCCTCACGAGTCCGGTTACGACTGCCGTCTACACCATTGGCACTCTCGTTACCACGGGAGGGTTTGTGCAAGGGAATTTTGCGACCCCGCACGGATCAATCACCAGCGTCAACGTTCCTTTTACCGGATTCCAGGGCCCCGGGGATCTGAATTTGGTCGTCGTAGGGTGGAATGACACGAATACGACCGTTACCTCGGTGAACGATACGATGGGCAACGCCTACACCCTAGCTGTCGGTCCGACGTTGCAGAGCGTTGCCGGTACACAGTCGATTTATTACGCGAAAAACATTGCACCAGCTGGGGCCAACGCCAATTCCGTCACCATAAACTTCAGTGGGGGAGGTGCGCACGACCCTGATGTTCGAATTGCAGAATACAGCGGCCTGGATACCATCAATCCCCTGGACGCAAAAGCTGCGGCGCAAGGCAGCAGCGCTACCTCCGACAGCGGGCCAGCGACGACGACTAGCGCGACGGAGTTGATTGTAGGCGCCAACCTGGTGCAGACCGGCACGACTGGCCCAGGCAGCGGCTTTATCAACCGGATGATTACGGTTCCCGACGCGGACATATTGGAGGACCGAGTGGTGACCGCCACCGGGTCCTACAATGCCACCGCTCCACTCAACCCAGCAGGGCAGTGGATCATGCAAATGGTGACCTTCAAGGCGGCCCCCACCAACACGATTCCTCCCACGGCTCCTTCGAACCTGACGGCTACGCCCGTAGCGCCAAACCGGATCAATCTTGCGTGGACCGCTTTAGGAACCGTTAACGGTTCGACGACAACGTTCAGCGATTCGGGCACGTATCCCTTCTCGACGCCTTACACCTATCGAGTGTGGGCCACGGATGGTTCCGGCCTGACGAGTGGATATTCCAACACGGCGAGCGCGACTGCGCCTCCCGACACAACACCTCCAACGACGCCGACGAATCTGGTGGCTACGGCGATCAGCAACACGCAGATCAATCTAACTTGGACGGCTTCCACCGATGACGTGGGCGTGACCGGCTACCTGTTGGAACGCTGCCAAGGAGCAGGGTGTACGAGTTTCGCTCAGATTAGTACGCCGCTGACAAACTCGTGGAACGACACGGGGCTGTTGGCCTCGACGGCGTACAGCTACCGGGTCAGAGCTACGGACTCCGTTGCCAATTTGAGCGGCTATTCGAATGTGGCCAGTGCGACCACGCTAGCAGCTCCACCGCCGACGCCGACCATCGCGAGTCTCAGTCCAACGTCAGGCGTTATCGGTACGTCCGTGACGATTACGGGGACCAACTTCGGCGGGGCGCTGGGAACCGTTACGTTTGCCGGAGTAGCTGCAATACCGACGACTTGGACTCCGACAACCATCGTTGCGCCAGTGCCAGGTGGAGCGACGACGGGGAATGTGGTCGTGACGACCGGCAGTGTCGCGAGCAACGGAGTAAACTTCACTGTAATTCCGTCGCTTATCAAGCTGGTTCAGCACACAAGCAAGGATGCGGGGACTACCAGGTCATCTACGCTAGCGTTTGCCTCGAATAACACTGCGGGAAATTGGATTGCCTTGGTCATCCGTGCCGGGCGCTCAGGGCAGAACTTCACGGTCACGGATTCGAGACTAAACACGTACAGTCAGGCCTTCCAATTCAACGTGACCGTGGACCCACCCAATGGGGACACCTTCGGAATTTTCTACGCGGAGAATATCGCTGGTGGTGCGAATACCATTACCGTGCAGCAATCGATCTCCGGCACAATGCGCTTCGCTATTTTGGAGTATTCGGGCGTAGCGGCATCAAACTCGCTCGACGGAACTGCGGCACAGCAGGGGACGAGCGCGAATCCGGGCAGCGGAAACGTGACCACCACCGCGAATGGTGATTTGCTGCTCGGCGCAATTATGTCGGGCAATGGCGAGACCTTCACCGCGGGCAGCGGCTACACGATCGAGGAGAGGGTTCCGGCTGCACCCAATACCAAGTTGATCGCGGAAGACGCCTTCCAATCAACGGCTGGCACAACCTCGGCGAGCGCTGGCTCGGGAGCGACGGACAACTGGGGCGCAGGTCTGGCGGCGTTCAAGATGGCCGCCGCCACAGCGACACCGACCGCGCCGACGAATCTGACGGCGACGGCGGCGGGGCCGGTGCAGGTCAATCTGTCGTGGGGTGCCTCGACGGAAAGCGGCGGGACGATCAGCCAGTACTTGATCGAGCGCTGCGCGGGTGTCAACTGTGGGAACACGCCCAGCAGCTTCGCACAGGTGGGAACTTCAGCAACGACGGCGTTTAGCGACACCACGGGTCTGTTGGGATCGACCACGTACAACTACCGCGTGCGGGCGATGGACACGGCGAACAACACGGGTCCGTATTCGAATGTGGCGGCGGCTACGACGGCGGCGTCAACATTCACGGCACCGTCGAACCTGACGGGGGCGGCTGCGGGGCCGGTGCAGGTCAATCTGTCGTGGACGGCGGCGACGGAGACGGGCGGGACGCTCAGCCAGTATTTGGTTGAGCGCTGCGCGGGAGCAGCCTGCAGCAACTTCGCGCAGGTAGGGACTTCGGTGGCGACGTCGTTTAGCGACACCACGGGTCTGTTGGGATCGACCACCTACAACTACCGCGTGCGAGCAACGGATGCGGCAAACAATCTCGGTCCGTATTCGAACATTGCGGCGGCCACGACGGCGGTGCCCACGTTCACGGCGCCGTCGAACCTGACGGGGACGGCGGCTGGGAGCACGCAGATCAATCTGTCGTGGACGGCGGCGACAGAGACCGGCGGGACACTCAGCCAGTATTTGGTTGAGCGTTGCGCGGGCGTCAACTGCGGGAACACACCGAGCAACTTCGCGCAGGTGGGGAGTTCAGCGACGACGACGTTTAACGACACGGGGCTGACGGGTTCGACCAGCTACAGCTATCGCGTGCGCGCAACGGATGCGGCGAACAATCTCGGTCCATACTCCAACACGGCTAGCGCGACGACACCGGCGAACTCGCCGACGGCGCCGACGAGCTTGACGGCGACGGCGGCGGGGCCGGTGCAGATCAATCTAACGTGGACGGCTTCTACCGAGGCGGGCGGGACGATCAGCCAGTATTTGGTTGAGCGCTGCACGGGTGTCAACTGTGGGAACACGCCCAGCAACTTCGCACAGGTGGGAACTTCAGCAACGACGGCGTTTAGCGACACCACGGGTCTGTTGGGATCGACCACGTACAACTACCGCGTGCGGGCGATGGACACGACGAACAACACGGGTCCGTATTCGAATGTGGCGGCGGCGACGACGGCGGGGCCAACGTTCACGGCACCGTCGAACCTGACGGGGACGGCGGCGGGGCCGGTGCAGGTCAATCTGTCGTGGACGGCGGCGACGGAGACGGGCGGGACGCTCAGCCAGTATTTGGTTGAGCGCTGCGCGGGTGCCAACTGCGGGAACACATCCAGCAACTTCGCACAGGTGGGAACGTCAGCAACGACGGCGTTTAGCGACACCACGGGTCTGTTGGGTTCCACCACTTACAACTACCGCGTGCGAGCAACGGACGCGGCAAACAATCTCGGTCCGTATTCGAACATTGCGGCGGCCACGACGGCGGCGCCAACGTTCACCGCGCCGTCGAACCTGACGGGGACGGCGGCTGGGAGCACGCAGATCAATCTATCGTGGACAGCGGCGACAGAGACCGGCGGCACGATCAGCAACTACCTGATCGAGCGCTGCCAGAGCTCGGGCTGCTCGAACTTCGCGCAGGTCGCTACTTCCGCGACGACCACCTTCAGCGACACCGGCTTGCTGGCGGGGACGACTTACAGCTACCGCGTGCGGGCCACGGATGCTGCGAATAACACGAGCCCGTACTCCAACACAGCCAGTGCGACGACCTTGACAACGCTGCCGCCGCCGATCACCTTCGTTCAAGTGAACTCGGCGACGCCGCAGTCGCCGCAGACCACGGTGACGGTGCCGTTCACGGCCGCGCAGACGGCGGGGAACCTGAACGTAGTGGTGGTGGGCTGGAACGACTCCACAGCCGCAGTCAGCACCATCATGGACACCAAGGGCAACGTGTACACACCGGCGGTGGGACCGACGGTGCAGACGGGCGTGGCGACGCAGTCGATCTACTACGCGAAGAACATCGCGGCCGCGACAGCCAACGGGAACAGCGTGACGGTGACGTTCACCACGGGGGCGAATTTCCCGGACATCCGCATTGCGGAATACAGCGGGCTGGACACGGCGAGTCCGCTGGATGTATCGCTGGGAGCACAAGGGAACAGCGCCACGACCAGCAGCGGCGCGGTGACCACTACGAATGCAAACGACCTGCTGATCGGAGCGAACCTGATCCAGACGGGCACGACCGGAGCGGGAAGCGGGTTCACCAGCCGGATCATCACGCCACAGGACGCGGATATCCTGGAAGACCGCATCGTGACGGCCACAGGCAGCTACACTGCGACCGCGCCGATCTCGCCATCAGCACAGTGGATTATGCAGATCGTGGCCTTCAAGCGTCATCCGTAGGACCCGGGACTGCTGGCCCGGCCGTAGAGTTTACAGTTCTGACGGTCACTAACGGAAAGGTCTACGCCGGCGCCCAAAGTGCCCTTACCGTATTCGGGCTGCGTCCTAACCAACGGAGGCGCTCCGATCATTCCTTGTTTAGACTTGGGAGCCGCCACCGGCCAGCCCCCGCACTTTCCTTCATTTCCTTGCGTTTGGCGTATAGCTCTTCCAACCCACGCTTTCTCCGTCGGCAGTGCAACGGTCTTGCTTTACTGGGCACCCACTTTGCTCAATCTCTTCCATGACCGCCTGCGAACCGTGAGAAGCTCTGTCTATGTTGGCCCTCGGTATTGGAAGCTATGGCCGCGATTCAGCAGTGGCTCTTTTGGATTCCACGTCCATTATTGAAGCGTTGGAAGAGGAGAAACTGAGCCGCTCCACGGGCACGGGCGGGATTCCACGGCGTGCCATTGACCGTTGCTTGGAGCAGGCCAATGCCAGTTTCTCGGATCTCAGCATCGTTGGTATCGCGCGTCTCCCCAAGGCAGCTTGGTTTCGCGAAGCGGCCTTCCGGCTCAGCTTGACGTTCTCGCATCCCGGAGCTGCCGATTGGACGCGCGCGATTGGCAGGAATGCTCGCGAATTGACTCAGTTTCGCCAGCTGCGCCGGTATATCGGGGAAGCGATTCCGATCCTCCAGCTCGAGCATCATCTTTGCCACGCGGCAAGTGCATTTCACACTTCTGATTTAGATCGGGCCCTCATCCTCACGCTTGACGAATCCGGCGACATGTTGTCTGGAATGATCGCGATCGGGCAGGGAGAGGAGATCACCCCGCTTCAGACGCTGCGATTTCCAAATTCTCTGGGATGGTTTTATTCACGCGTTACCGAACTTCTCGGCCTGCGCCCTCATCGCGATGAACACAAACTGCAGTGGCTCAGCAAAGACGGTGGGCCAGATTTTGTTCCTGCCTTCCGAAAATTATTCCAACGGGATTCAAACGGACTCCCGGTGCTCAACCGCCTCTATTTTGCAAAAGGATCCGACGACCGCGGCACATTTTCCGCCGAACTTCTCCGCGAGCTCCGTCTCGATGCTTCTGCGATTGCCTGCCAGCCGTCCGTGCGTGCATCACTCGCGCGCAGTGCTCAAGATGTCCTCGAGGAGACCGTACTGGAGATCGCGGAGCGCTTCCGTCTCCAAGCCGGTGCGACCTCTCTCTGCGTTGCCGGCGGCGTCTTCTTGAATGTTCTCTTGGTTCGAGCGCTGGAGACCCGTAGCCGCTTTCAAACTGTTTACGTGCAACCCATCGCCGGCAATGCGGGAACCGCTTTGGGGGCTGCTTTCCTGGCTCGCAAACACGTTTCGGGTTCCGTGCGTCGAAGCCGCCTCGCCCATCTGTTTCTCGGACCGGAGTTCACTTCCACGCAGATCAAGGCTGTCCTGGATAACTGCAAGATCATCTACAACTACATGTCTGGCGAGGACCACCTCTGCGCAGAAACCGCGCAGTTGCTCCTCCGTGACAAGATTGTCGCCTGGTGTCAGGGTCGTACTGAATTTGGTCATCGTGCCTTAGGGAGCCGTAGCATCCTCGCGTCTCCCTTCTCCGAGTACGTGACCGAGAACATTAACGAGTACATTAAACATCGCGAGGACTTTCATCCATTTGCCCTCTCGGTTCCTGCCGAGCGCGCCCACGAGTTCTTCGACTGTACCGAGAACTGCCGTTTCATGGCATCGCTCGGTACCTTGAAATCGAACATGTCGTCGCTCGAGCGGTTTGCCTTCAACGGTCGGGAAGTTCGCGTTCACACCGTGGAGCGAGAGATCAACCCCAAATTCTGGAAGTTGCTGCACAAGTTTGGAGAAGCGGCTCCCGCCCCGGTTCTTGTCAATACTTCGTTCAATCTCTTTGGAGAACCCTTGGTTTCCGATCCACGCGAAGCCATTCGAAGCTACTATTGCGCGGGGATCGACGCCCTTGCCATCGGTACTTTCCTCGTCGTCAAGTGAACCCAAATGACTCTCTGGCGGCGTACCCCCTGAAATTCTCAATGGACTCCGGTGCCTCTCAACTTCAGTTCGGACTGCTAAGTGTGGCCCTCAAGATCTCAGGAAAATGTTTGCCCAAACCTGTCCTGGTCTCAGAACCAGAGTCATTCTTCACCGCCTTTGACCAATATATGTTATTGATACAAAAGGGATTACACTCAATTATCTTGGCCACGCAATTGCTCCAACCTACGCCATTCGCACGATCTTATTGGACTTGCTTGGAGGCTCAAGATGCGGTTCCTCAGGATGGCGCAGAGGCGGCTGAGTACTGTAGGTGAACTCTTCTGGTTCTTTGCCACTGGTAAAAGGTGGTGGATGCTCCCGGTGATGGCCGTCCTCTTTGTCTCCGGCGCTCTCTTGATTCTGGCCCAGAGTTCCGCCATTGCGCCCTTTATCTATACTTTATTCTAGTTACCAGGTGACCCTTGCCACAAACTAGCTTGCTACGACGTCTCTGGGAAGGTTGGAAGCGTGTCGGCCGAAAAATCGGCGATTTCCAGGCGCGTGTTCTCCTTACCTTGATTTATGCAGTTTTTGTGTTGCCGTTTGGCGTGATTGTCACCCTCCTGGGTGACCCGCTTAAGATTCGCAGGCCGCGCCCGCAGTGGCACGAGCATCCCGGCGATAAGACGGACATGAAATGGGCTCACCGGCAGTGGTGAACCGCCTGAGACGCCCATTCGCAGGTAAGTCTCCAAGCACTTTCAGGATCAGCGGAGCTGCGATCTTGATCGGCGCTTGATGGACGAGGATTTCCACCGGCTTCTAGAAATCTGAATGACCGGAATCTGAACCAATCTCCAGCGAGGCCTCCAACCTTGAGGCACGTCTGCATGAAAGAGGATGCATGCATATTCTCGGGATCTCTTGTTACTACCACGACGCGGCCGCAGCTCTCCTTCGCGATGGCCAGCTCATCGCTGCCGCCGAAGAAGAGCGCTTCTCCCGCGTGAAGCATGACTTCGGGTATCCCAGAAATGCGATCCAGTTCTGTCTGGATAGCGCCGGCATCACAAGTGCTGACATCGACTACGTCGTCTTCTTCGAAAAGCCCTTCCGGAAGTTTGACCGCATTCTGATGTCGGTCTTGCAGACCTATCCGAAATCCTGGAAAGTGTTTCGCGAATCGATGATCACCTGGATGATCGACAAGCTCTGGGTGGCAAGCACTCTCCAAACTGAATTGGGCCTCTCCAAGGAGCAAGTCCTCTTTTGCGAACATCACATCTCTCACGCGGCGAGTGCTTTTCTCTGCTCGCCCTTCGACGAATCCGCCATTCTAACTGTGGACGGCGTTGGTGAATGGACCACCGGCACTTGGGGCACCGGCCGCGGCAGCGAGATCAAACTGACCGGCCAGACGGAGTTCCCGCATTCCATCGGTCTCCTCTACAGCGCCTTCACTGCCTTCCTCGGCTTTGAAGTGAATGAAGGCGAATACAAAGTCATGGGCATGGCTCCCTACGGCCAGCCGCGCTACGTTGACAAAGTCTGGAAGGTAGTCAAACAACATGAAGACGGCTCTTTCGCGCTGGATATGAGCTATTTCAGCTTTCATCATTCCACCGACAGGACCTTCAATCGCCGCTTTGTCGATTTGTTCGGAGAACCCCGGCCGCCGCAGATGTATTTTTTCACTAAAGCCTCGGGTTACCCTGCCTATTTCGGCGAAAAGACGGCGAACTATGATGAACTGTGCGAGCGCAATCAGTACTACGCAGACATCGCCGCCAGCATCCAGCGCGTGACGGAAGAGCTTCTTCTTGGAATGGCTCGTCATGTTCACCGGCAGACAGGCATGAAGCGTCTTTGCATCGCCGGTGGCGTGGGCCTGAATAGCGTCGCCAATGGTCGCATTCTTCGCGAAACGCCGTTCGAGGAGCTTTTCATCCAACCGGCCGCTGGGGATGGCGGTGGTGCGCTGGGCGCCGCGTTGTGGGCCTACAATTCGCTCCTTGGCAAGCCACGCACCTTCTGCATGAATCACGCGTATTGGGGGCAGAGCTACGATTCCGGCGAAATTCGCACTTTTCTCACTGCCAACAATATCCCCCATCAGTTCATTGAAAACGATGACAAGCTCCTGGATGCCACCGTTGAAAGGCTCGCGAGCGGAAAAGTTATCGGATGGTTCCAAGGCCGATTCGAATGGGGGCCTCGCGCGCTTGGCAATCGCAGCATCCTGGCTGACCCAGGTAATCCAAACATGAAAGACATCGTAAATACCAAAATCAAGTTCCGCGAGCCCTACCGTCCCTTTGCCCCGTCGGTGCTCGCCGAATGTGCGGAGACCTACTTCGAATTGCAGGACGCCGTTCGCCACCACCCCGCGCGATACATGCTTTATGTTGTGCCGGTAAAGGAGTCTAAGCAAAGTGCTCTTCCGGCCATAACCCACGTTGACGGCACGGGCCGCCTGCAAACCGTCTTTCGTGAGCATAGCCCCCGTTATTATGGTTTGATCGAGCGCTTGGGGAAGGCCACCGGCGTACCTGTGGTCCTGAACACTTCCTTCAACCTGAAGGGTGAGCCCATCGTAACCACACCCGCGAATGCCTTTCATACTTTTTCCGCGAGTGAAATGGATACGCTTGTCCTCGGGAACTTCGTTGTGGACAAGCAGCCTTCTAAATGATATGCCCTACGGCGGCAGATTTCTCTCCACATTTGAAGAGATGAGCCGGGCGATGGATTAGTTCCGTACTTCCAGGCACCATTGCTTGAGGTCCTCGGTCGGCCCTTGTTTCAGCGAACGGACCTGCGTTCATAAAATGCCGTCTCCCGAATCACCCACTGAAAAATACGTGCAGTCCGGGTGGTGCATGACCGACGCGCTCACGCTCGCTTCCGGATCCATCATGAAACCTTCCGTAAGTTGCACGCCGATCTCTTCCGGCTTCAATAGCTTCCAGAGTCCCGTTTGGTCCTCCAGGTTCGGGCACGCCGGATAGCCAAAGCTGTACCGTTTCCCGCGATAACGCGAAGTAAACCTCTGCGCCATGGTCATCCCCGGCGGATCGGGAAATCCCCAATCCTCGCGAATACGCCGGTGCAGCCATTCCGCGCAAGCTTCCGCTGTCTCGATCGCCAGTGCTTGCAGGCCGTGGGACTTGAAGTAATAGCCTTCATTTTTTGCCTTTTCCGAGCGCCCACGAATTCCTTCGCCGGCCGTCACCACAAACAATGCCAGGTGATCGCGCTGCCCGTTTTTCGCTGGCAGGACGTAATCGCTCAAACACAGATAATCGCCCTGCCGCTGCCTGCCGAATCGAAACGTATGCAGCGGCGCTGTTGCTCCCGGCGCAAACAGGTGCAGGGCCTCGCCCTCCGCTTCGGCTTCGAAAAATTGCCAAACAGCGCGAACTCTCATGAACTCCGCGGCTTCTCTCTTCACCTCTTCCATGTTTTCGAATAGCTCAACCGCTTTCGGATCGCGTTCCGCCAAACGTTTCTCGAAGTCGCCTCGAAAACCCATGTGCCGCCCGAACAGCATGAAGGGGTTGATATAGCCCCAGACTTCGCGCAAATCCGGCACCAGCCGGACTTTGCGATCCAGGTATTGCACTGGCGGAATCGGAAGGTCCGTTCGAACGCGCGGCGACCTGGTCACGTTTGGAGTTTCCGTGACGCGGACGGTCGTCGACACCCCAAACCCGTTTCCGGAGGAGGTGTGCTCGCGCACCACCGTCTCGCGAGTCGACGGGTCCATCAGCTCGTTCATAAGGCGCAACCCGGTCATCGCGTCCTTTGCGTAGCAAACGGCCTTCCCGTAACTCGGCGCGATCCTCGTCTGCGTGAATTTCGCCGAAAGCGCGGCGCCGCCCACGAGCAGCGGAATCTCAATTCCCGCGTCCTTCAAATCGCTCGCGGTAGTCACCATCTGCTTTGTGCTCCTGATAAGCCTTGATCAGCTCCTCTGGTGGAACCTTGATGCCCAGATTGACGACGTCATATCCGTTGTTCTTCAAAATAATTTCAACGAGATTCTTCCCAATATCGTGAACGTCGCCCTTCACCGTTGCCAGCACCACTTTTCCGCGTTTGGCGGTGTCCGCTTTCTCCATGAACTGCTCGAGATGGCTCACCGCCGCCTTCATGGCTTCCGCAGACTGCAACACCTCCGCGACAATCAACTCATTCGCATTGAATAGCCGCCCGACTTCCGCCATCCCGGCCATCAGCGGGCCATTGACGATGTCCAGCGGCGCGGATCCTTCCGCCCGCTTGCGTTCCAGGTCTTCGATCAGCCCGTCACGCGTGCCTTCGATGATGTAATTGCCCAAGCGTTCGTCGAGAGGCAAGTCCGCGGCGCGCGCCTTTTCTTTTTTCTTTGCTGTTCGAAAGTGTTCGGCGATTGCCGCGATGTAATATTGATTGACGGCCGCGCGCTGTTCCTTCCTCTGCTTGCGCCAGTCGGCCGGAACCTCCCGCAACAATGCGGCATTCGAATGAGCGGCGGGCACATCCTTCGGCGGGTGCGAAAACAGCAGGTTTTCCGCGAGTTCGCGCTCATGTGGCGGAATGGATGCGAACCGCTCGATCTTTTCCGTGTTCACGATCGCGAGGTCCAAACCCGCCTTCGTGCAGTAATAAAGGAAAACCGAATTCACCACTTCCCGCGCGCCCGCCGGCAGCCCGAAGGAAACATTGGAAATGCCCAGGATCGTTCGAACATCCGGCAAAGCCTGCTTGATCAGTCGGATGCCTTCCACGGTCTCGACCGCTCCGCCGATATAATTCTCATCGCCCGTCGCGCATGGGAAAACCAGCGGATCGAAAATAATGTCTTCCGGCCCCAGCCCGTATTTGCGCGTCAGCAGCTCGTACGAACGCTGCGCAATCTCGAGCTTCCGCTTGCGCGTAAACGCTTGCGCCTGCAGCCTATCTTCATCGATGCAGCCCACCACCACCGCCGCGCCAAACTCATGGGCAATCGGCACGACTCGTTCGAATTTTTCCTCGCCGTCCTCCAGGTTGATCGAATTGATGATCGCCTTGCCCTGGCAATACGTCAGCGCCAGCTCGATCGCCGTCGCATCTGTCGTATCGATCATCAACGGCGCCTTCACTTTTCGAATTAGCTTTTCGTAAAACGGCGGAATATCTTTCTTCTCATCGCGCTCCGTGCTTTGCAGGCACACGTCCACGACTTGCGCGCCCCCGCGCACCTGCCGCCGCGCGATTTCGCTGGCTTCCTCCCATTTTTCTTCCGACACCAGGTTCTTGAACAAGCGCGAACCTATCACGTTCGTGCGCTCGCCGACGAGCAGCGGCCGCGTGCTGTCCTCCGCCTCAATTGCTTCAATCCCGGAATACACCGCGCGGTGCGTCTCGGCTGGACGCTGCCGCGGCTTTTTGCCTTCCACCATCTGCGCAATCGCCCGGATGTGCTTTTCGGTGGTGCCGCAGCATCCCCCAATGAAATTCAGCCAGCCGTGGTCGGCAAATTTTTCGAGCTGTGCTGCCAGAGTTGTAGGTGTCTCCAGGTATTTGCCCTCTTCATCCGGTAACCCTGCATTCGGATAACAAGACACAAATTCGCCTGTGAGCTGGCTCAGCGTGCGGATGTGGTCGGTCATGAACTCCGGGCCCGTCGCGCAGTTCATGCCGAATGCCAGAGGTTTCGCGTGTCGCAGGGAAGCCCACATGGCTTCCACGGTCTGCCCGGCAAGCATCGTGCCCATCGGCTCGATAGTGACGGAGATGATGAACGGCACCTCGCTACCGATTTCTCTCGAGAGTCTGTGAATCGCGAGGATCGCCGCCTTGATGTTCCGCGTGTCTTGGCAGGTCTCCACCAGCAGCAAATCCACTCCGCCTTCGACGAGTCCTTTTGCCTGTGTGTAGTAAGCCTCGCGCAGCCCTTCGAATGTCACGCCCCCGGTGACCGTGATGGCCTTGGTGGTTGGTCCCACGGAACCCCCGACGAACCGCGGCTTGCCCGGAGTGCTGAATTCATTCGCCGCCTGTCTCGCCAGTTCCGCCGCGCGCTTGTTCAGGAAGTTCGCATCCTCAGCCAGCCCATACTCCGCCAGCACAATTGGCGCCCCGCCGAAACTGTTCGTTTCAACAATGTCCGATCCTGCCTCAAAGTATTTCCTATGAATATCCAGCACCACGTCCGGCCGCGTTCGAACGAGGTTTTCATTGCACCCTTCGAGCGCAGCTCCGCCAAAATCCGCTGCCGTCAGGTTCCGTTGCTGCAGCATCGTCCCCATCGCGCCGTCAAGCACGAGGATCCTCTGCGCGAGCAACTCACGTAACGCTCTGGCCGATTCGTTCAGGTTACGCATCCGCTGGAAGGTATTTCTCCTTGCCGTTTCGCCGGATGAAACGGCCCAATTGCCAAAGAATTCTGGCGTTTCCGGACACCTCTATTTTACCCAGGTTCCCCTGCGGATACCTATCCTCATGCATTGAACTAGTGCTTTTTTCGCTTGAACGGCGTATCCACCGCATCGAAAGGCGAATACCCGGATGTTATACTGCCTTCGGACGCCGGAAACGAACGCTCCATGAGCCAACGCCTGAAAATCCTGAATATCGTCGGGGCACGCCCGAATCTTCCGAAAATCGCGCCGCTTACGCACGAGATGCTGCGCCATCCGGAAATCGAGGCCATCCTCGTCCACACCGGCCAGCACTACGACGAAAAGCTCTCCGACATTTTCTTCCGCCAGATGGGCATCCCCTCGCCCCACGTGAATCTGGAAGTCGGTTCTGGCTCCCACGCATCGCAAACCGCCGAAATTCTGAAACGCATTGAGCCGGTTCTTGTCGAACGCAAACCGGACCTAGTTCTCGTCGTCGGCGACGTCAATTCCACCATCGCTGTTTCTCTCGCCGCCGCTAAACTTGGCATCCGTGTGGCCCACGTCGAGGCCGGTCTTCGCAGCTTTGATCGCACCATGCCCGAGGAGATCAACCGCATCCTCACTGACGCACTCGCCGACTATCTCTTTGTCACGGAAGAAGACGCCATCGAGCATCTCCTGAAAGAAGGCCGGCCCCGGAGCAGCATCTTCATGGTAGGCAACGTAATGATCGATTCCTTGCGCCACTTCTTGCCCATTGCCCAACAGTCCGGAATCGGAGATGAGCTCGGACTGAAGAATGGCGCGGGCTGGCACCGGTTCGGTGTTCTCACCCTCCATCGTCCTTCCAATGTCGATTCCACGGAGAAGCTCAGCGAGCTTCTCGGCGCCATCGATGCTGTTGCCGCCGAAATGCCCGTCATTTTTCCAGTGCATCCGCGCACCCAGCAGCGTTTGACGCAAGGCGGCATCCAGCATCACCCTCAGTTGCGGCTCATTCCACCTGTCGGATACCTCGATTTTCTTTGTCTGCTGAGCAAAGCCAAGCTCGTCCTTACCGATTCCGGCGGCATCCAGGAAGAAACCACAGCTCTCGGCATCCCCTGCCTCACCCTACGGGACAACACGGAGCGTCCCATCACCATCTCCCAAGGCACAAATCTGCTTGTTGGTACCGATCCGCGTAAAATCGTCGCTGCCGCCCGTGATACCCTGGCAGGCAAGGGCAAAGCTGGCCGCATTCCTCCCCTGTGGGACGGCCATGCTGCCAAGCGCATCGTTGATATTTTATTGAAGGAAGTGCCCCGGGGACATGCATCGTAGCTGTCAGTAACAGTTCGTGAACAGAACCACCAAAGGACTTGCCCCTTTGGCCAGTTTTCAATACTCTGTCGAACAGTGACTACGAAACGTACTTCCACGAAATTGACGGTTTGCATCCTCTC
>WNFH01004205.1_pt1 | contig 18911 bp, 23 predicted proteins | sample 5400411 | NCBI WGS metagenome assembly WNFH01 (sample SAMN13153347, study PRJNA577476) | soil metagenome | isolation source: 200 cm saprolite under Douglas fir tree site 2 hole 3 | place: USA:California | collected 2015-04-18
CAAGAAAGGTCTTGTCTTCGTGTCTAGAGACGCTCCGTCAATACCTTTTTTGGAACTGTTTCAGGTTGTTCACTATCGCCCATGGGTGGCTATGCTGTTGTAGAATACAAACATCTTAGATAATTTGGAGGGACAATGAGAACACTTACTATTTCGATTATGATTTTACGCCTTGGTGTACTTTTGGCATTGATATTGGGCATTCTGTTCTGGATAGGTATTGCAGAGAATTTCGCGCTCACCCTTGTTCACATGCTGATTGGTTTTGTCGTGGTCATTTCGCTCTGGGTGATTGGGCTGGCGCAGGGCTTCCTCAAGGGGGGAAGTTTTCCCCTGGCGTTGGCAACATTTGTTGTAGGATTGCTGCTAGCCATTGTTGGCTTATTCCAGCAAAAATGGCTTCCTGAGCCAAACCCCATGCACTGGATTATTCAGGTGATTCATTTGTTATTGGGACTTTCGGCTATCGGATTGGGTGAGATGATTGTGGCCAGCACAAAGAGACGTTTGAAGAGCACTGCAGCGGCTTGAAATCTACCATGCAGGATGTATGAGGCCTGGCACAGCCGTCGGCTGTGCCAGGCCTCATACATCCTGCATGGTAGATATCTCTATCCTATTGCCGAATAGTTGTTGATATGATTTAATGAATACAGCATTTCTCCTTTTCGGCGTTACACTGGCGTATATTTTAGTACATTGAAGGGAAAATAGCTTGAGCAACGAGGAAAAGCAGGGACGTATTGCCGTGTATCCGGGCAGCTTTGATCCACTTACCAATGGTCATCTTGATATCACACGGCGAGCTGCCCAGCACTTTGACACTCTGATCGTTGCCGTCTATGCCTTTCCTGATAAAAACCTGCTTTTTTCGGTTGATGAGCGTGTCGTACTCTGGCAAGAGGTAATCGCTTCCGAAAGATTGACCAATGTACGAGTCGAGAAATTTACCGAACTCCTGGTGGAGTATGTGCGTTCCGTTGGAGGAAAGGCTATTATCAAGGGCTTGCGCTCGCCGAATGATTTTGAAGCGGAGTTTCAACAGGGGCTGATGAACCGCAAACTGGCTCCAGAAATTGAAACGATTTGCCTATTGACCAACCTGGAACAGCTTTTTGTCAGTTCATCCTTACTAAAGGAAGTCGCTCACCTGGGAGGAAATGTCACGGATATGCTTCCACCTGTTGTGATGAAGGCATTGCAACATAAGCTGGATAAGCAGTAGTCTTTTGATACGAAAAACAACATGTAGTGACACCCCAGCCGCATTCGGGGAATGGTGAAGGCAGTGAGGATTCAAGAAAAAGATGAGACCTGAAGAGTTGCGTAATTTATCAATAGTATAGCCGAGGAAGGAGGCCCGAGCTGGATGGATATACTCTATCTTGTGGATCGCCTGGAGAATTTAATCGCCAGCAGCCGTAGAATGCCACTGTTCAATCAGATTATGATCAAAGAGGGGGATATTCTCAATATTGTTGACCAGATGCGTACTTCCATTCCCGATGAAATTAAACAGGCCCGACGTATCATCCAGGAGAAAGAGCGCATTCTCGCCCAGGCTCAGGCGGACGCCACAAGCTTGCTGGCAAAGGCACGCGAAGAAACTGAACGGGCGATGAACCGCGAGGGGTTGTTGCGTGCCGCTGAGGCACGCTCACTGGAACTTGTTCGGCAGGCTGAAGAGCAATCGCGAACGGTGATTGAGAAGGCTGAAGAGCATAGCGAGCAGCTTAAGGTCGATGCGGATAACTTTGTGGCGGAAACTTTGCGCAATCTCAAGGATCATTTGTCAAGTATTGAGATGGATATCAGTCGCACTATTCTCAGCATTGAGAAGGGTCTCGAAAGTTTAGATATCGGGGAGAGTGAGGAGAATGGAGAAGAGGAGGAGGATGACGAACGCTACGCTGAAGATTCTGGGGAACTTGAGGATGTGTCTACGTCTTCCCGCACCATTCCCCGGCGTGCTTCGCTTGCCAATGATACTATGGGGGGACCACTCTATTAGGAGGATATAATTGGATTGGGCGTGGGAACTGGCCCAGCCGGGCCAGTTCCCACGCCCAATCCAATTATATCCTCCTAATTGCTAGAGGGCTATGGGACTTGACACCCTTGCAGGGCATGACTATAATAAGCAAGCACCACAGAGAATGAAGCACGTCGGAAGAGCCACTAGTCCAATTGCCGCCGCATTCGGGGAATGGTGAAGGCAGGATTGAAACTATTTTGTCTACCACGGGTTTATTACTCTCATTCAGTCAGTGGAAGGAAAAGAGACGATGCTTTATAATGTGGCGCAACTGATGAAGGCTCCTGTTGGGACTTCACTTGAATATGCAATTCACGAAGAAGATGTTCAGCTTGATGAAGATCTCAAGGTGATTGGCCCGCTGGATGGGCATGTACGCATTCGCCGCTTAAACCAGGGGTTACTGGTTAATGGTTGGGTGGATCTGACCCTTGAGCTTACGTGCAACCGCTGTTTGGCAGTATACGAGTACCCGATGCATGTTCCATACATGGAACAGTTCTATCCAACGGTGGACATCATTACCGGTATGCCACTGCCTCCTATCGAAGAGGAAGATGTCTTCCCCATCGATGATCACCACCTGGTTGATCTCACCGAGGCGATACGACAGAATGTGTTGCTGGCTATTCCGATGGTGACACTGTGCCGCGAAGATTGCGCGGGACTCTGTTCACAATGTGGACATGATCTAAATCTTGGCCCTTGCGATTGCAAACCAGAAGTTGATACACGCTTTAGTGTACTTGAAAAATTATTACAGAACGGTTCAGAGCCATAGCGAACACACAAGTAAGTTTGCCTGATCTGTACAATCAGGACATAATACTGGTGGAAGAGGAGAAAACATTTTATGGGAGCACTACCAAAACAACGAACATCGCATGCCCGCCAGGGAAAGCGACGAGCGCACCAGGCCCTGACATTGCCGCAGCTGGTTGCCTGTCCGCAGTGTAAGAAGCCGCGGCTTTCACACCATGCCTGCCCTAACTGCGGCATGTATCGCAATCGCCAGGTGTTCTTGCCCAAGACAAAGAAAAAGTAATACAAAGAGTAAGAAATCATGACGGCACAAGTCGCCTTTCTTTTTCCAGGGCAAGGCAGCCAGGCTGTAGGCATGGGTGCCGATGTCTTTGCGGCCTCACCTGCAGCGCGGCGGGTCTTTGAGGTCGTAGATGAAGCCCTGGGCTTCTCACTCAGCACGCTCTGCTTCCAGGGGCCTGAAGAAACCTTGCGCGATACAATCAACGCCCAGCCTGCTATTGTCACTGTCAGCCTTGCTCTACTGGCTGCATTTCAAGAAGCTCTTTCTCCACATAACTCTTCCTGGTCATTTCCCCTCGTTCCCAGCTATACTGCCGGACACAGCGTAGGGGAGAATGCTGCCCTGGTGGTTTCTGGTGCGCTTGATCTCAAGAACGCGACACTCCTGGTACGCGAGCGCGGTCGCTTAATGCATCATGAAGGAACGGTGTGTCCAGGAGGTATGGCGGCCATCATCGGTATGGATGCTGGACCCTTGCAAGAAGTTTGCCAGGAAGCAACGAGCCAGGCTGTAGCCCACTACGCTGCGAATCCTGGTGACAACCAGTCACACCCTGGTTTGGGACAAGTAATCGTCGCCAACTTCAACGCGCCGGGGCAGATTGTTATCTCCGGCGAACAACATGCTTTAGAGGTAGCAATGGAGCTGGCAAAAGCGCGTGGGGCGAAACGAGTCATTCCACTGGCTGTCAGTGGGGCCTTTCACTCACCCGTGATGCAACCGGCTGCCGGTGACCTGGCGCAGATGATTGCTACGGCTCCCATACAGGATGCCAGTATTCCCATCATCGGCAACATTCATGCTGTCCCGCTCACCCAGGCGGATGCTCTGCGCGAAGAACTGGCGCAGCAGATCGCCTCACCGGTGCAGTGGACACGGACAATTGAATACATGGCAAGCGCAGGCGTCACGGTATTCATCGAAATTGGTCCGGGCCAGGCGTTAACTGGTATGGTCAAACGTATCGTCAAGGGCGTTACTCCCATTTCTATGAGTAATGCGGCAGATATCGCCAGGGCGGCGGCGACCATACGTGAAATGGGCCTATTGCATGAGGTATAATACGGCTAGTAATGCTGGTTGTATTTCCATGATGAAACGAGAGGGCGCGATAAATCGGGCCCCTACGCATGACACGGAAGTTTTCCGATAGTGTACTTGACATGGGCCTGAAAAGCGCATATCTTTGCAGTAAGACACTTACGGCTGCTTTGATGCTAAGAGGTACAGCACACGACAGCACTGGTCAGGTTTTCAGCGTTAAAGGGTAAAGCGAGAGAGTGGCTTTCACTCTAGAAGGAGAAAACTCAATGGTACCTGAATCGCCAGGGGTTGTGCGGGTTGCTCGCCAGGTGCTGTCAACTATCGTGATTAGCACAGCATTGCAGATTCCTGGCGTTGTTCGCATGGCCCAGGCCAGCGACCAATGGTCTCGCCTGCTGGGGCGCGAAGTTCCCCGGCAAGGTGTAACCTTGAGTATCAAAGACAACACCGTCACTGCTGACCTTTACATCGTAGTAGCAAGCAGCGTGAATATTGTGAATGTAGGCTCCGCCGTCCAGGAGGAGGTTGCTTCAGCAATCGAGCACATGGTTGGTATGCAGGTGCGCGAGGTCAATGTTTACATCCAGGATGTGGCGTAGGATGGATGGGTGGAGAGATAGTGGACTGATGACAGGTCGGCAGATGGTGCCGGCGAGCGGAAATGCAACACATGCTGATGCACAGTTATCCAAAAGTAGTTATTCGAAGTTAGTTAATCGCACGCACAGCCAACATAGCTAGCGACTATGCGAGGAAACCATGCCTATAGGGATACGCAGACAAGCACGGATGATCGCCCTGCAAACACTCTACGAATACGACACAGCCCGACATGTACCCGCAGAGGTCTTGCAGCGTCATGCCGAAGATCGCCATCTGCAACCAAAGGTGGTGGAATACGCCAGCGAATTAGTCATAGGGGTCTGTGACCACCTGGCTGATATCGATGCGCATATTCAGAGTGCAGCACGTGAATGGCCACTACAGCAAATGGCCCGAATCGATAAAAATATCCTGAGACTTGCAATCTATGAGATTCTGTTCAATAATACGGTACCAGCTAAGGCCGCCATTAACGAAGCAGTGGAACTTGCCAAGCAGTTTGGCAGTGACACCTCCAGCCGATTTATTAATGGCGTTCTCGGTACAATATTTAATCGGGCGCAACAACTGCCCACCCCAAAAGCGGAAAGCGAGGTGAAGTAATGGCAACTATCTCTGAACGGCTCAAGAAGATCGTCGTTGACCAACTTGGTGTTGACGAAAGTGAGGTCGTTCCCAATGCATCTTTTGTTGAGGATCTGAACGCGGATTCACTCGATCTAGTTGAGCTAATCATGTCTTTGGAAGAGGAGTTCAAACTCCAAATTTCAGACGAAGATGCAGAGAAGATCACGACGGTACAAGAGGCCGAAGACTACATAGAAGAACACTTGCGGTAATTCATAAAATCAGTTTTGTTGTGGCGGGCTTGCAGCCGCATTCGGGGAATGGTGAAGGCAGCCTATGCCAACACGTGCAGCAACAAAACTGATTTTCTTTGTTTTGTGATGTTCAAACAAAGTCATGTCACATTTCCCCATTCTCGTGCATCTTCATTAATATAGCGCGTAATTGAGACGAGTGTTGTGGATATGATACCTGCTCACCAGGCGGTAGAAGAACTTATTCAGAAATATAGCAAACTGGTCTTTCATACCATCTATGGATTGACAGGTGATTGGGAGGAAAGCCAGGACCTTACTCAGGATACGTTTCACCAGGCCCTCAAAGCGATTGATGCTGCTCGTGCCGCGAGTGGCAGCGAGTTTCGCGAAAAAGCCTGGCTGCTGCGTATTGCGCTGAATACCGTGAGGATGCAGCAGCGGAGGCGTAGCCTCTTTCGTTTTATTCCCTTCTCGCATTTGCAAAAAGGGAGGCAAACTTCAGAGAGGACCTACGAAACGGAGACCGATACGCTGAACGAGCAGGCGTCACCTGTGCAACCGACAGGCTATGGAGCGGCTGAAAGTGTTGATCCGGCCAGCCTGATTGCGGAGCAGGACGCTGTGCAGCGTACCATGGCGCAACTTCCTGGAGCGTTACGCGAATGCTTGCTTCTTTCGATCGTCGGCGATTTCTCAACTGGTGAGATTGCGCAGATGCTTGATTTGCAAGAGGCGGCGGTACGCCAGCGTCTCTCGCGTGCGCGCAAGCAATTTCAACAGCTCTATGCACTTGAGAATGCTGAGCAGATCGGCGATAAGGGCGTATCTGCCAGCAATCCAGGTATGGCACAGAGACATACGAGCAAGCATCAAAACCACGAGGAGCGTGTTGAGATCCGGGAAGCGCGTGAAAACGAGTTACTGGACACACCTACCTCAATTTCGCGGAGAAGTTATGGAGAACAACTCTATCGAAACCCTGCTGTTACGCCATTATGGTGAGGCAGCCCGCGTCCCTGCCGGGTTGGAGCAAAGGTTGAGTGCCTCTGTTCGTTACGAGCCTGAAAAGGTACGTAAAACACGACTGGCGGAGGCGCGTTTGCAACAAAAGCGAGTCAGCCGGCGAGATGCCGCCAGGTTAGTAGCCAGAGGTGCCAGCAGGACCGGACTTGGCTTATTGAGTGCGGGCCTGGAGGGTTTGCAGATGCTTGAGGTGACGCTGATTGGACAAGATTCTTCCCAACCAGTTTTGCCATGATGTCGGCCTGGCACCCATGCGCGATGCCAGGCCAGGCTAGCCTGCAATCATCCATGATTGTACATTGATCGTAGTGTTGAGTAGTGTTAACAATTGATATACACAAGTAACCATTCGCGAGTTAAGAAAGGATCCCTACCATGTTTGGACTTCACATGCCTGAGTTGATAATCATTCTCGTTGTTGCCCTCCTTATATTTGGCCCCAAGAAGCTGCCTGAGATGGGTTCATCCATTGGCAAAAGCATAAAAGAATTCAGGAAGGGTATGGCCGAGATGTCTCAGCCCAAAGAAGAAGTCGAGGACGAGGACGTCAAAAAGCCCAGTGTTGAAATGACGCAGCGCGAACTGGCCAGCAAGTCGGTCAACAGTAGCAGCGATATAAAGAAAGCAATCAGTGACGGTGAAGTGGTCAGCGAGAAAAGCAGCAGCGAAGTCAGCAGTACAGAGACAAAAGTTCAGTAATATTAGCTGTGAATAAGCACCTGCTTGGAGAAGAAACATGGCTAAGAATGAAATAGATGAGCAGGACCTTCTGTCGCCGGGCTATGACGATGAGGATGAAGAGGAGGAAGACAACGGCTCTTCCATGACCCTGGTAGAACACCTGGAAGAGCTGCGCTGGCGTATCTTCAAATCGATAATTGCCATTTTCGTTGGTGCGTGTGTCGCCTTCATCTTCCGTGGACAAATCCTTGGTTTCCTGGAGCTTCCTCTACCTGGCAAATTAGCTGATCCAATTACGGGTGGTAAGCCCGTTGTAACCGGGATAACCGAAGGTTTTACCGTCTATCTGTTGATCTCAATTGCAGTGGGTTTTGTCGCGGCTCTGCCGGTAGTACTCTATCAGATGTGGGCTTTTATTGCTCCTGGCTTGCTTGCCAAGGAGAAGAAATATGCCGTACCCTTCATTTTTGTCGGGCTGTTTCTCTTCGCGGCAGGTGTTGCCCTGGGCTACATCGTGCTACAGTACCCGGTACAATGGTTGGTCACTTTTGGATCAGAAAGCTTCGCAGAACTCATATCGGCGGGCAGCTACTTTACCTTTGTGGCGTTTTTCATGCTGGCCTTTGGCATTGTCTTTGAAATACCACTTTTGCTGACCTTTCTCGCGCAGGTCGACCTGCTTTCTTCAAGGACGCTGGCAAAGAAGCGTGCTGTTGCCCATGTGAGTATGTGGATTGCCTCGACGTTCCTGACACCTGGTGCCGACATCTATAGCCCCATCTTCCTGGGGGTGTCGATGTCCTGCTTATATGAACTGTCGATTATATTCATTAAAATCATCAAGAAGTAAGTGATCGAAAAAAGTAGTCAAGACAGAACTTCCAATTTGCTTGGAAGTTCTGTCTTGACTCTTTTTTTCGATTGATACAGGGTGGCAGATGCCAGTATATAGCATATTGCTCCGCTAATGAATACGGCAGGATAGCCGAAATGCGCAATTAGCAGACCGCCGAGCGGTGCCATCAAAGCCCATGGGACATAAAAAGCCGCCTGGTAACTACTGTTCGCCAATCCACGATACCGCTCCGGCGCGGCTTCCATGGAGTAGACCTGCAGCACACCCATCGACATGTCCATCAGGCCCTGCCGGAAAAGGTAGAGAGTAGATGCTAAGGGTAAGAGAGGAATCAGGCCTAGCGTGACCAGGAGCGGAATGCTCGACAGTTGCGTCAAGGCGATTGAATTGACCTTGCCAATGCGCCGGGCCAGCCATGGTGCCCCCAGCGTCAAAAGAGCGGTGATAGCGGTAGCACCGCCGTTCAGCAGGCCAAAGAGGGCGGTGGAGGCTTTCAGGTACTGCACAAAATAAATGTTGAAGTAGGGGATGAACAGCCCCGCCCCAGTGCCAATCAGTGCTTGCACCAGAACCAGGAGCAGGATGGGGCTGCGGAGGATAGTGCGAATTGATGCCCGTAAGAATGGGAACATGGATTTGGGCGACATCTCTGGTTCCCCTCCACGGGCGGCCACCAGTGCCCCCTCTCCACCCATCCCATCCCCCGCCCCTACGCGATCTCTGATTCCATTGACAGGTCGGTTGTTCTTCAGCATGAAGAGGGGGATGAGGCTGGGACCGGCGATTACGCCGGCGAAGAGCAGGGATAATTGGTAGGAGCGTGGGTCGGGCTGCGCGGCGAGTAACCCTGCCAACCAGGAGGGAAGCAGGGCCATCAGCCATGAGATGCTGCGAAACCATAGTGGTAGCACTCCACCGATGATATTGCCCAGAACGGTAGTCACCAGTCCAAGGACGATATTCAGGCTGAAGAGGTGTGAACGCTCATCTTGCGTGCTATTTAATGAAAGAAAAGGCGCGTTTACCACAATCGTAAATGCGCCGCCAATGCCAGCGATAAAACCGCTCACCAGGAGAGGAATTGGCTGGCGAAAGAGTATTTGTCCAACGCCCGCGGCACCAATGAGCAGGTTCGAGAAGATCAGCACAGGTTTGCCACCGAAGAGATCAACGCATACTCCGGCGGGAAAGATGGCGATACCTGCTCCTATGGCAGCAACGAAGAGTACTATGCCAATGAAATCGGTATGATAGCCCAGGGAAACCAGGTAGAGGTTGTAGAGCACGAGGAGAATGCCTGTAGTGACACCACTCAGAGCATTACTGATGAGATACAGCCGGGCGTTGCGTTGAAAACGCCCGAACTGCCGTACATACTCAAGGAGTCGGTGCATTTTTGACTTCAGAAGTGACGCTTTGCAATTCCTTGGGAGGAGACGCGACAACGTCGACAGGGGCATCTTTGAGTTGAGAGGCCGTTATACTGCCGACGTACCCATCACCAGGGCCGCCAGGGGCATCTACGGGAGCCCTTTCACCTACGAGCATACGATAGCCGGGGCTTCTAAAACCAACGTCTTCTTTCTCCAGCAACGATTGTGTTCTGTGTGTCAGACCGGGCAAAAAGAAGGCTTTGACGATGCCTTTCGCCATCATGGTGCGAGCACGAAACTCGATGACCGCACCGGCAACGCGGTCACTGCCCTGCTCAACCTTTTGTTCAATGGCATTGGCCTGGGCGGGTATTTCGGCCACAGCACGCACGAGCTTATTATCACCGGCCCTCGCTGCGGGAAGTGTGCCCTTGATAGCCTCCTCGGTGGTTATGTTGACACTATCGACCGTTGGCCGCAACTTCTTGATGAGTTCGGCCTTATCGCGTACCCAGGTGAGGCCGAGCAGCAGAACGAGCGCCAGTACCAGGCCGATCAAGATAGAGACCAGCGTATATACGAGCAGGACGATGGCCGCGGCTTGACCCCACGCGGCCAATGGGTCACTTGCCAGGGCGTAAAGCATATTACTCGCCTCCTCCCGCGCCAGCGTGCATGGCTTCCCATTGCTGCCTGCGCCGCTCTTCGGCACGACTTCTGGTGCGGCCTTTGCCCATGAAGACGCGGAACATCTGCTGGACAGCGACCAACGCGGCGACGGCACGTACACTCGGTCCAAGTGCAAATTCGCTAGTTAACCTGGCAGTGCTGCCAATGGTCGATGCCGTTTGGCCTGCCGACTCCTGGATCAGTGTGAAAACCGCGTAGATCAGGAAGGCGGTCGATATAATGGACAAGGCTGCCAGGAATATCAGGAAAACGTAGAGTACAGCAAGCAAGACGTTGAATATCCCGGCGATGATAAGCCCAACAATGAACGCCAGCAGAACAATACCTCCGATAATGCCCGCGTTCCGCAACGTACCTTTCATATCACACCTCTTCGCAAATTATTATTCATTCGTACCGGTATGACTTGATTATAGCGCACAAGCCAGGCCGATGGCTACTGTATAGTGGCTACCAATACATACCAGGTTAGTGCAATCTCTTCTCTATACACGAATAATAGCTCTCTAAAGACTACAGCAAGCACCTGGACTTATAAAATTTCCATTTCTTAATTTTGTTGCTGCATGGTTGGTGGAGGTGTTGCTGCCGTCGGCAGCAACACCTCCACCAACCATGCAGCAACAAAATAACACTTTTGTGAACTGCTAACCTCCAGCAGGCAGTGAGGAGGGGTCAAGAAGCGATTATTGAATCTTCTGTGCTAGAAGTTATTCTTCGTCTGTGAAAGTGTTGTCGAAGGTTGTTTTTTCATAAACCTCTGCGACAGGAAAATGTACGCCTAAACTGGTTAACTCTAAAGTGTCATTTTGTGTGAAGTTGCGCATTGTCCAGTAGTCGGTTTCACGCCGGTAGAGTTGAATTCTCATAACTTGTGTGTCAATGAAGAGAATTTCTTGAACCGTTGGGATGTTTTGATACAATTCAGATTTTATTCCCCGGTCGCGTGCTTTCGTGCCAGGTGAGAGTACCTCAGCAACTACACAGGGATAGTGGATGACTTTTATCGCGTGATGGTCACGTCGATCACAACTCACAGACGCGTCAGGACAAAGACAATTGGTTTCATCAGATAGTTCGATGTAAACATCTGAGTTATAAACGATGCAAGGACGTTTCCGAAGTTGGTCGCCAAGGATTCTATTCAGATTAGCACCAATGATAGAGTGGTCGGGCGTTCCACCTGTCATCATGTAGGCGTAGCCGTCAATGTATTCGTAGCGGTGTTCAGGATCGCCCTCTACGAGAGCAAAGAATTCCGCAAGGGTTATTCTTTCTTTATGTTCACCATGCTGTATTGCCATTGGTTATTCCTTCTCTTGCACCATGTCGATCAAAACACCTGTCGCATACATTGGTTCCATTATATCATAGATTGGCTATACTCCTGATAAGAAGATTTAAACTTTATGAAAGATTAGAAAGCTGAGCATTGACTGAAAAATAGCTGAGACTTTTTATTGTTGACTTGCTCTTCTGTAGGGGTTACGGGTATGTTGAATATGGAAATATCAACGTTAATCCACATTATGATCGAGTAGATGCAACAAAGGAGGCACACATGTTTTATATGTTAGCTTTGAGTACCGTAATTGGCGATGGCATCACGATTAAGATTGGCGATAATATCTGGTCTTTCGGCTGGAACTTTATCGTTTACCTGATAGTCGCGGCTATCGTCGGCCTGGTGGCAGAATTTATCGTTGGTTGGCGACTGCCCCTGGGCTTTGTTGGTGCGATCATCGCGGCACTTGTAGGTGTCTGGCTGATGACGCAGGTCATCATAATATCAGGCCTTCCTGATATCAATATCCAGGGTGTTCTCATCATCCGGGCATTGATTGGTGCCATCATCTTCGTGGCGATATGGCATCTGATCACCTTCGGCTTATGGGGCAACCGCAGCCGCCGCCGCTATCGCCGCGCCTAGTTTAACCGTTATAGTAGGCAGACATGAATCATGCCAGAATCCTGGGAGGATTCATGTCTGAAATCTAGAATTTTTCTCTATAAAAGCGTGTAGTATGCCTTTGCGAAGCGGGCGGCCCAGAGGGCGTTGTTGATGAGCAGGGCTTTGTTGGCCTCCACACTTTCACCGGCAGTGACTTCTGCTACGTGGGCGAGGAGAAATGGGGTGGTGGCGGCTCCATGTATGCCCTGTTTGCGGGCCAGTTGTAGTGCTTCTTCAGTGGCCGCCTCGAGGGGGCCAGGGTGCATGGCATACTGTTCTGGTATTGGACAACCAACCACTAAACCGTGTAGGCCGCACTGCCATTGTACGCGAGCGATGGACGCGATAGTCTCAACATCATCGGCGCGATGTGATAAGCGGCGTCCACTGCCCCGCACATAGAAGGCCGGAAACTCGTCTGTTTGCCAGCCAATCACGGGTACTCCCTGCGTCTCCAGGTATTCTAAGGTCAGGTCCAGGTCAAGGATCGACTTCGCTCCGGCGCAGACAACGAGGACTGGTGAGCGACTCAATTCTGTCAGGTCGGCAGAGATATCCATACTGGTCTCCGCGCCGCGATGAACGCCGCCAATGCCACCCGTGGCAAAGAAGCGAATGCCCGCCATACTGGCACACAGCATGGTACTGGCCACCGTGGTTGCTCCCAACTGGCCCGTTGCCAGGGTGATCGCCAGGTCACGCCTGCTGACCTTCTGCACATGTTGCGCCGTTCCCAGGCGTGTAATCTCGTCAAGAGATAGGCCAATGTGAATCTTGCCATCGTGTATGCCGACGGTTGCCGGAACGGCTCCCTCGTTACGAATGGTTGATTCCATGGCCTGTGCTACCTCGATGTTTTTGGGATATGGCAGGCCATGGGCGATGACCGTCGATTCCAGGGCGACGACAGGACGCTGTGCTTGTAATGCCGCCTGAACTTCGTCGGATAGGCTGATATATGGATGGATGGATGAGTGTTGTTGCATTAGTTTTCTGTATCTGTACGGGTAAAGATACAGCTCCTTTTCTCAATAATTGGGCAAAAAGTACCATTTGATGTTTCAAGAAGTACCATTGTGCAGTTTATTATATCGAAGAACTGCTATACTGTCGAATACAGTACACCAATGCGTAGAAGGGTTACAAAGTATGCAGGTAAAGCATATTGATTGGTACATCTTTGATGACTGCGACCTTCGAGAAATGGATTTGAGCGAAAGGGAGCTGAATGGCGCATGTTTCATCAAGGTAGATGCACGAGGGGCGTTATTCATCAAGGCACAGCTCAGGGATGCCGACTTTGAGGGAGCGGACTTGCGCAATGCATATTTTGTCGATGCCGACCTGCAGGATGCCAACTTTGAAGGTGCAGACCTGCGTGGCACGGTGTTTACTCGTGCCGATCTCCGAGGGGCTTTGCTCAAGGGGAGTATTACAGATGTGCGTACTACCTGGGATGATGCATTGATGGGAAGTTCTGTGCGTGAGGTTGAGAGGACGACGGACGGTTTACAGCAAATCGATGTGCTGGAATTTGTTGCGTTTGAAAGCGCAGAAGCATAAGAGAATCAAGCTGCAAGTGAGGAGGCGGGCTTTGCTGCCGCGGCAGCAAAGCCCGCCTCCTCACTTGCAGCTTGATTCATATTCTTGATTTGCGCCTCGTTGTTTTTGCATGGTATAGTAGCGTTTGGTGGACAAGGTACCATAGTAGTGGATGTTGTTGTACCATTTGCTGGTATTTGTTGCAAAAAATTCATTGAGGAGATACAAGTGAAACTGACAGGAAAATTATTTACCACTGGCCTGGTGGTTGGTGGTGTGCTTGGAACACTGACGGTTGTGAACAAACTTACGGAGTCGATGGCGGGCGAACTCAATACTGTGCTGTCGGGCGAGGAGCGACGCTATCCGTGGAAGTACGGCGATATGTTTTATGAAGTCAAGGGTGCGCGTGAGGCCAGGCCTTTGCTGCTGATCCATGGCTTTGGCCCCGGTGCGTCTTCGCACGAATGGCGCAAGAATATCGATGTACTTGCCACGCAGTTCCGCGTCTATGTGGTTGATCTACTGGGCTTCGGGCTCTCTGACCATCCGGTGATTGACTATAGCGCCGAGACCTTTACGGACCTGATCGGCGATTTCATCAGGGAAGTGATCGGCAAGCCTACTATTGTCGTCGCGCACGGTGTCACCTGCGCTTATGTGATTGCCGACGCTTATCGCCATCCCCAAATGTACGAGCGTCTTGTGCTGGTAACGCCGCCTGCAACTATGTTGCAGGAGCACACCACAGGGCCACTCAATGCCGCCTGGAAGTTTGCGCTGCGCGCACCCATCGTTGGCCAGTTCGTGTATAACCTGCTCACCTCGCGCCAGGCTATTCGCGGCTACTATGACCGCCAGGGCTACCACAATCCTGGCCTGATTACCGACGACCTGGTCGAATATATCTTCACCTGTGCGCATCAGCCCAATAGCCGCTTTGCTATGGCTTCGTTCCTGGGTAATTATCTGAGCATGGATGTGCATGAGGCTATGGCCCGTTTACAGATGCCCGTGGTGGTCGTCTGGGGTCGCGAAGGCATGTTCACGCCGAGCGAAGCGACGGAGGCTTTTAAGCGTGTGAACGCTCGCGTCGATGTGCGCATCATCGACAAGTGCAGCTTTCATCCACAGGATGAACAGGCCGTCAATTTCAATAATCTGGTCCGCGAGTTCGCGGGTGCAACCGTGACACAGTAAAGAAAGAAAAAATCAGAGGCAAGCGCAGCATGGCTGAGGCAAGCGCAGCATGGCTGAGGCAAGCGCAGCCACTACTATACTCCGCAGTCGTATATAGTAGTGGCTGCGCTTGCCTCAGCCATGCTATACTACCGCAGGTTTCCCAATAAGGCTCGTGCGATGACGATGCGCTGAATCTGGTTGGTGCCCTCGAATATTTGTGCCACTTTCACGTCGCGCATATATCTCTCTACTGGATAGTCTCGCACGTAGCCGGCACCGCCCAGCACCTGCACGGCGTTCGTTGTCACTTCCATCGCCGTATCGGTGGCAAAACACTTCGCCATCGAGGCATGCATGCCCGCGCTCTGTCCCACATCGAGCCTGTATGCCGCTTCGTAGACCAGCAGGCGGGCGGCCTCAATTTTCATGGCCATGTCGGCCAGCATAAATTGCACGCCCTGGAATGCGCCGAGAGGATGGCCGAACTGCTCCCGTTCGCGGGCATAATTACAGGCCACCTCAAAGGCAGCCTGCGCCACCCCGACGGCAATTGCTCCAATGTTGATACGCCCACCATCCAGCGACGAGAGGGCAATTTTGAAACCCTGCCCCTCTTCGCTGATGCGGTTGGTTGCAGGAATGTTACAATCCTCGAAAATGATTTCGCGTGTGGGGGACGAGTGCAGGCCCATCTTGCGCTCAGTCTTGCCGAAAGAGAAACCAGGGGTGCCTTTCTCGACCACGAAACAGCTAATTCCGGCAGCTCCCCGACCGCCACTGGTACGCGCCATCAATAAATAAATATCGGCCTCCCCACCGTTGGTGACCCACATCTTGGTGCCATTGAGCACATAGGAGCCGTCGCGGCTCTCCGCCCGGCATTGCAGGCTGGCGGCATCCGAGCCGGATGCCGCCTCGCTCAATGAGAACGCGCCCAGTAGCTCGCCAGCAGCCAGCTTTGTGACCCACCGCTGCCGCTGCTCTTGATTGCCAAAGCGCGCAATCGAACCGGTGATCATATTGTGTACAGAGAGGCCAACAGAGGTTGCCATTTCACCCTTTGCCAGCTCTTCATAGACCAATACTCCTGAGAGGCGGCTGAGCGCACTTCCGCCATACTCTTCAGGGGTTGTCATGCCCATGAGGCCCAATTTAGCCATCTCGCTGTAGACTTCTCGCGGAAAATGCTGGGTTTCATCCCATTCCTCTGCATGTGGGGTGATTTCACGTTCGGTGAAGCGACGTACCATGTCGCGAATCTCTGATTGCTCTTCGTCGAGATCAAAATTCACTGCGATGCTCCTCTAGTGGTTTTCAGCTTTTCTCACGCCATACCATAGTATAGTGGTAACACATGGAAACAGGTTGGTGCAAGTATTCAAGTATTTTAGTGAGTGAGCGTGCAGCCAGGCATCTGCAGATGCCTGGGCTGCACGCTCACTCACTAAAATACTTCTCAATCCTACTTTGGTTGCCAGACCTGCACGGTGTTATCCTCGCTGGCCGAGGCGAGGAGGGTGCTGTCGGGCGACCATGCTACGGCTTTGATGCTGGCGGAATGCTGGGAATAGGTGAAGACGTGGTTGCCACTATTGGCGTCCCAGATTTGCACGGTTGTATCATCGCTGCCGCAAGCAATATACTTGCCATCGGGCGACCAATCGACCGTCTTCACAGGGCCGGTGTGGGTGGCATAGGTGAAGATGCACTCTCCGGTGGCAACCTCCCAGAGGCGCACTCTGCCGCCTCTATCGCCAGAAACAATACGTTTGTTGTCGGGAGACCACTTGAGGGTATGTACTTCGGCTGTATTGCCACGATAGGCAAAGACATAGTTCCCAGTGAGGGCCTCCCAGACCTGCAATGTCTTGTCGCCGCCGCCGGAGGCGATAAATTGTCCATTGGGCGACCACGCCAGGGCATTCACCGATCCACCTTTCAACCAGTGGGCGTGCCCATAATAGGTGTAGATATCGCCCCCCGTAGCCACATGCCAAATTTGCACGGTCCTATCATGGCCGCCAGAAGCGATGAGCGTGGCATCAGGTGACCATATAACGGCTCTCACACTGCCACCTCTCATCAAATGAGCATGACCGAAATAGGTGGCCACATTGTTGCCATTGGCGGCATTCCAGACCTGCACGGTCTTATCATCTCCCCCTGAGGCGATACGGTATCCCCGTCCAGGGGTCGAGGAAGATTGATCGGGCGACCAGGCCACGGCCTTCACCATTTTGGCATGGCCGCGATAGGTTAAGATAGCATTGCCGGTGAGGGCCTCCCAGACCTGTACGTTTTTGCTTGCGGAAGCTATCAGTTTGCCGTCGGGCGACCAGCTAATGTCATGCACCAACCAGAAATTGCGATAGGTATAGAGCGTGGTTCCCAGGTATGTCGCGGCGGCCAGCGTGGCAGCTGGCTCCTGCACAGGTAAAACTGGACGAGGATTCACGAGAGGTTGAGGTGGGTGGGTAGAGCGTGTAACCGCGACTGGAGATGTCGTTTGCCGGAGGGAACTGCCCATGGGAGCATCTTCCATGGCTGCGATACGCTGTAGTTCTTGCTTGATAGCGTGTATGCTGTCCGGTCTTTTATGCTCATCCATGTCCAGCATCTGCATCACCAACTCCTCAAGCTCAAAAAGCTTTGGTTGATCTTGAAATTGCAGGGGCGCGAAGCGGAATGGAGAATTGACGGGATCGTTTCCTGAAAGTAAATAATGCAGGGTCGCACCCAGGCTATAGATATCGGCCCGCGGGGTGGTCTGGGTCTTGCCGTACTGTTCGGGCGCGGCATAGCCCAGGGTGCCGAGGGCATTGGTATCTTTGCTCTGCCCCGGTTTGAAGTGACGGACAATGCCAAAATCGATCAGGTAGAGGTGTCCATTGGGCGTCCACATAATATTGGAGGGCTTGAGGTCACGGAAGATGATAGGGGGCTGGCGTGTGTGCAGGTAGTCAAGCGCGGTACAGAGCTGGATGCCGATGTCCAGCACCTTTTTTATGGTAAGGTACCCGTGCCTGGTGGTGTGCAGGTAGTGTTCCAGGGTTTCGCCTTCGATAAAGGCCATCACCAGGTACGAGCGGCCAGCCTCGCTAAAATAGTCATGGATACTGGGGAGGTTGGGGTGATGCAGGCCTGCCAGCATATGCGCTTCTTGCTTGAAGGCATTGGTGGCCGCGATGATCTCTTGCGCACTGAGACGGCTCTGGCTCATCTCCTTGATCGCTACCAGTCGACTGCCGAGTTTCGTGTCTTCTGCCTTGTAAACGGCACCCATCCCTCCCTTACCCACCTGGCCGGTAATCAGGTAACGCGAATTGAGGAGATGGTGAATAGGAAGAAATCCAGTAGAATTGCCCACAACTACTTTCTGGGCCGCTGCTTGTAGCTGCTGCCCACATTGTATACAGACGACGGCTTGTGGCAAGTTGGCGGCACCACACTGGGCACAAACAAGAGGGTAAGACACTCTATATCCTCTTCCATTCACTACATCAATTAACTGAACTGCGTCAATACGATACGGCAAAGTGAAAGCAGCTAATCCAGTTCTCTTATTCCACAACGAATGATGAGATAACTTTTATCGCCACGAAGCCGGTACGGTACGATGGTAACGAACGAGAGCGCACACTGAGCTCTGTAATAAATCTTTTGCAATATAATGAGATTTCTTCCGCATAGTAGCACGGCCAAATCGTGGCTGTCAAGTAAGCATGACCCATCAGGAATGGGGCCCTGAAGTGGGGGTGATTCGTACCCGTAGGGGCGGGAGCGGTGTTGGGTGGAGTGCGGGAACCTTGGACGCTTGCGTCGCCCTGGGGTGGAGGGAGGGCTGTTTCGGTTATTAGAGGAACAGGACGTGGGCGACGCAAGCGTCCCCACCCTGCTCCACACCACCCCCGCCCCTACGGGTTAACGCCATCTCCCGATTAAGAATCACAATCCACCTCGTTTAAGCTCTTCCTTGATTGGATTATTGCGGATATATTCGCGTTTCTGTTGCAGTTCGAACTCACTGCGAATTACATGGTCATAAAAGCCTCGCTGCCAGAA